>Ga0247611_10000399_pt1 | contig 89596 bp, 88 predicted proteins | sample 177DNAGHGhighgp2_FD_192422 | JGI IMG/M metagenome (GOLD analysis project Ga0247611, IMG submission 192422) | Sheep rumen microbial communities from Palmerston North, Manawatu-Wanganui, New Zealand - 1770 DNA GHGhigh gp2 | ecosystem: Host-associated > Mammals > Digestive system > Stomach > Rumen...
AAGTGCAAAATAAGTTTGTACCCATTATAAACCTAGTATTTATCTAGGTTTTAATGCTTTTTGGGTACAATCTCTTATGCTCTTGTTTTTTTGTATACAAAAAATACGATATTTGTGGTTCAAAATAGACCATAATCGTCCATAATATCAACCATTATGTTGATCTGTTATTAAATAGTGTTATAATGGTAGTAACAAGGAGGAATTTTATGAAAGAATTAAAATTGTCTATGGGACAAAAATCATTTGATGAAATAAGTAATTATATTTCAGAAAACTATAAAAAATCATATTCTTTATCAATCTATGATATCCTAGGGAAAAAAACAGTTGAGATTGAATGTTCTAAAGAAGAAATGCTTCCGGCAATTATGCTTGCTACTGATATGGAGCATGACTTTCCAGAGTGGATTGGTATAAATGAACTTACTGATTCTATTGTTGTAGGAATGAATTTTACTAAAGGAAGATTAGAAACAGGTTGCTCCTATAAGTATGAAAACAGGAAATTTATAAAAAAATAAAAATCGGATTATTCCGATTTTTTTATATATTCTTGAAATATATTCTTAATATAATTATTGTTAATCCAAAAACATTGCTTTGTATATTCAGTTGCACCAGTTAGTTTATCTGCTACTGGTAATTTAATTGTATCTTTTGCATCTCTTCCATGAGGTCTTACATGACATACTTCATTTTCACTCATGCCAACAAAATTTGTTTTTCTCTTTCCATCTTTAATATATCTTACAATGTTTCCAGTTTTAATAGTGTTGTAAGTTTTCTTCCACATTTCCATAACTGATGTTTCAATATCCATCTCAGGCATATTCCATAATTTAATACCTTTGAATATATAATCATCTTTTTCTTTCTTAAATACGAAGAACATGTATTTAGTTGTTTCCAATTCTTCTCTTAAATCACAAGTTTCCCAATCTTGATTTATTATTTCAGTAAACTTAAATGCTGGGAACGAAATAGATTCTTTAATTCTTCCATTTTCCTCAATTCTAATTGTCTTTGGAATAATATTAGCTTTTTGGAATTCTTCAGTTTCTCTAAGTTTACTCTTAACATTAAACATTCTACTAACTAACATGCTATTAACGTTTTTTGCAGATGAATCAATATTAAATTCTTTCATTAATTCTTTTTGTGATTTACCTTTATATTTATTAATAATGCTATTTACAAATTCATTAAATGAATCAGTTGTTCCCTTAAGTACTTTTTCAACATCTGAATAGTCTCCAATATATTTTCTAACTAACTGAGTCATATAAGAATTTTTAAAGCAAAAGGCTCTTTGCATAGCAGGAATTTCACTAAATGGTTGTTCACGAACTGAACTAGCATTTGCTCCTTTAGAACAAGCACCAAGATACATAGTATCAGCCTCTGATATTTCATGTGCTTTACCTTCTTTAATCTTGTTAATAATAAATTCCCAGTCTTCTTCTATTTGCTTTAAATCTTCATTTTTAACTAATTCTAATAATTTTTCATGAGTTATCTTTAAATCTTTTGTATCTTTATTAGGTTCCCATAAATACCATAGTAATTGAATAGTATTATTCTTGAACCAAAAATGACTGGATTTAAAATCATTTTTATATTCGCTCATATAATCAATTATATTTAATACTAATCTTTCTTTAGCTGATAACTTACCATCTTTTAATTTCTTATAAGGAGTAACTTTTAATTCGATTCCTGCTGGCATGAAGTCTGGTTCTGAATCACTATTAGTTTGAATACCAAATAAGAATTGTTCAACCATTTGTCCTAATCCACCCTTATTAGGATAATTCTTATCTTCTATAGTAATTACTTCTTCATCTAAAATATCATTAATTGATTTACCGATTGCAGATTTAGAAATTATTTCTATTTCTTGTCTGTTGTATAATCTACCTTTTTTCATAAAATTCTCCTTTCGATCTTGTTTTAATTTAAAAATTAGTTTAAAATATAAATATAAGGTTGATCTTTATAATTAATTATTATATAATATTATTTGTCAAAAGTTGATCTTTTTAATCAAATATATTATAATATATTCAGGGGATTTAGACAATGTCAGGAGGTAGAAAATCATGGAAAAAACTGTAGTAGAATTATTTGCTGGTGTTGGTGGATTTAGATGTGGTTTAAATAAAGTTGAACTTATAAATGATAAAGTTAAAGAAAACGGAGATTGGAAATTTGTATGGGCTAATCAATGGGAACCTGCAACTAAGACTCAAGAGGCATTTGATTGTTATGTTAAAAGATTCGGAGATAAAGATGCAAGTAATGTCGATATATTCCAAGTTGACAAAAAGAAGATTCCAAATCATACACTATTAGTTGGTGGTTTTCCATGTCAAGATTATTCAGTAGCTCAAACTCTTTCGAATAGTAAAGGTATTGAAGGTAAAAAAGGAGTTTTATGGTGGGCAATCAATGATATATTAAAAGCTAAGAAACCTCCATTTGTATTATTAGAAAATGTTGATAGATTATTATTATCTCCTGCCAAACAAAGAGGTAGAGATTTTGGTATTATATTAAGAAGTTTTTTAGATAATGGTTATGCAGTTCAATGGAGAGTTATAAATGCTGGTGAATATGGTTTACCACAAAAAAGAAGAAGAGTATTTATATTTGCTTATCACAAATCTACAGAGTATTATAAATCTTTATCAAAAAGCAATCCAAAAGATATTATTTTTAAAGATGGAATGTTTGTTAAACAATTTCCAATTAAAGATGTAGAACTTGAATTTAATACAACTAATTTATCAAAAGATTCATTTAAGGATTTAGTTGAGGTAAGTGATAAATTTAAAGCACAATTTTATAATGCTGGAATTATGATGAATGGTAAAGTATACACTTCTAAAGTATCAGCTGATTGTGATGAAATTTTTCCGTTAAAGAAAATTATTCAACATGAAGAAGTTGATAAAAAGTTCTTCTTAAGTGATGAAGCTTATAAGAAATTTGAATATCTTAAAGGTAATAAAAGAATTCCTAGAGTTAAACCTAATGGAGAAGAATATTTCTATACCGAAGGTGCTATGCCTTGTCCTGATAATTTAGATGCACCAGCTAGAACAATGTTAACTAGCGAAGGTGGAATTAGTAGAACAACACATATTGTTGAAGATTATAAAACTAAGAAAATTAGATTATTAACTCCAATTGAATGTGAAAGAATAAATTGTTTCCCAGACAACTGGACTAATACAGGTATGACAGACAAAAAAAGAAATTTCATGATGGGCAATGCTTTAGTTGTAGGAATAATAGAAAAAATTGGAGAAGAATTATCTATTATTATAGATAAAGAAGCTTAAATATGCTATAATTAAAATAGTTCAGATATCATTAAAATTATGATATCTTTTTTGTTTTGTTGATCTTTATAAAAATGAATGGTAATATTAAAACGTTGGGAGGAATTATATGATAATAACAAAATTACGCATTAATAATTATAAAAGCATTGAAGATATGGCTTTAGAATTTGTGAAAGGGAAAAATATTATAGTTGGCCAAAATAATAGTGGTAAAAGTAATATTATTTCTGCTATAAATTTAGTTATTGGAGAAAAATGGCCATCGAAGAGATATGAAGATAATTTTTATTATCAAGATTCAGATTCATTTACTATTTCATTACAGCTATCAGAGTGTTCTGAATTTGATACAACTTATTTAGAAAACTATGGCAAAAAAACTGCGTTATGCAAATTAACTCCTGATTTAGAATATCTTAAAATGAGTCCAGATGAAATTGATGAATTAGGTATAGCAATAAAAACAGACTGGGTATTAAGTACAGATTTGATATCTTTGATTGAAAATGCTAAAAATATGTATATCACATTACACAGTAAGAAAGGAGAAGATGCTATTTATACTTTATCAATGATACTAGATGATGGATATTTATATAAGTTTAAATATTTTTCTCAAGAATTACTAACTTCATTCATTACATCAGCTATTATTCCTTCTGAACGAAATATTAAAAATGAATTGGCGGTTAATAATTATTCATGGTACGGAAAGCTAATAAAAAAAGTATGGCAAGAAATGTCAGATGAAGATAAAGAAAAACTTAATGAGAATAATACTAATCTTTCCCAAGTAACTAATTCTATTTTTGAAGGACTTACAAGTGAATTAGGAGATTCAGTTAAAGATGCTATTCCATATAATAAGCTTGAATTTAAGTTGATACAAGATACAAAAACAGATTATTATAAAGGTATTAAAATATTATTAGATGACGGATATTATAGTTTGCTTGATGATAAGGGTTCTGGAATAAAAAGTTTAATTATTATCGAGTTATTTAAGTTATATTGCAAAAAATATCACAAGTTTTCTTCATGTTTAATTGTCGAAGAACCAGAAGTATTTCTACATCCTCAGGCAAGGAGTGTATTATCTAAAAAGATAGATCAATTCTTATTAGAAAATAGTAATCAAACCATAGTGACTACTCACTCTGAACAATTTCTTTCAAATTTTGACATTAAACAATTAACATTCATTAATAAAGAGGATAATAAGAGTGTAAAATATAAAATAATTGATAGTGATTTTACTGAGAGAGATTTTCAAAAAATGAATATAATTACAAAGACAGATAATGCTGAAATGTATTTTGCTAACAGTGTTATTCTAGTAGAAGGTGGAGAAAAATATATAATTAGGAAGCTGATTGACTTATACAAAGATGAATTGTTTCTAGATTATAATAATTGTTCACTTATAAAAGTTGGTGGTAAATCATATTTTGGTATTTATAAAAAAATGTTAGAAAAGCTAGGTAAAAAAGTATACATTATTGGAGATTATGATAATTTAAAAGAGGAAATAAATGAATACTTGCCTCAAACATTATTAGAAAAACTAAATACAATTAAAAGTGTAACTGGTGGTTTAAAAGCTTTTAGTGAGTATTCAACAGAACAGCAAGAAGAACTTGAAGAAATCTTTAAATACTTAAAAGATAACAATATATATATACTACATAATGGTGCTTTAGAAGATTATTATAACAAGCAAGAAATTGATAGACTAAGACAAGAAAATAGTTTAGGTAAAGCAAAGGAAGTAGTCGCACATTATATATCTACTATCTTAACTGCTGATAATATAAACAATTTATTAGTGATAGATAATGATTTTAAAGATTATGTTATGGATATTATTAATTGCATTTCTGATAATTCTAATGTTATAACACTGAACAATGACGATATATATGATGATTTAGATTAATAATTAATGATTATTGATCTTTTTCTTTTTTTATGTTACAATATATTTGTAATCAGGTTTTATCCCTATTTTTTCGCAAACGTTCATAAAGAGCGTGCCATTAAGAATAGTAAAACACTAACTTGATTGTTAGTGTTTTTAATTTATAATTCAAATACGCTTTTGTTTATTCCATTTAGATAATTTAAATATAATTTATAATCTAATTCTTCATAGCATACAAAGTTTACTTCAATATTATAATTATGTTATTATTATAATAGGTGATAGTATGAAAGGTGAAACTTTAACTTATGATGAAATAATAGAAAGATCTAAGGAGAAGATAACTAAAATAGATAAAGCTATGTTTATATATGGTATTATAGCTGCTATTATTATGTTTGTTTTTACTTATCTTTTATCTAAAGATATATTAATGGCGAGTGTTTTATCAGTATTAATAATAGTATTTGTTGTAGTTATATTTCTATTATCTAGAAAAACACGTAATTTAGGGATAGATAAAGATATTTCTCAATATAAAGATGAAATTAATGATTATAATGTTGTTTATAATGATTTTTATTATATTATTACTAAGAAACATTTAATTGCTGTACAACATGAAGATACAATTATTGTTAAATTTATTTCATTAGATGAGATAGATTCTTTTACTACTAAGAAATATAGTAAGGGAGATAGAAGTTATTTTAATATAAAACTAGTAAATGGGAAATTAGTTATTTTATATTTACCTGATATATTTATAGAAATATTAAATAAATATGCTAAAAATAAATAAAACACTAACATAAGTTAGTGTTTTTTAATACCAATCGTGTTTATCTAATTCAGTATAATCTGAATTATCTAGTGTTCCTCCGGAAACTCCTACAAATGTATCGTTATTTTGATATACATGATCATACATTAGATCTGCTTCTACTCGGTTACCACCAAGTGTATCAAAAGAATTAACTTCTCTAATAGCTTCGCTCCATCCATTACGAACGTTATCCATAGTATTACTTTGATTTTGATACATTGAATGTTGGATATCTGATATTTCATTTTGTGTTTGTCTCATTGTGTTCCACATTCTATTTTGAGATGCTTGTCTATCCATAGCCATTTGCATTTGAGCATTTTGAATATGTTGATTAGTAGAATTTATCATTTGTTGTATTTGCATTAATCTTTCTTGACTTAATTGAAAATATAATGGTGTGAATTGCATGTTTTCAATAAACATACGAGCCATTTCTTTATCATCTATATTTATAAATAAACAATCATAACATCTCATCCAGTATTTAGGATTCATCTGATTTTTAAAAGCATTAAATCCTTTACTAAGCATTCCCATAAAACCTTGAGATTCTTCTTGCTTAGGTTGTTCATTTACTTCTGGAGCTAGAGCTCCTATTACATATAATCCTTTTTGTTTTTCTCCATTATTTTCTAATTCTAATTCATATGCTGCATATACTGGAGTTAAATTTTGATTAAATAATCCATCTGATTGAGATTTAAAACTATTACAACTATGTTTTAATATATCATCAAAATCTTTGATCTTTTTCTTTTTAATTGTAGTACTTGGAGAAAGTAGTTCTTGAAATCTTTCTTCTACTAATGTATCAATATTATGCCATATTCTTGTATTTATTAGAGATGGTACATTAGCTTTAGAATAATGGATACCTTTTACTGGAGCATTATAACTACCCATAATTGGATTTGAATTACAATGATAACTAAATGGTATGAAAGTAATTGATTTATCATTTTTTCTACTACTTAGTAATACTGGTAATACTAATGGAGCAAATTTAGATTCTTCTTCTCCTATTTCAGTAACTGTTACATTCCAATTTTTTGGTACATAACAAGTATAGATTGGTCCACTTCCTTGAAAAGAAAGTTCCTTTATTGTTTTTTCTCCTTCTTCTTCTTTTAATATTAAAATATTATCACAGTAATCACATTTTACTGAAACCATATCTTCTTTATATTTTATTGTAGCTTGGCAATTAGGACATTTAATAGTTTGTGCTTTCATATTAATTCCTCCTATATTTATTATATACTATTAATATATTTACTTCTATTTTTATTTTGATATAATACAGGCAAGAGGAGTGAATTATATGATATTAGTTAGTATTGAAACAGTTCCTGGTGAAACTATTACTGAAGCTTTAGGTCTTGTTAAAGGGGAAGTAGTTCAATCTAAACATATTGGTAGAGATTTTATGGCTGGTTTAAAAACAGTTGTAGGTGGAGAAATTAAAGGTTATACTGAAATGATTCAGGAAGCTAGAAAAATAGCTACTGATAGAATGGTTAAAGAAGCAGAAGCTTTAGGAGCAGATGCTATAGTAGGTGTTAAATATGGTTCTTCTGCTGTAATGCAAGGAGCTTCTGAAATACTTGCTTATGGTACAGCAGTTAAATTGAAAAAATAATTTAATATTTGTATTTAATCCTAATTAGAGATAATATTATATAGACTATAATATTTTTTAGTTTGTATATATTATCATTTTTTTTGAGGTGATTTTATGAATAAAATGTTAATATTTATTTTTATATTTTATATTGGTTGTACTTTTGGTTATTTTTTTGAATTAATTTTAAGAAGAGTTATTCATGGTAAATGGATAAATCCAGGTTTTTTATTAGGCCCTTATTTACCTATATATGGATTTGGTCTAGTAGTTTTATCTTTAATATATTTATTATTTAAAGATAGTGATCTTAATCCTATTATAATAGTCTTATTAATGGGTTTTTTGATGACTTTGATAGAATTTGTCGGAGGATTAATTGGTCTTAAAAATAATGTAAGATTATGGGATTATAGTGATAGACCTGGTAATTATAAGGGTATAATATGTCCGCTATTTAGTGCTATTTGGACTTTGATGAGTGCTTTATATTATTTCTTTATTGCTTCATATATTATGCGTGCTTTAGATTGGTTTAGTGAGAATTTAGCATTCTCATATACACTTGGTTTGTTTAGTGGTTTTATTATTATAGATTTTGTTTATTCTACTAATCTTTATAATAAAATTAAAACATTTGCTAAAGAGAACGATTTCATTGTTAAATATGAACAATTTAAGGTTCATATTAAAGAAACACAAACTATGGCTAAAGAAAAATATTCATTTCTTAATCCTTTTAGACAAACTAAGTCATTAAAGGATTATTTAATTGATTATATGAATGAAAAAAAGAAAAGATTTAGATAATTCTAAATCTTTTTATTTACACTAATTTTATATACTTGTTTTTTTATTATATATAGAAATGTTATAATTATATTAGGTGGTTGTATGAATCTTTTTAATGGTACTAACTTTATAGATGAAGAAGTTAATGAATTATATGATAGTTTTAATAAGACTTCTGGTAGTTTAAATGATTTATATAATATTTTAATTGAAAAAGAATTAGATAAAAGAAATCATGATATGAATGCTATTAAACATAATAAAGGTTTATTATTTAATAATCCAGATTATGAAGATATAGATGAACATAGTACTGTTTATATGTTATTAAAAAGAATAATAGATCTAAGTTCTTTTTCTAATATAAGTGATTTTAATAATTTTATAGAATATTTAATTAATAATAAACATTTTAAGATGTTAGAGAATTTAAGTGAATTAACTATGTATTGTTTTAATATAATATCTATTGATGGAATGCACTGTGCAGAATTATCGGAATATTCTATTCCGTATGCAAATAAATTAAATGATTTAATTCCTGATTATTTAGATGAAGAAAGTTATGGTTATTATAAGTCTTCTTTTCCAGATGATTTAACTAAATATGATGGTGTTACTATTAATGATTTATATATGTATATTTGGGAATTAGAACATGAGAATGTTATTAAATTAAGAAAAGATTTATTACGTGATTTTAAAATTGATTTTAATATATTTGATGAGACACTAAACAAAGATACTTTAGAATTATTTGTTAAGACAGTTAGAAAATGTTCTACTAATGGAATAAAGAAAGTGAAGAAATAATATGATAGATGATTATTTTCATGTTCCTTTAGGAATAGATATACAAAGTGTTTTTGATAATGATATAAATCAATTATTACAAGATATGACTAAAATAGATGGTATTTCTGAATTATTAAAGAAATCTATATATTTCTTTATAGAATATTATAATAAATCAGTATCTAAATTAAATAATATGTATTATGATGATTTATTTGTAGAAGGTTTATTAAAAGATAATAAAGGTAATGAAATACCTGTTAAAGAAAAAGAAATGGAAATATCCTTAAATAAGTTAGAAATAGAATTTAATAGATTTTTATTAAATAAATATCAAATAGATATTAAAGAGTTAATAAATAGTTCTAGTATAGAAGAATTTAATAAGATATTTTATGATTTCTTTAAAGATATATTTAAAAATATTGGTAGTATTAGTAAGTTTTATTTTACTGGTTTTGAGGATTCCTCAGTTACTTATTCTTTAGAGAATATGTCTTCTAATGTAATGATTGACTATTTACAAAGTGTTAATAGTAGAGCTAATGATATTATTTATAATATTGGTAGTTATTTATATAGTTATTCTAATTTAAAAAGAGATAATGCTGATAAAGAGAAGTTTCAAGAATTATATAGTTCTATTGTTAGTTTAGATGCTATAGTATTAGCTAAACATAATAGAATGTTAAATTTAGAAGCTAAATTAGCTCATACTGCTAGAATGGTATTTATGACTATATATCATACTAAAGATATGAATGATAATAAATTAAGAGAATTATCTGTATTATCTGTAATGTTTCATGATATAGGTAGAATATATCAAGCATTATATTATCCTAATTTTATGGATTTCTATGTTAAGAATGGTGAATTAAATGGAGAAAATAATAATTTATTACAAAGTCATGCTGAAGTAGGTTATTATTTTCCTATGCAAAATTTAATAATACAAGATTTAATACGTTGTAATGGTAATATAGATGAAGCGTTTGTTATGCATACTTTAATGTCTGTAGTAATTAAATATCATGGAAGATCTAATAGTGAGATTAGTCATTATGATGTAGAATATGGTGATGTTTCTTTAGATGATAAAGTAATACAGGAATTAGAAAGTTTAATACTTCAAGTATTTAGTAAATCTCCTAAAATACCTGTACATGCTAGATTTGATACTTTAAGTAATATAAATCATATGAAAGAATTTCATAGTGATATAGCTAATTATATTATTAATTGTATTTTATTAATTAGTGAAATAAGAAAGAATAATAATATAGATGAAAAGATTAATGAAAAAGTAAATATATTAGAGAAATATTTATTAAATTATTATTCTAGAGAAGTATTAGATGATTTATATGAACATCCTGAAAAATTAGAAGATACTTCTGTATTAGAAAGTTTATTTGGTATTAATCCTCCTGAAGGATATAAGATAAGTACTAATAATGGTAATATAGATGAAAGATTAGATAATTTATGTAATAGTATATTAAATGTAGATTATGCTTCTACTATAAATGATTTATTATCTGGTAAGAATAAAGATATAGAAGTTAGTCCTGAATTATTAGGTACTTTAAATAAAGTAATGGGTGCTATTATGACTATTACTACTGATATGGATAAATTAGATATATTTAATCAGAGAATTAATGGTTCTTGGGAAAAAACTAATAAAAGTAGATATGATAGAGATACTAATGAAGGAGAATTAACTAAAGAAGAAGTTATAGATGATTTATGTAGAGATACTTTCTTTAGTGATGTAGGTAATGAACCAGATCCAGAAGATAAAAGACCTCGTGGTATTAAGATACTTCGAGGTAATGGTAATGGTAATTCTATAAAAGCTTTATGGTTTCATTTAGATCAATTTATTACTGTTAATTTAAGAAATTATAGTTCATTTGAATTATTAAGTAGTGGTAATTATCTAGAAAAGATAAGATTACATATGATAGAAGAACAGAATGAATTATATAAAGAGGAAATAATACCATTAATTAATGAACCGATTGCGTTTTGTGAACAATTTATTAATTTTGCTCTAAATGTTAGAGTAGATAATAGTGGTAAATATGTATATCCTGAATTTAATGAAAATACAGGCATGTATAATGCTATAGATGGTTTAAATAAACCAGTATTATTTAATGCTAATGATATGGCTAATATGAGAAGTATTGTATTAGCAGATTATAAAAGATTCTATAACTATGTAGGTAGTAAACCTATGGATGATGAATATCCAATACCTAGATCTAGTATAGAAGATTATAATTTAAATGTTTAAGAACTATTATGTATAATAGTTCTTTTTATTTATGTTATAGTAATGATTTAATGATATAATATTTATAGTATAGGAGGTATTAGTATGGATTATATTATTGATTTTTCTTTTTTAGATAATAAAAAAGAAAAAATAAATTCTTTAAATAATAAAGCTTCTAATATAAATAAGAATGCTAAAAGTAGTTTTAGTAGTATGTCTAGTTCTGAAATATCTTCTATTATTAGTAGTTTAAATAAATCTACTACTAGATTAGAAAAAGCTTATGGTAATTGTAAAAAATGGTTAAATAATTATTGTAATGAAGTTCAACAAGTTGAAGATAATTTAACTAAGGGTTCTTCTAGTAGTATGACAGATATTGTAGACTTTAAAGGTAAATTTGAAGATATATTTAGTAAAGTTACTATTCCTGCATTGAAGACTGGTGCTGAGAATAATAATTCTATTGATGCTAAGAGAAAAGCATTTATTGGGGATGTTAATGATACAAGTAAGTATTATATAGATCCTAGATATCCTAATATGCAAAAAGATTTAAGACTATTTGATGATCAAACTGGAGAAGAAGTATTTGATGGATATAATTTACATATGAAAGTAGGGGAAGTTAGAACTTTTACTGTAGCTGTTCCTTTTAATGCTGGCGCTGTTAAAAGAATAATTAGAACTACTGCTGCAGATGTTTCTAGTCAGACAGATACCTATAAAATTACATCTTCAAGATCTGATATAGGTGGAGATCCTAATAATCCAGTATATGTTAATTATCAATATAATCATTGGCCTTCTGGAGTAGATTTACATACTAATTATTATACTTGGATTATTAGAGCAGATAAACCTGGTTCTAGAGAAATATCTCAAACATGTGAATATGAATCTACTGCTGGTATACCTAAATCTATGATAGGAATTAATGTAATAATAGAATAATAAATATGATGTTTTAATTATTAGTTAAAATATCATATTTTTTTGTTATAGTAAATAAGTGTAAAATATACGCATTTAAGTAGAATTGTATATTTTAGTATTATATAATTATTTTAAGAAGGTAGAGGTAGATAGAATGGATGATTATTTAAAGAGGGCTTTAAGATTAGAAAGAAGAAGACAGGAAGAGAATATTGAATTAATTGCTTCAGAGAATTATGTTTCTAAAGATGTTTTAAAGTTACAAGGAAGTGTTCTTACTAATAAGTATGCTGAAGGCTATTCTGGTAAGAGATATTATGGTGGTTGTGAATATATAGATATGTTTGAAACTAAAGCTATTGAATATCTTAAAGAGTTATTTAGTTGTAAGTATGCTAATGTACAACCACATAGTGGTAGTAGTGCTAATATGGCTGTTTATAGAGCTTTACTTAATCATGGGGATAAAGTATTAGGTATGGATCTTAGTAATGGTGGTCATTTAACACATGGCTATAAACTTAATTTTAGTGGGGTAGATTACACAATTGTCAGTTATGGAGTAGATAATCAAACTGAAGAAATAGACTATGATATGGTACGTGAAATAGCTTTAAAAGAGAAACCTAAAATGATTATTGCTGGAGCTTCAGCTTATTCTAGAATTATAGATTTTAAAAAGTTTAGAGAAATATGTGATGAAGTAGGTGCTTATCTAATGGTAGATATGGCACATATAGCAGGTTTAGTAGCTACAGGATTACATCCTTCTCCAATTCCATATGCAGATGTAGTAACATCTACAACTCATAAGACTTTAAGAGGACCACGTGGTGGTATTATATTAACTAATAATGAAGATATAGCTAAAAAGATTAATAAAGTAGTATTTCCTGGTATTCAGGGTGGTCCTCTAATGCATGTTATTGGGGCTAAAGCCCAATGCTTCTATGAAGCGTTACAACCTGAATTTAAAGTATATCAAAAACAAGTAGTTAAAAATATTAAAGCTATGAGTGATGAATTTATTAAGTTAGGTTATCATGTAGTTAGTGGTGGTACTGATAATCATTTAATATTATTAGATGTTAAAGGTTCTGTAGGTGTTACTGGTAAAGATGCAGAAGAAGCATTAGATAGTATTCATATTACTGTTAATAAGAATACTATACCTAATGAGACAGAAAGTGCTATGACTGCTAGTGGAATTAGAATAGGTAGTCCTGCTATGACTAGTAGAGGATTAAAAGAAAAAGATTTTATAGAAATAGCTAGAATAATAGATATAGCATTAAAAAATCTTAATAATAAGAAAATCTATAGAGAATTAAAAGAGAGAGTAAAGAATATTACTAAGAAATATCCTTTATGGTATTAAAAAAGACCTGTTATTTGGTCTTTTTTTATTTTAAAAAAAAGGTATAATATTTATATGGGTGATAACTATGAAATTAAGTATTATTATTCCTTCTTATAATGAAGAAGGTAATGTAGAAGAAATATATAAGAGTATTAATGAAATATTTAAGAATATTAATTATGAGATTATTTATGTAGATGATGGTTCTAAAGATGATACTTATAAAGTTCTTAAAGGTATTTATAATAAAGATAAGAAACATGTAAGAGTAATTAATTTTTCTAGAAACTTTGGTAAAGATGCTGCTATATATGCAGGTTTAAGTCATGCTAAAGGAGAATATATCTCTATTATAGATGCTGATATGGAACAAGATCCTAAATATTTATTAGAGATGGTAGAATTCTTAGATAATAATGAAGATTATGATCAAGTAGCTATGGTTATTAAAGCTAGAAAGTCTGGTTCATTTATTAAGAGAAGATTTTCTAAATTATTCTATAAAGTTATCAATAAGTTATCTGATGTTAAGTTTATAGAAGATGCTAGTGATTTTAGAATGTTTAGATCTTATGTTAAAGATGCTATTTTAGCTTTACCTGAAAAGAATAGATTCTCTAAAGGTATATTTAACTGGATAGGATTTAATACTAAAATAATGGAATATGATGTAGGTAAGAGATTGTCTGGTGAATCTAAATTTAATACTAAGATATCTATTAAATATGCTTTAGAGGGTATTATTTCTTATTCTACTAAGCCTTTAAGATTAGCAACTATATTAGGTTTATTAACTTCTCTTGCTGGTTTTATATATTTGATTTATGTAATTATTAAAACTATAGTAGTAGGAATTGATTCTCCAGGATTTGCTACAATAGTTTGTTTAATATTATTTATTGGGGGTATTCAATTAATATGTATTGGTATACTTGGAGAATATATGTCTAAGACATTTATTGAATCTAAGAATAGACCAGTATACTTATCTAGAGTTAATTTGGGTATCGATGATGATAAGGATTTATTATGAAACAAGATAAGAAACTGATATATTTATTATCTGGTTTATTTCCTGTATTCTTATTCTTTGCATGCGCTACTATTAATAATTATATTCCTTTAGGCAAATATGGTTTAAATATAATCGATTCTTATACTCAGTATCCTGGTATGGTATTAGAATATGGTAATTTATTAAAACATGGAGGTTTATTCTTTTCTTGGAATGCTGGTTTAGGATTTAATTTCTTTGGTACTTTAACTTATTATTCTATGAGTCCATTAAATTTATTATGTGTATTTGCTACTACTAGTAATTATGTTTATTATGCAATGGTACTTATATATATAAGATTATTTTTATTAGGTATATCTATGTGTTTCTATTTAGATAAAAGAGGTACTAAAACTAGTTATACTATTATATTTAGTATTATATATGCATTAATGGGATTTACTGCTACATATTATTATAATTTTATGTGGATAGATTCTATTATAATGTTACCTTTAGTTATTCATGGATTAGATAAATTGATAGATAATAAGAAACCTACTTTTTATATAGTTAGTTTAACTTTAAGTATTATATTTAATTATTATATAGGTTATATGATATGTATATTTAGTTTTATATATTTTATATATAGAATGGTTAGTGTTAATAAAAGAAAGAAAGTTATTATTACTTTTATTATATCTAGTATATTAAGTGGTTTAATGTGTACTTTTATATTATTACCAACTTTTTTTGCTTTAATGAATGGTAAAGCAACTATATATAATCAAATTAGTTATGGTGGAATATCTAGAAATGCATTTACTTTTTTCTATTCTTTAACTAGTGGTTCTTATTTAAATGGAGATCATAAATATGGTCCTGCTCAAGTATATAGTACTATTTTCTGTATTGTATTAGTTATATATTATTTATTTAATAAGAAAGTAGAATTAAAAGAAAAGATTGCTGTATTAAGTGTTTTAGGTATATTTTATATATCATTTGCTATTAATATAGTTAATTATGCTTGGCAATTTTTTCAAAAACCAGTTTGGTGGAATAGTAGATTCTCTTTTACTTTTTCTTTCTTTATAATATTAATTGCTATTAAATCATTAGAAAAGATAGATAAAGTAGAAATAAAGAATATTTATAAGATAGGTATTAGTATATTATTTATATTAGCTTCTTTAATAGGTTTATATTTTAAAAGAAAAGTATCTAGTCCTATGAATATAGATACTTATATATATTTAATATTTAGTTTTATATTATTTATATTAATTATATTCTTATTAGATAAGAAGAAATATTTACCATTAGTATTAATATTAACTTTATTAGATTTAAGTGTTAATACATTTAATAATTTAAAACAAAATAATGAGAAGATAGATGCTAATGAATATAGTGAATTAAAGAAAGAATTACCTAAGATTATTAAAAATTTAAATAAGAATAATGATTTTTATAGATTTGAATTAGCTGATAAATATTCTTTTAATGATGGATTATATTTTAATTATCATGGTATTAATTATTTTAATTCTGTTAAGAATATTAATGTAGTTAGAACTGTAGGTAAATTAGGTACTGATACTCCTTATGTAGCTAGTATTACATTAAATGAATTTGATCCTGTATTCTTAAGTTTATTTAATATTAAATATGTATATAGTGATAAACCTGTAAGTTATTATATAGATAAAGGTAATAAGATATATGAGAATACTCATCCATTAGCATTAGGTTATATAGTTAGTAGTGATATTAAAAATTATAAAATAAAGAGTGATAATTCTACAGAGAATGTTTCTAATCTTATTAATGCATTGATGGGAGAAGATTCTAATATATATAAACATTTTGATAAAGATTCTTTTATTAATGATAATAATGAATATAAATATAATTTTGTTAGTGATGATCATTATTTAGTAGTTCCTAATGAATGTATGACTATTATAATTAATGGTAAAGAATTTGAAAATGAGAATGTATATCCTAATATAACTAAGGGAGATAAAGTAGAAGTAATATTCTATGTAGATGAAGATAATCAAGAACCATATTTAGATTTATTAGATTTATATAGATATGAAGATGTAATGAATAAATTAAGTAATGAAATATTACATGCTGATGTTAATAGATATGGACATATATTACAAGGTACTATTAATGTTAAGAAGAATGATTCTTATATGTTTACTACTATCCCTTATGAGGAAGGTATGAAGATATATGTTGATGGTAAAGAGAAAGAACCAGATATATTAATTGATTCATTTATAGGTTTAGATTTAGATAGAGGTAAGCATTCTATAGTAATAGATTATATTCCTAAAGGATTAGTAATTGGTTCTATTATATCTTTAATTAGCTTATTAGGTTCTATAGTATATTTATGGAAGATTTATAAATAAAAATTGTAATAGTAATATTACAATTTTTTATATTAATGATATAATGATAATAGGGAGATATAAGAGAGTGAGGTTAGTATATGACAGATTATAGAAATATATTATATGCTACTATTGTTATTGTATGTGGTTTTTTATTAATATTTTTAATTGGTTTTACTAATATATATAGATCTTTTTTAAAAGATTTAGCTCTAATAGATTATGTTTCTTTTAATAGTGAGAAAGTAGATACTATCAATAAAGTAGTTGGAGATAATAAAAGAATATGTACTTATGATTCTTATATAGAAGAGGGTCATGAGAGATATGAAATAAGATATTGTGATCAAATTAGTAGTGATGATTTTAATTTATATACAGCTTATTTAATGAATGAGGGATTTGTTGAAACATTTGATGATAATAATGTTAAATGGTATGTTAAAGAATCTGTAGATAATAATAAAATAATAGGAGTTCATGTAGATGAAAGTAAGTCTACTTTAGTTTATCAAAAATCTGATGGATACTTATATGAGAAAGAAGAAGCAGCAGATGAAACTGATCATTTATAGGATTATATATGAAAAAGAAAGATAATAAAGAATATAAGAAGGCTTTACCTAATGAAATAAAGGTATTATTTGGTAGATTTAGTTTGTTTTCTATAATTATAATATTATTTGTAGGTATTTTATTTCCTTTATTAATAATGGATAATATTAGTTTATTTTCTAAGATAGCAATATTAATAGTATTATTAATATATTATGTATATATGGTTATAGATGTATTAAGAAAAAAGAAGAATTTTAATTCTCCTATATTTGTATTATTAATAGTTTTAGTTGGATTATCTTTTATATCTAGTGTTGTAAAATTAATTATATCTTGAAAAATAGTATATTTTTTGTATAATACATGTTATAATTTAGTGGTTATTAATGAGGAGGTGCATTATGAGAACTTATAAAGCAAACTTACCAGAAGGAACTAAAAAGAAATTTGGAGCTCTTAGAGGAGTTAAAGTAAGACTAGTAAATAAAAATACTAAGAAGAAAAAGAATACTAAAGAAGCTAAATAACAAGCAATTGCTTGTTTTTTCTTTGGTATGTTATAATTTTATTGGGTGATAATATGAAAAAGACGTTAATAATATTTATATTATCTATAGTGTTATTAGGATGTAGTAATAATAGTGAAGAGAAATCTAATACTAAAGAAGAAAATAAAATAGTTAGTAAGATAGATAAGAATAAAGATTATGTATATTATGAAGATTATAAAGAATTAAATATTGGTGATAAAGAATATAAATTAGATATACCCGTTATTAATTTAGATAGTTCTAATATAGAAGTTGTTAATATAGATATAAAATCATTTATTATAGGAAGTTATAATGAATACGAAATAGATGAGAATAATTTTATAAGTGGTAAATATATAGAAAGTAATTCATATATAAGTGATAAATATATTTCTTTATTAATTAAATATAATAGATATAATAATGGTACATATGATGAAGATAATTATATTATTTATAATATAGATATTAATAGTGGTAGTACATTAGATAATAGTAAGATATTAAAAGAATTTGATATTAGTGAAGAAGAATTGGTTAATATAGTTAGAACTAAATTAAAGAGTGAAGATATAGAATTCTCTATAATGAATATGAAAAAAGATTATAAATTATATATAGATAAAGATAGTAAGTTACATTTATTATTCTTTGAAGAGAATGATGATGAACAAATTAAAAGGGATTTAATAGTTAATTAAATCCCTTTATTTATTAAATGAAACTACTTAGACCACTCATACATATTTTATTAATAAATAATGCAACAGTTTGAGGATCTTCTTTGCATTTATGTTTTATCCAATCTTCAATAATACCAGTAGAACCATCTACTATGAAGTTATTAATCTTTTCTAAGTCTTCTTTAGTAGCTTTTTTTAATAGCTTTTCCCATTCTTCTAGACTTTGTTTATGTACTAGACTTAATATTCGTCTTAAGAATTTATGATCTCCATTTTCACTTAATAAGACAGTATAAATATCTTTATGTTCTGCTATTTGTTCTATTATTTGGCCAGTATATGTTATTAAGAAATTTCTTTTAATATTAACAATACCTTTTTTTAATTCAATTATTAATGATTCTTCAATAATATTTACTAGATCATCAATATCTTTGTAGTATTTATAGAATGTAGTACGATTAATATTAGCTCTATTACATAACTCTAAGACAGTTATGTCATTGATGCTTTTTTCTTTGATGATTAAAAGAAGAGTATTAGTTAACTTTCTTTTAGTATTAATTATTCTCCTATCCATAAAATCACCTTTTACCTAATTAAATTATATCTTATATTAAAAAATAAATCAACACAATGTTTATTAGCATATATTTTTATTAAGGATTTTTAAAAATTAGCACTCATCTATTGACAGTGCTAATTAGAGTGATATAATATGTACTAGTGGAGATGGATAATATGAAAAAGAAACAATTTAAAACTGAATCTAAAAAGATATTAGATATGATGATTAATTCTGTATATACAAATAGAGAGATATTTTTAAGAGAATTAATTAGTAATGCTAGTGATGCTATTGATAAGTTATATTATAAGTCTTTAACTGATAGAAAAGTTAAATTAAATAAAGAGGACTTTAATATTAGATTAGAGTTAAATAAAAAAGATAGAACTATTAAGATTATAGATAATGGTATTGGTATGAATGAAGAAGATTTAGATCAAAATCTTGGTGTTATAGCTAGAAGTGGTTCTTCTTTATTTAAAGAAATAAATGATAAAGAAAAAGATATTAATATTATTGGTCAATTTGGTGTAGGATTCTATTCTGCGTTTATGGTAGCTAAAGAGATTAGTGTTAAATCATTAGCATTTGGAGAAAAACAAGCTTATGAATGGATAAGTAATGGTTCTGATGGATATAGTATTGAACCATGTGATAAAAAAGATGTTGGTACAGAAATAACATTATTCTTAAAAGATAATGTTGGGGAGGATAATTATGATGAATTCTTAGAAGATAGAAGAATAGAAGGTCTTGTTAAGAAGTATTCTGATTATATTAAGTATCCTATTATTATGGAAGTAGAAGAAACTAAATATGAGGATGAAAAAGATACTAAAGGTACTAAGATTAGAGAAGATAAGACTTTAAATAGTATGATTCCTATATGGAAAAGAAGTGATAGTGAGGTTACTCCAGAAGAATATAATAGATATTATTCTGATAAATTCTATGATTTTGAGCCTCCTATTAAAGTAGTTCATAATAAAGTTGAAGGTCAAATAAGTTATGATTCATTATTATTTATACCTAGTCATGCTTCTTATGATTACTATACTAAAGAATATGAAAAAGGATTACAATTATATTCTAATGGTGTATTAATTATGGAAAAATGTGCTGATCTATTACCAGATTATTTTAGTTTTGTTAAAGGTATTGTAGATAGTGAAGATGTATCTTTAAATATATCTAGAGAGATTTTACAACAAGATAGACAATTAAAATTAATTGCTAAGAGTGTAGAAAAGAAGATTAAGAATACTTTAGAGGATTTATTAAATGATAAGAGAGAAGATTATGAAAAATTCTATGAAGCTTTTGGAATGCAATTAAAATATGGTATTTATTCTAGTTATGGAATGAATAATGATATGTTAAAAGATTTAATTTTATTCTATAGTTCTAAAGAGAAAAAGAAAGTTACTCTTAAAGAATATGTTAGTAGAATGAAAGATGGTCAAGAAAAAATATATTATGCTTCTGGAGAAAGTGTAGATAAGATAGATTTATTACCTGCTGTAGAAAGATTTAAAGATAAAGATTATGAAGTATTATATCTATGTGATTATGTAGATGAATTTACTATTCAAGCATTGATGGAATATGAAGGCAAGAAGTTTGCTAATGTAAGTTCTGATAATAGTGATTTAGATACTAAAGAAGAAAAAGAAGAATTAGAAAAAGTAAATAAAGAAGCTAAAGATATGTTTGTAGTAATGAAAGAAGCTTTACCTGAAGTTAAAGATATTAGATTTACTAATAAATTAAAAAATCATCCGGTATGTTTAAGTACTGAAGGAAATATCTCTTTAGAGATGGAAAAAGTATTAAATAGTATGCCTACAGGAGAAGATGTTAAAGCTGAAGTTGTTCTTGAAATTAATGAAGAACATCCTATTGCAAATAAATTAAGAGATTTATATGAAGAAGATAAAGAAGAGTTGCGTAAATATACTAAGATTTTATATAATCAAGCTAGATTAATTGAAGGATTAAGTGTAGATAATCCTACTGAATTAACTAATATTATTTGTGATTTATTAAGTAAGTAATTCCTATATGGAATTACTTTTTTTGTTATAATATAGGTAGGTGGTTTTATGATAAAAACTAATGCTATGAGAATATTAGAGAGTAATAATATTGAATATAAAGAATATAATTTAGATATTAAAGAAGCTATAGATGGTGTTAGTTGTGCTAACATGTTACAGGTTAATGTAGAAAGTACTTTTAAGACATTAGTTACTATAGGTAAAAGTAATAATTATTATGTATTTGTTATACCTGTTGCTTGTAAATTAGATTTAAAAAAAGCAGCAAGTAGTGTTGGAGAAAAGAATGTAGAGATGTTACCTATGAAAGATTTATTAAAGGTAACTGGTTATGTTCATGGAGGGTGTAGTCTTATAGGTATGAAGAAAGTATTTAAAACTGTTATTGATGAAAGTGCTTTAAATTATAATAAAATTATATTTAGTGGCGGTAAGATTGGCTATTTTGTAGAAGTTGATCCTAAAACTATTAACAGGATTATTCCTGTTATATTTAAAGATATAAAGGAGTAAATATGAAAGTATTAACTATTAAAGAGCCTTGGGCTTCATTAATTATAAATGGATATAAGAAATATGAATTTAGAAGTTGGAAAACTAAATATAGGGGGAAGATATTAATACATGCTGGGTCTAAGATAGAAAAAGATATGTTACCTAGGTTTAGTATATATAATCTAGATTATAATTGTGGATATATTATTGGAGAAGCTACTATAAGTGATTGTATATTAGTAGATAAAGTGTTTAATGAAAAATTATTAAATGAAAATAAAACTGTATATGGAAGAAGTAATCATATTGAAAAATATGCTTGGAAATTAGATAATATAGTTAAGTATGATAAACCTATTCAGGTTAAAGGGAAATTAGGTTTATGGAATTATGATGTTGATAAGTGATTAGTTATAAACAATTGATATAGTAAAATAAATAATAATTATAATATAATAGCGAAAAGGAGTTTATTATGGGAGATATTTTAAAAGAACAAACTAAAGGATCTTTAGTAGTAATAAGTGGACCAAGTGGTGCTGGTAAAGATACTGTAGTAGAAAAGTATATTAGGAAATATAAAAGTGCTTGGTTATCTGTATCTTGTACTTCTAGAGATATGAGACCTGGAGATAGAGAAGGAGAAAGTTATTATTTTATTTCTAGAGAAGAATTTGAAAAGAAAATAAAAGCAGGAGACTTCTTAGAATATGCTTTATATAATGATAATTACTACGGTACTCCTAAAGAACATATTGAAGAACATCTTAATAATGGTGAAGATGTAATATTAGTTATTGAAGTTCAAGGAGCATTAAAAGTTAAAGATTTAGTTCCTGAAGCTATATGTATATTTATAATGCCTCCTAGTATGCAAGAATTAAGAAAGAGGCTAGTAGGTAGAAAGACTGAAAGTAAAGATAAGATATTAAAGAGATTTAAAACTGCTTATCAGGAGATAAATGAAGTTACTAATTATAACTATGTTGTTACTAATGATATAGTGGATAATGCTGTAGAGAAGGTAAGAGCAATACTTTTATCTGAAAAATGTCGTGTAGATAGAATAGAAGCTGTATATTTAGATAATGCTGAAGAGGAAATCCATGAACTGTTAATGGAAGAAGAGTTTGTTAACGAAGATATAAAATTGTGATACAATTATAATAGGAGTGGTTGGCATGTATGGTGGACGAGTTAAAAGAATAGAATTAGCTAAAAAATTAGCTGTTGTTCTTTTATGTGCTGTAGTTATATTTGTTTCAATAAAAAAGTTAACTACTAAAGAAGTAGTATATGATCCAAATGGTAGATTTGAATATATTAAAAGTTATTTTGCAAATAATGGATATGCATGTGAAGATTTAACTTCTTCAGGTGGTAGATGTAATAAAGATAAAGGTCTTTTTAAATCAGAGTTTGTTAGAGCTAAAGATGGTTTTACTTTTTTAGATGCTGGAGAAGATTATGTAGTTAATATATATTATACTAAGGATACTATTAATAAGAATGGTATATTCTTGAGAACTAATGCTAGTGCTTTAGCTGGATATCAAAAGAAGAATTATACTTGTACTACTAAAGGTACAATAATAGATGAATTAGATAAATGTGTAGATGAAGATGGTAATGAATTAGATTCTGGTGCATATAAAAATTATGTTCAAAAAGCTATAATGACTGTTCAAGGAGCAATAAATGCTTCTGGATATGATAAAAAAGCTTTAATAGAAGAATTTAAATGGGTTAGAGTAAGTTAAAAAAAGTAGTATGTAAATACTACTTTTCTTCTGCTTCAACATCTTTAATGTTATTTTTCTTTTTTAATAATTTATTTTCTTTTTTATGTATTATTAATTCAGAACCATCTTTTTGTTTTTTTACTTTTTCTTCTTCACGATCTTCTTTAGCATATAATATAAAGTTTATTATATCTAGTGCTGAATATACCATTATTACTATACCTAATGTTCTTAAATAGATATCTGTTCCATTTAATAAGATATATATTGATAATAAGATGATTAATAAAGATGTTACTAGTAAAGGTTTTCTTTTATGAGATATTGCTTTAGCTAATCTATTAATTCCTATAAATAATATCCATCCACCAGTAATAAAGTTAATAGCATAGTAAATTACATCATTAAAGAATAAGAATACTATTGCTAAAACCATAATTATTGCTGCAGATAATAATCTTACTGGATCATTTATTCCTTTTTTATGTTCATTAGCAAATATTAAACATTTTATTATTGCGTATATAATAAATACTATTCCTAAAACAAGTGTTATTGTATTAAATACTTCTTCTGATTTAGCAAATAATATTGCTCCTACTACAAACAATATAACTGATAGTAAAACATTAGCTGAACTTTTTTCATTATTCATATAATCACATCCACATTAATTATACAATACAATAATATTTTTTATCAATATGTTGAATTGTTTGTGATATAATAAATATGATAATAGGAGGGGTCTAGATGCTGGATTTAGAAACTGTTTTAGAATTATTTAGATCTTTTGGGTTTGCTTCAACAACTAGTCACCCTTACATATATAAGAAAGGTGATACATTAGGAGTTTGTTATACTTTTTATGATAATTTATATGGTGAATTAGAGAGAGTTAAATTTTTTGATTCTAAGGAAAGTATGGAAGACTTTTTAAAAAGATATCACTGGTTTAAAGAGAATGGTTTAAGATATAATGTTAAAATAGCATTAGATAATTATGAATTAGTTAATCCTAAAGTATTATTTTTACGTAACGATAAATTAATGGTTAGAGGAGAAATGTTCAATATAGAAGAGTTTGATATGATAGAGAATCAAAAATCTTCTATGGATTTAAATGCTAGACTTATATTAGAATCAGGTAATTTATTATTAGTGTATGATGAATTAAAAAATAGACAGATAGAATATTTAAAAGATTTGGCTTCTTTAAAGAATATATTAAGACATAAATATTTTGATTTACAGAAAGAGATAGATTTATATAATAATTATCTTATTACTAGAGAAGTTGAAGAGTTGCCTGAAGTACTTAATATGATAGGTATTGATGAAAATACTGAGAAAGTACTTAAAGATAGATATAATCAATATAGATTAAATCCTCCAGAAGTTGATGTTGCAGCTACTTTTGTTAATGATGTATGGAATTTAGTACAATCGTTAGAAAGTAATGTTACTTATTATCAAAATCAGATTGAAGAAAATGATTTAAGAAATGAGATAAGAACTGTTAATAAAAAATTAGATTATGTTATGGGTTTAAATGATAAAATGGGAGGTTTTTTCAAAAAGGATTTGGGTAAAGAGTTTGCTAAAATAGATAAATTTATTGAAAATAGTACTGTTTCTTTATCTAAGACATATGTTCAAGAGAAAACTCATGATATAGAAATGAAATATTCTCATTTAGAAGATTTAAGTATATATCATTTAGCTGATTATTTAAAAGAATCTATGATAAATACTAATTATGATGATATTGCTAAGAAGTATCCTAAAGATAGTAAAGATGATTTAGATTTGAATAAAGCTCCGATGAATGAAGTTGCTGCTGATTTATTTAAGCAATATAGAGAAAAGTTAACTGTTGAAGAACAAGCTATAATGATATTATATAATTCTAAATATAGAGAATATTTTGATAGATTTATGGAAATGAAGGATATTGATGTGTTACCTTTAAATAAGGTAATTAAGAAATTAAATTCTACTAAAGGTTTTTCTAAGATTAAATCAGAATGTTTTGATGCAGTTAAGGTCAGGATACAAGATCCTGTTAATGCTAATATTAAAGAACAATTATTTAGTAATGTAGATTTTACTGATTATAATAGTTTTGTTACTTCTTTAATTAATATGTATAAGAAGTTAAGAAGTATGGAATATAAGTTATTATTAAATAGTGATATTATATTATATTATGGAAGTTCTATATACTATCATATATTTGATGAACAATTAAGACTTGTTACAAATAATTTAGATGGTATAATTAATAATATGAATGTAAAGAAGGATGTTGTTGGTATAGTAGAGTTAAAGAAAGGGACTCCATTATTATATTCTCCATATTATTTAGATTTTGGAGATTTATATGGTAATGATACTAATCCTGATTTAACAATGAATATAAAGGAAATGGTATATTTTGATTTACTAGTTAATTTAACTAATGTTAATATAGTTAAAGAAACTAATAGTGTTAAAGTAGCAAGATATTATAGTGATCCTATTCCTGAAGAGGATATTAATATAGTAGATGAAGTAATAATGAAAGATAATATTACTTTTGATAAGTTAACATTTAGTAATAAAAATACTACACAGGTAGTAGAAAATAATAAAAAGGAGGAGAATGTAAATGGTTAGTTTATTAAAGAATTTTGGAAAGAGCTTTAAGGATTATATCGATTATATTGTAAAGGTATCTTTTGGAGAATTAATATTTCATTTTTTTGAATTATTAATACTAATTTTAATTGCTTTATTTGTTTATATACCTTTGTCAGTATTAGAAGATGTTATTTGGAGTCTTATTAGTTTATTTAATACTGATTTTTCTGGAGTATTTACTGTAGTATGTAATGTTATTAATGCTTTAGTTGCTTTATTTGCGTTCATATATGTATTTAATAAAAGATATGAAGATATAAAGAATGCTCCAAAAGGTGAGAAAAAAGAAAAAGTTAAAGAAAAAGATTCTAAGAAACAAGATGTTGAGTTACCAAAGATGAAAGACGAGTAGTCGTCTTTTTTTATGGAATACTTGCTTATTATAAAAAAATGTGATAAGATTTAATGCGGTTTTTAAAGAAATGGGGAAGTTATATGGACAAGATTATTAATATAGCTGTAGTGGCACACGTTGATGCTGGTAAAAGTACTTTAGTAGATGCATTACTAGAACAAAATGGTGTATTTAGAGATAATGAAGAAGTAGTAGATTGTGTAATGGATAGTAATGATATCGAAAGAGAAAGAGGTATTACTATTTATTCTAAAAATTGTGCTATTAGATATAAGGATTATAAAATTAATATAGTTGATACTCCAGGACATGCTGATTTTAGTTCAGAAGTAGAACGTATTATGAAAACAGTAGATACTGTTATATTATTAGTAGATGCTGCTGAAGGTCCTATGCCTCAAACTAGATTTGTATTAAATAAAGCTTTAGAACAAAATTTAAAACCTATTTTATTTATTAATAAGATAGATAAGAAAGATGCTAGACCTCAAGAAGTAGTAGATATGACTTTTGATTTATTTATGGAATTAAATGCATCTGATGAACAATTAGATTTCCCTATAGTATATGGTGTTGCTAGAGAAGGTATAGCTAAATTATCTTTAGATGAAGAAAGTTCAAGTATAAGTCCTTTATTAGATGTTGTATTAAAACAATGTACTCCTTATGAAGGTAATGAAAATGATCCTTTACAAATGCAAATAAGTTCTTTAGATTATGATTCATTTATAGGTAGATTAGGTATTGGTAGAGTAAGTAAAGGTTGTATTAAGAATGGTCAAACTGTTTCTTTAGTTAGAAATAATGGTACTGTTACTTCTTTTAGAATATCTAAATTATTTGTAGAAGAAGGTATTAAAAGAGTAGAAAAAGATATTGCTTATTATGGTGATATTGTTACTATAGCTGGATGTGCTGATATATCTATAGGAGATACTGTTTGTGATAAAGATCATCCTAATGGAATGGATCCTATTATTATAGAAAAACCTACTTTAAGTATGGATTTTGTTGTTAATAGTAGTCCTTTTGCTGGTAAAGATAAAAAGAGTAAATTTTTAACTAATAGACATATTAAAGAAAGATTAGATAAAGAATTAGAAACTAATGTAGGTTTAGAAGTAGAAGAATTACCTGATTCAGATGGTTATAAAGTATCTGGTAGAGGTGAATTACATTTAAGTATATTGCTTGAAAATATGAGAAGAGAAGGTTATGAATTAAGTGTATCTAAACCTCAAGTATTATTTAAAGAAATAGATGGTGTTAAGAGTGAACCATTTGAAAAAGTAATAGTAAGTTGTCCTTCAGTTTATAGTGGTACTATTATTAATGATTTACAAGAAAGAAAAGCTACTCTAGAAATGATGACTAATGATGAAAATGATTATACTCATTTAGAGTTTAGCGCTCCTACTCGTGGTTTGATTGGTTATAGAAGTGCTTTTATAACTAATACTAAGGGTGAAGGTGTTATGATACGTTCTTTTGATTCTTATAAACCATATGCTGGTGAATTAATAAGTCGTAAAAATGGTGTATTAGTATCAATGGAAAATGGTAAAACATTAGGTTTCTCATTATGGAATCTTCAAGATAGAGGTACTTTAATTGTAGGTCCTGCTGAAGATGTATATATTGGTATGATAGTTGGTATCAATAATAGGGATAATGATCTAAATGTTAATCCATGTAAGAATAAACAATTAACTAATACTAGAGCATCTGGTTCAGATGATGCTATTGCATTAATTAAACCTAGAACTTTCTCTTTAGAAGAAGCATTAGAATTTATTGAAGATGATGAATATGTTGAAGTAACTCCTAGTGCCATTAGATTAAGAAAAAAGATTCTAGATCCAGATGAAAGATTTAGACAAAATAGAAAGTAGATTTAATCTACTTTTTTTTGTTATAATAGTTATATGGTGATGCCTATGATAAAAAGTAGGGATAACTTGGGGTTTATAATATTAGATGGTATTGCTGAGAAAATGGAATTAGTACCTAATACTCATGGTACTTATTCATATATTTTTGATGGTGATAAATATTTTTATAAAAGATGTAAAGACGTTAGTCAAATATATAATGAACTAGTTGGATATGAATTAGCTAAAGATTTTGGTATAGATGCTATAGAATATGATTTAGCTAGTTATAATGGATTTATAGGTGTTACTTCTAAAGATTATATGAAACAAGATTATGTATGTTTAGAAGATATGTTAAAAAGTTTTTATGGTACTGATAAAGATAAATGTACATATGTAGATGTATGTGAGATGTTATTTACTAAGTATTATGAACTTTCTAGTGAATTAATGAAGGATTTATTAAGACTAATCATGTTTGATGTTATTATAGGTAATTCAGATAGACATGATAGAAATATAATTATAGATACATCAAATTTAAGATTGGCACCTATATCTGATAATGAATTATTATTAAATAGTAATGCTTTAGAAAAAGGATATTATAGTTTTTCTATTGATGGAGAAAAAGATAAAACAAGTTATAAATTATTAAATTATCTTAATAATGATGATTTAGAATTATTTAAAGAAAAAGTTAAGTTAATTGAGAGAGAACATATATTAGAAATAATTAATAGAATAGAGAAAAAAATAGGTGTTTCTATGGTAGATTTTATGAAGGAAAAATTATTAAATGATTCTGCTATTCATTATATGCAATTACATAAATTATTATATAGAGATAATATATTTAAATTATTATTTAGAAAAAAATAGATTTGTTATCTGTTTTTTTTATTGTTATTATTTATTGTTTTGTATATAATAGAAAATTACAAGGTGGGGGATAGGTATGATAACTTTTAGAAGTTTAGATGATAATGATTTAGAAAGATATAAAAAGATGATACTTTTAAGTATGGATTTAAATTTAGATTTTAATGGTACTTATAGTATGTATGAATATAAAGGTCAAGAAAGATGTTTATATTTTGATGATGGTTATGGAGTAATTTTCTATTTAACTGATGATGGAATGGAATATAGATCATTTGCTTTAGATGAGAATTTAGAAATAGTTGCTGCACAAACTAGAGACTATTTCTTTGAATATGAAGAAGGATATCAAGTATTTACTGATGTAGATACTGGAGTTAAATCATCTTTAACTTTTATGAGGAGACCTCGTAATGATGTAGATAGAGAAGGATATACCGGTATTGTTGCTTTTATACAATATAATCCAAATAATGATACTAGAGCTATTATTAATTATCAACAAAATAAAAAAGATGATGGTGAAAGAGGATTTATATTTGATAGTACTTTTAATAGAAATCCATTTATTATTTCTTTTGAAAAGAATGTTGTTAAAAAGCAAAGAAGAAATATTACTCCAAGACAAGTTAAATATCTAAGAGTAGATGCTAGTGAGGGAGAACCTGGTTATACTTATATGACTATTCATGATTATGGCTTAATAGAAGTATTATTAAAAGGTTCTTATGCTCTACAAAAAGATAGAAATATTAATAGATATTATAGAATATTAAATGATGAAGTTAATGGTTATTGTATTACTACATATCCTTGGGGAATACAACATGATCCTAGGGATATGTCTAATAAATTAGCAAATAATGCTTTCTTTTATAAACCTCCACAATATATGATTGATTTATATAATGGTACACCAACAAAAGATTTTGAAGAATTTAATGAAATAGCGGCTAGTTTAAAAGAATTACAAAAGACAGGACTATTAAATGGTTCTTATATAACATTATAGGTGTAATATGAATATTATTAGATGTGATAATGAAGAAATGGTTTCTAAAGTACCATATATATCTGATAAATTAGAAAATCATTTTAAAGATCAAAATATAGTGCTATTTGTTTGTATGGATGATAATAATGAAATTGGTTTTATTGGTAGATGCGGTAATGAGTGTTTATATATAGATGATAGTAAAACTATACCTTTTGGAATAAAAAAGAATTCAACTATTAATTATTATTATAAAGATGGTTATAATTTGTTTCCAGAAGGTTATGAAGATGTAGAAGAATCTGGTGTTTGTTGTCAAGATAGTAAAGGTATTATGCATACAGTTATGAGTTATCCAATGAAATTTGATGACTTTGAAGGGGCTTTTTCCTATTTTCAATATTCAGAAAAAACTGATACTTTGTGTGAAATAAGATATAAGCATTATTATAGGAAGGATATGGAAAAATCACCTATATATGAATACTATAAATCTAGGATGATGGAATCTGTTTATATAGATAGAGAATATTCTAAATCTAAAGAAAATAAAAAAGGTTTTATTCCTAGTTCTTCTAGTCATTATGAATTATTTAGTTGTGATGCAGGTACGATGGGTTATAATATGATAGCTATATCTGAATATGGTTTACTAAAGGTATTATTGAATGGTTCTTATAATTTACTTAAAGAACAAACTGCTAATAGATATGTTAAATCTTTTTATGTAACTAAAGATGATGATTATTTAGAAATGATATGGCCTTTATGTAAATTTAATAAAGTGGAAGATATAAAAAAAGAAGTAACTGATTTGGGATTTGGATTGGAAGTTCCAAGTGTATTATTAACTTTATATAATGGATATGATAAAGATAAAGATATGTTAGATGAATTAATTCACTTAATGGATGATGTTATTAAAAAGGAAGATAATACTAGATTGATGCTACTTAGAAAGAGGTCTGTATAATGGAATTACTTAATGTTAATAATGAAGCAGTATTAAAGAAAATGCCTTATTTAAAAAGTAAGATTAGAGATAATTTTGGAGATAAAGCTGTTTCTTTATATAGTTTTATAGATAATAGTGAATTGGGTTTTATTATTATGTGTGTTGGTAGAGGTTTATTAATTAAAAGTGATGGTTCTAGTATTAAGTTTAAAAAGAGCTTTACAGGTTCTTTATCTGAATTAGAAAAGAATGAATATCTTATTAAACCTAGAATAGAATATGAAATGGAAGATGATTGTATTACTACTACAGATGTATCTTTAAAAGATAAAGATGGTTTTGTATCTAGTTTAAGTATTTTTCCTTCATATAATGAAGATATATATAGAAATAGAGTTTGTTATTCTCAGTATATTGAGGAAAAAGATGTATATTGTGAAATAAATTATGATTATTCTAGTGATGATGTTATATATCCAGGATTATTAAAGAATATAGAGAGTGTACATATAATAAGGGATGTTAATAGGAAGGGAATAAGTTGTGGATTTGGTTTTGTTCCAAATAGAATGCAAATATATAGTAGAGCTAATATAGATAGTGATACTTTAAATTATACATTTGTATCATTTAATGAACATGGTGTATTTAATACTTTAACGAAAGGTTCTTATCAATTATTTAATGGTGCTGGATATATTACTAGATATTGTAAATTAGGTTTTATGACTTCTAGTAGACAGCTTGTTGAATTACCGTGGCCATTATGTAATTATAAAAAAGAAGAAGATATATTAGAATGGGTTACTAATAATGGATTTAGGAGTAGTATTCCTGAAGAATTAATAAATTTATATAATAATAATGATAAAGATGTTATTTTATTACAAGATTTTTTGGCTAATTTAGATAAATATAAGAATAATAATAAAGTTAGAAAATATTTAAGAATAAAAAAGTAATTTGACTTTTTTATAAAATGTTAGTAATATATGGGTACAAGCACGGAGAAGGTAGGACCTGTTACAAGTGATTTTTTAAGAGAGTAAACGATTGGTGAGAAGTTTATAAAAATTAGTAATAAGGTGAAAGCTATTGGAGTGAATCGTAGACATTACGTTACAATGTTTAAAGAGCATGGAAACATGAACTAAGGTGGTACCGCGGATTTAACAGGAATTCGTCCTTAATTGGACGATTCCTGTTTTTTATTTAAAGAAAGGGTGAAAATTATGGAAAGAGAATTTACTGAACAAGAGTTGGTAAGAAGAGAGAAATGTGAAAAGATTAGAGAACAAGGTCTAGATCCATTTGGTCATAGATTTGATAGAACAGGATGGGCGCAAGAAATAAAAGACAAATATGCTTCAGTTGAACATGATGAATTTGAAAATATGGATGATCAATATACTGTTGCTGGAAGAATAATGTTTATTAGAAAGATGGGTAAGGCATCATTCTTTACTATTCAAGATAAGACCGGTAAGATTCAAATATATATTTCTATTAATGATATTGGAGAAGAATCTTATACATTATTTAAATCAGCTGATATTGGAGATATAGTTGGTGTACGTGGTAAAGTAATGAAAACTCAAACTGGTGAAGTTACTATTAAATGTTTAGAGTATACTCCTTTAGTTAAAGCATTAAAGCCATTACCAGAGAAGTTCCATGGTTTAACTGATATTGAAGAAAGGTATAGAAGAAGATATGTTGATTTAATAATGAATGAAGATTCTAAGAGAGTTGCTTTCTTAAGACCTAAAATTATTAGATGTATTCAAAACTTTATGGATGGTCAAGGATTTACTGAAGTAGAAACTCCAATTCTTTCTACATTATTAACTGGTGCTTCTGCTAGACCTTTTATTACTCATCATAATACTCAAGATTTAGATATGTATTTAAGAATAGCTTTAGAATTACCTTTAAAGAGACTTCTTGTTGGTGGTATGGAAGCTGTTTATGAAATAGGTAGAGTATTTAGAAATGAAGGTATGGATCCTAAACATAATCCTGAATTTACTTTAATGGAAGCTTATTTAGCTTATAGTGATTTAGAAGGTATGATGGATTTAACTGAGAAGATGTATACTACTATTGCTAAAGATGTAATAGGTAAGATGACTTATAATTTTGGTGGATATGAAATTAATTTAGAAGGTCCTTGGAAGAGAATTAGTATGACTGATGCTATTAAAGAACAAACAGGTATTGATTTTAAAGATAAGAAGATGACTCTTAATAAAGCATTAAAATTAGCTGAAGAACATAATATTGAAGTTCAAGAACATGAAAAGAGTTTAGGACATATTATTAATTTATTCTTTGAAAAATATGTAGAAGAGACTTTAATTCAACCTACATTCTTATATGGTCATCCATTGGAGATTAGTCCTTTAACTAAGAAGAATCCTGAAGATCCAAGATTTGTTGATAGATTTGAATTATTTATTGCAGGTAAAGAATTTGCTAATGCTTATACTGAATTAAATGATCCTATTGATCAATTAGAGAGATTTGAAGAACAAATTAAAGAAAGAGATCTTGGTAATGAGGAAGCTAATGATATAGATATGGACTTTGTAGAGGCATTAGAATATGGTATGCCTCCTGCTGGTGGAATAGGTTATGGAATTGATAGATTATGTATGTTATTCTTAGAACAAGAATCTATTAGAGATGTATTATTATTTCCAACAATGAAAGAAAGAAGTTAATTCTTTCTTTTTTTCTAGGTAATAGCTAGGTTTTTGTGTTATAATTTTGATAGGGAGGTAAATGATGAAAAAGAATGATAAGATTATAATTCTATTAGTAATAATACTTGCTTTTAGCTTATTAACATGGATAGTTCCAACTGGTACATATCAAGAAGGTGTATTTGTATCAAATGGTCTTAATAGAGTAGGTTTATTTGATATATTTTTATTAATTGCTCAAACTTTTTATGTTAAAGCTACAGATGTATTATATCTTTTCTTTATTGGTGGATTCTATGGAGTTGCATCAAGAACTAAAGGCTATAGAAAATTAGTTAGTAAAACATCAGCATTAATTAAAGGTAAAGAACATATTGCAATGTTAGTTACTACATTATTATTGGGAGCATATACTTCAATTACTAATGATATTTATGCGTTATTATATGTTACTCCATTTATTATTACAGTATTCTTAAGAAGAGGCTGTGATAGACTTACAGCATTAAGTGCTGCATTTGGAGGTTTCTTTATAGGACTTATAGGTCAAACATTTGGTACTTTTGCATTTTCTTATTTAATGCAAATTACAAGTGTTGCTGTAACAGAAGGTATAGTATATAAAATATTATTATTTATATTTGCTTATGTATTATATAATGCTTTTGCTATAAGTTATATGAATAAACATATTAAGAATGTAGAATATGTTAGATTTGATGTATTCCCTATTACTAAATTAGATGAAACTAAGTTAAGTAAGAGTCTTAGAAAGAAAGTATGGCCAACTATTTTATTACTTAGTTTAGGATTAATAGTTATATTACTTGCATTTATAGGATGGAATGATAGTTTTAAAGTTACTATGTTTGATACAGCTTTAGAGAAGATTAATGGTTATGAATTATTAGGTACTACTTTATTTAGAAATATACTTGGTAACTTTACTGCATTTGGTCAATGGGATGTAATGGGTGTTTCATTTATAATATTAATAACTACATTAATTATGGGTCTTGCTGATAAATTATCTATTAATAATATTTTTGCTTATTTCGGTAATGGTATGAAAAAGATGAGTAGAGTAGTAGTAATATTTGTATTAGTTAATTCTTTATTCTTAGCTTATTATTACTTTACTTGGCCATTATCATTTGCTAATGCTTTCTTTGGAGCTAAATCATTTAATTTAATTGGTTCTTTCTTTGGAAGTATAGTAAATGGTTTCTTTGCTGTAGATTTTGAATATGCATCATTTATGTTAGATGGTTTAATAAGTAATGTATATATAGGTAATTTTGTAGATGCTGCATTAACTATTCATTTTGCTTATTCAATAGTTGCTTTAATAGCACCTACAAGTGTAATACTTATGATAGGTTTATCTTATTTAGATATTCCATATACTAAATGGTTAAAATATATTTGGAAATTTGCATTATGTATTACTGCAATAGGACTAGTTGGTTTATTTATAGTAACTGGTGTATAAAGAAGTATTTATTACTTCTTTTTTTTATGTTAAAATATAAGCACTTAAGGAAAATAATTGGAAGGTGAAGAAGATGAAATTTTATAGTACTTTAAGTGGAAAAATCGAAGAATTTAAACCGATAAACGAGGGTGTTATAAATATGTATGTCTGTGGTCCAACGGTATATAGTTATGCACACGTTGGAAATATGTGTCCAGTTATTATCTTCGATATGGTTTATAGATATTTTAAATATCTAGGTTATAAAGTAAATTATGCAAGTAATTTTACTGATGTAGATGACAAAATAATTAAAGCAGCTGCTGAAGCTGGTGTAACTGAAAAAGAGTTAACTGATAAATATATAAAAATATATTTAGAAGATGTTAAGGCTTTAAATTGTTTAGATATTGATTATCGCCCTAGAGTTACAGAAACTATGGATGAAATAATAGCTTTTATTCAAGAATTATTGGATAAAGGTGCGGCTTATCAAGCTGGTGATGATGTTTATTTTAGAGTAAACAGCGTTAAGGATTATGGTGAATTAAGTGGTCAAGTAGTTGATGAATTAGATTATGGTAATAGAATAGATGTTGATGATAATAAGGAGAATCCTTATGATTTCGTTCTATGGAAAAAGACTAAAGAAGGTATCACTTGGGACAGTCCGTTTGGTAAAGGTAGACCTGGATGGCATACTGAGTGTGTAGTAATGATTCATAAATTATTTGGTGATTGTATAGATATTCATGGTGGTGGTGTAGATCTTAAGTTCCCTCATCATGAAAATGAAATTGCTCAGGCTAAAGCAGCTTGGGGAACTAAGTTAGCTAATTACTGGATGCATAATGGCCATGTAATGATTAATGGTGTTAAGATGAGTAAAAGTTTAGGTAACTTTATTACTGCACATGAATTATTAGAAAAATATCCTGCAAATGTAATTAGATTAAGTATATTAAAAACTAGTTATAGATTACCATTTGATTTTACAGAAGCTTTATTTAAAGAATGTATGACAATTAATGATAAAGTATATAATGCTTTAAAACAAGCTAATTTAGAGATACAAATTAATAATCTAGAAGTAGGTAAATTAAAAGAAGATCCTAAAATAAATGAAATAATGGATGAAGATTTTAATACTAGTAATTTAATTACTTATTTATTAGATTTAATTAAAGAATTAAATGCTAAATTAAGAAATAAAGAAGATATAGTAGATACTTATGATAAGATTTTATTAATTAATTATATTCTTGGTTTAGAGTATGATTTAGTTAGTTTAGATGAAGAAGCTAAATCTTTATATAAGGAATGGTTAGAATATAGAAATAATAAAGATTTTCTTAATGCTGATAAATTAAGAGCTAAATTGACTGAATTAGGAGTGATTTAATGAATAATTATTTAATATCTAATATATTATTACTATTTGTTATTTTAATCCCTATATTAGCTTCTATTAAGCTTAGGAGTACATATTCTAAATATAAAAAAGTAGATATTAGTAATGGTATGAGTGGTTTTGAAGTAGCTAGAAAAATATTAGATAAAAATGGTTTAGATAGTATGTATATTGTAGAAACACCTGGAAATTTAACTGATCATTATGATCCTAAAGGTAAGGTAGTTAGATTATCTAGTGATATATTTCATGGTCAAACTATTGCTGCAGCAGCAGTTGCTGCTCATGAGTGTGGTCATGCTATTCAAGATAAAGAAAAATATACATTTATGAGAATTAGAAGTGCAATATATCCAGTAGTTAATTTAGTTACTAAAGTAGCTTATGTATTATTTATTATAAGTTTATTAGTACAATATTTTATAGGTTTATATTTTGCATTAGCAATGGTTGCTTTTGGTTTATTATTTCAATTGGTGACATTACCTGTTGAAATAGATGCTAGTAGAAGAGCTCTTAAATTAATTGAGGAATATGGTATTGTAAATAGTCAAGAACATGATGGTACAAAGAAAGTTCTTGTAGCTGCTGCTATGACATATGTTGCTGCAGTATTATCTGAAGTACTTAATTTATTGAGAATTTTATTAGAAATATCTAATAATAGTAGAAGAAGATAATATATCTTCTTTTTTTATGTTATAATTATATATAGTAGGTGATTAGTGTGAGAATTATTGATAAAAAACCTTATGAAACACCTCCTAATATATTTTATGGAGTAGATGTTACTGATAAAAAAGCAGTTAAAAAGAAATATCTTCAATTAAAATTTAAACATTTTGTTATAACTATATTTGTATTAGTATTATTAGGAATATTTGGTGTATTTATTTTTGATATGCTTAGAGTTAATTTCTTTAATAAACATCCTTTAATATATAAAACAGAAGCTGTAGATGGTGGAGTTCTATATAAAGGTGTTGGCTATACTAAATTATATTGTGATAATGGAGAAGTACATAACTATTTAAATGGTAATAATAAATGTTTAAATAAGAATAGAACTTTTAATCAAGCGTTATATTCTGCTTTTAAAGTATATATTATTAATAATAAAATAATTGATAATAATGAGTTAAAAGTATTAAAATTATCTAATATTACATTTGATGGCGCTAATGATAAAGGTGGATCAGATTATATGGTAGATGTAACATATAGTTGTTTTGATGAAAAGAGTAGTAAATGTTTTAAAGAATTAAAAAAACAAAAAGATCCATTTACTTATAAATTATTTATTGTTTTAAATAGAGAAAATCATGTAGAAGAAATTAAAACATTTAAAAATAGTGGAGAATACTATAATAAATTAGTAGCTGATTATACTGAGAAAGTAAGACAATATTTATTAGATAAGGGTTTATTAGATGAAGAAAATTTAAGAAGTTTTGAAGTTAGTTTATCAAGTAATCATGGTAAGATTAAATACAAAGATGTAGAATATGCTGATAGTTATTTGATAAATATAAATTGTTATTGTAATGATAATACTTTAAATTGTCTTAATAATAAAGAATTAGTAGATAATACTAATTATACTAATTTTGAAATAGCTATGTTATTAGATGATAATAATAATGTAGGTTCATTAGTTAATAAAGCAATATTCAGTAAATAGTAATATTGCTTTTTATTTGTTATAATATTTTGGGTGTTGTTTTTATGGATATTAAAGATGTTGTAGATAAATTAAATAAAGGATATATTGGTATTACTCCTACAGATACTGTTTATGGTATTATGGGAGATGCTACTAAAGAAGATGTTATTAAAAGAGTATTTGATGTTAAAAAAAGAAATTATAGTAATCCATTATTAATGTTAGTATCTGATATAGATATGTTAAAAGAATATATTTATGTTTCTAATGATATTGAAAAGAAATTAATAGATAAATATTGGCCTGGTAGAATGACTTTAATATTAAAGAAGAAAGATAATGTTTCTAACTTATTAACCGGTAATAGAGATAATGTAGGAGTAAGAATACCTGATAATAAAGAATTATTAGATATTATAAAGTTATTTGGTAAACCGGTTATTAGTACTAGTGCTAATATTAGTGGAAGTGCTACTATTACTAGTGTTGATCAAATAGAGGAAGAATTAAAACATAGTGTTGATTTTATAGTAGATGGAGGTATTCTTGATAATAAAGGTTCTACTATAGTTTATGCTATTGATAATGAGATAAAAATATTAAGAGATGGTGATTTAAGTTCTAAGATTAAAGAAGACTTTTAAAGTCTTCTTTTATATATGTTATAATATAGTAGGAGAATGAATAATATGAATGTAAAACCTAGTGATAAGATAATTTTTAATACTTTTATATATTGTATATTTATATCTTTTATTATGTTATTATTTACTTCAAATAATTCTTTATTGTATGAATCAAATAGTTATTATGATAATTATTTATTTAATGGTATTAATGGGTTGAATAGAACTATATTATTTATACTGGAAGTGGGTATTAATACTGTTTTATTATTTTATAGTTATAAGATATTTAGATTATTTATTAATAGGTATTCTTCTAAAATATTAATACCCATACTAATGTGTAGTGTTGTTACTAGTAGTTTTTATGGTAGAGGTGGTAACTACTATGAATATGTTCTTTCTTTAATAGTAGTAGGTTTATATTATTATTTAAGACATTTTAAAAAGAAAATGATAGAGAATAGTGAAATGTTTATATGTGGTATTCTTGCTGGTTTAACATTTATTATAGATTATTATTTATTTGGTTTCTGGATAGGTTTTTGTTTAATAATAGTATTAGATTATTTTATAAATAGAAAACAAAAAAAGAATGGTTTTAAACACTTATTTAGTTATTTAATAGGTATATTAATAGTAGTAGGTTTAATGTTCTTAAAAGAATATTATTTTAAGAATATAGATAATTATTTAAATAACTATTATATTAATAGATTTAATATAAATTTTGATATTAAGAGTATTATTAATGATTTAAAAGATATTGGTATTATATGTTATTGGATTATATTAATAAGTCCTTTAGGTTTAATAAAATTAAAAATTAATGGATATAGTAAGATAGGTTTAATAATTATTATGGTATTAATGATATTAGGTATTAATTTTTATATTAATACTAATAATATGTTTATATTATTTAGTTTGTATATTATAGGATTATTAGGTATTAGTAATATTTTAGATGATAGATTATATGATTTTATTAAATATTATTATAAAGGAATTATTATAGTAGTTAGTATATTATGTATATTATTTAGTATATATGGTTCTAATTATTTATATGATATAAATTTATTAAATAATAATATAGTATTTAAAAAATAAAATAAAAATGTTATACTTTATAAAGAATAGGAGGATTAGTTATGGAACATTATGATATTAATTATGGTATTTTAGATTATGATACATTTACTAAAAGATTAAGAAAATTAAATTATAATAGTGATAATAATGTTTCTGTGTATAGAGAAGCTCCTATTGGTAGAACTAGATGTGGATTTGATATTGAACATTTCAGAATAGGTAATGGTCCTGTAAGACTTGTATATGCTGCAGGAATGAGTGGTTCTGAAATAATTGGTGTAGATTATGTATTAACATTAATGGAGAATATTGCTAAAGGTAATGGTGTCTTTAGAGATTTTGATCCTAGTATGTATACTATTGATTTTTTACCATGTTTAAATCCAGAAGGTTATTTTACTACTACATATGCATTACAAAGTGCTACTAAAAATAAAAGTTTAGAAAAATTTGCATCTATGTATAATATTGCTTATTTAAAAGATGATGAAAATGTAATGATTATTAATAAATGTATTCAAGAAGTATTTAAGGGTGCAGGTATTAATGTAGAAAAATCTAATAGAATAATAGATTTATTTTGGAGAATGTATAGAGGTAAAGAAATTAAATATTTTGATTTATATAATTTCTTATCTATTAATATAGATTCAGATAGAATAGAAGAAGAATTAGATAATGTTTTAAACAAATGGAAAACTGATCGTAATTTTGTAATACCTGAAAAGAAATGGCATTATAGATTATTTAAAGGTTTAAATATAAATTGTATTCCTATGAGTGATAATAGATTTAATAAATTAAGAGGAAATCTATATAGATTATATGGAGAAAGTTCTTGTATCGAATCTTTAGCATGTTTTAATGCTAATAGTGTAGGGGTAGATTTAAATTCTAATAGTTTAGAAGAATATAATAGTATGTTATCTAGAAGAAGTATTCAAGGAGATATATATGGTTATGGTAGAGATAATGATTTATTAATATCAGAACCTAGTCCTCTTGGTTCTCCAAGTAATAATATGGAAGAGAAATTTGAATTAGAACCAGAAAATGTTGCTTTAGTTAATTTTATTTCTACTTTAGGTAATGATAATAATTTATTTATGTTTATTGGTGGTACAGGTAATAGTTTATATGTATATCCATATTCATTAGATGCTTTAGCCGGTTTAGATGAAAAAACAAAAGAAATAATTTATTATACTAATAATAAGTTAGCATCTACTTATGCAAATGAATTAGGTTCTGCTAGAGAAGAATTAACTGGTAAGAATAAACCATGTATGATTAGTGCATATAATGGAGAAATATATGGTGTTAAAGATTTAATTAGAAATAATTTCCATACTACTATGTTACTTCAATTGGGTTTACCTGGAGGTAACCCATTAGCTCCATATAAGGATAAAAAAGAATATGAAGATACTATGATTGCAAATATGATTGCTAATAAGAAGTTAATTGGAGCTATATTAAGAGTAGATAGATTAAATGATGTGTCTAAAGGATTTACAATGTAAATCCTTTTATTGTTGCAAATAAATAGATGATGTGTTAGTATTTAGTTAGAACTTTTATCAAGAACGAGGGAGAGGGTTAGCTCAGTGAACTCGTACCAACCTATTAAATTAGGTGGTAATGCTAACAACGATGAAAGAGTTATATATTGCAAGCAAAACTCTTTCTAAGAGTTTTTTATTTTGATAAAAGTGAAGGAGGAGTTTTTATGAAATATTATTTTACAAGTGAGTCAGTTACTGAAGGACATCCTGATAAAGTTTGTGATAAGATTGCAGATAAGTTTGTGGATGAAGCCTTAAAACAAGACAAAAACAGCCATATGGCAGTAGAAGCTACTATTAAAGATAATTTAGTATTAGTTTATGGAGAAGCAAGAACTGATGCTAAATTAAATTATAGTAAGATAGCTAAAGATGTTATAAAGGAGATAGGTTATACTGAAAAGTTTGAAGTAATTGAAAAAGTTGCGCAACAATCTCCAGAAATTAATACTGCAGTTTCAGGTAGTGAGGAAATAGGTGCTGGTGATCAAGGTATTATGTTTGGTTATGCTTGCGATGAAACAGAAGAATTAATGCCACTTCCTATAATGCTTGCTCATAAACTAGCTAAAAAACTTACTGATGTAAGAAGAAGTGATAAGAAATCACCATTAAAACCAGATGGTAAAACAGAAGTTACTGTTGAATATGAAGATGGTAAACCAGTTAGAGTAGATACAATAATTGTTTCTTCTCAACATGTTAAAGATATTACTCAAGAAGAATTAAGAGAATATATTATTGAAAAGGTTATTAAACCTGTTATACCTGAAAATTTAGTTGATAAGAAAACTAAATATTGGATTAATACTAGTGGATCATTTGTAGTAGGTGGACCATTTGGTGATAGTGGTACTACTGGTAGAAAGATAATTGTAGATACATATGGTGGTATGGGTAGAATAGGTGGAGGATGCTTTAGTAGTAAAGATCCATCTAAAGTAGATAGAAGTGCTGCTTATTATTCTAGATATGTTGCTAAGAATATAGTTGCTCATGGACTAGCAAGTAAATGTGAAATTCAAGTAAGTTATGCAATAGGTGTACCTAAACCAGTTTCATTATTTATAGAAACATTTGGTACTGAAAAGAAATCTTTAAAAGATATTTATAAATATGTTGAAAAGAATTTTGATTTTAGTGTATCTAATATTATTAAAGAATTAAATTTATTAAATACTGAATTTTATCCTGTAGCTGCTTATGGACATTTTGGTAGAACTGATATAGATTTACCTTGGGAAAGAATTAAACAATAAAAAAGGAAGTGTTGTACACTTCCTTTTTAAGTTACTTCATTACATATATTCTATATGGATAATTTCCATTACCTGTTTCTGTTCCTTGGGTCATGAATCTAGTACCTGATCCTTTACCATTCATAGTTTCTAATTGAGCATCCCAACTATCAATGATAAGTAAATCTTCTTCAGTCATTGTTTCACCACTGGTTACTGATTTTTTATAACCAACTACTGTAACAAAGTGTCTTGAAGTTCCAGTTTTATTTCCATTAACTTGTAGGACAACAGGTCTTCCTGCGTTGATTTCTTCGTATATTTTTTTTAATACAGTTTGTTTATCTCCTTCAAATGTATTAAATTTAGCACCATATCTATAATTAGCACCTTGTTGACCTGTTACGGTCGTATCATTAATAAAGTATCCATAAGCGTGTGTTAATGCAAAACCAAGGCATTTATTACCCCATTCTTCAGTATTTGCATTTTGGCATACTTTATTAGATTGAAGATATTTGACATATGCATCTAGTGTTGTGGCATTTTCAGCTACTTTGTAATCATTATAATCTGATACATGCCCAGTACTTGTTGATACTGTTGGTTCATTACCAGTTGTATATGAAGTTACTGGTGTACCTGAAGTGCTATGTGATGATGTATGGTTTCCGGAATTGTTTCCAACGGAGTAAGAAACAGTATTTCCGTTACTATTGTTATTACTATTACTACTACTATTATTATTGTTGTTTGAACTATTATTAGCAGAAGCATTAGCATTTGTGTTTTGTGAATTTCCTGAATCAATATTATTTTGAGCATTACTCATATCATCACTAACACTTGTTTTACTACCTGAGGTACCATTATATATTATTTGTTTGCCGCTATGATAATTAACTTGAGGTATATTAACTTTATTACCTTTTTCGTCATAAATATCACTATTATATTCATTAACTAAATATGTTAATTTATCAAGAGCAGTATTGGTATCTTCAACTTCATTTTGCATAAAATTTATAATTTTACCAACATATGCACTAGCCATTTCAAATTCTGTTCCATGTAAATTATTATTTATAAGTCCAATTGCATCTTCAAGTTTTTCAGCAGCTTGGATCATTACATTTTGACTTTGTTTAAAGTCAGCAGCAGCTTCGCCGGCGTACACTGGATTTTTAGAATATGCCATAAAATCATTCCTTTTTTATTCTTATGATTCTTCTTCTTTAAGGTAATTTCTAATTGAAGTTTCAGCAACTTCTGGAATTTTAATAACGTATTCTTTATAAATGTTATCTAATTCCACTTTTGCTTCATCTATTCTTCTTTTGAAGTCAGCAGCTTTAGCTCCGTCCCAAGTCATTCCTTTTAGTTCGTCGTCTAAAACATTTAATATTTCTTCCATATTAATTACTTCTTGAGCCATAGCTTGAGCTTTGTTTTTGGCTTCTTGGAATTTAACATCAATAGTAAAATTTGTATTTCCCATAATTCTTACCCCCAATTACTAACATTCTTATTTTGAATGTCATTATACCTTTCATTGTGTTCATCTAATTCACGACTTATGTCTTTAATTAGTTGAGGTATAGAACCTGTTTCTCTGTTTGTTAATGGATCTAATTTAGTATGTATATTATTCATCATGGCTTCGTAGTCAGCACCATCCCAAACGTCTTTCATTTCAATTGATAATTTGTTAAATTCATCAACTGTGTTATTAAACTTAGTACCTAAGTCTTGTGCATCAGCACTTGTTTCTTCTAACTCGCTTCCTTTTACGTAAAGCTTGTCAACGTTTCCCATAAAAATCTCCTATCTTTTTCCCTGTTTTTTATTCTTTTTTTGAATAGTATATAATATTACGTGATAGAAATAATAATATTATATTTAGGAAGTATAACAAAATAGTATTAATTATTTATATTGGATAGAACAATATTTTTTAATACAGTAAAATATTTTATTCAATATCAGGGACTATTGTTTTAAATATCTTTTAATTTGTTATTTTCTCCTCCTATTTTAATTTTAGCATTAAAAGTTTTAAATATATAGTAAATATAATAAAAATAATGTAAAGTTTTCCATAAAAAAAGGATATTTCTATCCTTTTCTTTTATCTCCTAAATATTCAAGTATTCCTGAGTCAGCTACCATGTGCCATGCACTTGAGTGTCCTGTCCATCCTGAATCATTTGCTTGAACAACATTGAAACCATATTTATTACCATATGATATTACACTTCCGTTGTTAGATACTACTGTAACATTTTGTGCATTTTGTTTAGCTAAAGTTTGCATTAATCTTATTGCACTATCTGTTAATTTATCAGATTGTGATTGCATTATAATTACTTCTTTATTTGCTAAATTTCCAACGTTATTCCATGCACCACCATTTACTGTAACAACTATATCATAAGCGTTAGAATTTCCACCAATACATGCTGCTTCATTAGATCCTTGAGAGAAACCTATAAGGCTATTAACGCAACTTGAATTTTGATTTAAGAATGCTTTGGCAAATTCTACACTATTAATAATTTTATTAGAATAGCTATTTGCTTCTTGTGGTGAAATCATTAAAGCGGATGTTTTACCATATAATACTTTACAAACATTTTTATTACCATCTAATACATATCTACCTGTACTTGGGTGTTCTCCAGAACCTGGAAGGAATGTAATGGTATTAGTATTACTCCAGTCTGTAACACCTTGTGGATAAAAGTATGCTACGTAAGATTTAATAGTTTTACCATCTGATCCAGTACTATATAAAGTTCCTGATGTAATATCATATGTGTATGATATACCATCTTTAGATACAGTAAATGTATTGTTACTTGCATCATAAGTACCTGTTTTTAAACTTGCAAAGAAATTACCATCAGCTTTTAATGGAGCTTCACCTGTATGTGTTAAATAATCCCAATAGAATTGGTTAGCATTTGAAATACTATTATATGCAGATGGATCTATAGATGCTAAAGCATTACTAAATGCATCATTTCCTTTTTCAAAGTTTTTATAACTATTAACGTTATCGTTAACACCTGTTGCTGCAAAAGAGCATTTTTCTATTATATCTGATAAACTAGTACTTAATCCCTCACAACTAATATTACCTTTAATTTCACTTGGTATTTTTCCAATAGCACTAGTAGTTAAATCTTTTGCTTGACTGATTAAAGTTTTAGCACTATCTATTGCACCAGTAATATCACCAGCAGCACCAAAATTAGATATCTCTGTATCGGCCATTTATATCATCCCTTTATATTACTATTTTAACATTAATAAAATTGTAAAGTAAAGGACTTAAATTTTAATAATGTATGGTATATATGTTATTATATTAGTGGTGGAGAAGGTTTTTTTATGTTGAAAGAAAAGGTTAAAAAGATTCTTCATATAGGTATGAAGATAGATAATATAAAAACTGATTATAATAATTTACCTAAATCATTAAATGATTTATTAGAGTGTAAACCTGAACTAGCTGAGGGTCATATTGTTATGAAAAAAAGACCTGATGGTAGAGAATTTTATCCTGCTGTTAAAAAAATCATGGATGGTTGGGATTTGCTAAATGTTGAATTAGAAAAATATGGTGATCCAAAGGTACCAGAAATGTCAGAATATGATTGCTTAGATAGTGGTTCTCCAATGAAATATAGACCTTTTACAGGATGTACTATTCCTTTAAGATATTTTTCAACTGATAAACATGTATATGAGTATCCTGCAACAACTGGAGCTAGAGATGCTAGAATAGATTTTATAAATTATTTATATAGAGAAGGTTTTAGTAAAGAAAAAGTAGATGGATATGAAGGTATTTCACTACAAAATGTAGTATTTACTTGTAGTACTACTCATGCATTTAATATGATATTAGATGTTATTGCTAGACCTTATGATATTATTTTAATTACTGGTCCTAATTATGGAATATTTACTTTATGTCCAGAAAGAAATAATTTAAGAGTAGAAATAATTCCTTTAGAAGAAGAAGATAAATTTTTAATTAATCCTAAAAAGTTAGCTAAAAAGATTGATGATTTAAATGAAGAATTACGTAAAGAGTTTAAAAATAGTAAATTAGGATATATTCCTAAAGTTGCTGCTTATCTTAATTTAAATCCTCATAATCCTATTGGTAATGTTATGAGTAAAAAAGATATTAAATTAATAGAAGAAATGGCTCAAGTATGTTTAGATAGAGGAACATTTATTATTGATGATTTAATATATAGAGATTTATGTTTTGATAGAGATAATTTAGCTTTTCCTATAGCTAGTATTCCTAAATATTTTAATAATACTATTAGTTTATTTGGAATTAGTAAAGCATTTGGTGTAGCAGGATTTAGAGCTGGTGTTATAGTATGTCCTGAACCTATTTATTGGGGTATTGCTACACGTATATTTGAAGGAATGGATTCTATTCCTGTACCACAAGTTAGAGCAATACGTGGAGCATTTAATGATACTAATTTTAGATATACTGCATATAATTCTTATTTTGATAAATTAATGAAAGAATATTTATATAGATTAGATTTTACTTGTGCATTAATTAATGGATTAGATAGTGTTAGAGAAGAAAATAGAAATAAGATATATAAAGATGTTAAGAGTATAGTTAAAGATGAAAATGAAACTAGTAAACTATTAAAAGGTATTAATGGAGTAGATATTAGAGAAGGTACTTATCCTCAATCTGGTTTCTTCTTAGTATTAGATTTTACTAAATTAAAAGGTAAATACTATAAAGGAGAAAAGATTAAAGGAGAATTTGATTTATTAAAAGCATTTTATAATAAAGGTAAAATAAAATATTTAATGGGATTAAATATGTCTTGGCCATATGAAGATGAGATGGTAGCACGTACTAATTTTGCATTAGAATTACCTGCATTAGTTAAGAATTATTCTATTATCGGTCAAGTAGTAGAGGAATTAACTGATGAAAAAAATTAAAAATATTATTTATAAATTAAGATTAAAACTGTTATTATTTAGAAATTTTCTTTATAGAAAATTAAATAAATATGATAAGAGAATAATAATTGCTAGTAGTAATAAATATGTTAATAAAGTTAAAGAAGATATTAATTTATGTTATTACTTATTAAAGAATGGTATATATAGTGAAATAAAAGATTGGAAGAATATTTCTGATGATGAAAATATTATTATTAGAAGTGTTTGGGGCTATCAAAATGAGATAGATGATTTTAATAAATTTTTATCTAATAGAAAAGGTATTACTATTAATAGTGTAGATATATTAAATAAAAATATTAGTAAAAAAGAACAATATGAATTATTTAAAAAATATAATATTAGTTGTATAGATACTCAATTTGTATATGATATTAAAGATATAGATATAAAAGAAAAGAGTGTTTTAAAACCTATAATATCTGCTAGTGGTAATAATACTTATATAGTTAATAGTAATGATGATATTAAAGAAGATTTAAGTAAAGGTTATATGGTACAACCATATATTGAAAAAATAAATAATGGAGAATATTCTATAATATTATTTGAAAAAGAATTAGTATACGGTATCAGGAGATATCCTGGTATATTTACTAATAGACAAAGTGTAGAATATATTAGTGATATTGATGATAATATAAAAAGTATTATTAATGATATTAATAAAATAGATGAATATAATGATTATGTATTTATGAGAGTAGATATTGTTGATAATAAAGTTATAGAAATAGAATTATTAGATCCTCAATTATTTATAGAAACTATTCCTGATAAAAATAAGAGAATAGATATATATGTTAAGTTAGTTAATATAATAAGAGAGAGATTAAAGTAATTTAACCTCTTGAATGTATTAAAATATTAATGTTTGGAATGATTATATGAAAGAAAAGAAATTAAGGAAGAGTTCTTTTGTAGAAGGAACATTCATAGCTACTTTTTGTATTGTATTAGTTAAAATAATGGGTATGCTATATGTTATTCCATTCTATAAAATGGTAGGTACTCAAGGTGCAGCCTTGTATGCTTATGCATATAGTATATATAATATGTTTTTAGATATAAGTACTGTAGGATTACCTATAGCTATATCTAAAATAACTAATGAATATAATACTTTAAAGAAGTATGATGCTAAAGCAAGAGCTTATAAGATGGCTATGAAATTAATGAGATATGCATCTATAATAATATTTGCTTTATTATTTATATTTGCAGGGCAAATAGGTCAATTAATTATTCATGATTTAAAGGGAGGTAATACTCCTGAAGGTATTGCTTCTGTTATTAGATGTGTTTCTTTTGCTATTTTAGTAATACCTTATTTAAGTGTTACTAAAGGATATTTACAAGGACATAATGTTATTAATATACCTAGTGTTAGTAATGTAATAGAACAAGTTATTAGAATTGCTATTATATTGGTAGGTTGTTATTTAGTAATAGATGTATGGAATAAGTCTTATCTACTTGGAGTACAAGTTGCTCTAACTGGTGCTTTTTTCTCAGGATTCTTTGCATATGTATATGTAAGATTAAGGATGAGAAGTAATAAAGAAGAATTAAGTTTAGGTGAATTAGAAGAAAAAGATAAAGAAACTAATAAAGAAATAGCTAAAAAGATATGGTTATATGCATTACCATATATTGTTATAAACTGTATGTCTTCTTTATATGGATTTGTTGATATGATAGAGATAATGCGTGGATTAGAATGGATTAATATTTATGAAACGCAAACTATAGAATTTATAGCTACAAGTGCTAGTACTTGGTGTGGTAAGATAAATGTTATTGTTCTTAGTATAGCAATGGGTATGACAATGAGTTTAATACCTAATATAGTTGAATCTTTTACTTTAAAAGATTGGAAGGGTGTTAATGAAAAGATTAATACTTCATTAAGAATGATTACATTTATAGCATTACCTATGACTATAGGTTTATCGTTACTTTCTAAACCAGTATGGGCAATATTTTATGGAAATTATCAAATAGGTGATAGTTTTATGTCTGCTACTATTGGTAGTCATATGTTATCTGTATCGGTATTTATTGGTTTAGCTTTAAATTTTTATATGATTTCATCAAGTATTTTACAATCATTAAATAAGTTTAAAGAAGTATATTTTATTACTATTGTGGGATTTTTATTTAATTTAATATTTAATATTCCTGCATTATTCTTATTTAAATGGATAGGTATTCCTTGTTATTTAGGTGTTCCTACTGTAAGTGCTTGTGGATATGGATTATCTGCATTATTAGCATTATGGTTAGTTAAAAAAGATGAAAAGAGTATTAATTATAAACCTGCATTAAAAACTATGTGTAAGATATTAATACCTAGTATATGTATGTTATTAGTAGTATTAGTATCTAGACATTATATTCCATTAAATATAGATAGTAATTTTAGTATTATTCTATATATGGGTATTAATGCTTTAATAGGTGCTATTGTATATTTTTTGATAGCATGGAGAATGAAATTATTTGATGAAGTATTTGGTAAAGATGGTTTATCAAGATATACAAATAAAATATTTGGTATATTTAGAAGGAAGAAAAGTTAATTTTCTTCCTTTTATTATTAAAAAATGTTACTATTTATTTGGGTGGTAATATGAAAAAAATTGGTATTATTTTTGCTATGAAAGAAGAATTAGATGCATTAAAAGAATATTTAGAATTAAAAAAAGAATATTCTATATTTGATTTAACTTTTTATGAAGGCAAGATAGACAAGAGTAATGTTGTATTAGTACAAAGTGGTATTGGTAAAGTAAATGCTGCTAGAACTACTCAAATATTAATAGATAATATTAAAGTAGATTATATTTTTAATATAGGAGTTGCTGGTGGTATAGATGAATCTTTATCAGTAGGAGATATAGTTATTGGAGAAAAATTAGTACAACATGATTTTGATGTTACTCCATTTGGTTATAAGAAGGGTTTTATTCCTGATGTAGGTGACTTTATAGATGCTGATAGTTATTTAGTTAATATTGCTAATTCAGTATTATCTAAAGATAAAGATATTGGTGTTAAACATGGTGTTATTGCTTCTGGTGATATATTTTGTACAGAATCATGGATGAGTCAAAAGATACATACTAAATTTAATGCTATAGCTGTAGAGATGGAAGGAGCTAGTATAGCTCAAGTATGTTATTTAAACCATATTCCATTTTTAATATTAAGAAGTATTAGTGATGTTCCAAATAATAATAATGTTGTTACATATGAAGAATTTTTGGAACATAGTACTAAGGTTATTGCTAAAGGAATGAAAGATATATTAAAAGAAATAAAATAGAGGTGATTTTTAATGAAAATTGCTTTAGGATCTAAAAGTGATAAAAAATATAATGCTGTTGTTAGTGCATTAAAAGAATTAAAGATTAATGATTATAAAATAGATTGTTATAAAGTAAATTCTATGGTTAGTGATAATCCAATTAATGATGAAACATTAATTGGAGCCAAGAATAGAAATAATAATTTATTGGGAATTGATAATTCCTATGATATGTATATAAGTATTGAAGCTGGTTTTAGTGAAGTAGAAGATAATTGTTATGTAGATACTTATTGTGTTATTAGATATAAAGATAATGATTATATTGGAATGTCTCCAAGACTTAAAATAACTAAGAAAGTATTTGATTATGTTAAATCAGGTAATGTATTACATTTATTAGTACAAGAATTACAAGGTAGTAATACTGATGATGGTGTAGTAGGCTATTTAAGTAGTGGTAAACTAACTAGAGCTAGAGTAGAAGAAGATGCTGTATTAGATGCTTTGGTTAAAGCATTAAAACTAGATTATAAATTAAATAATATTAATATAGATGAATATTTAGATAGTAATCAAATTAAGAAGTTAGATAATGCTATAGATAATAAAAAGAATTAATCATGTTAGGTAGACGAAAATAACAAGCAAGATGAACAACAAAGTAATGTTGTAAAAGAAGAGTTGTATATATAAAGATAAAATAAAACAAGGATATATTATCCTTGTTTTATATTGGTAAAAATGATAACATATGTTTGGATATAAAGAGGTGATACTAATGTTTGAATTGGTTTCTAAATATAAACCTTCTGGTGATCAACCTGAAGCTATAGAAAAGTTAGTAGAAGGTATTAATAGTGGTAAGAAAGAACAAGTTTTGTTGGGTGCTACTGGTACAGGTAAAACTTTTACTATTGCAAATGTTATTAAAAGTGTTAATAAACCTACTTTAGTATTAGCTCATAATAAGACTCTTGCTGGTCAATTATATGCTGAATTTAAAGAATTATTTCCAAATAATCATGTAGAGTATTTTGTATCATATTATGATTATTATCAACCAGAAGCATATGTTCCACAAAGTGATACATATATAGAAAAAGATGCTTCTATTAATGATGAAATAGATGAATTAAGACATAGTGCTACTAGTGCATTAATTAATAATAGAGATGTTATAGTAGTAGCTTCTGTTTCTTGTATATATGGTATTGGTGAAAAAGAAGAATATGAAAAGATGATGCTTACTGTTAATGTAGGTGATACTGTTAAAAGAAATAATATAATAAATAAATTAATAGATATGACTTATGAAAGAAGTGATATTGATTTTCATAGGGGAACTTTTAGAGTTCGTGGAGATATTCTAGACATTATTCCAGTTAATGAAAAATCTAAAGGTATTAGAATAGAATTCTTTGGAGATGAAGTAGATAGAATATGTACTTTTGATCCATTAACTGGTGTTGTAGAACAAAATAAAAAAACTATTAGTATATTTCCTGCTTCTCATTTTGTTACTAGTAATGAGAAGTTACAAGAAGCTATTAAGAGAATAGAAAAAGAATTAGAAGATAGATTAAAAGTATTACATGATAATAATAAGTTATTGGAAGAACAAAGATTAAGAGAAAGAACTAATTATGATTTAGAAATGTTAAAAGAAACAGGATTTTGTAGTGGAGTAGAAAACTATTCTAGACATTTAGCACTTAGAGAAGAAGGAGAAACTCCTTGTTGTTTAATTGATTTCTTTCCAGAAGATTTTTTATTAGTAGTAGATGAATCTCATGTTACATTACCACAGGTTAGAGGTATGTATAATGGAGATAGAATGAGGAAACAAACTTTAGTAGATTATGGTTTTAGATTACCTAGTGCTTTAGATAATAGACCTTTAAAATATGAAGAATTTGAATCTAAAATTAATCAAGTAATATACGTTAGTGCTACTCCTGGTGATTATGAATTAGAACATACTAATAATAAATTTGTTGAACAAATAATTCGCCCTACAGGACTTTTGGATCCAACTATTGAGGTTAAACCTAGTGAAGGTCAAATAGATGATATTATTGAACAAATTAATATACGTAAAGAAAAGGGAGAAAGAGTATTAATTACTACTTTAACTATTAGAATGGCTGAAGAATTAACTACTTATTTAAAAGAAGTAGGTATTAATGTTGCTTATTTACATAGTGAAGTTAAGACTTTAGAAAGACTTAAAACTATTCATGATTTAAGAACAGGCAAATATGATGTTATTGTAGGTATTAATTTACTTAGAGAAGGTATAGATATTCCTGAAGTTAGTTTAATATGTATATTAGATGCTGATAAACAAGGTTTCTTAAGAAGTGGTAGAAGTTTAATTCAAACTATAGGTAGATGCGCTCGTAATAGTAATGGTCATGTAATTATGTATGGAGATACTATTAGTGAAGCGATGAGTGAAGCTATTAAAGAAACTAATAGAAGAAGAAAAATTCAAGAAGAATATAATCTTAAGAATGGTATTACTCCTAAGACTATTATTAAGGAAATTAGAGATGTTGTAAGTAATCAAGTAGATGATAAACCTATTAGAGAAGAAAAGATGAGTAAGAAAGATAAAGAGAAGATTATGATTCAAATAGAAGAAGAAATGAAATTAGCTGCTAAGAATCTTGATTTTGAAAGAGCTATGGAATTAAGAGATGTATTATTTGAAATGAAAAGTGAGTAGTTTTTAACTAGTTAGTGTGATATACTTTATATACTAGAAGGGGAAATAAATATGAAGACAACTTATATTTTTGGTCATAAAGTACCAGATACTGATTCAGTATGTGCAAGTATTAGTTTATCTTACTTAAAGAATAAATTAGGTTATATAACTGAACCAAGAGTACTTGGTGATATAAATAGAGAAACACAATTTGTATTGGATTATTTTAATATTAAAGAACCTAAGTTTTTAAATGATGTTAAAGTAAGAATAAGAGATATGAAATACATTAAGAATGCTATGATAGAAGAACATGTTTCTATATCTAAAGCATATAAGTGTTTAACTGATACCTGTGTTACAGGTTTCCCTTTAGTAAATAAAAAGAATAAATTAGTTGGATATATTAATGTTAAAGAATTATCTAAGTATTTAATTGAGGGAGATGTTACTTATTTAAATACTTCTTATGATAATATTGTTGAAACTTTAGATGCTATTCCAGTATTAAAATTTGATGAAGAAATAGAAGGTCATATTTTAGCTGCTGCTTATAAGAGTGAGACTTTCTTAAATAGAGTTCAATTAGATACTAATGATATATTATTAGTTAGTGATAGATATAAGATTCAAGAATATGCTGTTAATTCTAAAATAAAATTACTATTGTTAGTTAATAATGTTTCTTTACCAGATAATTTATTAGAAATTGCTAAACAGAATAGAGTAAATGTAATTACGGTTCCTTCTGGTACATTTAAGACTGCTAATATGATTAAGTTATGTAATTATGTATATATGGTTGGTATTCAATCTAAACCTATTACATTTACTGATATAGATTATAGAGATGATTTCTTGGTAATTAGTCATAAGTTAGGACATACTAATTATCCTGTTATTAATAGTAAGAATGATTGTATTGGTATGTTACGTTTAATAGATAGTAATGATTATGAAAAGAGAAAAGTAATATTAGTAGATCATAATAATGAAGATCAAAGTGTTGATGGTTTAGAAGAAGCTGATATATTAGAAATAATAGATCATCATAATTTAGGTAGTTTAGGTACTTCTAGACCTATAAGTTTTAGATGTATGCCAGTAGGTTGTACTTGTACTATTATTTATAAGTTATTTAATGAAGCACATATAGAAATACCAAAAAATATTGCTGGTATTATGTTATCTGCAATTCTTTCTGATACTTTAATATTTAAGAGTCCTACTTGTACAGATATGGATAAAGAAGTTGCTAAAGAATTAGCAAAAATAACTGGTTTAGATATAGAAGAATATGGTATTAAGATGTTTAAAGCTGCTAGTAGTATTGTTGGTATGACTATTGAACAAATATTACATTATGATATGAAGACATATAAAGTTGATGATGGTATGATGGCTATATCTCAAGTAATGACTTTAGATTTTGATGAAATAAGTAAAAAGAGAGATGAACTTATTGATTCTCTTAATAAGATGTGTGAACATGGTGGATATAAACATGCAATATTATTTGTAACTGATGTTATTAAAAATGGTGCTTATGTATATTTTAATGATGGATCTTATAATTTAATAGAAGATGCTTATAGAATAGAACAGTTATATCAAGGTTATTATTTAGATGGTTTTGTTTCTAGAAAGAAACAGATGTTACCACCTTTGTTAGAATTATTTAATAAGTAAAAGGGTTGTTAATACAACCTTTTTTTATGTTATAATTATTATGGTGATACTATGAAAGCATTAGTTACTGGTGCTTCTTCTGGAATAGGAAGAGATATAGCTATTTATTTAAGCGAATTAGGATATGATATTATTCTAGTATCTAGAGATGAAAATAGATTGAAAGAAACAGCTAAGAAATTAAAAACTAAGTATGAAATAATTACTTTTGATCTATCTAATAAAGAAAATTGTTTTAAATTATATGATAAAGTTAAAGATCAAGATATAGATATATTAATTAATAATGCTGGTTTTGGTTTATTTGGTAATACTTGGGAAACTAGTATAGAGAAAGAAATGAAAATGATAGATTTAAATATATCTGCTTTACATATTCTTACTAAATTATTTTTAAAAGATATGGTAAAGAAAGATAAAGGATATATATTAAATGTTAGTAGTAGTGCTGGTTTCTTTACGGGTCCTTATTTAAATACTTATTATGCTACTAAAAATTTTGTTAATAGATTTACGATGGGTATTTACGAAGAACTTAGACATATAAATAGTAAAGTGGTTGTCAGTTGTTTGTGTCCAGGGCCAGTAGATACTAATTTTAATAAGGTAGCTGGTGGAGAATTTAGTTTTAAACCATTATCTTCTGAATATGTAGCTAAATATGCAATAGATAGAATGTTTAAGAAAAAGTTAGTTAGTATTCCAGGAACAGGTATAAAATTAGGTATATTTTTTAGAAGATTTGTTCCTGAAAAACTGTTAATGAGAATTATGTATAAAGTTCAAAAAGGTAAGGAAGTGAAATAATGGCTGGATTAGGTTTAATGTTTAAGAGTTTACCTGCTCAGTATTTATTTGCTGGATTTAATGTTAAAAAAGGATTATCGGTAGCATCAAGAGTAGAAAATGGTAAGATGGTATATGATATATTTGAATTTACTTATATGGAAGATAAAGTTACATTTTATATTTTAATGGAAGATGGTAAATATAAAAATATGTCTAATAATCAAAAAGTTGATGCTTTAACTATTGATAAAATTATGAGTAAACATTTATATAGTGGAGAAACATATGATTTAGAAGATTTTCCTACATTTAATAAAGAGGAAATATATGGTGTATTTGGTTTAAGAAGTATGGAAGAATTATTAAAAGATATAGATAAATATGAAGCTAGTCATGGTATTTCTAAATTAATGGCACAAGCTATATATGATGTTAAGAAATCATATACGGGTATAGAAGTAAATAATATTATAGGTAGATATAATAAAGATTTTAGTAAATTTGATGATTATTTTGCTATTCCACCTATTGTATATGGCCCAGAAGATACATATAAGTCGGCGATTGGTGATGAAATAGAATTTTATGATTTAGTAAATGAAAAGTCTACTGACGAGATAGTAGAAATGTTAAGAACTATATCTCAAGCAATTGATGGTGTAGGTAATGTTAGATAGGAGAAATTAAAATGGAAAAGAAAACTAATGGATTTGCTATAGCAGGTCTTATATTATCAATTATAGGTGGTGTTTTATTAACACTTACAGGTTTTATATTAAGTATTATAGGTTTAATTAGATCAAAAGGTTGTAATTCAGGTAAAGGAGTATCTATAGCAGGTATTATTATTTCTATTATTAAGATAATAATTATGATAATTTTTGCATTTCTTGTTGTATCTGCAATTAATAGTGAAGAATTTGATAAAGCATTCTGTAAAGGCTTAGGTAATAATTATGACGGTGTTTGTACTAAGAAAGATGATGGTACATATAGTTGTTATGCTATATTTAAAACTGTAATATGTGAATTCGACGAAAAAGATAATAAAGAAGAAAAAGATACTAAAGAAGAAAAGAAAGAAGAAACTAATAAGGAAGAAAAAACAATTAGTAAAGATATGAATAAACTAATAGATTTCTTCATTGAAAATTTTAATTCTACATATACAGATATTACTAATAAAAAATTATCAGATAATGATAAATTATATATGGCATATAAATATGTAGGTGATGGTTATAGTAATACTTCTAAAGGTGAAATAGAAAAGAATGTTTATACATTCTTTGGTAAGGATACAAAGTATAGTAATGCAGATATTAAATTTATCTATACTGGTGAAGTAATGGTTAAATATGATTCTAGTAAAGGAACTTATACTTGGGATAGTTCTAGTGCTCATGGTTATTCAGCTCCATTAGGTTTTTCTTATGAAGTATCTAGAAAATATTATGATGACACTATAGAAGTAAGATTAAAAAGAGTTTATTATTTAACAATGGATGTTGGTCCTATTGAAAAAATATATAGTGATCCTGAATTAAAAAAAGAAATAGATGTACCTGAAAAATATGTTTCAGATATTAATGATTGTGCAGATTGTGAAGAAAAAGTATATAGTATTTCTGTTGAAGACTATTTAAAAGGTGAACAAGATAGTATTGATACAGTAGTATTTGAATTTAAAGTGGAAGATAATAATCCGGTATTTAGTAGAGTATATATTGAAAAATAAAAGACTTGTAAAAGTCTTTTTATTTTATATTGAAAACGAACAAATGTGTGTTATAATATTTTTGGTGTTGAGTATGTTTAAAAAGATATATATTGAAATTACTAATAATTGTAATTTAGATTGTTCTTTTTGTATTAAGAATAAAAGGGATAAGAAATTCATAAGTCAGGATGAATTTAATGTTCTTCTTAATAAGTTAGAAGGATATACTAAATATTTATATTTTCATGTAATGGGTGAACCTTTGGTTCATCCTGATATTAATAAATTAATAGATATGGGAAGTAAAAAATATAATATAAATATAACTACTAATGGATATTTAATTAATAGAATAAAAGATAATAAGAATATAAGACAATTAAATATATCATTACATAGTTTTGATGAAAAATATGGTAAAAGTTTAGATGATTATATTAATAATATATTTGATGGTGTTGATAACTTATTACTTAATAACACTATAATTAAATATAGGATTTGGGTTAATAGTGTGGATAAAGATAATATTATCAACAAGTTAAATAATAAATATGGAGTTAATATTGGAGATAATAAGAAATTAAAATTAGCTAATAATGTTTATTATGAAGTAGAAGAAGAATTTATATGGCCTTCTTTAGATAATAGTTATTATAATGAGAATGGTTCATGTATGGGTACTAGAGATCATATAGGAATATTAGTAGATGGTACTGTAGTACCATGTTGTTTAGATAGTGCTGGTATTATTAATTTAGGTAATATTTACAAAATGGAATTAAATGATATAATAAATTCTGCTTGTTTTAAAGAGATGAAAAAAGGTTTTTTGAATAATAAAAAGATTTGTGAATTATGCAAAAAATGTAATTTTTACGATTTAAGGAGGTAGTTTATGGAAATCAAAGGGTATAAATGTTTCAACGGTGATAAAACTAATCGATATGGTATACCTTTTGAGGAAGGAGTAAACTATCATATAGATGGTGAAATTCGATTTGGAAATAATGGTAATGGATTTCATATGTGTGTACATTTAAGTGATGTTTTTAGATATTTTGATACAAGTGATAATAATTTTTGCGTAGGAGAAGTAACCTGTTGGGGTGATTGTCATTTGAGGGAAGCACCAGATGATTTTGAAGGCTATTATGAAATGTATGCTTTTTCCGATATGCGTATAGATAGATTTATGACTAGAGAAGATATTATTAATAAAATGTTAGAATCATCATATAATGACGTAAGAAAGTTTTTGAGAACTTTTGTGTGCACTGAAGATGAAATAAGATTATTTGTTGCTAAGTATCATAATGATGTAGATATATTGAGTATTATTCTTTATTATCATTATAAAAATACAGGTACTTACTATATGGAAGTAGAAGATAGAATAGAACAATTGAATATGGAGATGAAGGCAAATGGACAAAATAATAATAAAGGGTGCAAGAGAAAACAACTTAAAGAATATAGACCTTGAATTACCTAAGAATTCTTTAATAGTTATGACTGGTGTATCTGGTAGTGGCAAGAGTAGTTTAGCTTTTGATACTATATATGCTGAGGGTCAAAGAAGATATGTTGAAAGTTTATCTAGTTATGCTAGACAATTTTTAGGTGGTACTTCTAAACCAGATGTAGATAGTATTGAAGGATTAAGTCCTAGTATTAGTATAGATCAAAAGAGTACTAATAATAATCCTAGAAGTACTGTTGGTACTGTTACTGAAATATATGATTATTTAAGATTATTATTTGCTAGAATTGGTGTTCCATATTGTCCTAATCATCATAAACCTATAAAGAGTCAAAGTATTGAGGAAATGACTAATAAAATAATGGATTTTCCTGAAGGTACTAAAATAGAAATAATGGCTCCAATAGTTAGAGGTGAAAAAGGTTCTCATACTCAAATAATAGATGACTTAAGAAAACAAGGTTATGCTAGAGTAAGAGTTAATGGAGAAGTAAAAGATTTAAGTGAAGAAATAGTTCTAGAAAAAAATAAAAAAGATAGTATAGAAGTTATTATAGATAGAGTTGTTGTTAGAAGTGAAGATAGAAGTAGAATATATGAATCTATTGAAGCTAGTTCAAAATTAACTAATGGGTTAGTATTATTTAATATTATTGGTGGAGAAGAATTATTAATGAGTGAGAATTATGCTTGTATAGATTGTAATTTTTCTATGCCAAAATTAGAAACAAGAATGTTTTCTTTTAATAGTCCTTTTGGTGCTTGTCCTGAATGTAATGGTTTAGGTTTAAAAATGAAAGTATCAGAAGAATTATTGTTAGAAAATGGTAAATCTATTCGTAATGGTGGTATTAAAACTTTAACTCAAGATCAAAATATATTATTTACAGAAGTAGAAACTGTAGCTAGATATTATGATATTGATTTGGATATGCCTGTAGAAAAAATTCCTAGAGAAAAATTAGATATTATATTATATGGTTCTAATAAAATAATGGATTTTAATTATGTATCACGTAATGGAAATACTAGATCAAAAACAGCTTTCTATGAAGGAATTATTACTCAATTAGAAAGAAGATATATTGAAACTACTGCTACTTGGGTTAGAGAGTGGATAGAAGGTTTTATGATAGAGACAGAATGTCCTGTTTGTCATGGAGCTAGATTAAAAAGTGATGTATTAAGTGTTTTAATTAACAATAAAAATATATATGAATTTACTTGTATGAGTATTAGTGATTTATTTAAATTTTTAAATAACTTGAAATTAACTAGTGAACAAAAACAAATAAGTGAATTATTGATTAAAGAAATATTAAATAGATTAGAATTCTTAATTAATGTTGGTTTAGGCTATATTACTTTAGATAGATCTGCTGGCACTTTATCTGGTGGTGAAGCACAAAGAATTAGGCTTGCTACTCAGATAGGTAGTAAATTGACTGGTGTATTATATGTATTAGATGAACCAAGTATTGGATTACATCAAAGAGATAATGAAAAATTAATTAATAATTTGAAAGAAATGAAAAATCTTGGTAATACATTGATAGTAGTTGAACATGATACTGATACTATGATGGCAGCTGATTATTTGGTAGATATAGGTCCTGGTGCTGGTACTGATGGTGGATATGTAATGGCTGTTGGTACTCCAGAAGAAGTAATGAAAAATAAGAATAGTTTAACAGGTAAATATTTAAGTGGTGAGTTAAAAATAGATGTACCTACTAAGAGAAGAAAAGGTAATGGTTTATTCTTAGAAGTAAAGGGAGCTAAAGAACATAATTTAAAAAATATTAATGTTAAATTTCCTTTAGGTAAATTTATTTGTGTTACTGGTGTGTCTGGTAGTGGTAAATCTACTTTAATTAATGATATTTTATTTAATGCTTTAACTAAAAAAGTATATAAATCAAAAACCATTGTCGGTGATTGTAAAGAAGTTAAGGGTATGGAAAACATTGATAAGGTTGTTCATATAACTCAAGATCCAATAGGTAGAACACCAAGAAGTAATCCTGTTACTTATGTTGGTGTATTTGATGATATTAGAAACGTTTTTGCAGAAATGAAAGAATCTAAAATGAGAGGTTATGGTAAGGATAGATTCTCATTCAATGTAAAAGGCGGTCGTTGTGAAGCTTGTTGGGGTGATGGAGTTAAGAGAATTGAAATGAACTTCTTACCTGATGTTTATGTTCCGTGCGAAGTATGTAAAGGTACTAGATATAATAGAGAAACTTTACAAGTTAAGTTTAAAGATAAATCTATTGCAGATGTATTAGATATGAGAGTTTCCGAAGCAATAGAATTCTTTGATAATATACCTAAAGTTAAGAATAAATTACAAGTTATGATGGATGTTGGTTTATCTTATATTCAATTAGGTCAAAGTGCTCCAACTCTTTCTGGTGGAGAAGCAGGTCGTGTAAAATTAGCTAAAGAATTACAAAAGAAAGCTACTGGTAAGAGTGTATTTATATTAGATGAACCGACAACAGGTTTGCATACTGATGATATAAAGAAGTTGTTAATAATTTTACAAAGAATTGTCGATAATGGAGATACTGTAATAGTTATTGAACATAACTTAGATGTAATAAAAGTTGCAGATTATATTATTGATTTAGGACCAGAAGGTGGAAACGAAGGTGGAACTATAGTTGCTACTGGTACTCCTGAACAAGTTGCTAAAGTAAAAGAAAGTTATACTGGTCAATTCTTAAAGAAAATATTATAGGAGGATTTATGGCTGTATTAGATGTAGACAAGAAATATATAGATAAAAGAAAAATTAATAGAATAGAATTAGAATATAAAGATATGAATTATATTATTGTTAATTTAGAGGAAAAGGTTATTGATGTTAATGGGGAATTATATGAAGTTAATATTGATAAAGAATCTATGAATAAAATATATAAAATGGTTTGGGAATACGAATTATTAGATGAATACGATTTTTGGCCAGATAAAAGTAAAGATCATAAACCTATGAGTCCTATGTGGAGAATTGCTTGGTATGATGATGCTGATACATATTATCATAAAAGCGGAGCATTAAAATATCCTGATAAATTTATGGATTTAGTTAATTATTTAAAGAAACTACCTAGGTAGTTTTTTTATGTTATAATGTTTTTGGAGTGATTTCTATGGATCCAGTTATATTTAGTGTAGGCAAAATAAGTATTAGATGGTATTCTTTATTTATATTTTTAGGTATTTTAGTTGCTTACTTTTTAATTGGCAAGGAATCAAAAAGGAAAGACTTGGATAAAGAATTTGTATTTAATCTTTGTTTTTGGGTTATTCTATTTGGTATTTTAGGTGCTAGATTATATTATGTAATATTTAGTTTTTCTGAATATAAAGATAACTTAATGGATATATTTAAATTATGGCAAGGTGGCTTAGCAATACATGGCGGTATTATTGCGGGTTTAATTACTTTAATAGTATATTGTAAAAAATATAATGTTAAAAAAGAAGTAATGACTGATATAGCTGTACCTGGTATTATTATTGCTCAAGCAATAGGCAGATGGGGTAATTTCTTTAATGGTGAAGCTTTTGGTAAGGCGACAACTGATACTTTTTTAAAAAGTTTAAAAATAATACCAAACTTTATTACAGAAAATATGTTTTTATATGATCAAGCAGATGGTCTTTGGTCTTATAGACATCCTTGCTTTTATTATGAATCGTTATGGTGTATACTAGGTTTTATTATTTTATTGTTGATACGAAAATATTATAAAAAAAGAGAAGATGGGTTTTTAACTGGATTTTATATGTTTTGGTATGGGTTAGGTAGATTCTTTATAGAATTCTTAAGAACTGATGCTTTACCTTTATTTGGTACTAGTATTAAGGTTGCTCAAGTAGTATCATTATTATTATTTGTTTCAGGTTTAGTAGTAATGATTTATTTAATTATTAAACAAAAAAAGAATGTAGAAGAAAAATCAAAAGACGAAAAAGTTAAAAAAGTTAAGAAAGTAAAAAAGAATAAATAATGGAAGTGATTTATATGCATGAGAATCCTTTAGTAATGGCTTATATGGGTGATACTATTTATGAACAATATGTTAGAGAACATTTAATAAGATTAGGTATTACTAAAATAGGTGAATTACAACAAAGAAGTTTAGAATATGTAAGTGCTAAAAGTCAAAGAAAACATTTAGAAAATTTAGAAAACAATAATTTTTTAACAAATGAAGAATTAGAAATAGTTAAATGGGGTAGAAATGCTAAAGGAGCCAAAACAAAGAATGCAGATATAGTTACTTATAGATTAGCAACTGGTTTAGAAGCTTTAATAGGCAAATTATATTTTGATAATAAAAAAGATAGAATAAAAGAAATTATGAATTTTATATTGGGTGATTAATATGAAAATATATGGTAAGAATGTTTTTAATGAATTAAAAGATAATATTAAATCTATTAAGAAGGTTTATATCGCTAATAATTTTAATGATAAAGATATTATTAAATTTATTAAAGATAATAAGATAAGTTATACTTCTATGGACATAAAAAAAATGGATGGTATGGTAGATGGAAGACATCAAGGTATTATTATAGATGTTAATGAATATGAATATGTTAATTATAAAGATATGTTTAATGATAATATTGTTGTCTTATTAGATCATTTAGAAGATCCTCATAATTTTGGTGCTATTATAAGAACTTGTGAATGTGCTGGTATTAAAAATATTATTATTCCTAAAGATAGAAGTGTATCAGTAAATGGTACTGTTATGAAAACAAGTGCTGGTGCTTTAGAACATGTTAATATTGCTATGGTAAGTAATTTAGTTAATGTTATTAAAGATTTTCAAAAGAATGGATTCTTTGTATATGCTGCAGATATGGATGGTAAAAATTATAAAAATATTGATTTTGCAGATAAAACAATGTTGATAATTGGTAATGAGGGGAATGGAATTAGTCGACTAGTAAGAGAAAATAGTGATGAGGTAGTATCTATTCCACAATATGGTCAAATCAATAGCTTAAATGCATCTGTTGCTGCTGCTATATTAATATATGGAATAGTTAATAAGTAGGAGGATAAATGGCATTAAGTAATTATTCAAATTATAATGATTTAGAATTAATAGAAATGGTAAGAGAATCTTCTGATGAAGCTAAAGATATATTATTTGAAAAATATAAATATATAATAGATGTTGAAATAAAAAAATATTCTAATATGGCACATAGATTAGGATATGAATATGTAGATTTATACCAAGATGGATTGGTTGGATTTGCAGATGCATTAAGACGCTATAGAGATGATAAGGATGCTCAATTAGCTACTTTTATTACTTTGTGTGTAGATAGAAGTTTACAATCTGGTATATTAAAAGCTGGTAGAACAAAGAATAAATTAATGAATGATTCTTTAAGTTTGGAACATTTATATGATAACTATACTGCTCCATTAATGGATATTATTTCTGATAATTTAGAGAATGATCCATTAGAGAATATGTTAAAGGAAGAAAACTTGAAAGAATTAATAGTTGCTATTGAAGAAGGTTTGTCAAGTAGTGAGTATGAAGTTTATTCATTAATGTTGAATGGTCTTAAATATGATGATATTGCAATATTATTGGGCAAGAACTTAAAACAGATTGATAATACAATTCAAAGAATTAAAATTAAGATAAAAAAGATATTAATGGATAGAAATAGCGATTAATGCTTGATTTTTCTTGTTTTTCTATATTTCTTATGTTATATTATTAATGAACACGGAAGCGTGTTTTTTAAATACAAAAATTTAGAGGTGGTTTTATGGCAAAAAAGAAGACTGTTAAAGATGCTGAAATAACAGAAGAAAAAGTAAAAAAAATTAAAGGTAAAAAGCAAGAAGAAGTAGAAGAGATTGAAGAAGAAGTAAACGATTTAGATGAAGAAGAAATAATTGAATCTGATGAAGACTTTGAATCTGAAGATGTAGATTTCGACGAAGAAGAAACAGAAAAAATTGAAGAAGATGAAGAAGTAGAAGAGAGTAAATCTTCTAAAAAAGAAAAAAAGGATAAAAAAGAGAAAGATTCTGATAAAAAGAATGAAAGTACACTTTCAAAAGAAATGAAAAAGGTTGTATGGCCTAAGGTTAGCGAAGTAGTCAAATATACTTTTGCTGTACTTATATTCTGCTTAGTTTTAGCTTTATTCTTTGAAGGATTAGAATTATTAATGGCTGTTGTGAAGGGATTGTTTGTATAATGGAAAAAGAATGGTATGTAGTTAATACTTATAGTGGACATGAAACAAAAGTAAAAGAAAAATTAGAACAAAGAGCAATTTCTACTGGAATGCAAGATAATATTTTTAGAGTTATTATTCCTGAAACAACAGAAGTTGAAGTAAAAGATGGAGTAAAAAAAGAAAAAGTTAAAAAAATGTTTCCTGGTTATGTTTTAGTAGAAATGATAATGTCAGATGAAGCTTGGTATATAGTTCGTAATACTCCTGGTGTTACTGGATTTATCGGATCAAGTGGACATAAAGCAAAACCTACACCATTACTACCTCAAGAAATAGATAGAATTCTTTCAACAATGGGTATGAGTAGAGTTAATATTGAATCTGAAATGGCTCCTGGATGTAAAGTTACTATCGTAGACGGTCCATTCAAAGGAATGAATGGTGTTGTTGATAGTATTGATACTGAAAATAACAGATTAAATGTATTAATTGACTTATTCGGACAAGAAACTCCTGTTGAAGTAGAATTATTTCAAGTTAATAAATTACAATAGAAAATCGGCTTATGTCGATTTTTTAATGTTTTTATCTAAAAAATATTGATATTTACAAACTATTGTGTTAGTATCTTAGGTGCGGTTGTATGTATTTATAACCTGCTTAAGTGGGAGGGAATAGCGGATTGCCCGGTACCACTTACGCGAAACAAATTTTTATGGAGGTGTTTTTCGTGGCAAAAGAAGTCGTAAAGAAAATTAAATTACAAATAGCTGCTGGTAAAGCTACACCAGCTCCACCAGTTGGAACTGTTTTAGGACCTGCAGGTATTAATTTACAAGAGTTCTGTACTAAATTTAATGATGCAACTAAAGACAAAATGGGAGATGTTGTTCCTGTTGAAATTAGTCTTTATGAAGATAGATCATTTGATTTTGTACTTAAAACTCCACCAGCTGCTTTCTTAATTAAGAAATATGCTAAGATTCAAAAGGGTGGAGCTAAGGGAGCTAATAATGTTGTTGCTATGTTAACTCAAGATGATTTAAGAAAGATAGCTGAAATTAAGTTACCAGACTTAAATGCATATGATATTGAAGGCGCAATGAAAATTGTTGAAGGAACTGCTAGAAATATGGGAGTTGCTATTAAAGGTTTAAATGACGCTGAATTATTAGAACAACAAGCAGAAGCTCAAGCTGAAGAAGCTGAACAAGCTAAGCGTGATGCTGAACTTGCTAAGTTAGAAGCTGAAGCACAAGAAACTCATGAAGTTGAAGTTATCAACGAAGCTGAAGAAGCTGAAGAAGAAACTAAAGAAGAAAATTAATTTAAATTTTATAAATCCGCTAATAAACCACAATTAGGAGGGAAATAGAAATGAGAAAATCAGGTAAAAAGTATGTGGAAGCTTCTAAAAAAGTAGATAGAGCTACTCTTTATACTAAAGAAGAAGCAATCAAGTTAGTTAAAGAAACTTCAATTACTAGTTTTGATGCTACTGTTGAAGTTGCATTTAATTTAAATCTTGATACAAAAAAAGCTGATCAACAATTAAGAGGATCTATGGTATTACCTAATGGTACTGGTAAAACTAAGAGAGTTTTAGTATTAGCTAAAGGACCTGCTGCAACAGCTGCAAAAGATGCTGGAGCAGATTTTGTTGGAGATACTGATTTAATTGAAAAAATTGAAAAAGAAAACTGGTTTGACTATGATGTTATCGTAGCTGCTCCAGATATGATGGCTCAATTAGGAAAAATTGGACGTATCTTAGGACCTAAGGGTTTAATGCCAAATCCAAAAACTGGTACTGTTACTATGGATACTGCTAAAGCAGTTAACGATATCAAAAAAGGTATGATTGAATATAAGACTGATGCTTATGGTAATGTTCATACTATTATTGGTAAAGTATCATTTGATGATAAAAAATTGTTAGAGAATCTTGAATATGTAGTTAATACTATTGTTAAATCAAAACCTGCTGTAGTAAAAGGTAAATATATTAATAATATATCTATTGCTAGTACAATGGGTCCTGGTGTTAAATTAGATTTAAATTCTTTTGACATTTAATAGTTATTAGAATATAATATGAATTGTTAAGAAAAAAGCACTCAACCAAAGACAGCAAGTACAAAAGTAAATCTTGCCGAGGGAGAACTTAAATAACATTTGTTTTTGATGTGATTTTAAGCTTTCCTGTTGGGAAAGCTTTTTTAAATATTATAAGGAGGAAAAAAATGGCAAGCGAGAAAATTCTTGAAAACAAGAAGGCTATTGTTTCTGAAATTGAAGATAAGATTAAAGACAGTCAATCTGTTATAGTATTTACTTATCAAGGACTTACTGTTGCTGAATTAAGTGATTTAAGAAAACAATTAAAAGAAACTGATAGTAGTGTTAAGGTTTATAAGAATACTCTTTTAAAGAGAGCTCTTGATAATCTTAAAATTGATTTAGATGGTTTCTTAGAAGGACCAAATGCAATTCTTTTTGGTAAAGATTTGTTAGAACCTATTAAGGTTATATCTAAGTTTGCTAAAGAACATGAGAAAGCTGATATTAGAGTTGGTATTATCAATGGTTCTAGAGCAGAATTAAATGAAATTAATGAATATGCATCTATTCCATCAAGAGAAGGCTTACTAACAATGTTAGCTGGTGGAATGATCCAATATGTAAGAGATTTAGCAATTGGATTAAATTTATATGCAGAACAACTTGAAAAATAATTTTGAATAAGGAAAGGAAATGAATAAAATGGCAAAATTAACAAAAGATGAATTTATAAGTGCTTTAAAAGAAATGACTATTCTTGAAGTTAAAGAATTAGTTGACGCAATGAAAGAAGAATTTGGAGTAGATCCAAGTGCTGTAGCTGTAGCTGCTGCTCCTGGTGCTGCTGCTGAAGCAGCTGACGATAATGCTGCTAAAACTGTAGTATTAAAGGATGCTGGTGGTACTAAGATGCAAGTAATTAAATTATTAAAGGAAATTACTGGTTTAGGATTAGTAGAAGCTAAAGGTTTAGCTGACAATGGTGGAAATGTTAAAGAAAACGTTCCTGCTAAAGAAGCTGAAGAAATTAAAGCACAACTTGAAGCTGCTGGTGCAACTATCGAATTAGTTTAATTAGTAGTTTAAAACAACCATAATGGTTGTTTTTTAATTTGGAAAATTTTGTATTTCTAGTATTATTTGTTAAAATATATTATAATTATTTGTATTGGAGGGTTTGGCATGAAGTTAAATGATAAAGGCTTTGGCACAAAAGATATGATTATTTATACTTGTTTATTCATTTTTCTTTTATTATTAGTAAATTTTGCTGTAATAAATTTGTCTAACTCCATTGAAAAAAAATCTTCTAAGGAGAGAGCTAATGCTTTAGTTGTTGAAAAACAAGAACCTAAAAAACAGGAAGAAAATACTAAAATATATAGAGAAGAATCTCTATCTGTATATTACAATAATAAAGAAAAAGAATTAGAAAATGCTGCTTTAAAGTATGCTGAAAAAAATAAATTAAATGCTTATAATGGTTTCGTTGTAGGTGTTGATACTTTAATTAGTAATAAGTATATGGAAAAAATTGTTGATTATGAGGGCTTAAATTATTGTGGCGGATATGCTAAAATAATAAATAATGGTGAAAGATATGATGTTGATGCATATATAAAATGTAGCGACTATGAAACAGAAGGATTTTAGGTGATATTATGGATGAACAAAAGAAAGCTAGTAATGGAAATATAGTATGGAGAAAAATTAAGAGATTTTTTAGAAGATTATATAAAAGAATAATTATTTTCTTTAAGAAGAGTAAAATGAGATTTATGAAAATAAAAAAGGAAGTAAGATATATAATTTATATTTGGGTAATAGTATTTTTGGTATTTGTATTATTCTTAATAGGAGCTAAAGTTAATAATAAATTCTTAGCTAAATATAAAGCTATGGAAGAGGCAATGGATAAAGCAGTATTAGATTATTCACAAAGTAATTTGATATATCCTTCTAAATCAAAACCTGATAAATTATCAATTGATTTCTTAATAGATGAAGGTTATTTGTATAAAGAAGATATTGCTGATGAATCATGTACAGGCTATGCTTTAGTATATTATGAAGATGACAAACACGATTTTAATGTTAAATCTTATATTAGTTGTAAAAAATATACTACAGAAGGTTATGAAAAATAGTTATTTTATGTTGACAATATAATATTTGAATGTTATATTATTATTGCATTTTTAATTTGGGTTCTGCTTAGGTGGAACCTAATTTAATGAAATATTTGATACACCAGGATGTGTGTGTATGGGAGGAGGATTTTGATGACTACTATAAATCAATTAGTAAGAAAAAATAGAAAAGATAAAACTAGAAAAAGTAAAAGTCCAGTTTTAAATGTTGGTTTTAATAGTAAAGAAAGAAAAGCTACTGTTCAAAACAGTCCACAAAAAAGAGGAGTTTGTACTAGAGTAGGTACTCGTACTCCAAAGAAACCTAACTCAGCTTTAAGAAAGTTTGCTCGTGTTAGATTATCAAATGGTAGAGAAGTTGATACTTATATTCCAGGTGAAGGACATAACTTACAAGAACATAGCGTAGTTCTAATTCGTGGTGGCCGTGTTAAAGATTTAATCGGTGTTCGTTATCACATTATACGTGGTACACTTGATACTCAAGGTGTTGCTAATCGTAAACAAAGTCGTAGTAAATATGGTGCAAAAAAACCAAAATCTAATTAATTATTAAGGAAGGAGAGATAATTATGCGTAAAAGACGTGCTGTAAAAAGAGATGTATTACCAGATCCTATTTATAATTCTAAAGTAGTTACTAAATTAATTAATACTATTATGTTAGATGGTAAAAAAGGTACTGCTGAGAAAATCTTATATGATGCATTTAATATGATTAAAGAAAAAACTAACCAAGATCCAATGGAAGTTTATAATAAGGCATTAGAAAATGTTTCACCATTACTAGAAGTTAAATCTAGAAGAGTTGGTGGATCTAATGTTCAAGTTCCAATCGAAGTTAGTGATGATAGAGCTCAAGCTTTAGCATTACGTTGGATTGTTAACTATGCTAGAACTAGAGGCGGAAATAGTATGTCAGAGAAATTGGCTGCTGAATTAATGGATGCTGCTAACGGTGTTGGTGGAGCAGTTAAAAAACGTGAGGATACTCACAAGATGGCAGAAGCTAATAAAGCATTTGCTCATTATAGATGGTAGGAGTAGAAAGATATGGCAAGAGATGTTACTATAGATAAAATTCGTAATATTGGTATTATGGCACACATAGATGCCGGTAAGACTACTTTTACTGAAAGAGTTTTATTCCATACTGGTATTACTCATAAAATTGGTGAAACACATGATGGTGAATCACAAATGGACTGGATGGAACAAGAAAAAGAGCGTGGTATTACAATTACTAGTGCTGCAACAACTGCACACTGGAAAGGATATCGTTTAAATATTATTGATACTCCAGGACACGTAGACTTTACAGTTGAAGTTCAAAGATCATTAAGAGTTCTTGATGGTGCTATTTGCTTACTTGATGGTAATGCAGGTGTTGAACCTCAATCAGAAACAGTTTGGCGTCAAGCTACTGAATATAAAGTACCAAGAATGATATTTGTTAATAAAATGGATAAGATTGGTGCTGACTTTTCTTTCAGTTTAGATACTGTTGGTAAAAGATTAGGTGTTAATTATGCACCAATTCAATGGCCAATTGGAGCTGAATCTGAATTTAAAGGTATTGTAGATTTAATTGAAAGAAAAGCTTATGAATTTGATCGTCAAGATCAACATGAAAATTATAAAGAAATCGATATTCCTGCTGATTTAACTGACTTAGTTGAAGAAAAAAGATTAGAATTAGTTGAAAAAGCTGTTGAATTTGATGACAATTTAATGGAAAAATACTTAAATGGAGAAGAATTAACTGTTGCAGAAATTAAGAGTGCAATTCGTAAAGGTGTTTTAAAAGCTGAATTCTTCCCTGTAATGTGCGGTAGTGCATTATCAAATACTGGTATTAAATTAGCATTAGATGCTGTTATTGATTACATGCCTGCTCCAACTGATGTTGAAGCTATTGAATGTACTGACAAGAATGGTAACTTAGTTAAGAGACATCCAAGTGATAATGAACCATTTACTGCAATGGCGTTTAAGATTATGACTGACCCATTTGTTGGTAGATTAGCTTTCTTTAGAGTTTATTCTGGACATTTAACAAGTGGTTCATATATTTATAATAGTACAAAAGGCGAAAAAGAAAGAGTTGGACGTATTTTACAAATGCATGCTAACCAAAGAAAAGAAATCACTGAAGTATATACTGGTGAAATCGCTGCTTTAGTTGGTTTAAAAAATACTACAACTGCTGATACTTTATGTGACGAAAAGAATCCAGTTATCATGAATGGTATGGAATTCCCAGAACCAGTTATCGATGAAGCTATTGAACCAAAATCAAAAGCTGATCAAGATAAATTAGGTATTGCTTTACAAAAGCTTGCTGAAGAAGATCCAACATTCAAATATAGAACTGATGCTGAAACAGGTCAAACTGTTATATCAGGAATGGGTGAATTACACTTAGAAGTATTAGTTAGAAGAATGAAAGACGAATTTAGTGTAGATGCTAATATTGGTCGTCCACAAGTTGCTTATCGTGAAACATTAACTCAAACTGGTGAATGTGAAGGTAAGTATATTAAACAATCTGGTGGACGTGGACAATATGGTCATGTTTGGGTAAGATTTGAACCAAATAAAGACAAAGGTTATGAATTCGTTGATGCTATCGTTGGTGGAGTTGTTCCTAGAGAATATATTCCAGTAACTGATAAAGGATTACAAGAAGCTATGGCTGGTGGTATCCTTGCTGGTTATCCAATGGTAGATGTTAAAGCTACATTATTTGATGGTTCTTACCATGATGTAGACTCATCAGAAATGGCATTTAAAGTTGCTGCTAGTTTAGCATTAAAAGAAGCTTTAAATAAATGTAAACCAGTTCTTCTTGAACCAATAATGAAAGTAGAAGTTGTTGTTCCAGAAGAATATATGGGAAATGTTATGGGAGACTTAACTAGTAGACGTGGTCGTCCACTTGGTCAAGAATCTCGTGGAAACGCTCTTAAGATTGATGCAATGGTTCCGCTATCTGAAATGTTCGGATATGCTACATCATTACGTTCAAATTCTCAAGGACGTGGAAACTTCACTATGACAATGGATCATTATGAAGAAGTTCCAAAATCAATCGCTGATGAAATAATAAAGAAAAACAGCGCTAAATAAAAATAATACTTGAAAAAGCTTCAAGCATTAGATAAAATATTTGTGTATATATAGAGGAGGAAAAAATATATGGCAAAAGAAAAATTTGATCGTTCAAAACCACATGTTAATATAGGTACTATCGGACACGTTGACCATGGTAAAACTACATTAACAGCTGCAATTACAAAATACTTTGGACAATTTGTTGATTATGCTGATATCGACAAAGCTCCAGAAGAAAGAGAAAGAGGTATTACTATTAATACTGCTCACGTTGAGTATGAGACTGCAACTCGTCACTATGCTCACGTTGACTGCCCAGGACATGCTGACTATGTTAAAAATATGATTACTGGTGCTGCACAAATGGATGGTGCTATTCTAGTAGTTAGTGCTGCAGATGGCCCAATGCCTCAAACTCGTGAACATATCTTACTTGCTCGTCAAGTTGGTGTTCCAAAAATCGTTGTTTACATGAATAAATGTGACCAAGTTGATGATCCAGAACTATTAGATTTAGTAGAAATGGAAATTAGAGAATTATTAGGAGAATATGATTTTGATTCAGAATGTCCTATTATTAGAGGTTCTGCATTAAAAGCTCTTGAAGGTGACGAAAAAGCTGTTCAATCTATTAAGGATTTAATGGCTGCAGTTGATGAATATATTCCTCAACCAGTTCGTGATACTGACAAACCATTCTTAATGAGTATCGAAGACGTATTTACTATTTCAGGACGTGGTACTGTTGTTACAGGACGTGTTGAACGTGGTGAATTAAAATTAAATGATGAAGTTGAAATCGTTGGATTAAGACCAACTCAAAAAACAGTTGTTACTGGAATTGAAATGTTTAGAAAATCACTTGATTCAGCTATCGCTGGTGATAATGCTGGTGCATTACTACGTGGTATTTCTAGAGATCAAGTAGAAAGAGGACAAGTTCTTGCTAAACCAGGAAGTGTTACTCCACATACTAATTTCAAAGGTTCTGTTTATGTTCTAAGTAAAGAAGAAGGCGGACGTCATACTCCATTCTTTGCAAACTACAGACCACAATTCTATTTCAGAACTACAGACGTTACTGGTGTAATTTCTCTACCTGATGGTGTAGAAATGGTTATGCCTGGTGATAACGTTGATATGACTGTTGAATTAATAGCTCCAGTTGCACTTGAAAATGGTACTAAGTTCTCTATCCGTGAAGGTGGACGTACTGTTGGTGCTGGTGTTGTTACTGAAATCATTAAGTAATTAGTAATAATTAATAGAAAAAGTGAAGTCATTTCACTTTTTTTTGTTGCCCTTTAAGTGTATAATAGTGTTGGTGGTTGTATGGGAGGAGTAAAACGCAAAAATATTAATTCGTCTAAGAAAACTTCTTCCAAAACGAAGAAGATTAAAAAAAATACAAAAAAGATAGTTGCTTCTCAATTATCTAGCGATGAATTATATGAGCAATTAAAATTAAAGAAAATAAATAAGAAAAATAAATATAAGAAATCGGTTATTAGTAAAAAGAAAAAAGAAGAAAAAAAATATTTAGCTAATAATTATGACGTTGAGAATGAAATTGTTAAGAAGATTCTTTCAGGTGAATATAAATTCTTTGATGATATTCAAGTAGAAGAAGAGAATGTAGAAGATACTAGAGATTTAAGTGAAGTAGTTGAAACGCTTAATAAATCATTTAAAACTGAAAATAAGAAAAAAGAAATTAAAATAGAAAAACCAAAAAAAGAGAAAATAGAAGTTGTTAAAAAAGATGAGGATATTAACAACGAAAAACTTTTACAAGATATAAAAGATGCTGTTAAGGAAGATAAAAAGAAACAAGATGAAATGATTATTACAAGAGAGATAGATCTTTCTGAAATAACTAATATTGTAAAAGAAAATGAGAATAAAAAAGAATTAGATGATATTGAAACAATTATAAATCTTGGAAAAAGAGAAAAACATAAGTTATTTTATAAGATTAAAGATTATATTACTGATAAGAAAAAAGCAAAAGAAGAGTCTAAAAATAAAGATATAATTGTTTCTAATGAATCTAAATATATTTCAATAGATGATAAAATAGAAAACAAATCTAAAGAAAAACAAAAAATAATTGAAGAGAAAACAAATTTAGAAGATAAAAAGGTTGATGTTAATAAGATAGAGAAAAAAGATGATTCTAAAGAAAAAGAATTATCGGTAAAACCTAAAGAAGATTCAAATAATGCTAAAAAGTCATTAGATAAAAAAATTAAAGTTGAAGATTATAATGTTAGCAAGAAGAAAGAAAAAAGTAAAAAAGAATCTAATAAAATAGGTATTTTAAATAAATGGAATAAAAGATTTCTTGAATTTGTTAAAGAATACGAATCAAATTCTAAGAAAAATACTATAGAAAAAAATAGTATAAAGAAAAGAAAAAAAGAATTAATAAAGAATAAGGGTAAAACAAATAAAAGGGAAGTTAATCAAAAGGCATTTAGAGATAATGTTAGAAATAATGTTTTACTTTTATTTTTGGTATTTTTTATAGTATGTTTAGTTTTAGCGTTTAGTTCTATTAAATATATTAATAGTAAAGATAATATTACTTATGCTTTGGATGAAAATGAAATAGGTGATTCTAATAAAAAAATAGAATATGATCCTAGATATGATTTATATGATGAATGTTTAGAACAACCATTAAATGAAATGGATACTAGTGAAGAAATAACTAATTATATTAATGAATTAAATAGTTATTTAGGCTCTAATTATAGAACAAGTATTATATATGAAGATTTAACTACTGGTTTTAGATATGAATATAATATAGAAAAATCATATTATGCTGCTAGTACAATTAAGATGTTAGATGCTTTATATTTTTATACAAAAGCTAGTAATGGAGAAATATCTTTAGATGATACTATTACTTATAATGCTAAGTATAAAGTTAGTTACAGTAGTGGTATGGATAAACATAAATATGGGGAAAAGATAAGTATTAGAACTCTTATAAGTTATGCAGTTTTATATAGTGATAATACTGCTCATACTATGTTAATGAATTATGCTGGTGTATCAAATATAAGAGCATTTGCTTTGAGTTTAGGAGCTAAATCAGCAGATATGTATGGTAATGAGTTATATGGTAACTTGACCGCATATGATGCCTCTATTTATGTTAAAACACTAAATGAATTTATTAATAATAATTCTCAGTATGGAGAAGAAGTAAAACAATTATTTATTAATTCTGATGATGATTATTTATCTATGCCTGAATTAGGAATTAAATCTGCTCATAAGTATGGTCAATATTCTCCATATTATCATCAAATTGGTATTGTATATGATGAAAATCCTTATATAATTACAATATTAACTTCTAATTATAATAGAAATATAGAAAATACTATTAGAGATATTCATAGTAGAATATATAAATTACATAGAATGTATAATGATAATAGAGATAATCAATGTTATTTAAAATATTTTAGTAATTAAAAAAAGTATCATTTTTTGATACTTTTTTCTTTTCTCTTAAATTCTTTAGCTAATATACCATTTTTCTCTAGATTTATATATAATCCTTCATTAATTAATAAATCAAATTCACCAATATTTTCTATTGCTATAGGATTAAAACCTAATTTAAATTCATCTAATCCCTTATATGGGTTATCATTAGTAAATCCACCAGATATACCATTAAAATCTAGATAATCATAATCATTTTTATAATATTCTATTAAAGCATTATGTAAGAAATAATTTGGTACATAATGGCTATATTTTTTATCATATCCACTTATTAATATATTAACTCTATTTTTATATTTAATTGTTATAGCACCAGCTATATAATGATCATGATTGGAAGCTAGATAATTAGTTAATTCAGCTATATTATCTTTATAAGAATTAAGTACATTATCTGAATCTAGTTTTCTTTTTAATAATTCAGTATTTCTTGGTCTTTGCATTACTTCTTCTGTAATTTTACTATTATTATCTATTTCTTTTTGATATATTTCTCTAGCATTTATTAATGCTTGTTCATAATTTATTTTTACTAAGAAAACATCTATAGCATTTTTATTATTAAATGAATTGAAATAATTATAATAATGATTAACAGGATATTGTTTTTTATTTTTTATAAAGTTATAAAGTATATCAATACCATCTCTATCTGACTTAATTAATTCTAAACCTAGTTTAATTCCTTTATTAATTTTATTTCTTATTGGTTTTTTATAATTAGAAAATTTAGTATGTTTTAATGGAATAATAACATTATATTTTGGTATTTTACTTGAAAATCTATAATTATCTATCAATTTTTTATATTTTAATTCTGTTAAATTATTTTCTATTTCTAAATTAGCATTATAAGTAGTTATATGATTTTTTAAATCTATTTGACCAATTGTAATTTCTGGATTTATCTTTATAAATGCAACATTCTTTTTATAGAAATATTTTTTTAATTCATCTGTGAAAGTTTTTAGAAGAGATTTGTCAAAATAATCTATAAGAAATCCTTTAGGGGCATAGCCATATTTACTTAGAAAATTTATTTTTTTAATTAGTATTAATGAAGCAGCTACTATTTTTCCTTCATCATCTTTTAAACCTAGTAATTCGTAATCATATCCTTCTTCTGATGCATTAATAGCATAATTAGATGTTTGATGATAACTACCTAGAGGATGATTATTGCTGAATTCATCAAATTCAAAGATAGTTAATTTTACTAATTTCATAATATTACCCCTTTCTATAAAGAAGAAAGTATTATATCACATTTGAAAATTATTGCAATATGTTTATTTCTGTTTTAAAATAGTTATTGTAGAGGTGTGTGTGATGAAGATAGCAAATAGATTTAGAAAGTTAATTAATATATCATTTTTGGTGGAAATACTTGATGTAGTAGTAGGGTTATTACTAGTATTTTATACATCTTTTTCTATTAAAGTGTGTGCAGTTATGATGGGAACCTTAGTATTAATTCATGGTTTGTTTTCTTTGATAAGATACTTCTATGATGGTTTAGGTAGCAAAGTATTTGCCATAGATTTAGTTCTTGGTGTAACAGGTGTTATATTAGGTTTATTTATAATATTTAATACTTTTGATACTTTAAATTTCTTAGGATCTTTATTTGCAATATGGCTAATAATGGTTGGTGTACAAAGATTATTCTATGGTGTTAAATTAATTAAGATTAATGATGAAATATATCCTTTAGTATGTATGATAGGAATCTTAATAGTAGTAATGGGTTGTTTAGTATTATTTAATCCATTTGAAGCTTTTATGTTAGTAACTAAATTGGTAGGTATATTTATTTTAGTAAATACTGTATTTGAAGTTATGACATTAAGATTATTTAAAACTCGTACTGAAGTATTATTAGATTTATTTGAATAATAAGAGGTTTAAACCTCTTTTTTCTTGATTTATTTTAGTTAATATGTTAAATTATTTAATGTGTAAAGGAGTGAAGTCTATGGAGATTGCACTTATAATTGTATCAATTTTATTAATTGCTATTGTTTTATTACAAAGTAATAAAGCTAGTGATGCTAGTCAAATAATTAGTGGTGGTAATGATATATTATTCCAAAATCAAAAAGAACGTGGTTTTGAATTATTAATAACAAGATTAACAATATTATTAGGTATTGCATTCTTTGTATTATCTTTTATATTATTTATCAGTTAGTCCTTTAGGACTTTTTTTTATGGTGTTTATTTGTTATAATTGTATAGAATAAGAAGGTGTCTTGTATGAAGGAAAAAATATTAAGATTGTTAACTAATATACATGAAGCTAAGGAAGCTATTGAAATAAATGATATGTTAGGTTTGACTACAGCTGCTGAATATAAAGAATTACAAGATGTATTAAATGAATTAGTATCTGATTATACGGTATTTCTAACCAAGAAAGGCAAATACATATTATTACAAAATTGTCCTGGTTTAAAGAAAGGTAAATTATCTGTAAGTAAAAAAGGATTTGGTTTTGTTAATCTTGATAAAGAAGATGATATATATGTTGATGCTAAGAATTTAAGTGGTGCTATTCAAGATGATATAGTTATAGTAGAGACATTTATGTCTGGAGTAAGAAAAGAAGGTAGAGTAATTCGTATTGTTAAAAGAGAATTACAAAATCTTGTTGGAGAAGTAGTATTTACTGAAAGTGGTAAAGCATATCTAGATTTAGATGATGATAAAAAAGATTTAGTTATTGAATTAACTCCTGATAGTATTGTTGATTGTGTAGATGGTCATAAAGTACTAGTAGAAGTTGTTAAAGAAATAAATAAACATAAATATATTGGTAAAGTAACTAAAATAATAGGTCATAAGAATGATCCTGGTACTGATATATTAAGTATTGCTTATAAACATGGTATATATGAAGATTTTGGTCCTGAAGTAGAAGAAGAATTAAAAGATATACCTAATGAAGTATATGATATAGATTTAAGAGGTAGAAAAGATTTAACTGGTTTAAATATATTTACTATAGATGGCGCTGATACTAAAGATGTTGATGATGCTGTTAGTATTAAAAAATTAGATGATGGTAATTATGAATTAGGTGTTCATATAGCAGATGTATCTCATTATGTTAAAGAAAATACCGCTTTAGGAGACCAAGCTTATGATAGGGGAACTTCATCATATTTAGCTGATACTGTTATTCCTATGATTCCTCATAAATTATCTAATGGTATTTGTTCATTAAATGAAGGTGTTATTAGACTTTCTATGTCTTGTGTAATGAAAATAGATAGTAAAGGTAAAATAGTTGATTATGATATTTTCCCTAGTTATATTAAGAGTAGAAAAAAGATGACTTATAAAGCTGTTAATGATATTATATTACGTAATATTGTTGAACCTGGATATGAACCTTTTGTAGATGATTTATTATTAATGAATGATTTACATCATATATTAAGAAAAGAAAAGATATCTAGAGGATATATAGATTTTGATTTAGATGAAGCTAAAATAATTCAAGATGAAAATGGTAAAGCTATTGATGTTAAAAAACGTGTTCGTGAAGAAGGCGAAATGTTAATAGAAGATTTTATGATAGCTGCTAATGAAACTGTTGCTACTCATATAAGTCAAATGGATTTACCATTTATATATCGTGTTCATGATACTCCTAAACCTGAAAAGGTTGAAGATTTTATGAATTTAGTTAAATTACTTGGATATAAATTGAATGGTAGATTTAATGATTTTAGTCCTAAATCAATGCAAAATATTTTAGATCAATTAAAGGATAAACCTGAATTCCCAATTTTATCTAGTTTATTATTAAGAAGTATGCGTAAGGCAGTATATAGTAAAGATAATATAGGACATTTTGGTTTAGCTAGTAGAGCTTATACACATTTTACAAGTCCTATTAGAAGATTTCCTGATTTACAAGTACATAGATTATTAAAGAAATATTTAATTGAAAATGATTTATCTATGACTACTATTCATACTTTAGATAATAAGTTAGTAGAAATTGCTGATCATTCTTCAGAAAGAGAATATGCTGCTCAAGAAGCAGAAAGAGATGTTCTTGATATGAAGATGGCAGAGTATATGGAAGATCATATTGGTGAAGAGTATGAAGGTGTAATAGATACTATTACTAATTTTGGATTCTTTGTAGAACTACCTAATTTAATAGATGGTTTGGTACATGTTCAAACACTAAAAGGAGACTATTTTAAATATGTACCAGAGTTACTTGCTATGGTAGGTAAATCTACTAAAAAGATGTATCGTTTAGGGGATAAAGTTAGAGTTAAATGTGTTGGAGCTAGTAAAGCTAATTCAATGATTGATTTTGAACTGGTAGAGGTTGATAGAAATGGAAATAAAAAACAAGAAAGCTAATTTTGATTATTTTATAGAAGAATCTATAGAATGTGGAATAGAGTTAAAAGGAACAGAAATTAAATCTTTAAGAAAAGGATCTGGTGACTTAAAAGATACTTATGCTGTTATACGTAATGGTGAAGTATATTTACTTAATATGTATATAGCTAAATATGAAGAAGGTAATATATTTAATCATGATGAAAGAAGAACTAGAAGATTATTACTTCATAAAAAGGAGATTAAAAAGTTACAAGAAAAAGTTACTAGAGAAGGTTATAGTTTAGTACCTTTAAAAGCTTATTTAGTAAAGAATAGATGTAAAATATTACTTGGTGTAGGTAAAGGTAAGAAATTATATGATAAGAGAGAAACTATTAAAGAGAGAGATTTAATGAGAGAAAGTCAAAGAGGAAATAAATAATTTCCTCTTTTTCTTTACGTGTAAAGTTACACTATAACTTTGATTTATTTGATATTTCTATTATAATTATATATATATGATAGGGTGGTGTTTTGATGAGTAAGAATAAAGTTAAAAAGAAAAAGAAAATAAAAAGAAGTATTAGAATAATAATTCTTTTATTAGTTATAGGTCTTGGTAGTTTTGGATATTATAAAATAAGTCATGGTAAAGGTGTTAAAGATACTGTTGATGATATAGTTAATGCTATTGAAGCTAAAAGAGAAGAACCGAAATTGACTGTTTATGATGAAGATAGTAATAAAAGACCAATTGCTGTAATGATACCTCATGATACATGGGGTGGTGCTCAAACAAGACAATATGGAATTCAAGATGCGTATGTTATTTATGAAGCATTAGCTGAAGGTGGTATTACAAGACTTATGGCTGTATTTAAAGATGTTAATACAGAGAAGATAGGTCCTGTTAGAAGTAGTAGATCTTATTATTTAGATTATGCTATGGAACATGATGCAATATATGTTCATTGGGGTCAGAGTCCTCAAGCTCAAGCTGATATTTCTAAATATGGTATTGATAATATTAATGGTTTATATGAAGAAGGCAAATCTATATTTAGAGATAATAATTATAGTGCTCCTAATAATGGATATACTTCTATAGAAACTATTTATAATAGATCTGAACAATTAGATTATTCAACAACTAGTACTAAGTGGAAGACTTTTAAATATTCAGCTAAAGAAGTTGATTATTCTGAAGATGCTACTAAGAAGGCTGCTAATAATATAATGGTTAAATATAGTGGTTCTTATGCAGGTAAATATACATATGATGCAGAAAAGAAATACTATTTAAGGTTTAATAATGATAATCCTCATATAGATAATGGTACTGGTCAACAATTGCATGTTAAAAATATTGTGATTTTAAAAATCGATTATTCAGCTATTGCTGGTGATGATAAAAATCGTATTGATTTAAAAAATATTGGTACTGGAAATGGTTATTATATTACTGATGGTTATTCTATAGATATTACTTGGAAGAAAGATGAGAGAACAAGTAAAACTAAGTATTATGATTCTAAAGGTAATGAGTTAGTATTAAATGATGGTAATACTTTTGTTCAAATACAACCTGTAAATTATACTTTAACTATAGAGTAAATGTGTCTATTAAATGCAAATATTTACATAGGAAAATTGCCTAATATAGGCAATTTTTATTTTGGGTTTTATTTTAAACCCTAATTTGTTATAATTAAAGACGTAACAAGGAGGAATTTTATGTTAGTTTCTATTTGGTCAATAGTTACAAAAATCATAGATATATGTATAGTATGGTTTATGTTGTATTATATATTGAAGAATGTTAAGAACAATGTTAAGTTAGTTCTTATCGTTAAAGGAATAATAATAGTATTAGTAATTAGAATATTAAGTGAATTATTAAATTTATATACTGTAGGTTTATTACTTGAGTATGTATTTGAATGGGGACCTATTGCAATTATAGTTTTATTCCAACCAGAAATAAGAAGTTTCTTAGAATCTATTGGTAGAACTAAATTACTTGGTCGTCATAAGGTTTTAACAATTGAAGAAAGAGAACATGTAGTTTATGAAATAATGGATGCTGTAGAGTATCTTAAGAAAAATAAGATTGGTGCATTAATTGTTATTGAAAGAGATATGTCTTTACAAGAATATATTGCTCCAGCTACTAAGATATATGCAGATGTATCTAGTCCATTATTAGGTACTATCTTCTTCCCAAATAGTCCATTACATGATGGTGGTGTAATTATTCAAGGAGATAGAATTACTTGTGCAGGTGCTGTATTTAAAACTAGTATGAATCCTGATTTAAATAAAAAGTTAGGTACTAGACATAGAGCTGCATTAGGTATTGTTGAAGAAAGTGATGCTATTGCATTAGTTGTTTCAGAAGAAACAGGTAGAATAAGTATTGCTGTTGATCATGAGATTCATTATAATTTGAGTTTAGATGAATTTAGAATGATGCTAATCGATGAATTAAAACCAAAGACTGAATTATTCTATAATGCAGATGATAATGAAGGTGGTGAAGATGATGAATAGTAAGATTTTCGTCCCTTTTAAAAAGTTATTTAAATTAATAATAGGAATAATAGATAAATGTATTGTTACTCCTATTAGTACTATAGTTTATAAATTACAATTAAAATTTGGTAAAGAAAGTAGAATTGAAAAATTATTAAATAGACCTCATTTCTTATTATATTTATCATTAGTGTTTGCTATATTCTTGTTTTATTTAGTAGAAAATAAAGCAGTTAAATTAGTAAATACAGATGCAGAATATTTAACTAATCAAAAAGTTAAAGTTCTATATAATAGTAGTGCTTATGTAGTTGAAGGTGTACCTGAAAGTGTTGATATTACATTAATAGGTAAAAAGAGTCAATTATATTTAGCTAAACAATTAGGCGATAATGAAGTAGTAGTGGATTTAACTGATTATGAACCTTCAGATAAACCTGTAAAAGTTAAATTAACTTATAATAAAAATTTAGATAATATAGATTATAAGATAGATCCTACTTATATTACTGTTACTATTAAAAAGAAAGTTAATGATACTAAAACAATTAGTTATGATTTATTAAATCAAGATTTATTAGATCCTAAACTTAGTGTTAGATCTGTAGAATTATCTCAAAGTAGTGTTGTAGTAAGAGGTAGTGAAGATACATTAAATGATGTTGCCACTGTTAAAGCATTAATTGATTTAAGTAATAAAGATTATACTAAAGCAGGTACATATGCAGTTGATAATGTTAAATTAGTTGCTTATGGTAAAGAAGGAGAAGTAATTGATAATGTTGAAATTGCTGCTACTAAGATTACTGCTACATTAATATTAGATTCATTCTCTAAGAAAGTTCCTGTTAAGGTAGTTACTGAAGGTAAATTAGTAGATGGTAAAGCAATATCTTCTATTACTATTAATGGTAAAGCTGCTTCTGAATATGAAGTTACTGTATATGGTGATGAAGATGCATTAGAAAAAGTAGAAAATATTTCTGTTCCTATTAATATTCAGGATTTAGGAAATAGTGGTTCTAAAACATTTAATGTTTCGTCTTTACCTAGACCTAATGGTGTAAGAACAATTACTGATGAAAGTGTATCAATAGTTCTTAACTTTGGTGAAGCTAAACAGAAGACAATTTCAGTAGTAGGTATTAAAACAATAAATGTTCCAAGTGGACTTGTTGCTAACTTAGCTAGTGCTGATGATATGAATGTAGAAGTTCAAGTAATTGGTGTTGCTTCTGTAATTGATGCATTAGGTGATAATCCTTCTGGAATTACTGCTTATGTTGATTTAAGTGGTATGACTGCTGGTGGACCTCGTTCAGTTGATGTTAAGGTAACTGGTGATGATTCTAGATTACAATACATTGTAACTAAGAAGGTTAATGTTGTATTATCAAAAGGAAATTAAGACTCATTATGAGTCTTTTTCTATGTATAAATGCGTAAAGTATTGAACATTTAAATAAATTATATGTTATAATACGTTATAGGTGGTTTAGATGGAAAAAGGAAAGAAATCAACTAAAAAGAAAGTTGAAGTCAAAGAAGAGAAAAAAGAAGTAAAAAAACCTGAGAAAATATATTATGCTACAAGTGAACAAAAAGATTTGAAAAGTTTTGCAATTGTTATTGTAGTAGTATTAGTTTGTGTAGGGATTATTTATTTAGCTACTAGAGCTTTTGTTACTAAAGATTTATTTAAGAAAGAAGAAACAAAACAAGATACTGTTCAAGAAGCAGTACAAGTTAATTATGATAAAGCAATTGTTGGTAATATGTTAGATAAACCAGAAACTACATATTATGTAATGGTTTATGATACAGAAGGCAAATTTATGTCAGATATGAGTATCTTATTATCACAATATAATGCTAAAGAAAAACATTCTCATGTATATACAGTTGATTTAGCAAACAAATTAAATAAGGATTATTATGATGCTGAAAATGAAAATGTTAATGCTAAGAGTGTTGAAGAATTTAAATTTGGTGATATTACTCTAGTTAAAGTTAATAAAGGTAAAGTAGATAAATATATTACTGATTACGATAAAATGAAGAAAGAACTTGGATTAGAATAGAAGTTTAGTTTTATAAACTTCTTTTTTTATGTTATTATACTTTAGAGGAGTGGTGGTAATGGCTACTAAAGATACTACTCAAAATAGTAATAAAAAGAGTAAAAAGAATAATAATAGAATTAATTATGATAAACAAAATAGAGAAATAGAAAAGAATAAAAAAAATAATAATAGTAATAATAAAAAAACTAAAAAGAAAAATAATGTTTTTATAAAAAAATATAAAATAGATATTTTAGATGTTTTAATATTAATAGTATTTACTATTATTGCTTCTTCTTTTATTACAGGTTTTATTTTTAATTATCAATATAAGAAACATAGAAGTGCTAATGAAGATTTATTATATAGTGAATCATTTTCTAAATTTGCAAGTGTTCTTGAAGAAGTGAAAAAGAATTATTATGAAGAAATAACAGAAGATGAATTAATAGATGCTGCATTAAATGGTATGTTGGATTATTTAGGTGATAAATATTCTATATATTTAAATAATGAAGATACAGAAGAATTAACAAGTTCTTTAGAGGGTGAATATAAAGGTATAGGTATTGTTTGCTCAGGTACTTTAATTATTTATGTATATGATGGATCACCAGCTAGTAATGCTGGTATAGAAGCATACGATGTTATTAAAACAGTTAATGATGTTGAAATAACAGAAGAGAACTATTTAGAAATTAGTAATTTGATAAAAAAAGATGAAGATAATAAAGTTGTAATAGAAAGAGATGGTAAAGAACATACTTTTACTGTTAAGACAGATAATGTTGTTGTTCCTTCTGTTGGTGGAGAAGTATTAAAACATAAAAATACTAAAGTAGGTTATATAAGAATTACTTCTTTTTCTGCTAATACGTATTCTCAATTAATTGATGAATTAGGTAAAGTAGAGAAGGACGAAATAGTTTCGTTGGTTTTAGATTTAAGAAGTAATTCGGGTGGTTATTTAAAATCTGCTTTTAATATAGCTAATGTATTCTTAGAAGAAGATAAGGTTGTATATTCATTAGAAACAAAAGATGATACAAAAGAATATAAAGATGAAACAGAAGAAAGTAAAGATTATAAAATTATTGTTTTGATAGATGAATATACTGCTTCTGCAGCTGAGGTATTAGCTGCTGCATTAAAAGATAGTTATGGTGCTACTCTTGTTGGAGCTAAATCATATGGTAAGGGGAAGGTTCAAACTTTATTACCATATGGTAATTCATTAGTTAAATATACATCAGCTAAGTGGTTAAGACCTAATGGTGAATGTGTAGATGAAGTAGGTATTACTCCAGATTATGAAGTTAAAAATGTTATTAAAGGTAATGTATTATATGATAATCAATTAGAAAAAGCATTAGACATTGCTGTAGAAAAAGAAAAATAGTTTTTTCTTTTTTTATTGTAATATTATTAGATATAATATATAATGTGTTACGAAAGAGGAATAGTATGAATGATATTAAAGTAGGAGATAAGTTAAAGATTTTTTGTTATAAACATGATGGGTCGTTAGAACATACTTCTGATGAAGCTGTTGTATTAGAAATAACTGATAATATGTTAATATGTGGTAATGGTAGAACGAGAATTACTGAAAAAGATGGTAGAACTCATATGACTAATGAACCAGCTGTATTATTTTTTTATAAAGACCATTGGTTTAATATAATTGGTCAATTAAAAAAGTTTGGTTTGTTCTATTATTGCAATATTGCAAGTCCGTTTATAATTGATGGTAAAGCAATTAAATATATAGATTATGATTTAGATTTAAGAGTGTTTCCAGATGGTGGATTTAGAATATTAGATAGGAATGAATATAATTATCATAAGAAGATAATGCACTATCCAGAGGATATTGATAAGATTGTCAAGAGTGAATTGTCATATTTGATAGATAGAAAACGTGAAGAGAGTGGTCCTTTTCATCCTGAGATGGTTAAAAAGTACTATAAAATGTTTGAAAATTTAGAATTTGGAAAAAAATAAAAAAAATATAAAAAAAATTGTTGCATTTACAATTTATTTGTTATATACTTGGTATGTTGTTTTGAGATTATGTCAAGGCAACTAATTGAATCCAAGTATTTTTTTATATAGAAATGTAAATTTCTTAAAAAAAGTTGTCAGAATAAGTTGACAATCAATTTTGGATTTGATATATTACTATTGCAACTGTGAATTTCGGTTGCGAAATGATCTTTGAAAACTAAGTAAAAAAGTCAAAATTTGAGTAGCTTAGGACAAACTAAAATTTAATGATTTATTTATAAATCTTTTTTATTGAGAGTTTGATCCTGGCTCAGGATGAACGCTGGCGGCATGCCTAAGACATGCAAGTCGTACGAGAAGGCCCACTGAAATTGATCGAAGTTGGAGTGCTTGCACAAAGATGGACTTTAGTGGATGTGGATTTTCCTTCTAGTGGCAAACGGGTGAGTAACACGTGGGTTACCTACCTCTAAGTCGGGGATACCAATTGGAAACGATTGTTAATACCGGATGTGCTCTACGGAGTAAAGAAGCCCTTAAAGCTTCGCTTGGAGATGGGCCTGCGGCGCATTAGCTAGTTGGTGAGATAACGGCCCACCAAGGCGACGATGCGTAGCCGAACTGAGAGGTTGATCGGCCACATTGGGACTGAGACACGGCCCAGACTCCTACGGGAGACAGCAGTTAGGAATATTCGTCAATGGGGGCAACCCTGAACGAGCAATGCCGCGTGAGTGATGACGGTCCTCTGGATTGTAAAACTCTGTTGTTTAGGAAAAATTACATGTGTAGGAAATGACATGTGTTTGATGGTACTATTCAAGAAAGCCACGGCTAACTACGTGCCAGCAGCCGCGGTAATACGTAGGTGGCGAGCGTTATCCGGATTTATTGGGCGTAAAGCGTCCGCAGACGGCTTGTTAAGTATAGAATCAAATCCCGAAGCTTAACTTCGGTTCGTTCTATAAACTGGCTGGCTTGAGTATGGTAGAGGCAAGTGGAACTTCCAGTGTAGCGGTAGAATGCGTAGATATTGGAAAGAACACCAGTGGCGAAGGCGACTTGCTGGGCCATTACTGACGTTCATGGACGAAAGCGTGGGGAGCAAATAGGATTAGATACCCTAGTAGTCCACGCTGTAAACGATGAGTACTAAGTGTCGGGTAACCGGTGCTGAAGTTAACACATTAAGTACTCCGCCTGAGTAGTACGGTCGCAAGGCTGAAACTCAAAGGAATTGACGGGCACCCGCACAAGCGGTGGAGCATGCTGTTTAATTCGACAATACGCGAAGAACCTTACCTAGGTTTGACATCCCCGGCAAAGCCATGGAAACATGGTGGAGGTTATCCGGGTGACAGGTGGT
>Ga0247611_10000401_pt1 | contig 89240 bp, 87 predicted proteins | sample 177DNAGHGhighgp2_FD_192422 | JGI IMG/M metagenome (GOLD analysis project Ga0247611, IMG submission 192422) | Sheep rumen microbial communities from Palmerston North, Manawatu-Wanganui, New Zealand - 1770 DNA GHGhigh gp2 | ecosystem: Host-associated > Mammals > Digestive system > Stomach > Rumen...
ACGCTCCAGCCTACGGTCAGCGTGTTGCGCAGCAAGGTGTAATCGATGCGCAGCTCGAAGTCGAACGGCCAGAGGGTGCGCGTCTGCTCGTTCGCACGCAGAACGAAAGCCATGTGGCGGTCTTCGTCAACCACCTTCTCAAACAGGAAGTCGCGTGCGAAGCCATGCTGGCCGAGGCCGTAGGCTTGGCCTTCGACGTAGGCCGTATTCATCCATACGCGTCCCACATTGGGGAATAGGATAGGGGAGCGGCGGTCCCAGTAGGTGGCATCGCCTTGCCACAGGTATTCGAAGGGGGCTGTCACGCGGCGTATGCTCTGTAGCTCTGCGCCTTGCGGGGCGATGGCTATCTCGATGATTCCATTGGACAGGTATTCCATAATGTCTTATTTTATTGCTATGCGGCGCAAATATACAAAAAGTATCAATGTGATGTTCGTTTTTCTCTATATTTTAATATCTTTCTACAAAAAAATCCCCGGAAGCGTTTGCTTCCAGGGACAAAAACAAGCCTGAATTGGATGGCCTTTATTCCTCGGGCTTCATGTTGGTGTACACGGTCTGTACATCGTCGAACTCCTCGAGGCGTTCAACCATTTTGTCTATCGTCTCGCGCTGTTCGGGCGTGACGTCCTTGAGATCGTTGGGGAAGTAGGAGAACTCGCCGCCGACGTCCTCGAAGCCGCTCTCTTCCAGGTGCTTCTGGATAGCGCCGTAGCTCTTGGGGTCGCCGTAGATGGTGAGCGTGCCTTCTTCCTCATCCTCGTCGTATTCGTCCTCTACGCCGTAGTCGATGAGGTCGAGAATCAGTTCGTCCATATCGACGTCGTCCTTCTTCTTGAAGGTGAACACGCACTTGTGGTCGAACAGGAAAGCGAGGCTGCCCATCGTGCCGAGGTTGCCGCCGAACTTGTTGAACACGCTGCGCACGTCGGCCACGGTGCGCGTGGGGTTGTCGGTGAGGGTGTCCACGAAGATAGCGACGCCGTGAGGACCGTAGCCCTCGTAGGTCATGCCCTTGTAGTCGCTCTGGTCCTTGCCCATCGCGTTCTTGATGGCGCGGTCGATGTTGTCCTTAGGCATGTTCTCGCGCTTGCAGGTGGCGATGATACCACGGAGCGTGGGGTTCATGTCCGGGTCGGGACCGCCAGCCTTGACGGCGATGGCGATCTGCTTGCCCAACTTGGTGAATGTCTTTGCCATGTGGCCCCAGCGCTTCAGCTTGGCGGCCTTACGATATTCAAATGCTCTTCCCATAGTAGTAACAGCCTCACCCCCAACCCCTCTCCAATAGGAGAGGGGAGTGATTACTTTCGAGGATAGAGGTCTTTTTTATAAAGAGTTATTATTAGTTTTTAATGAATCTTGTTAGGTATATACTCCCTTGGCCCCTTGGGGAGGGGCGGGGGGCTTTAGCGCAGTTCAGCTCCGAGCTGTTTCTTTATATTGTTAATCAGCTTCTGCATGATGGCGTCGATGGCCTTGTCGTTGAGCGTCTTGGTCTCGTCCTGCAGGATGAAGTTGACGGCGTAGGATTTCTTGCCGGCGGGCAGGTTCTTGCCTTCGTAAACGTCGAACAGTCGCACTTCCTTCAGCAGCTTGCGCTCGGTCTGATAGGCGATGGCCTCGATCTGTGCGAACTCGACGCTCTTGTCCACGAGCAGGGCGAGGTCGCGGCTCACGGCAGGGAACTTGGGCAGCTCCGAGAAGCTGACCTTCTCCTTGCGAATCAGTCGCATCACCTGCTGCCAGGCGATGTCGGCGAAATAGACCTCGGTGGGGATGTCGAAGGCTACCTGCAGACGCTTGGCGACGATGCCCAGCTGGGCAATGGTCTTGCCGCCGCGGTTTTCGATGAGGATGCTCTTGGAGAAGATGTCGTTGGCTCCCTCCTTGAACACCAGCGAGCCGAAGGGCACGCCCAGGCGGGTGAGGATGTTCAGCACGTGAGCCTTGAGGCCGTAGAACGTCTGGTCCTCGTCGGAATGAGCCCATGAGCCGCTGACGCGCTTGCCGGTCATCCACAGGCCGAGGTGGTAGTCCTCGCTGTAGGCGTCGAGCACGTGCTTGATCACTTCGGGGTCACGGCTTGAGCTTACGCCGGGGATGATGTCGGGGCAGCGCTTCTCGGCGTGGAAGTAATAGCAGTTGCCGAACTCGAAGAACTGCACATCGCCACGGCGACGGTTGACGTTGCGGCTGATGCTCTCCAAACCGCCGAAGAGTAGCGTCTGACGCAGCACGGCGAGGTCTTGGCTCAGCGGATTCAGCAGGCGCACGCAGTTCTCAGCCTTGTACGTCTGTTCGTCGTCGTAGTAGGCTGCCTTGGTCAACGAGTTGTTCAAGATTTCGTTGAACCCGGCACCCACAAGCTGCTCAGCGACAATGTTCTGTAGCTTGTAACTCTTGTCGGGCTCGCCCTTCACGACGAGTGCCGAATTGATGCTCGAGGGAATCTCGACGTTGTTGTAGCCGTAGATGCGGAGGATATCTTCCACCACGTCGCAGGGGCGCTGCACATCGACGCGATAAGCAGGCACGAGGAGCTTCAAGCCTTCAGCCGTTTCCTCTTCAATCTTCATCTCCAGCGAGGTGACGATGCTCTTCACCGTCTCGGCGGGGATATGCTTACCGATGAGGTTGTCCACGTAGTCGTACTTCAGGTCAACGGGGAAATCGCTCATGGGCTTGGGATAGACGTCCACGATCTCCATCGACACCTTGCCGCCTGCCAGTTCCTGGCACATCTTGGCGGCCAGCTTCAGGGCGTAGATCTGACCGTTGGGGTCGATGCCGCGCTCGAAGCGGAACGAGGCGTCGGTCTGCAGGCCGTGGCGACGTGCGCTCTTGCGAATCCAGGTGGGGTTGAAGTAAGCACTCTCGAGCAGCACGTTCTTCGTGGTCTCGTAGGTGCCGCTTCCCTTGCCGCCATAGACGCCGCCGATGCACATGGGCTCCTCGGCGTTGCAGATCATCAGGTCGTGGTCGCTGAGCTTGCGGTCGATGCCGTCGAGCGTCTGGAAGGGCGTGCCTTCGGGCATGGTCTTCACGATGACCTCGCCACCCTTGATCATGTCTGCGTCGAAGCAGTGCAGGGGCTGACCGAAGGCCATGAGGATGTAGTTGGTGATATCTACGATGTTGTTGATAGGACGCAGACCGATAGTGGTCAGGTGGTCCTTCAGCCATTGCGGGCTCTCCTTGACTTCGCAGTCGGTGACGGTTACGGCAGCATAGCGCGGGCAGGCCTCGGTGTTCTCTACGCGGATAGGAATCTCGAGGTCGTGGTTATCGACCTTGAAGTCGTCCACCGACGGACGGTGCAGCGCTGTCTTGTAGCCGTTCTGAATGAGCCAGGCATAGAGGTCGCGAGCCACGCCGTAGTGCGAGCAGGCGTCAGCACGGTTGGCCGTGATATCGACCTCGATGAGCCAGTCGCTCTCGATGCCGTAGTATTCGGCAGCAGGCGTACCCACGACAGCGTCGGCAGGCAGCACGATGATGCCGCTGTGGTCGTGGCCGATGCCTATCTCGTCCTCGGCGCAGATCATGCCGTTCGACTCGATGCCGCGAAGCTTGCTCTTCTTGATGACGAACTCCTGGTCGCCGTCGTAGAGCTTGGTGCCGAGCGTTGCCACGATGACTTTCTGTCCGGCTGCCACGTTGGGCGCGCCGCAGACAATCTGGAGAGGCCCCTCTCCATCTCCCCCCGTGGGGGGGAGAGCAGCACTCCCGTTGGCAAGACCCTCAGAGGACAAAGAATCCTCCCCCCCACGGGGGGAGCTAGAGAGGGGCTTTACGTTCACGGTGCAGACGTGCATGTGGTCGCTGTTGGGATGGGGTTCGCAGGTGAGCACTTCGCCCACGACGAGGCCTGCGAGGCCGCCTTTGATCGTCTGTACTTCTTCGACGCCGTCCACTTCGAGACCTCCCGAAGTGAGGGCGGCTGCTACTTCTTGAGCCGTCAGGTCTGTCTCGACGTACTCACGTAACCATTTGTAGGAAATATTCATTTATAAATGCGTTTTCTTTTATTTCGGGCGCAAAATTACAAAAAACTTTGCAGTTTCAACGCGTCATCAGCGACTTTTTTATTCTTAATGCTTAAATAAGGTACTAAAAGGGCATATCTGCCGTCGGCGTAGGCGGTCCGAAGGGCGATTCATCGTTGTTCGCCTCGGGCAGCGGTACGAAGTTTGAGCTGGGCATCTCGCTCGTGGGAAGGTCGGGGCCTTCGGGTACGTCGCCGTTGATGGCAGAGCCGTATTCCACCTTCTCGCCGGGGATGGGGATATAGTTGTCTTCCTCCGGGTCTTGGAAGCGCGCGTACTCGCTGCGGAAGCGTAGGACGACGGTATCGACGGCACCGTTTCTGTGCTTGGCGATGATGAACTCTGCCATGCCTTTCATGTTGCGCCCCTTCTCGTCCTGCATGATTTTGTAGTACTCAGGTCGATGGATGAAGCATACCATGTCGGCATCCTGCTCGATTGCACCCGATTCGCGCAAGTCGCTGAGCTGCGGACGCTTGCCCTCGTCGCCTTCGCGCTTCTCCACGCTACGGTTCAGCTGCGAGAGTGCGATGATGGGGATATTGAGTTCCTTGGCCAAACCCTTGAGCGAACGTGAGATATTGGAGACCTCTTCCTGACGTGAGCCGAAGCTTGTGCCCGAACCGTTCATCAGCTGCAGGTAGTCGATGAGGATGATCTTGACCTGATGCTCGCGAACGAGACGGCGGGCTTTCGTGCGTAGTTCGAAGATGGAGAGCGAGGGGGTGTCGTCGATGTAGAAAGGCGCGTCGTAGAGCGAACGGATGCGGTTGTTCAGCTGTCCCCATTCGTAGGGCGCCAGCTGTCCGCTTTTCATCTTGTCGCCCGTGATCTCGCAGACGTTGACCATCATACGCTTGACCAGCTGTACATTGCTCATTTCAAGGGAGAACATGGCGCATGGCACACGTGCATCCACGGCAATCTTCTTGGCCATCGACAGCACGAAGGCTGTCTTTCCCATGGCAGGACGCGCGGCGATGATGATGAGGTCGGAATTCTGCCATCCGCTCGTAATCTTGTCGATATGCGGGAAACCGCTGGAGAGACCCGACAAACCGTTCTGACGGGCTGCAGCAAGTTTCAACTCCTCGAAAGCCTCGTGGATGACGGGGTTGATCTGGGTGTAGTCCTTCTTGAGGTTCTGTTGCGAGATGGCAAACAGCTTGCCTTCAGCGTCTTGCATCAAGTCGTCCACGTCGAGCGTGGCGTCGAAGCAGTCGGTTGATAACTGGCTGGCAAAGGTGATGAGCTGGCGCGCCAGGTATTTTTGTGCGATGATGCGGGCGTGGTACTCGATGTGAGCCGACGAGGTGACGTTGGAGGTCAGTTGGATGAGATAGGTGGGACCTCCGGCTTCCTCCAGATTGTTTTGGCTGTCGAGGTAGTCGCGGACGGTCAGGATGTCCACAGGGCGTTCCTGAACATTGAGCGAACGTATGGCATCGAAGATGATTTTGTGGCGATGGTCGTAGAAGCTCTCGGGCTTCAGCAGTTCGCTCACCTGCGAAAAGGCATCCTGCTCAATCATCAGGGCACCGATGACGGCCTGTTCCATCTCGATGTTCTGCGGCTGCTGGCGTCCAAAGGCATCTTCGGCGGGCGCTTGAACCTGGCGGGTGCGGGTGCGGGGACGGCGGTTGTTATCGTTAGGCATTTCTATTGTGTAGAAGTTAAAGATGTTAAATATCGGTTTTCGTAAATGATTTCGTCGTAACTTTGTGCCGGTTATGCAGACACATCAGATGATTATTGGCATGGGCAGCAACACATCCACAGTTGCTGAGCTATTGAAGACAGCCGTGAGCCGTTTGCGTGAAATGGCTGAGGGCGAGGTCGTTCTGAGTACTTCTGAGGAGACAGAACCCATTGACTTCGTGGGGACGTCGTGGTTCACCAATCAGGTGGCTTGGATGTCCACAGGCTTGGAACCCGCAGACGTGGTTCGCCGCCTGAAGCGCATCGAGCGACAAGCCGGACGCACCAAGGCTGAGACGCGGCAAGGCATCGTGCGACTGGATCTCGACCTGCTGTGGGTTGACGGCTGTGTGCTGCGTCCCGACGACTGGCAACGACCTTATATCCAGCGTGGTGTGGCCGAGATTCAAGCCCGCATCGCGAGTGACGGGGTGGTGTGTCAGGCGCTTTTCCCGCCTGATGACGGCTGCGCTTAGTTGTTGTCGAAGAGGTCGTCCAGACCTACGCTCTCGTCCACTTCTTCCGCTTCGCCTTCGTCAACGTAGATTGCTCCGCATGGATCGAAGCCGGCGGGGATGTCGAACTGTTCGTCCTGCGAATAGCCGAGGCTCGCGTCCTTGTACACTTTCTGCAGGAACAAAGCGCAGATAGGCAGGGAAGCCGAGGCGCCTTGACCGTAGGTCATGCTGTTGAAGTGGATGTCGCGTTCGTCGCCGCCGACCCATGCGCCGAAGGCCAGATTGGGCGTGTAGCCTACGAACCAACCGTCGGAATTGTCGTTCGTCGTTCCCGTTTTGCCACCCATCGGGGCGGTGATCTTGTAGCGGTTGCGCATGCGTGAACCCGTACCGCCGTCGATGACGCCGCGCATGAGCACGATCATCTTGTAGGCGCTTTCCTCGCTGATGACCTCGTTGATGCGCGGAGCAAATTCTGCCACGATGTTTCCTTCTGCATCCTCGATGCGCGTGACGTAGAGTGGGGCACAGCGGATGCCTTTGTTGGGGAAGGCGGTGTAGGCCGAAACCATCTCCTGAACCGAGATGTCACACGGTCCGAGACACAGCGACATCGAGGGATGGATGTCCTGGTTCATGATGCCGAATTCGTGGAGCAGACGCACGAAGGCCGAGGGGTTGAGCTGGCTCATCAGGTAGGCCGAAATCCAGTTGTTGGACTGTGCCAAGCCCCATTTCAGGGTCACCATCTCGCCGTAGCGGGCACGGCTGCCGTTGCGGGGTGTCCACGTCTGGCCGCCTCCCACCTGATAGGTCTGCTGCACGTTGGGAGCCACGTCGCAAGGACTCCATCCGTTCTCCATGGCCAGCGTGTAGAGATAGGGTTTGATGGTCGATCCCACCTGCCGCTTGCCCAGGCTGGCCATGTCGTATTGGAAGTGCCTGAAGTTCAGACCGCCGACGTAAGCCTTGACGGCTCCCGTATGCGGGTCCATGCATACGAAGCCTGAACGCAGGAAGCCCTTGGTGTACTTGATGCTGTCCATGGGCGTCATCGTCGTATCGATGTCTCCGGAGGTAGAATAAACGGTCATCTCAACGGGTGTGGCAAAAGCCTTCTCGATGTCCGCTTCGCTGGCTCCGGCCTGCTTCATGGCAAGGTAACGGGCACTCTGGCGCATGGCACGATTGAGGTCTTGCTTGGCTTTCTCGCTGCTGATGTTGGAGCCGTAGGGCGCGTTGGCCTTGCCCTTGCGTTCGGCGTTGAAGTGGGGCTGCAGATAACCGGTAACATGCTCTGCCATAGCCTCTTCGGCATAGCGCTGCATGCGGCTGTCGATGGTCGTGAACACTTTCAGACCGTCGGTGTAGATGTTGTAGTACGAGCCGTCCTTTTTCCTGTTCTTGTTGCACCATCCGTAGAGCGGGTCGTTCTCCCATGCCACGCTGTCCTCGTAGTATTTCTGTTTCTGCCACGAGGCATAGTTGCCGCGTTCGGGCTTCTTGGCCATCATCATCGTGCGCAGATGCTCACGCAAATAGGTCGCCTCGCCTTCCTTGTGGTCGGCACGATGGAAGTTCAGCTCGATGGGTTGTGCCGACAGCGAATCCATCTCTTCCTGCGTCACATAGCCGGCCTTCAGCATCTGTCCCAGCACGACGTTGCGCCGTTGGAGTGCCCGCTCGGGGTATCTGACGGGATTGTAGTACGAGGGGTTCTTGCACAATCCGATGAGCATGGCGCTCTCGTTGACTGTCAAGTCCTTAGGCTCTTTGCTGAAATAGGTCTTGGCAGCCGATTTCAGACCTACGGCGTTGTGCAGGAAGTCGAAGTAGTTGAGGTACATCGTCAGGATCTCCTCTTTCGTGTAAAGGCGTTCGAGCTGTACGGCGATGACCCATTCGATGGGCTTCTGCGACAGTCGTTCCTCGACGCTCGACGCTTGTGAGGAATACACCTGCTTGGCCAGCTGCTGCGTGATGGTCGAGCCGCCACCAGCGTTCTTCTGACGAAGGATACCACGCTTGAAGATGGCACGCATCAAGGCGCGGAAGTCGATGCCTGAATGGTCGTAGAAGCGCACATCCTCGGTCGCCACCAAAGCCTGAACCGTTGAAGGCGCTATCTGGTTGTAGTTCACGAACAGGCGGTTGGCACGCGTGTAGCTCCACGTTCCCAGCACCCTGCCGTCGGATGAAATAACCTGCGAGGCGAACTTGTTCACGGGGTTCTCTAATTGTTGGAGATCAGGCATATAGCCTATGTAGCCCTTGGCTATAGCCCAGAAGGCGGCTACCGTGCCCAGCACAACAACCAGGAGGACGGTCCATAGTCCGATAATGACTTTCTTTCTCATAATAGGTGAAAATGGTTTGCAAATTTACGGATTTATCTCAAATCACAGGCATAAAAAGAAGAAAAATTGCATATTTTGCATCTATTAGCAATCTTTTCACCCGAGAGATTCGGTCACCCCAAACTTTTATGCTATATTTGCCGCCAAATAGAAACGAGCATCATTGTCAAATCGTGAAATTGTCATTATCGTGAAATCAAATAGTCTCGTCACCATCGCCGACCATTCGCGTGAGAAGATCGAGTATCTCATCCGAATGGCACAGGAATTCGAACGCCATCCCAATCGCCTTATCCTTCAGGGGCGCATCGTCGCAACTCTGTTCTTTGAACCCTCCACGCGCACTCGTCTGAGCTTCGAGACGGCGGCCAACCGCCTGGGCGCTCGCGTCATCGGTTTTGCCGACCCCAAGGTCACCAGCGGCACTAAGGGGGAGACGCTCAAGGACACCATCATGATGGTCTCCAACTACGCCGACGTCATCGTCATGCGCCACTACCTCGAAGGGGCTGCACGTTATGCCAGCGAGATCGCGCCCGTGCCTATCATCAACGCCGGCGACGGTGCCAACCAGCACCCCTCGCAGACGATGCTCGACCTCTACACGATCAATCAGACGCAGGGCACGCTGGACAACCTCAACATCTTCCTGGTCGGCGATTTGAAGTATGGACGCACCGTGCATTCGCTGCTCATGGCCATGCGCCATTTCAATCCCACCTTCCATTTCATCGCGCCCGACGAACTGGCGATGCCCGAGGTGTACAAGGAATACTGCCAACAGCATCACATCAACTATGTTGAGCATCAGGACTTTGACGCCGATGTCATCGCCGAAGCAGACATATTATATATGACGCGCGTGCAACGTGAGCGCTTCACCGACCTGATGGAGTATGAGCGCGTGAAAGACCGCTATCTGCTCAAACTGCCCATGCTCGCCAAGGCGCGCGAGAATATGCGCATCCTACACCCGCTGCCGCGTGTCAACGAGATTGAATACGCCATCGACGACGACCCCCATGCCTACTATTTCCAGCAGGCGCGCAACGGACTCTTTGCACGTCAGGCCATCATCTGCGACACGCTGGGCATCAGCCTCGAAGAAATACAAAACGATCCAACCATCATCTCATGAAAAGACAAGAATTGATAGTCTCAGCCCTCGACCACGGCACCGTCATCGACCATATCCCGTGCGACCGCCTCTTCGAGGTCATCAACCTGTTGCATCTCGACCAGATGACCTCCAAGGTCACCATCGGCTACAACCTCAAGTCCAGCAAGATGGGCACCAAGAGCATCATCAAGATTGCCGACCGCTTCTTCACCGACGAGGAGCTCAACCAGCTATCCGTCGTCGCGCCTAACGTCACGCTGGTCATCATACGCGACTACGAGGTCGTCGAGAAACGTCCCGTGGCATTGCCCGACGAGCTCCGCGGCATCGTACATTGCGACAACCCTAAATGCATCACCAACAACGAACCGATGTCCACCGTATTCCATGTCATCGACAAACAACGCGGCATCATACGTTGCCACTATTGCAACCACGAACAGGATATCAGAAAAGTAAAACTTGTATAATCAAACAAAATGAAACGAGACAACACCATCTTCGAGCTCATTCAAGAAGAACGTGCGCGTCAGGAACGCGGCATCGAGCTCATCGCGTCAGAGAACTTCGTCAGCCCGCAGGTCATGGAGGCCATGGGGTCACCGCTCACCAACAAGTATGCCGAAGGCTATCCCGGCCATCGCTACTACGGCGGCTGCCAGGTCGTCGATAAGGTGGAGCAGCTGGCCATCGACCGCCTCTGCCAGCTCTTTGATGCAGAGTATGCCAACGTGCAGCCTCACTCCGGCGCTCAGGCCAATGCTGCCGTCTTCCTCGCATGCCTCAATCCCGGCGACACCTTCATGGGCTTGAACCTCGACCACGGCGGCCACCTCTCCCACGGCTCGCTCGTCAACACCTCCGGCATCATCTATCATCCCGTTGGCTACAACCTCAACAAGGAGACAGGCCGCGTGGACTACGACGAGATGGAGAAGCTCGCCCTCGAGCACAAGCCCAAGCTCATCATCGGCGGCGGCTCGGCATACAGCCGCGAATGGGACTACGCACGCATGCGTACCATTGCCGACAAGGTTGGCGCCATCTTCATGGTTGACATGGCTCACCCCGCAGGACTCATTGCTGCCGGATTGCTCAACAACCCGTTGAAATACGCCCACATCGTCACCTCCACCACCCACAAGACGCTTCGCGGTCCCCGCGGCGGCATCATCCTCATGGGCAAGGACTTCGAGAACCCTTGGGGCAAGAAGACGCCCAAGGGTGTCACCAAGATGATGTCAGCGCTCCTGAACAGCGCCGTCTTCCCCGGCATTCAGGGCGGACCCCTCGAGCATGTCATCGCTGCCAAGGCAGTAGCCTTCGGCGAAGCCCTCACACCCGAGTTCCGCGAGTACCAGGCCCAGGTGAAGAAGAACGCTGCCTGCCTCGCTGCTGAGCTCGTCAAGCGCGGCTTCGACATCGTCAGCGGCGGCACTGACAACCACTCCATGCTCGTGGACCTGCGCTCCAAGTATCCCGACCTCACGGGCAAGGTGGCCGAGAACGCCCTCGTGGCTGCCGACATCACGGTGAACAAGAACATGGTGCCCTTCGACAGCCGCAGTGCCTTCCAGACCTCAGGCATACGCCTCGGCACGCCCGCCATCACCACCCGCGGCGCCAAGGAAGACCTCATGATCAAGATTGCCGAGCTCATCGAGCGCGTTCTCAACGATCCCGAGAACGAGGCTGTCATCGCTGCCGTACGCGCCGAGGTCAACACCATCATGAAGGATTATCCCCTCTTCGCCTACTAAGCGCGCTTGAGATACCAATAACAAAAGAAGAGGCTGTGTCCCACAAACGACACAGTCTCTTTTTTTTTGCGTATAATTCGTTGTAAAGCCTAATCCTTGTTGGGCAGGCGATTGTCCTTGTCGGGGAAGATGACCTGCGGCTTGAACGTCCTCGCTTCCTCGGGTGTCATGCTGGCGTAGGCCATGATGATGACCACGTCGCCCACCTGCACCTTACGAGCCGCAGCGCCGTTGAGGCAGATGCAACCGCTATCGCGCGTACCTTTTATAATATAAGTGTCAAAACGCTCGCCGTTCATGTTGTTGACGATGTGAACGCGCTCGCCGGGCAGCAGGCCCGCTGCATCCATCAGCGCTTCGTCGATGGTGATGCTGCCCATGTAATTGAGGTTCGCCTCAGTTACCGTGGCACAATGTATCTTAGATTTCAGTATTTCAACCGTCATATGCTTTCAATTTTCCGCTCGGCGCTTGCGACGCTTCGCTTGCGAAGAACTTTCAACTTTCAACTCTCAACTCTCAACTTTAATAGTGTATATGGTCGATCAGTCGAATCGGCTTGGTGCCGCAGTAAACCGTGATGCATCCCACGATCGCCGCTGCTTCGTCCCACGTGTGGACATCGGCCAGCGAGTCGGCATCGACGATGGAGTAGTACTCCACCTCGAGCTGCGGATGGGCGTTGATGCAATCGACGACAAACTGCTGCGTCTCATCTACCGTATGGTCCTTGGCAAAGGACTGGCTCCACTCCAGGACGTGGTAGATGTGGGCTGCGGCGCGATGCTCCTCGGGCGTCAGCAACGTGTTGCGGCTCGACATCGCCAGGCCGCTCTCTTCGCGTACGACAGGGCAGGGCACAATCTGCAGCTTGAAGCCGAGGTCATCCACCATGCGGCGTATGACAGCTATCTGCTGGAAGTCCTTCTCGCCGAAGTAGGCGCGGTCGGGCTCCACGTAGCTGAACAGCTTCGACACCACCTGGCACACGCCGTTGAAATGTCCCGGACGGCGGGCACCTTCCATGACGGCATCCGTCGGGGGATAGGAGAACTGACGCGTGTCGGGCTCTGGATAAACCTCTTCCACGGACGGCGCAAAGGCAATCTGGGCGCCGCATTGTTCAAGCAGCGCGCAGTCGGCTTCAAGCGTCCGCGGATAGCGCTCAAGGTCGCTCTTGTCGTTGAACTGAGTAGGATTTAGAAAAATGCTGACCACCGTCACGTCATTCTCGCTGACGGAACGACGGACGAGAGAAGCATGGCCCTGGTGCAAAGCACCCATGGTGGGCACGAGGCCGACGGTCTTACCTTCGGCTCGGGCGGCGGCAAGTTCGCCGCGCAACTGGTTGATGGATGTAATTGTCTTCATTTGGGGCGCAAATTAACACAATATTTGCCAAATATGGAAGCAAAAAAGCAAAATAAATACAAAAAAAGCTCATTTAAATGACTTTCGTGCCCTTTTCGTTGCAAATATCCGAGATTTTATTTATATCTTTGCAAACTGAAATCATAAATTCCAGCAGGATGAAGACAAGAAAAGTACTGTTCATCACACAGGAGATCATGCCCTATGTCCCCGAGACACAAATCGCGACATGGGGACGACGCATCCCCCAATTCGTTCAGGAGAAGGGACGTGAAATACGTACCTTCATGCCGAAGTGGGGCACCATCAACGAGCGACGCTGCCAGTTGCACGAGGTCATTCGCCTTTCGGGCATGAATCTCATCATCGACGACACAGACCATCTGCTCATCCTCAAGGTGGCCTCCATACCGTCGGCGCGTATGCAGGTCTATTTCATCGACAACGACGACTACTTCATGAAGCGGCTCGAGAACTGCGACGAGAACGGCCGCGAATACCCCGACAACGGCGAGCGAGCCATCTTCTACGCCCGCGGCGTCCTCGAGACCGTCAAGAAACTCCGTTGGGTCCCCGACATCATCCATTGCCAGGGATGGGCCTCAGCCATTGCACCTCTTTACATCAAAACAAGCTTCCGCGAGGAACCCTCATTCCGCGACAGCCGCATCGTCTTCACACCTGGCGGTGGCAAGCTCACACTGCCCACGACTGAGCAGTTCCGGGCAAACCTGAAGTTCAAAGGCATGAACGGCGACGAACTCAAGGGATTCCCCGACAGGCTCACCCACCTCGACATCATGAAGCTCGCCCTCAACTACAGCGATGCCCTCATGCTCATGCCCGGCGAGGAAGACCCCGAAGTCATCGCCTATGCCCAGCAGCGAGGACTACCCGTGTTCGGGCCTTTCGACGTTGCTGCCAACGGCGCTTCGGCGGCCGTCGTAGATTTCTTCGACTCCGTGTGGGGCGAGGGAAAGGAAGAGGAGTGAGCCAATTAACGAAAAAAAGTATATTTCCGGATAATGAATAATCACAACGCGCAAAGAGCACTATTTAGCCTCTCATACCTCTTACTCTCATTCGCCTTCCTGATGACCTCCTGCGACGACGACACGGCTTCCATTGGCGTCATTCCCGACGCCGATGTCATCACGTCCACCTCCGAGAGCTTCACCTTCACGACGCGCACCGTACCCGTCGATGCCGTCATCGCCAACAGCGCCAACTGCTACCTCGGACAGGTCGAGGACCCCGAGACAGGAGCCACCGTCAAGGCCGAGTTCATGGCGCAGTTCCACACCTCCGAGGACTACACCCTGCCCGAAGCATCCACCATCGTCAAGAACGAGCAAGGAGAGCTGCAGGCCGATTCCGTAGATGTGCGCCTCTACTACAACTCCTACTTCGGCGACGGCACCAACCCCATGACCCTCGCCGTCTATGAGCTCGACAAGGACAACATACTCCGCGAGGATGTCACCTACTACTCCGACATCAATTTCGCCGACTACGTCGCTCCCGATGCCCAACCCTTGGCCGTGAAGACCTTCACGCCATCCAACTACGCCCTCACCGAGTCCGAGCGCACCAGCACCACCTATTATAATAATGTTCGCGTGCGACTCCCCATCTCCTTCGGCACACGCCTGCTCCGGGCCGCCATGGATCATCCCGAGTACTTCGTCGATTCCTGGCACTTCATCCACAACGTCCTCCCCGGCTTCTATTTCCAGCTCCGCGGCGGCACAGGCACCATGCTCAAGCTCGACGTCTCGGCCCTGAACGTTCATTTCCGCTACGTACACAAGGACAGCACCTACAACGCCGTAGCCCGCTTCTCAGCCACGCCGGAGGTCATCCAGAGCACCGGCATCATCAACGGCGACCTCTCGGCGCTCCTCACAGGCGACAAACCCTACACCTACCTCAAGTCCCCCGCAGCACTCGCCACCGAGGTCACGCTGCCCGTGGATGAGATCTTCGCCGGTCACGAGCAGGACAGCGTCTCGAGGGCACGCATCATCCTCACCCGCTTCAACGCCACCTCAGACCGAGCCCTCGGCGTTCCCAGCAACCTCCTCATGGTGAGGAAGGCCGACATGAGCTCCTTCTTCGCCAAAAGAAGCGTGGCCGACGGCATCACCACCTACACCGCCGTCTTCGAGAACGCCTACAACACCTACACCTTCCCCAACATCTCGCGCCTCCTCGCCACGCTCTTCCACGAGAAACAGCGCGGCATGGCAGCCGAAGGCCTCACCTCAGAGCAATGGAATGCCGCACACCCCGACTGGAATCGCGTCGTACTGCTCCCCGTAGCCGTCACCACGACCACCAACCAGCAGACCGGCATCACCACACAGGTCAGCGTCAACCACGACTTCTCGCTCAACAGCATCCGCCTCGTTGGAGGCACGCAGCCCCAGCAGATGCAGGTGATCTACAGCCGCTACCATTAGCCCCCATCTTCTCGGAATAATGGTGTGGAAGCCATTTGCCATATAGGACTCGCCAAAGGTGAACGTATTTTCCGTGTCGTCCTGCAGTTCCTGGGCGAAGGTGTTCTTGTCCACAAGGGTCACCGACAGCGTGTAAGCGTCGAGGAAATCCGGACGGTTGTTGACATGATCGCGGGCGAGGAACGCCTTGTCGAACGCGGCGCGGAGATCCTTGCTGATGGTTTTGAGCTGCGCGTCGCCCGTCTCGCGAGCCAGACAGTCGGCATAGTCCGCGGCGTCGTAGAGGGAATATCTCTGGCAAGGCTGGTACACCTTGCAGGCGGCACTGTCGATGGCCTCCTGCTGTGTGGGATAGATCTCGCGGATGCGGTTGGCCAGGCGCTCCATCTGCTCGTTCACCTCCTCGATGCCCTGCGACTTCATGAAGAACAGGTCGCCGTTGCAGATGACATTCTCGCCCTCCACTTTATACCAGGGTTTCCAGACGTCCAGGTGCGCAAACATCTGTTTCGTGGCAGCCTCGATATCCGTTGTCTGCACCAAGCCCTTGACGAACTCGACGATAATATGACCCATACTCGCCAACACATGCTGCGAACCAACAAAATAGTCCGTCAGGTTGCGCAGCGTCGTCAGCGACTCCAGGTTACCCATCAGACAGTTGTGGAAGTAAATCATCTGCGGGTGCTTGATCTCGGAGGCTTCGATGGCCCACCGGAACTCATACATATTCATGCCCCGGCCCTGGAAGCCCTCGTCGTAGAGCACGGCGCGGGTGGGGGCCAGAGGCTCCTTGTAGTAGTCGTCCTTGGCGTTGAAGCCAGCGCCGTGGCCATAGAGCATCACGATATAGTTCTTCGCCGGAGCCGTCTTGGCAACCCAGTTCAGCTGCTCCGTCAGGTTCTCCTGGCTGTAGAGCTGGTACTGCGATTTCTCCTCAAAGCAGGCCTCGGTGCGCAGCTTGGTGAGGTCGGTCTCTGACGTCAGTTCAAAGCGCACCACCTCGTCCTCGTTGGCATACTTGCCCGTGAAGGGGATCTCCTTTCCGCCGTGCCCGTACTTATAGAAGAACAGCACGCGCAACTTCTTCTTCTGATCCAGCAGAGGCTTCACCGATTCAAATACACTCTCAATGATCTGGTCCATGTGACCGCCGGCATGGCCGTAGACGAACAGGGTGTAGTCTGCCAGATCCTCTGCAGGAGGAGTCACGTTGTCCTGATTGTCATTCTTGTCTCTGCACGAGGCGAGCACCATGGAGCCGCAGAGTAGGATGGCGGCCAGCACCCATAAAAGATTCTTCTTCATAAGTTATCAATATCTTGGTATGTTTATTCTGCGACATGTCATGCGCCACACATTGTCATTCATTATTGAATGTGTTCTTGAATCGCACTGCAAAGGTACAACTTTCGCGTAACACGACAAAAGAAACACGCGGAAATGTCTCGGAGTTGTTGGGAAGAAACGGGCATTTTGGGAAGAAACGGCGATTTCCGGGACGGTAAGCATCCGATAAAAGTAAGCATCCGATAAACGGTAAGCATCCGATAAACGGTAAGCATCCGATAAACGGTAAGCATCCGATAATCTACAGGTACTAGTACCGATCTATTATAACAACAGCAGCTACAATCCTATTCGACTGTAGCTGCTGTTGCTTTTTTGTACCTAATTCACTTAAATTCTCCAGTTTCGATAGAGATATTTGCTATTCGTCCTTCTTCTTTCGTCTATCGTTTGATGAATTGTGAATTATGAATTGTGAATTGTGAATTGTTTTCTTCACTCTTCATTCTCCATTTCCCATTTCCCATAGATAACACTTTTTACCGAATCAATCTAGACATCTAACAACATACCCAAGTAACCGAATTAATCCATTGAGCCATCTATGATTCAATTACTCGTTTCTCAGAACAACACACCAAAGACCTGCTTATATGATGCAGAAATATCCACATAGTCAAACTTCATCTTGTATTCTTCGTTAATGAGAGAGAATACTTTTGTGGCCTCACTATCAGCAGACACATAATGAGTTATCTCTTCCTCAATATCTGCTTGAGCAAACATCTTGGTGTCATTGGGCACAACAGTACGTGGCGTTATCACTGCCCCCTTTTCTTTTTTCTTTCTAAAGGCAATTTCACCAAGCCGTCCAGAATTCACGGCATGATCATAGTTAAACGGAAGAATTTGCATATTTGCCAACGGCAACATATCCACCGTTCCTTTAACACAGAATTCAGAAATGGCAATCGTAGATACCTTCAGCGTATAGTCGTTCTCCAAGAAATACTTGAAGTATTCTACCGCATTCTGATGTAATCTATCATCCTCTTTCAAAAGACGGATGAAGAAACTAGTATCAAGCAGTACACATCCCTTAGGCATACACTTCCCTCCCTCTTAGTTCGTTCATCAGTTCGTCGGCATCTAAGCCATCAAAGACAGATGAAGCCTTTTTGATAAGTTTGTTAAGATAGCTCTCATCGAACTTTGGCTCATAATCCACCAAGCTCACGAGAACAAGCGAATGCCTATCTATCTCTCCTGTATCTATATTCTGTCGGCCTTTGGCTCTAACGCCGCAGTTGTGATATAACAAGTTCTTTTCGAGACCTTCCAATATATCTTTTTCTGTAGCGATGGTCAACAACCCTTTTCCCTTTACATCAATCTTAATCGCTGCATCTGTTTTTCCACCTGCACTCTGAACCTGCCCGTAAAAATAGAATTCACTTTCGGCCCAGACCTCATCAGTCCTTCTGTAATCAGATTGTGCCGTTATCGTTAGACCTATTTCTTTATTGCGGGAAGAAGAAAACTCTATCTTGTAATCCTTCTCTCTGGCTATTTTCTGGATGCTCTCAACAGCTTCTGCCGTTTTCAAATCCAAGCCATCAAGCGAGCCAGTCTCAACAACCATTGACATGACAGCCCCAAAGGTAATAACCGCCTGGAGCGAAGTCCAGAAACGATGGATAACCGACCCTTCTTTCATCTCATAAGAGATAACAGGACGCACAGTTCTTGAAATATTGGGGTACAATAGATTCTCCGCATAAGTAAGTATATCCTTCAACTCACTTATGTCATAATTAGCTGGCACAATGGGGATTTCGCCATTTTTTCCAGTAATATGAATATCTATATACTCTCTTTGTTCTGACATCTTTTCAAGATTTCATGCTGCAAAAATAACTAAATTTCTGCAATTATATTGCATTTCTTTAAAATTATTATTATTTATTAATATTCCGTGTATCTACATCAGCCGTTTTGTCAGAAACAAAAAACTATCCTAACCTATCTGTTATCCTGTCAATAATCGTTCTGAATCTGGTGGCACACAATGCATCTAGATTCTCGGCATTTTCCCAGTCAACATAATCTTTTATCACCTTCAACAGCCCATAAATAATGTTTATCTCATTTAATTTCGTTTGCTGTGGCTCAGCCATGTCTGGATCTATCTCCTGCATTTGTTTTACAATTCCCTCCTGTTTTTCTTTTAGTTCCTTCCAGAATCTCACCAGTTCCACATAAAAAAGGTCGTCTCTAATAGTATCATCAACGACAACAGGTAATATCCTATCTTTGAAACTTTGATCTTGCAATATGCCCGACAACTCATACATACAGTTCTTCGACTTCAAGTAAGGTCTGCTGAACACAACGATCACGGTTTTGCCCGCTCTGATAGCGTTCATAAACTCTTTAATGTTGTCCAGATAACTGCAATCATTTTTGTCCCTCAAATAAGGTATGTTCTTATTCTCAAGCACAAAGCAGAGGAAATCAACTATATGTGATGAGTGCCCTTCCCAATTATATGAGATATAAACTCCTTCGTTTGGCCCCCAAATTCTCTTTTCATCCACTTCCTTTCCCTTTTTTGTGTCTTCATCAGAATCGACCTTTATCATCGCTTCTTTTATTGTTGTAACTCCATAACCCGCCGCATAATATTTATCCTCGTATGATATAATCCACCTGTTCAGATACTTGAATTGTTGTCCTTTCTGTGTTAGCTGACGTAAGTAGCTCTTCACTTCTAACAAGGCATCCATACTTTTAATGGAAATCCTCTCAAGTGAAGTTAAAATGCTATTTAGGATAAAATGAGTATCTATCTTATGCTCATCAATATAGGCGATGAAATAGCAAAGTGAAGGTACTGCATTGGGATTATCATAAAAGAAATTGTAGTCGTCACCATCTCTAATAATCTCTGGATTCAAATGCAGATAGTCCAAGGCATCCATGCTCCCTATACTCAGCAACAATTGCAATGCTCTCTTCAGGGCATACCCGCTAAACGTCTTGTACTCTTGTTCCAGCCTCTCTTTCACCCAGTTCTCCTCACCGGCATTTCTAACAAGGGACGAGTAGCAAAACACTCTGTCGGACTCCTTCATTCTTGTTGTTGCAGCTTTTATCTCATCTAATTTTATCCCAGCCTTTACCAACTCCTCCAAAATATTATCAGACAGATTAAGCCCAGACAAAGCATAGCGCAAGACTGGTCCATACCCTTCTTCAATGTGATTCTTTAACAGATAATTAGCCAAGTCGTAAGAGAGCCTGTAGTTCTCGTTATCCACATACTTTTTTAATTTTTCTATGACTAAAGGAGCCATTCTATCCTGCTCAACTCTTTCGGTGATATATTCAAACAAAGAATACTCGCGGTTGAAAAAACTATCCTCATCTTTCTTTGAGATGCTAAAACTACCGTAATCCAACAAACCTGGCAACATTTCAGAAGGTATTTCAAAATAACCTCTCATCAAAAGCGAAAAGGCCGCTTCTTCAAAAAAGTAATTCTCTCCCTTACAAATATGCAATATTGTCTCACTTGCAGAGTCCAAACAACGCGCTTTCATTTCGTCAGTAATCGTCAACTCATTATTCTGGGATGTAAGTCTTACTTCTATTTCCTTCATAAAGAAGGCATCGTATAGATCCTTGTTTTTAATACCCTTTATAATTCCACTTATATCGTATGTGTCATCTGGTTTCACAAATAGCAAGATAAAACTGAAAGCATACGTATTATATCCTTCATCCATATCACGCAAATTCCTGCCATGATCTTTTCTGGTGGTATGTTCATCCAAGTCAGCCACCATCTCAAGTACAAGTTGCTTGAAAAATGGGTAATCAGCGAAGTCATTGAATGCCTTCTGTCTCCTTTCACAACCCTTGGTAATCGATGTGGGTTGCGGGAATATCTGCAGATACAGTCTGTTCGCACATTCTGCCAAGTCAGCGATAGGTATATCTCTATACCAACTCGCCTTCGCCCAATCATACTTGTTAGACGGAGAAAACTGATTGAAATCATTCTCCACATCCTCCATCGTCATCCATAACGCAGCCATAGAGAACACCAGTCTTGTATTTTCCCAAATGTTGGTCTCTTCATTGTGAGGCGAAAAAAGAATATTCAGCTTTTCGTAGAACGCTTTTCGACCTCTCTCGCGAAGTCTGGATTCAATGTAACACTTTCTCAGAATCTGCAACAATTCTGCTGATTCCTTATTTTGGTCAAAAAAGTAATGATACTCTTTGAAAAGTGTCTCGAAATAGTTCTCCAAGACATCTGCCATCTCCTCATGACCAGCTTTTATGTAATCACACACGCGACCAAGAACTGCCGTCATCATATTCCTGTATTCCTCCTGCTCGCCATGATATAGCGTATGGGTATTTTTAAACTGATGAAGTAGAACTTTTCTAACCCCTTCTAAAGACTTTACATTAGATATGGTCTCATAGATAATATCCCTAGATACAATATGTGTTGTATAACCCTCATGTTGGTTATGCACGTATCCCTCTTTCTCCAGGATGTAATCTATATATTCATCAACACAACCAGCGTCATTAATAAGGCGTATCATTGACCGGATAGCCTCGTAATGGTTCGATTTTCCTAATAAACCATATATTCTTTCAACATATTCTTTATTGGCAAAGAATCTGTTGTTAAAATAGAGAAAAGATAAATCATGGGTCCCTTCGTCATCTAGAACCTCATTGGTCTTTTTCTCTAAAGCACAGAAAAGAGTTTCTGTCAACTCCTTATTCTGCAAATCGAGCGTTTCCCAGTTGAGGAAATAACACAGGTACATCAGGTCCGCATAATACGCAGTTCCCGCTTGTGCCTCGTTAATTTCATCTGCCATAAATTTTACAGTCCCTTCCGATTGACCAAATTTGAGCAAATCTTGATAATCTCGAGTCATGGTGTTTGCCATACGGATACCAAGTGCCTTATACTCAAGCAAAAGGCCCTTAAATACCTTATCACGAATTGCTTCAGTCAACGTTTCCTTGTCTATGTAAATAACTAGATCTAGGCTCGCATTTCTCAGCCATCCAAATATCGAATTGATTTCCTCTTGACTGTCTTTGCCATACATCGAAACCCACAACATAATGATATTAAACCATTCAGGCTTTATGCGCCCGTTGGGATGTGTGGTTAATTGTTTGGCTTTCTTCAGTCCGCTACGACTTAGGTAGTTCGCCATCAGCCATTCTCTAAAAGCATTATGCTTAAAAGAGTATAGCCCATCTTCACATCTAATAAGATCATAACGCAAGCATTCCTCTACGTTATCATCATTCAGCAGACATTCCCGTAGTTCATCTGCACTAAGTGTTTGGGCATTTGTCAGCGATAACCCTAAAGCTACCCTTTCCAATAATAGCAAAGACTCTTCAAAACTATGCTTGGAGTTTAGTGGCAATGTCTTTCCGTTTCTTTCGTTCTTGTAACTCTTTTCTATAAATAAACGATAGATACTTTCCTTTGTCTTGGGCATCTTCAGAGGATTCTCCTTGTATGCATCTATTAAGACATTCAGGAAGAAAGGATTCCTTATGAATACTTCCAGCTCATTATCCCTAATGACACTAAACAGGCCATTACCTTTTCCTAACACATGGTCTATATAAGCAATAGCATCGCCCGTACTCAATTCCTCTAGAAAAAGCTCCTTAAAGAGACTCAGTTGACTTTCTCTGCGATAGTTGCTACGACAGGAGAGCACGATTTTGATTTCAGGATGGTCGTATGCATAACCACCAATCTCTTCTAATAAGTCTTCATACTTTTGACCATTCACTTCATCCAGCGCATCAATCACCACAACAACTTCTCTTGTTCCTGAATACTGGAAGTCTGGTAGGTCTCCCCTCTTCAAGCGGGTGTTGTTCCTCACTTCAAAGCTAACGGGCAGGAATAAGCCACTCTGTTGGAGTTCCCAGCACAACTGCTTCAATTCTGTAGTTTTTCCAGTTTGCGCACTGCTGTAAAGAATAAACTTATTTGCTCCAACAGACTCTATCCCCACCACATAGTCGGCTAGAGTATGTCGCTCTTTGCTACCCAACAGGTATGACAAATAATTACTTTCGTTATTATCAGATGCGCAATACCTACGGATATATCCTTCAACAGGTCTGTGTTTTGTTAATCCTCTGCGGATAAAGTGCGATTCTTCCGTCTCACCTCGCTTAGCAAGCAGCTCAACAAGTTTATCTATTTTATCTCCTACTGTCTTTATTCCTTGGGTTTGAATGTAACTGGCTAACTCCTCATTTTGCCGTATTTCTTCTGCCCAGAATTTCAAAAGATCATAAATGACGGCGGTGTAATTCTCCTTTTCTGGATAGTCACATAGTTCTTGCAGGTTTCCAGATTTGATAGGTTCTTGCTGGGCAATACTCTTCCTTACGGCACTGTCTGCCATCCAATTCTTTAATCCCTCATCATAACAACTATCCACAAGTTCCTTTATTGAGCTTTTACTTTTCTTGAAGAAAACGTCCTTCAAGGAGGGTAAAGAACCTGCTATATAAGAAATCAGAAAGCCTATAAATATATCGTCAATTCCCATCATACTTTAAGCCAATATTTTATCTGCACATGGCAACTTATTAATTATTGCCTCATCACATCAAGCATTTTTCCAAAAGTAGAAAAATAATATTCACGCCACATTAAACCTTGAACCAAGAACCATAATTCTTCCAACGCTCATCTTGGGTCATTGTTTTTCAGTCCTTCTTTTTGCAAATAATATGGATGCCAATCCCTTGTTCATGGCATTGTGATATGAGCGATGAAACCAGCCACAATATCTGCACTGTCTGTTTCCTATCACCAAACAGCTCACCAGTTTGCATCCTGCGCAGATTATCTTCCAAATGGTCTTTGGCAATGAAGTTGATCACAAGATATATGTCTCGTCGTAAGTTAGGACTCAACATTACTTTCTTCCAATGATCGATAGCATCTCTGACAGAAGAACCCTTCCTCAATCTTGTTATCTGAGTTCGTGTATGGTCAGCATTATAAGTCTTATCCCAGTCATCGTGACGACCTTCAAGCACCTCTACATCAGGTTTCATGTTTCCGATATTTTTCAACGCTTGTCCCACAATATCCTGAAAACTTGTAGCGGAGAATACGCTGTCATGGTATTTTGACAGAAAGAATGAAATCCTTCCATCAGCAATGCCAATATGGTCAGCCCATTCTTTTCCAAGATCATCGCAGATAAACTCATCGTACTCACCCATGAACTCATCTTCAACAAAAGCAAACTCGGATGTGCCGATAAATGCTGTTTGGGTAGCATCAAACGTACCTTTCTCGCTTGTAGTCACACCTGTCGCCAGTCTATTGTGATGTTCGAACACACTGGTGAACAAACTCAGATTACCCGTCAGAGAATTATCCTTAAACAGTCTTCGATTTGTATAGCGGTATTCAAACTGGTCAAAATACACGACAAACGGACTATTCGCATTCACATAATTAATAAGAGAAACGCTATCTCCATTAGGTTCTTTTAGGTGGATTGCTTCATACTTCTCGCTTTTCACCTTAACCTTACCTTTGGCCATCAACAGATATATGGGTTTACGTTCCCTAGCATTTATCACATAGTCATCACCTTGCTTATTTACCTCCAAATTCAAATTAAGATTTTTCAAGAAATCATTAATCGGAAACGGACAATCCTTTTCTTTGTCGCCAACTTTTATTATGAGTTTTTCATAAATCCCGTTGTCAAAGGCTGTTAATAGTTCATTCGGATAGAAAAGGATCGTCGCAGGTGTCAATTTATCCCGAACATTGTCATAGTCTATTGTCTCAGCAAAAGCAGTTAGCAGCGACGGTTTCTCAACGCAGGTCTTAAAACAATCAACCACGTCCTTCACCCACTTCAAATAAGAAGCGAAGTCATCTTTATCTCCTAATTTGTTCACCTTCGAACTGTTCATGGCCAGCGATACCACGCCATCGCTGTTCAGCAGTCGGCATTGGTTCAACACAAAATTATTGGCTCCAGTTGTAGAAAAGTTATCCTGCAAGTTTACTGCCTCAAGACTCTTTCCTCTAATAGCCGTGTCCGACATATCCAGATTCTTCATCCCTATCCGCTGGTATTGGGTCTCGTCGGTAATAAAGGCAGATGCCATCTTTTGGTAGTCCAGCTCTTTAAGTTCATTCTTGATGTCTTTCAGCTGTGCAACCAGTTTCCTGCTAATTGCCACATAACCATCATACTCTACTATCAGAGCGTATGCGAACTTCACTTCAAGCCACTCCTTTCCTGGATCGTCTTTAAAGCACGAAGGTTTTGCCATTATCTTGAATGCACAGAAAGAATACAGAACCCCATCTATACCAAGAAACGGCCGCTGTACTATATATTTTCCATCATACAGCTTGCCATATTTCTTAGCAGAGATATTGTTGAAGGCCGACCGAATATCTACCTTTTTCATCAAGCCATCTGTTGTCCTCGTATAAAAAACAGCACATTTGGGAAATACAAATTCTTCCATCATGGCAATATATCATTCAAACCTATTAACCCTTCTATGTAAACGACGAAAACTTATACAGACTCAAAATATCCTCCGGCCCTATTTCATACTTCCCGACCTTCATTCCCCAAATCACGCAACCCGATTCCCGTGCCTTTAGTGTATGCCACTGACCCTATGGGATTTTTCACTGCAGTCATTGGGAGTCAACTCAATTGCTTCAGTACAGATGCGCTCCAAATCATCGTAGAACTCCTCTACCAGACGATGTCCACGCAGACACATCGTAGTCATATATCTTTTGCTGTCAACTGCAGTAAGTAAGGATTCCTTACGAACTGATACTTCTGGCGAGTTACGTAAACCCATATTCATTCTTCGACGAGTCGAAATCTTTCGCCTTTCGCCCATTTCCCTTCGCCTTTAGCGGCGGCCATGCCACCTTCCCTCTTCCCTACGGCTTATTCGTGGCTATTCACTTCCTGCCAGAAAGTATGCAGCGGCGACTTTTCGTCTTCCTCCGCTTTATAGATGTCGGATACATGATGGCGTTTCAGCCTCCATGCCTTGCAGGCAGCCTGCTGCGTTTTGCTGCTCTCTACCTCTTCCAGAATATCGTGCCGGATAAGCATGGGAATAATCTCATCCAGTATCAAATTACGCTTCCGCGAATTGCAAAGCGGGTCATCCTTAATGTTTCTCTCATACTGGTAAGTAGATGTGTTATATTTGTTTAGAAACTTTTTGACGGTCTTTCTGAAATCGGGGTTCACGACCGTTCTTACATTTGTAGCACCTGAATCTTCCTTCTGTCGCCGTATTCCCTGCTCATACAACAGAGTGTTGATATTGTTAGGCGAAAACTCCGAAAAATAGTCATCTTCGGCCACATATATGGTTACCTTGTTGACCGTGCAGTTCTCTTCAATCAAGATATTTTTGAACGCATTGTTGTGGCTGATGTTGTTAAAACGGATGTCAGTAAAGCTACAGGATTCAAACACCACATTCTCCATCTGCGTATTGTTGAAACTGATGTTGATGAAGGTGCAGTCGAAGAATGTCACATTACAAATCCTCTTGTTTTCGAAGACCAAACTGGAGAAAACCACTCTACCTCCAATGGTTATCAGATGCTCAGGCCGCAGCTGATCGAGGAAGAATGGAATAAGCGTACCGATGTTCGGCTGTGCATAGGTGGACTTGATCTCTGCCTGGCACAATTTCATCAAACCGTTCATCGTAGCCTCCGTCTCTTCCTTTTTCAATTGCAATATCAGGTATTGCGAAACAGTATCTTGCAGTTGGGCTATTTTGATGAACGAATAAGCTGGACTAAAATTGTTGTTTTGTATGCAGTTCTTTATAATCTTGTATAGCGCCAAGGCAAGGAAGAAATTTCTGAACTCCTCATGGTCAAAATGTCTGTACCTGTCACCCGTACTCGATATAGGCAGCAGAGCGTGCGATTCGGCCATTTTCGTAATCCTGGGTCTCAACGCCACATCTGTTTTCCACTCGTCAAACAGGATGGTCAGGATAAAGGCAATGGTGTCAATGCTGATATAGTCTTTCTGCTCTATCCACATTTCGTTGGCCACTTCCGACAGCAGCCGCATGTGCTGGTCAAAATCAAGGTAGGGCTTACCTGTGTCCTTCTCTGTGGTTGACCACTTCGTAACCTCGCGCCTTACGAAAGCCCCAATGATGTTGTTGATGCTGTCCAGGTCGTTGCCGCTGCCATGCGACACAAACTCGTAGGGCGTTTGATTATCAGCATAGGCAAACTTGACAATCTTCGTGAAAAGGAAAGGCCTCTCAAGCAGCGGATGGTTGGCCGACGATTGGAAAAGTCCTTTCAAGTAGTTGTACTCCTGTTGCGCCTGCGGGTAGTAGCAGTTCAGGTAATCCACACATTGTTTCTCTCTCCAGTTCTGAAGCCTGATTTCATTAAACTCGCAATCCGAGTTTACCCGTTGGTTCATCAGCCCCGCACGTTGGATATAGTCTTGTGTATTGAAAAAAGTACGCCTTGATGCCGCCACCAGTATGCCGTCACCGCCCAGTTCCATCACAAGATTGGTCAGCGAGCCCAGTGCAACATCACCACCTTTTTCTGCCGCTAATTCGTCGAAACCATCAATACCCAATATGATAAGGCCGTTTTTGATAAGCGTGATGATAGAATTGTAATAGAGGCCCGACAATCGCAGGGCCCCCAACTCATACATGATTGCCTCGTTCAGCCTGACAAGCTCACGGCCATGAAGGTCTATATGCCAGAACAGGTAGTTGGTTTCCTTCTTCAGGTACTTCCGTGCCTGTTCGCGTTGGAACTGTCTTAACAAGAAAGATTTTCCATGTCCGGCGTCAGCTGTTACAAACACAATCCTGGCACCGAGCCAGGCCGGATTGTCACATTCCCCCCGTAGCACGTCCTTCGCCTTGCCCTGCTGTTGTCCATTCACCCGAATCACCACAGCGTCTGGGTCGACATACAGCTGCTCCTCGTCCTCCTCATCATATTGCAGTATGCGCTTGGCAAACAAGTCAAGATGTGCCAAACCGTAGGAAAGAAATTCCTTATATCCATATTCCTTTCCTTCATATCTGACGGCAACTTTCTCGTCTTTCTCGAAAAGTTGCAATGAGATAATCTCTCCCTGTTTCTCGAATGTTATCGAGCCATTGGGTTCATATACGACATCGTCCACATCATCTGCAAACGTGGCGAGTTCCTCTCTAATCTGGCTAATATAGGTGTACTTCATCGTTTATAAAGATTAATGGATGTAAGTTACTGCAATCTCAAACGGCGAAAGCAATGCAGTATAATTGGCAAGTTGGCTGTCGCTGCGCAAAATTATACCAAGTTTAGCCTCGGTCGCATTCAGATCATGTGCCACAGCAAAGGCGGGAAAAAGATCCACGTCTTCCGACATCACATAAATGCCTACCACCTCGTCTTCTGAGCTCAGGGTTATGATGTCACAAGTTATCAAGGTATCCACATATTTCTGCGTACGCTCAAAGAACACGTTGCTGTGAACCGTGTCACAACCATTATTGTGGCATATCCGCGACTTTTTTTCCGTAAACTTCTTCAGAATCTTCACAGGACAAGTATGGCTATTCGCTTCACACTTTTCACTCATTGCGGCAGTGTTCACCCTCAGGCTGTGCAGTCCGTAGTGTTCACGGTAGCTGTTGTACCATACAAACGAATGACCATACAGTTGAGTTGCCAGTTCCACACTGCCATGTATCAGTCTGCTAGGCTGGTCGATGAATGGAAACATCCTATTCAACTCTGGCAACATGGCAGATACGGCAGATGCCCTTGCTGTAAGGCTAGTATGCTCATACCAGCCACCATACAATCTGAACAGAAATCGCTCCACATCAGGTACGGCAACCTTCGCTGTGTTGACAGCAAAAGCAATCGTTGCTTGAAAATCTGCATTCGTGTAGAGATTCATCGGACGTTGGAATGCGTTGTCAAAATCTATCAGAACTGCAACTGTCTTCATGATTCAATGTTTTTATAATGGCTCGTCCCCCCAAAAAACTTCGCCTTTCGCTCTTTCCCTCTTAGTTCTTACTTCCTACCTCTTCCCTCTTTTTCTTACTTCTTCCCTAAAACGGAATGGTATAGTGATATCCTATGCCGCCCGTGAATCCGCGGCCATGGATGAGGGCGGCTTGGATGAAGAGATGGCGCCAGAGGAGGACATCAGCACCGGCATTGATGCCAACGCCATCCCATTCAGCCATCAGGCGTAGGGGAGGGTAGAGGGCGGGACGGAAAGCTATGCCGCCAACGAGGCCCGTACGATTGCTGTTTGCCTTATGGACAAAGTAGCGATAGCCGAGGTGGGCAGACAATTCATTTCCTCTGATGTCGAAATGCTTCGAAGCCATGATATACGCATTCTGCATGTTAGAGCTGCCATGTTTTGCCTTAAACAATTTCTCCACAAACTGCTGAGCGTTATCAACGCCTATGGCAATAGCCGGCCACCACTTACCTTCATAAAGAGGATTGAACTTCATGCTCACGTTCCTGTCCTCGTTATAGTAGCCCACAGGTTCAGTCTTGATATTGTTTTTATGGAACTTCAGGAGTACAGCAGAATACGACACCTCGACCCACTTCCATGGAGCCAGACTGATGTAATACCCACCCGTATTGTACTTCTCCCCTTCACACACCAACTTATCAGGTGTAAAATGCTTGCTAAGGAAGAAGGCACCACCACGGAACGTACCGGCATCAGCCATCTCAGCTGTTGGCAGTGCCATCAATCCCGTTGTACCGTTATACTCCTGCGCCCAACAACACAAAGGCAGCAAACACAAGATCAACACCTTGTGCTTGCTGCCCCATTGTGGCCAGAACAGATAAGAGCAGAAGGCCCATATCGCATTTATCACCTTCATTCCTCTCACCTCATTTAAGCATTAATCGATAATGGCGCCTTTTATCGTTTCCACGATATACCGCACATCGTCATCCGTCACATACGGTCCTGCAGGGAGGCACATGCCAACTTTGAACAGTTCCTCGCTCACACCATTCAGATAACAAGGAACGCCCTTGTAGCACGGCTGCTTGTGCATCGGTTTCCATAGCGGACGCGCCTCTATCTGTGCCTGATCCATCAGCACACGCAGGGCCTCCACATTGTCGTTCGGCTGGCAATCAGTCGTAGCTGACGATGCCATGTGGATCACACCGGCAGCGCCGCCCACGGCGCCTTTGACGATGGTCTTATAGGCATTCTCCTGCCCTTTGATCCTCACCTCCGGGTCTATCGTAATCGTACACAGCCAGAAGTTACTGTCGTAGACAGGAACGATTTGTCCATTGTCCATTGTCCACTGTCCATTAGGTTGACAATGCACATGTACACCCTTCACATCAGCCAACAGCTCCTCATACAACTTCTGCACGTGCTTGTGATGCTTCAGGTGGTCCTCCACCACCGTCATCTGTCCACGACCGATGCCCGCACAGATATTCGACATACGGTAGTTGTAGCCAATCTTCTCGTGCTGATAGTACGGATAGCTCTCGCGGTACTGCGTGGCGTACATCATGATCTCGCGCCAGTGCTCCTCATCCTCTGTAATCAGCGCACCGCCGCCGGAGGTCGTGATCATCTTATTACCGTTGAAGCTCAGCACGCCATACTTACCGAACGTGCCAAGTACCTGCCCCTTATACTTCGAGCCGAAACCCTCAGCAGCATCCTCTACCACGGGAATACCATATCTGTCGGCAATCTCCATGATGTGGTCAGCCTTGTACGGCATACCATACAACGCCACAGGCACGATAGCTGCCGGCTTCTTGCCCGTCTTCTCGATACGGTCCTTGATGGCCTCTTCCAGCAGATCCGGGTCCATGTTCCAGGTGTCCGGCTCCGAGTCGATCATCACAGGCGTTGCGCCCAGGTACGTGATCGGGTGCGTCGATGCGCAGAAGGTGAAACTCTGCACCAGCACCTCGTCGCCCGGCTTCACGCCCGCCGCCAGCAGGCCCAGATGCACTGCCGCAGTGCCGGATGACAATGCCACAACCCTCTTGTTAAGGTCAAGGTTTTCGTTATCGTTGGAGTTCACGAACTCCTCAAGGTCCTTCTCGAACCCATTCACATTCGGGCCCAGGGGCACTACCCAGTTCGTATCGAATGCTTCCTTGATGTACTTTTGTTCCATTCCGTCCTCGCTCATGTGAGCCAAGCACAGATAAATACGTTTTCTTTCAGACATAAAGCTATATTATTTCATTGTTATACTTCATATGTTTTCCCAGCACCGTACAGAATATCATCTGGATGTCCTTGATGAACGAGTAGTGGCGATAATAGTAACAGTTCAGACGCACCTTATCGGGATAGATGACGTTGTCGTTATACCACACCGCCAGCTCCTGGTCCGACATGCTGTCAATCTGCTCTTGAGGAAGACATCTTCCATCAGACATCAGCCTTCTTACATCTGCTAGCATTTCATCTTCCAAACGATACTTCAGCGTTGCTGGACCGGTAATACCTGGTCGCAGCTTCAGTACATCTCGATCTTCACCAACAAGCTTATCTGCATACCCTGGCACATCTGGCCGAGGCCCTACGAAACTCATCTTGCCTCGGAGCACATCCCAGAGGCCCGGCAACTCGTCCAACTTGTAGTGACGCAGTTTAGCCCCAAGAGGAGTGATGCGGCTGTCACCCGCCACAGAAACCGTACTCCACTCCTTGTCGCCCTTCTTCCCTTTAGCGCCTTCGTCATTCCTCTCGGGAATCATCGTGCGGAACTTATGGCATTCGAACAACTTGCCATCCTTCCCCACACGTTTTTGAACGAAGAACGCAGGACCTCCCGGCATCTTCACCTTAATTAATACTGCCACCACCAACAGCACTGGCCACAAAAGCAGCAGCCCTATCAGGGCAACAAGTCTATCAAAAAAATATTTTAAAACCATAAATCATGAACCATTAATCATGCGCTCGGCTTTGCCGCTTTGCTCGTCCAAGAACCACAAGTGGCTCTATCAAATATAAATTTTATAATCATCTCTAATCTTTTTCAGTGTCATCTTTTCGTCGCTAAAGGTCACCTTTAGAGTTGTAAAGGTCACCTTTTCACGGCTAAAGGTCACCTTTTCGGAGCCCCCCAGCCATCCGTCTGACGCGAAAGGAAAAAGTGACAGTAAGTGACAGTAAAGTGACAGATGAAAAATCAACAATCCACACACCGTCAATAAGTTAACCCTAAAAAGTGACAGATGACAGATAGGATGCCACAAGATGCCACAGGGACAGATCAATGCCATCAGAGTTTCTGTATCAGACTGGGCCCCACACCCGTCAATCTTTCGAGTTGTCTATCTTCCTCATCTTCGAAGATATTGACATTGTCTTCCTCCTTCTCGCTCGGGATAGCTCAAGCAAATTGAGTTCCTCGAACTCAATCGCGACTCGGCAATGTCAGAAAGCGAGCTTTCGTTATTGCTCTCGCTGCTCTTTCGCTTGGCTCTCCACTCGCTCGTGCGTCGGTTCTGGTGATTAATGCCTCGCATCATCACGTGACAGATGCCAGTTCCTGATGATTCTCTCGCCTGCCTTGGCATTGCCTAATTATTGATTAATATCCTGCTCCTATTCTCCGTGAAACAGGTACCTGTCCCTCCGTTTCCTGAACAAAAAAAGCAGGGCCACCTGGCATCTTTATCTTTACCAGTATCGCCGTCACCAGCAACACTGGCCAGAGAAACAATAGGCCGATAAACGATACCAGCCTGTCGAATATCCATTTCAATATCATATACGTAGTATTGTGTCTTTGTTATTATCAAAAATCTTTTCAGCCAGATTTCTTTTTCTTCAGCTATAATGATGAATATCAAATCCCTCTCTTCTTCATCATCTTTGCTGTCCTTATCTTCATCTGGTTCCTCACCCTTTCAGCCTTGTTCATCGTCAGTGTGTACCATACCAATTTCGCATGGTACTCCACCATTATCTTCCTATATCTCCGTTTTGAGTTGTCTGGTCGCATCACATAATGGCGCAGCTTCACCTTTATCTTTCCATTATCGGTCATATAGGCCACACCGCCAAACTGGTCGCCTACCGCCGCTGTACCTCTCTGTTTCTCAAACAGCACAGGCCAAACCACCGACAAACCATTACTCTTCAAAGCTTTCTGCAGTTCGCGTTTCCTTACCACAAGCTGTCCGTCATTTTGGTAATTCACGGATGGGTCAAAGGCAATAATCCGCCCGTTATCATCCACATACTCACCAATCCTTTCGCCGTCTTTCAGTCCCAACAGGTCAAACAGCTGCTTGCTTAGCCTGTTTGCTGTCATCTCTCCTTCACAGGTATATGGCCGGTAGCTTATCTGATATGAAGCTCTCGTTTCCTCAAACTCCGACTCTTCGTCTATACCGCTCCGCTTGGCAAACTCCCTGTACGAGGCTGTCCTATAGTAGTCTTTGTAATACAACTCATAGATGTTGTTCCTGTATTCCGGCATGCTTCTTCCTTGCGTCCCCTTTTTCGATATATAACCAACCAGGTTCTTTCGTCGCTTCCGTGGGGCTATATATGCTTGTATAAACTCCCACAGTCCCGGCTGTGTTTCGTTGATCACAAGGGTTGTTTCCTTTGGGGTCAGTGTATTGTAACCATACAGCACAATCCATTTTTCGCCTTCATCATCCATCACCTCTATAGTCTTCTTGACGATTTCTTTCGACATGCCCTCCTTACTCCTCAGCCACTTGTCTTCATGTTTCACCTCAAACGGCAAAGTATCCTTATGAAGCCACTCTTTTTCTTCGTCTCTTACCGTCGGCTGGTCGTCTTCCGCATATTTTATAAAGGTGGTCGTTGTGTCTATATCTCTCACGTGTGGATCCCACGTACCATCGCATTGCACCGCCTTGTCGTTACTCACGCCCGACTCCATCTGATAGTTGTCTTGCATCAGTCCCAATATCTCGTGCATGGCTATCCACTGATATTTCTTGCCAAATCGTTCCATGGCGGGCCGGCTGCCTCTGCCGTGTACCATTTCATAGTCATGCTGCCAGTACGCCGCTGCATCAAACTTGTATTTCCCAAAGATAATCTCCAGCGCATAGTTTCTCAGCAAGGGTGCGCTATAGTCATCACAGTCATCCCAACTTCGCATGGCCGACTCAAACGTATATCTTCCGAAATCGCCGTAACCGCCAGTTCCGTTACTATACTCCGTCTCCATGCTGCTCAGTATTTTATTCTGGGTGAACGCTTGTTCTTCGCTCACCCCTGGACCGACTGCCAGTCTGTATTTCCCCTCTACCGTATTTCGGTCGGGGCAGCTTGCAAAGCTGAATGCCACACCGTAAGGCGGTTTAATCTTGTCCTGATTCACATCAGGCAAAGCAACATTTTGTGCGATGTAGTCCACCGCACATCGAGCATAGTCGCGCAGCAGGATGTCGGGTCTCACATTGTCCACGTCAAACACCTTTTCATATATCTTCTTAGCCAGAGTCCCCGACAATCCACAGTCCCCCCTCAGCACACAGCCGTGTGCCACTGCATAAAGTCGCTCCTGTATGTATGGGTCGTTCACATCATCATACTGTTCTATAAGCATTGTCAGCACCTCTGGTTTGTCCTGAAGCACATTGATAGCCGCCTTGGTCGCAATATCCCGAAGTATCCTGTATGGATTACTGAATCCCCATAACAATACGCTGCTCATCAGATATGCCACATCATGGCTCATTGTCCGTGTGGAATTTCTCGACAATCCCGCAGCCCATCTTGCCAGACTTATCAGTTCTGTATTTCCTGCATCGTAAGTCCTGATGGTGAAGTGCATCGACCATTTCTGGTCTCTTTCCGCCATACACATCGCTTTCAGCTCTGCGTTCGCATCTTCTATAATGTCTCTACATTCGGCATGGGTGGTCAGTATGGGCAGTATGTCGTAGAATTTATCTAAATCCAGGCTCTTTATTCGCCTTATCTCTATCTTCGCATCATCCGAAATAGAGAATCGCTGTTTCAACGTTCTTTCAAAGAGCGTTTCCCTATAGCTTTGGCTAATATCGGTAGCCAGGTAGTTCACAATCTCCACGCCTTTCATCAACGGCAGCAGTACACACGTGGCTTCCATCACGCCTGTTTCTACTCTTTTTCCCATGTACTGTGTCCATCCGTTGTTCAGTAGAGCTTCCGCATATAGATAGTCGCCAACAAGGTCGAAATTAAAATCCACCAGCACTTCGCCATGCCCGTCATTAAAGCTCATCAGCACGCCTTCGCTCACCATGTCTTGCACGAAGTTATGGCTGTTGCCTCCCGGAACAATCGCGTTTGTTCTTGCCAACAGGTCACTTAGCTTCTGGAATTTGTTCATCCATCTTCCGCCTTGCGTCATGTACAGTTGCGTCATAGCGTCTGCCACCTGCTGGGCGTAATTGAACATGTTGGCCTGATAGCCATATTTCTCCGCCAGTTTCTCATTCACCTTGCTGATATAGTTCCTCACCACATCAAGGAATGAGTCCGGCATAGGTTTCCCCGCGTCGCTGTATGCTTTACAGTACAACTTTAGGAACAATGGATTCGAGAATTCTTTTCTGTGCTTGCTCACATTGGGTAAGGTCACACCAAATTTTCCGGTCATGTAAGTAATGGCCTCATCTTCCATTCCTCTGAATCCTTCCAAGGTGATTGTCGCCTTTCCCTCAGATACTGTATTAAGGATATTGGAACCCGAGAATGTTCGTGCTGACACTACAAGTCCGAGATGCTCATATTGCAGTACCTCCGCTTCTATTCCTGCTATGGCGTTTGGCCACAGCTGGTTCCCCAATCCTTCATTCACGCCGTCTATCACGACGAGCAGGCTGTATCCCTCCAGTTCTCCTATCCTGTCAAGCTTTTTTAGGAAATCATCCCATGTACCTTTCACGCCCCATATCTCCATCAGCCTGTTCTTCACATCGCCCATCTCTACAAAGTTCAAGCCAAGGGCAAGCAGGCTCTTCATCCCCCGCTTCATGCGGATGCTTACGATGTCTGCCAGTAGATGTGATTTCCCTGTTCCTGCATCCCCTTTAACATACAGCACAGGGTTGCTCGTAAACAGGCATAAAGCCTCATAGTCGGCCAACTTCCTGTGCGCTTCCATTACTTTGTCATAGCCGTATGTCGATAGCCCATGGTTTTCAGTATATAGTATGTTGTCGAATTCATCCAATATATCCTGAGCATGCTGATAGATGGCAGCATACTGTTCGTTGCGTTTGTTATTGTAGATTTCTATTATGCCATTTATCTTGGCTTCTATAGTTTGTCTCTTCTCCTTTACATCTTTAGGCAAGTGGTCATACTCGTGCCTGCATGCTTTTACAAAAGCTTCCAGCGCTTTCTTGAATTTCTTATTGAGGCTCTCACTGCTCGTCAGAGCCTTATAAACGCTCGACAACGCTGGATTCTTGAAATTGTTCTCGCTCGAATATCTTTCTCCCAGCGTTCTGATGGCCGTATTACATTTCTTATCAAACCAGTCCTTCTCCGGGTTAAAACTTATCTCATTGATAATGGCCTTTAGTTCATTCTTTACTTGGTGTTTTCTGTATGCAATGATAAAATGATAAGTCACCACCAGCACCACGACACCAGTCAGTACCCATAACACCACATAGTCTAAAGTCCCGTCAAAGAACTCGATAAGCGTAATCAGTACCTTCCCTACTTTGGTGTCCTCTAGGCTGAGAACCTTAATCAATCCTTTCCAAAGCCCTGGGCGTGTTATCAGCCAAACGCCAACTATTGACAAATACGCCCTCAAGAACGACCAAATGCCGCGTTTCTTAAGAGTCCAGGCTGCCAACCACAGCAGAACTGCCTTCAGCCATTTAGGCATCTTGCATGCCTTAATAGCCTCTTGCACCTGAACGGCTGTCACGGTCATTTTTTCGTCTGCCAGTTCAAGTTTTCTAATGGTTTTAGCCAAAGTATCTCCTTCTATCATATATAGTCTTTAAATTCTCACGAATGAACCAAGATTTACTCTCCTCTCGCAGCTGATTGTAGTCCATTAAACATAATCCTTGGGAAGAACCTTAGGGAGTCCAGCGGGAATATTCGTGCATGACTGATTAAGTCACCAACACGCTGCCCCATCGAGATACACTTCCTGATTAGGTATGGGTACTTCTCGTAATACGAAAGGTCGCGGTTGTGCCCCATATTGCCCACCGACATCACAAATCTCCTGATGCAGGAAGCTTTTCTCTTCCATTTTGCTGCGTCAGAATAAAAAGGCATCGCTGCAGCATCCATACCCAGATACTCCACCGCGAAGGCCGCAAAAGCCTTCCAGGCCGTCATCAGCCCCGCCCGACGCAGCCTTCCTTCCAGCTTCGCCACATCTAACGAATCGCGATATGTCCAGAGCAACCTGCACCAGTCGCAAATCTGTCTTAGGCCAATACCTCCTTTATAGAAATGCTGCAGTATGTGAGTGAACACATAGAACACATCATTCTCAATCGCCAATAAAGGGACCTCAGTTTCACCATTCTTCCATTGACGCACTTTCCCTCGAAAGAAAGAATCATTGTAAACATCATCCAGTTGCTTATCAATCTTTGATGACAGTCCACTGTACAGCCTCCCATGCAACTCCACCACCCACTGAGATATAGTCATTCCCAAATGCTTCGATTCGGCCCCTTCCAATTCAATGGAAGTTGCGAACGGACTCAAAAACGTTTTAGCTTTGTCATAGTTATCATCGCTAAGAAAGAGATCTACATCTCCACATGACCGCCACATCGGACGTTCATAACACAGAGCCACGCCTTGCCCTTTCACCAACAGGGTGTAGATTCCTTCTTTTCGCAGTTTGTCAATCAGCACGGCGATAAAGCGATTCATCGTTATATTCCGCTGCTCCAACTGCATTGTTTGTCCGATAATACCCAGAACATCCGACTTGGATGGCTTCATATCTGTCACATGCCCTAAACCTGCCGCGATAAGTCCTACTACAGATTGTTCCTCTGCCAACCGCTTCACTTCTGCGAAGTCAAACCCTCCATACGGCACAAGCTGGACCTCCTTTTCCCAAAGGCCAGCACGAAGCAGCGCGAAGAATGCCACCATATTGTTATTCTTTTCCAATTCAGTTATTTCCTGAACAATTTCTGAAATACGAAACCTCTCACCTTGTTTGGCATCGCCACCTGCACGGCAAACCGTCCTGCTACGTTATACAGATAACGAGGCAAAGAAATGATACCGTGTTTGTACATATACTTCTGCAATCTTGCCTCGCTCTTGAAATACTTCATTCCGCCACGTCGCTGATACATCTCATCACCGACTCGCACATTGACAAGATTATCGGGCAAGTTGGCGAACTTCATTCCCTGCTCTACCATTCTTACCCACAGATAGTAATCCTCTTCACAATACCAGTCTATATACCCACCTGCTTTCTGAACAGCCTCTTTCCTCAGCATCACCGTGACAAGGTTCATCGGGCAGCGACTTTTCAGATATAACTTAATCTCCCCATCTGTAATAGGCACAATACGCGAACCAACAACATTTGAAGGTTCACCTATAAACTCTTTTATCAGCCCACCCAATGCATCTACTTCCGGGTGAGCTTCAATATAAGCCATCTGTTTTTCGAACCTGTCCGAGACCGCGATATCATCACTATCCATGATAGCGATATAATCGTATTTCGCCGCATCAAGTCCAGTCTGACGAGCGATGGCATGACCAGAATTCTTCTTAAGTCTTATTACAGTGAACAGGTCGTTACATTCTAATTCTGAAACAATACTGTTTATTTCATCCCCTACAGGTCCATCAACTACCAACACTATTTCATCTGGTATCCTTTTTTGAGACAACAAACTATCTATTGACTCTTTGAAAAACTCTGCACTGTCCCCATAATAGACAGACATGCACACAGAAAACTTGTTCTCCATAATCATTAGTACTGCCCAAAATCTACTTCTAAAAGATGCAAACCTTGTTGTTTGTCTATAGGTGGTGGTGTCATATAATCACCAAATATTTGCTTCAACCATTCATCATACTTCTCTGGAACGGGAAGGCAAGTATCTTCAAATTGAACTCTTTGCGGTTTTCCTAATACTGACTTATGATAAAAAGATGTGGCAAGACGATAGCGCCCTGCAAAAAATAAACGATAGTCCGTTTCTATTTTATTATACCTCTCCACTTCGTGAAGAAAACAACGCCTTATAAACCCGTTATTCAAAGGAGTAGCGGCCAGCATCATGATGCGATTGCGAAGGGTAGTCTTTTCCCAACCTCTTCTTAATAGGCAATTACAAAGTAAATATTTGGCACAGAAATACTGCCATAATTGACCAATCTTGGACGAAGGGGCATTCTCCAGCTTGAAAATATCCACATAAATACCTTCTTCTCTACTTTCATTCACATAACCAGACGGTTCTTTCAACACCGTTCCACGAAGCTTTAATTTAGAAAAAGGCATTGGCCAATCTTTATAACCTTCTTGAAAATAATACTTTTCATTATCCAATTGCTCACGACAAATCTGAATAAACCTGTCGTAATTCTTCGCGTCCATAACGATGTCTAAATCATCATCCCATGGTATAAAACCATGATGCCGAATTGCACCAATTGCTGATCCTCCAAGAAGATAATAATCTATTGCGTTTTGTTTACAAAGGTTATCAATATACTTGGCGATGCTTAAAATAACCTTTTGAAGATGCTCTAATTCTGTCATTTTACTCTTCCACTATTTAATTTATAATTGTATGAATGCTCACCTTCTGCTCTGAAATCAGCATGATATCGTTCAAGAACGTTCTTAAATACCTCTTCGTATTGAGGAATAAACAAATCGTCTTTAGCTTCCATATGCTCAATGATAGCATTGGCCATAGGTGCCGTTAAAGTCAAGTCCGTCTTTCCAGCTGAAAAGGATGTCCCCTTCAATGATCCGGGACTTACATTGAGTATTCTATTGTATGAGCCTCCTTTTTTGAGCTCCACGTTAACGCTCTCAATGAAAACCTTTAGTGCTGCTTTTGTCGCCCCATAAACAGCAAAGAAAGGAGATGACATGAAACCGGCAATACTCACCATCACTCCACAATAGAAATCATCCTGTGCTTCCAATCTACCATAGAACTTATGAACAAGGCGAAGCACTGGTATTGTATTCACATTGAATGAGCTAATGATATGCTGCTCTGGAATATCTTTGAAAAGCGATAGCTTTCCGAATCCAGCAGTTATCATTAAGGCATTGATGTCCGTGAAGCGGTCAAAGAAAGAATAATCCTCATCAGTTAAGTCAAACTGAATAGGCTCAATCTTAAGATGGGCATATTCCTCTGCCAAAGGAGCCTTATCAACGATATACACCTTCTCAACTTCTTCACGCTTCGCAAGTTCTGTAGCGATACTTAGCCCAATGCCGTTAGCACCACCTACAATTAGGATCCTTTTGATCATATCTCAGTTACGTTTTCTCCATTACGGTATTTTTCAATAATCTCTGCGATGGCAACACTTTCCTTCCTACGCAGCTTATAGCAGCTCCTTCTGTCATTCACAATCATCGACAGGAACTCCTGAATCTCATAGCGAAGTCCTTCACCATCATAACTATAGAAATACTTCTTATTCTTCGTCTGGTCTTCGTAGCGAACCTCAAAGTAGTCTGTCAGCCACCAAGGAGCAGGCACATATACATATCCCTTTGTTCCAGATATCACCAAGTTACCTTCAGTCTTCACGCCAATACCAAGCGTAAAGGAAGAAGTGGAGTGAGGATAATTAAGGACACCTTTCGTATAGATATCCACGCCGTCCTCCATCCGACTATGGAAACTGACATCTTTCCAATCTATACCCAGCAACTTGATGATAGCCATCAACGTTAGAGGTGCGTGTTCAGTCATCGCTCCCCCGGCCTGCGCTGCGTCCAGTTCCCGTGTAGGTGGAGGCACCATCTTACTGAGTGATGCTTTCACATCCACTACATCACCGATGATGCCACTTTTCACGAGTGTTACAATATGACCGAAGGCAGGGCAGAAAGCAGTCTTGCTGGCTTCCATCAGCACGAGGTTCTTCTCTTCTGCCAGTCTGTATAGCTCCAATGCTTGATCTTTAGTCAGCACAAATGGAATCTCGCAAAGGACATGTTTCCCTGATAATAGAGATCGTTTCACATAGTCGTAGTGTGTCAAGTGCGGTGAAGCCACATAGACAACATCCACTTTTTCAATGAATGTATTAAAATCCGTATATGCTTCTATATCATATCTTTTAGCAAATGATTCCGCCTCTGTGGCATCGGGATTCAGAACAGCCACCACATCAGCACCATTCACTACCTTGGTCTCAGGTACGAAGCGGTGAGCAATACGTCCGCTACCGATGACACCGATACGGAACACATCCTGACTTTCTGCACGAAGCATCGTAGATGATATCCCCTCTGTGCGAGGCAGATAAACCACTTTGCAATACTCGTTCAGATAGTCAAACTTTCCTACCCAGTCACTACCAATGGCAAAGATATCCACATCGTATTTCTGGATATCATCAATCTTCTGGCCGAGGTAGTCCTCAATAATGACCTCGTCAGCATAACCTGTAGCCTTTACAGCCTCAACGCGTTCCAGCACATTGTTGCGGACGTTTAACTTTCCCCGGCCTCGGTCGAAGCTGTCACTGGTGACGCCAACTATAAGATAGTCGCCCAGTTCTTTTGCTCGTCGCAGCAGATTGATGTGTCCTTGATGTAAGAGGTCGTATGTTCCGTAGGTTATAACTTTTTTCATTTCCTATATACTTTAGCAATTCTCTCCTGTTCCAATATACAATATATATTGTATAAAAGTTGGGATTTATCTGATAGTTTCTTGAGTAGGTTCTTAAATGGAAATAATAATTTTACCAAAACGCCTAAATAAGATTTATATAATATATGTAAATCACAATAGGCATAACGGAAATTAAGCACCCTACAAAGATATTCTTGGTAGCTTGTCTCATGTTTGATGTTCCGTTCACCATCGCATACATAGCGTTTTTGTCTTTGATTAATATAGTACTCGCATATCTTGTAAATTAAGACTGCATTTACTTCCTTGTTCATATAAGGTTGTAGTACCTTAACACCTGCTAAAAGGACAATATCCTCTTTAAACATACACTTGGCATATCCGCAAAAGATGCCACTCTCCTTGTCACAACAAATCCAATAATCTTGAACATTCGCGTTTTGAATAATGGCATTGATATATTCTTCCTTCTCTACTTTAGGACGGTATTTGGAAGGGTATTCTTCTAATTTTTTTTGAGCCAACACATATAAAGATTCTGCATATTTATGTGCTTCATCACCTGCAACGCGAGTAACCTCAATCATCTTTAATCCTTTATTTATACGATAGCGTTGTTTGGCGGTAAACTGCTCTAAATGAACTTCATCATCTTTAATGCACCACCACCATTCACGCTTGGTGCTTTTGTCAAAGTTTGTTGTCCACCTCGCGAAAACTCCTGAACTTGATGACAATAATTTTTTTACGGCATCTTTTGTGATGTCCATATTATCTGCATGAGGCACCCTGTCAAGTAACCAAGCTGGACCATATTTTTTCCAATCTGTATTCATCTTTTAATACTTGATAATAGTTTTTTAGCTTCACTTATGTCTTTTTCCCAGTACTTAGACTTCTCAAGTTGAACAATTACTTCTTTTGAGAAGCGATATTTATGAAATCTAGCTGGTGTCCCAAAAACTACAGCATATGGTGGTACATCTTTGTTCACAAACGAATTTGCGCCAATAACCGCTCCTCGACCAATGTGAATACCCTGCTTGATAATACATGCGGCACCTATCCATACATCATCTTCGATGAAGGTTTCAACACCATATGTCTGCTCATCGCTAAGATGAGCACAAGTTGTCAATTTAGTATAAGCGTGTTCCATCCCACCTATTTGTACAGCGGGCGCGATAGAACAATAATTACCAATATGTGCATAGTTAATGACACAATTACCGCCTATATAAACATATCGTCCTATATTACATTTACTTAGAAATGTATTAGCACCTATCCAAGCGCCCTTCCCGATAGAATTACTACGTAATATCCGATGTGTCCATATTCGAGGCTTAGTTACAAAAACTTTTAAGCTTCGTTTAAAACTCATAAATTAAAATTGTTTTTGTGAAAGGGTTGGTATATTTTCATTACTTAAAACATATCTATGATTCTTCAATTGATTGTATCCTTGCTTGTAAGTTACATCGTCTAAAATTATAGACTTTCCAGCAAGATAAGCTTGATAAAGTACTGTACTACAAAAGCCAATAGCCGTATGACAGCTAGCTACAGACCTCAAAATATCAACCTCGCACGGATATTCGATTTTATCTTTGGGGATATATTTTTCAAGAAGAACAATGTCACTGAAACGAGGGTGTGGTCTATAATGAAGTGTTTTCCCTTCAAATTCAATAAACGAGAGCGATTGTATAATGCTTTTGAGATCATCTTCAGAATATATTTGAAGATAATACTTATAATCTGCATAGACCTTTTTATCGTAATTGGCGACTGTATCTATACGCAATGCAGGTGGAACTTCAATAATAAACTGCGTTGGTTCTGCACCCATTTCAATAAGCAATTGCTTGTAATGTTCACTCCAGACATAGCACTCTGAAAACCGAAAAAATGACCAACCTATGTATATCAATTTTTCACCATGCATTACATTAATATGTTTCACACTATGTTGCTCACAATAAGCAGTGAGTATTGAGCTAGTAAACGAATACTCGGCGTGTACAATGATTGCATGAGGCGTATAGTTACGAATGAAAAAACTGTAACGTGCAATTTTCCCAAGACATTTGGTTACAAAGTATGGAGAATAGAATTTCCGTAATGCAATAAATAGCACAAACTTCAAGTCACGAAAAGAAAGCCCTGTACCGGTCCCCCATACATCATTATTGATAACAAAAGTTCTATTTATGCTGTCAGGAACAATCTCTAACATACCTGAAAATTCACCAATAGCATCAATATGTTTACATGATGTTTTTAAGATTATTCCCTTTACCAGATAGTAGATCAATAAGACTGGGAATATGAAGAAAGAAATTAATTCTTGTATAAAAACTTTCCAGATTTGTCGAAAATAATTTTGACATAGATATTGATCAAATGAACGTTGAATGTCTGTTTGTGGAGCATCAAATCTATGCAGATAGGCTAGTTGCTTCTCACTACTAATTTCTGACCACTCTTTATCGCCTTTGGACAACCAATAAAAAAAACGAAAACTGTTCATTGTTTTATGATTTCATAAAATGTATTTATGTAATTATTAGCCATAGTTTCAATACCAAATTTTTTCGAGTATTCAATGATTCTGTCTTTATTCCATGTCGTACTAAGAAGCTTTTCTACAGCAAGAGCGACTTCATTATCTGAACGATTGGGGATTCCAATCATAGCATATGGGGAATAGATATCATCATAGGCATCAAGATCCATAAAGGTTGCACATGGTACTCCGAAATGCATCCCCTCTACAAGACTCAGGCCGAAGCCTTCAGATATGCTTAATAGTACGACAGCGGATGCTGTTTCATAGTAGTCGTACATTTGTGACTTATCTATGCCACCACAGCAAATTAGATGATCTTTATAAGGCGAAGTTGAAACAATGGGGCGTAAATCATGAATACCCATCCCATGATTACCAAGAAAGAGTACATAGGTTGATTCTCTTATATCTTTTCTGATCAGCGGAAAAGCCGATACCATCTGACGTTGATTCTTATTTAAACTTATATTACCTACGTATAGAACAATCTTAGCCATTTGGGGTATATTGTACAGTGAGCGAATATCCAAATAGTTTGTCTTTACTCTTTCGAGATGGAATGCATTACATACAACTGTTATGTTTTTTACATTATTCACATTCTCGTATTGCATAATTTTGTTCTTTATACCAGAAGCAATGACAGTTATGTTATGCCAGCCTTTAACCGAATCATGTAAGAAATCTTTCTCATGTTGTTTTTCACTGCAACTAATCTGAATGCTATCAGAGAAGGAGTTAAGTCCATGGAGGGTCACAACATATTTTTGTCCAACCTTATGACATAGATTTATCCATAAGTCATTGATGATGCTACATCCATGAATGTGAACGATGTCATATCGTCCCTTGTTAATAATGTGACGGAAATAGCCAGTAAGCAGCCAGCAGTAGAAAAGTCGAGCTTTTGCACCCATTTCAATAGGATATTTTCTACACATTTTGAAGAGTATAGATGGTGATATGCATAGATACAAATAGCGAAATATATCTATCCAGGCTATTCCTAAATAGCGAGCTCCATTTAATATAAATAAATGAAAACGATAGTAATATACTAACACATCCACATCGGCTTTCTGCGAAAGTGCCGTAACTATATCATGCACCATATATCCAAACCCTGTTTTATTTCGTTTGAAACAAGGAAGAGCATTTGAGGATATGTGCGAAGTAATCGTAAGTATTCTCATTCTTTTATTTTTATTTATAACTTTCATATAAAATCATTCCTTTTGAACAATTTAATGAATAATCAATAATTGGAATCTTAAGTTTGTTCATTAACACTTTGTTTAGATTTCTAGCTGTGGCTGATTGTAGATGATGCCCCTTGATGTAGTATTTTGGATTTGCCAATGAATATGAGACAATTAACCCATCCTTTTCGTTAAATCTTGGACATAGTTTAAATTCTTTCGTTCTTGGTTCAAGAAAGTGAATCATCGTTTTTTGTTGTTCTGATGATAATTTCCCTGTGACAATTATGAATGAAGCTCCAACATTGAATAGTTTCTTAGTTATTTCAAGTTTCACGATCTTAAGTACATCAACGAATGATTCAGGTAGTCCATTCTCTAAATACCATTGGATACCACGTTTGAAACGAATTCGACGACGAACAATCTTAGCTTCAATTTCATAAAAATCAAACCAAAGATTCATTGCGACTCGGTGACTCCCATTCATCAGTGAAGCTTCTGAATCTAACTGAATTCGTGATCCATGTTTATAACCATACTTCTCATAACTTTTAATTAGATTTCTAAAAGCAAAGTTCCCACTTTGTTCATTATGATTATTATTCCAAAGAATTTTTGATAGGACATTCTGAAAGAGAAATGACTCGTCACCTTTCTGGTATTGTTGTAAATCATAATAACGTGATAAAACTGTCAATTGACCTTCATCTAGGCTTTCACCTTGTAACATAATATCACCTATTGAACATGTGATATTTTTAGATAATAAGTTATCTAATATTTTGATAATCTGATCTTTCATTAACAATGATGTGTTGTGTTAATCTCAACTAGGGGTGAGATAGTTATTTTATTAATATTTTTTATAAAATATGCTCCCCACCAGCCAAATGTACTATTGGTTATGATACCATGTTTACAGAGCCCCATTAACTGCATATCGCGGAAGCTTTCATGGCCTGTATTCCAATCAACAAATCTAATTGTGTCTTTTGAATAATCTAATCCAAAAATTTTAGCATTTTCCTTACACCATTCGATACTTCCTGTATTTGTAAAAAACACAAAAACAGGGGCGTCCACATGCTTTTTTATGTATTTTACTGCTCTTTTAAAATATCCATATTTGTAGCACCACCCATTTGCAGATAACATATCCCCTCTTCTCGCATGAATGAAAACGGAATTACAAGTTTCTAAATAATGAGCAAAATCAGAATTTCGTTTAGTCTTAAATGGTGGAAATTTGAATGCTTCATCAATATCATCCTTTATTATTTCAATCCCATTATTACGATATTTAAAGCTTAGTCTTTGTCCTGTAAATAAATTATCATCGGATTTGATGTATACCATTTTTTTTTGATCAAATGCAGCTATGCGTTTTTTTTGGAAAAAGTGGTCTAAATAACTTCTTTGTAAGGCATATATAAATTCAGATTTTTTTAATAGGCTCCTTAAACGGACTTTATTCATATTTGGGTTCGCTTTATACTCTCTATCACCATAGAGATTAATAAGATTTAGGCCAGCATTGTTTAGTGCTTTTGTTATATATACAGGCCAATTCCAATGATTATTCCAGAATTGACTCTCCCTAACTTCTGTCATTAACGCATTCCATGTGTTATCGTCAAATAACTCTCGAACATTTGGTGTATCTATATTAAACACCCTCCCAAGTTCATATCCATTCCATTGACAAATTGTTTCATTACATTCTGGAATATCAAATACAATTGTTTCAACATAATAACTATCATTTGGGTTCATCTTTCTAATAGCCAAGAGTTCACAGTAACTCAACATTTGGTTCCCTAAACCTGATTCAATATGTATAATTTTCATCTCAGAAGATACAGTTAGTTATTATTAAATATTAGGCGTGATTTATTAATCCCAAATTCTTTACACAACATATAATATATGGAAAATAGGTATACAAAAGTTGATGACCAAAAGCATGTTTGAGCAAATGGGATAACACATAATATAATAGAATAAATGAGAATAAAACTATTTTTCAATGAAAGTTTCTTAAGTAGGAACCACCAATAGCAAATACCAACAAATAGACCAAACATAATAAAAGTCCCTGTTGCAGAACTAAAGTATACAACAGCATTAGTTTCTTTACCGAGTGAACTTGCTATACTTCGATAAAATTGGTTATTTGAGGATCCCATTCCTAATATCAAATCAGAAATAGACATCCTCTTTAGTACATAAGCTCCTTGAATAAGCCTAACATTTGCATCATATTCTGTGTTCATCACTTTTTGATAGCCAACATCAAAAAAAGGTGAAGTCGTATATAAATGGATTAATAAGGTACCAATAACAGCAAAAATAATTTTGACATATAGTTGAGATTTTCCTTGTATGATAAATAGGCCCCATATTAATCCTACAAGGGCTAGACCTTCTGTCGATCCAGAAAGTAAGATTGATAAAGTTGCTACGATTGCTAGAATCCTTTTATTATATGACAACATTGTAACAACAAACACTGCCATATAAGTAGCATATGCTTGTGGCTCTTGAAAAAAAGACATGGGTCTAATGCTCCCAAACGCTACATTATTTTCTGAAATTAAATTTGGAAATATAAGGATTGGATTTTCTATAGTATAATTATTAAAAATATGAATCTGAATAGTTTGATAAAAAATGCCAAACATCATAATTAAACAAGCTACAATGTAAGGCTTGATAATATCATTTAGTTTTACATAACAAGTGACTGCAGCTATTTCTATTAAGTAAATAGTTTGCATTGCTATATTATTAATAGTTACGCTTCTATCAATATATGGTAACGCTAGTTGGAGAAATTCTACAAATATTAATAAAAAAAATAAGATTAGTAATGATTTGTCTAAAGCTATTTTTCTAGGTTGAGTAATCAAAATATACAGACAAGCTGGTAAAAAAATAATTAGAGCCAAAGAAAACTTACCAACAAAATACATATTTAGAATAGGATACCATGGTAATATCCATAGATAGAATTTCTTAACTTGTGAATACATACGTGATTATAATTAAGAATATAAAAACGAAATATATAATATATAAACAATTATGAAATATGCTTAATTACCTTACAAGGATTCCCCCCGGCGATACAATTTGCAGGTATATCTCTCACTACAACAGAACCAGCTGCAATAATTGTTTTTTCTCCAATTGTTACACCTTTTAATATCATACAGCGGGCACCAATAAAAACATAGTCGCCTATAACGATTGGTGCTGTTTTTGCATTATCCACATCTTGCTTTCTATCAGCACGATCACGCCAGTCAGTTGAGTGATGATTGCTGTCATTTATATAAGTTCCCCCCCCCACATTGACATGATTGCCGATGATTAAGGAATTCCTTACTAATAATGAGGTACTACTAATCCCCACATAATCGCCTATTTTCAACAGTGCTCCTCGTCCTACCGAAATCTTTGATTTTGTAACACCTATGCCAGACACAGGTCCACTGTTTACGATGAAGGCCTTTCCAACCTCTACTTTGGACTCAGGATTAATAGTAATTACCGCATGGTCATTGAACTTTACGGATTTCCTATCAGCAAATTTCACATTAGCAACAATGCAGTATCTCGTATGATACCATTGCCAGAACAATGCTTTAATTCTTTTACGCACATACAGAAACGTACGAATACACTCAAATATAATATTCATAATTCAAAAATCTATTTCGCCCAAATACCAATCGCTTTTCCATTTAATAGTTTCTCCATTTGAATCTTTCCTAAGATTGACTGTACAATATAAACTAGTGTCGGTGAAATCAAAACACCAACTAAGCCAAAGGTCCTACAAGAAAACATCATCAAAGGCCAAGATATGAGGGCAAATATCAGATACACCACTAACTGAATTCTAATTGTTCCAACACCATTTATTAAATGCATATAAATAGTACATAAACTCTGAACAATAATATAAACAGACATCCAAATTGAGACCTTTGTTCCTACCTGTACACTTTCGCCTATCCACACCTTGTAGAACCTAGGTGCTATGATAACCATCAGAATCATTGCGATAACCTCGCATATCCATATCTTTTCCAACATATCTTTTGCCTTTCTCATCCAGATATAATCCTTTTTGTGATATGCATCAGTAAATGCGGACCAAAATGGAGATAATATTATAACAATGACACTATATGCTATATTGAAATATTTGTAGGCGATATTATACTCTGTAACGGATTCAGGTCATAATTCTCTAGATATCACAATATTGATAACTTGGAATATAATCAGCATACATAAATATATAATAAAGAACTGTACGCCAATATTCATAATATCCTTAATCAGCCCTTTCTCTATATATTTATAATGAGGAGCATATTGTCGATAAGGCGTAAAATGATATGCAATGGCTGATATAAATAACAATGTCAGTGCGGGTATACCAGAATAGAAAGTAGCCAGGCGTAACAGGCTTCCTTCTGAAAACTTTGTCAAAAGATAAATAACACCAAGTGAAATAATCTGTCCCAGCACGTCTATCCATGAAGCAACACCAGGCCTCTGATCAGCATTCAATAATGACTTGAACAACTTTACCACCATTGACAAGCAGAAAAAGGCGGTTAAGATCGCAAAAACTTTCCTCAACTCCTCATTGTATACATCATCCACTTTTAATATCGATGACCAATTTAGGAAAAGATTCAGAAGCTCAACCGTCAAAAAGAGTCCGACAACAATAGCACCAATGGCAAAATATGTGGTACTTACATACCGTTTTGCTAGTTCAACATCGCCTTTGGCTTTCGCTTCAGCTACTTTATTACGCATTCCATTGCCAAAGCCCAAATCAAAGAACCCTATCCATGCAATAATGGATGACAGTGTGAGCCAAATACCATACTGGGTTGGATTTACATAGTTGATGGTCAAAGGCACTATCATCAGCTGTGTGATTATAGAAATACCCTTTGCACTAAAGGATAAAAGAATGCTGATGACCGACTTTTTACTTCGTTCGCCAAACTGATTGTATCGTTGTGTTAAATGTAAGAGGACTTTCATAACTGACGATATTTACTTGCCATGTAGTCGTAGAAATGTAAGTGCTTTCTTTTGATAAGCACAGTTTAACTTCTAATTATGCTTAATTACTTTTGCTGGAACTCCAACCACAGTGCAATTATCAGGTACATCTTTAATGACAAGTGCACCTGCACCGACCTTCACATTGTTTCCGACTGTAATATCACCTAAAACCATGGCACCCGCACCAATAAAACAATCTTTGCCGATGATAGGACATTTATGACTTCCGTCCATTTCACCAATTGTGACGCGGTGTTGAATGATTGTTCCGTGTCCGATTCTTGCACCTGCATTAATGACGGTACCAAGACCTCTATGGCAGAAATAGACTCCTTCTACTCCTGCGTTATAAGGTATGTCATTGCTATATATGGCACGGAGGTAGTGATACATTAATTTGGCCATCATGCTTGGAATAACTCCGCCCTTTTTATGTAATAACAGCATCCTTTGTACTGCCTTGTTAAAGTTCATGTTAATTAGAGATTTTGATGAATAATCATATTAATGTCTACTCCCTTAAGTTGAAGCAGTTTCTCTGCTGCTTCACGAAAAGCTCCATTTCCACCAGGATGAATGCAAAGATAGTCTACTATTTTACTAACACGAGAGTCACAATCAGCAACTGCAAATGAAAGGCCACAGGCCTCTATAGGGCGTATGTCGTTAATGTCATCGCCGATATAAGCCAGCTCGCTGAATTTAAGAGAGTTGCTTTGACAGAAGGTCTCTAGCGCATTCACTTTAGGGACAGCATTCATAAGTAATGCATCTACTTCCAACTTTTTAGCTCGTTGTGTAACAATTGCGGAGTTCTCCCCTGTTATGATACCTACTTTTACACCCGCTTGCCGAAGCAGAAAAAAACCGGTACCATCACGGAGGGAAAAACGCTTTAAGGCTTCACACTGAGGACTGACGTAGACACAACCATCAGTAAGTGTACCATCTACGTCTGTGAATAGCCATTTTATATCTGCAGCTTTTATTTTCAGTTGTTCAATCGATGTCTCCATTATATATAGTTTTGTCGGCTTGAATATCTTTTGTAGCTTTCTTGCCAATCAAGTTCCAATAATACACAGGTGATATACCGCCGCCAGGGCATTTTACCATAATATCATCCTCTGTAATGATAGTACCTTTTGCTATTGTTCGACGGCTAGTAACTGAAACTCCATATTTAATTCGTGCAGCTTTTTCAGCTTCATTCATTTCACGGGTATTAGAACCTAGCGATTCGTGAACGGAATTACTGTATTTTTTGATAAGTTCCATACCTCTTGGTTCTACACTTGCTGCATGGTCTGGACCAATCATAGTACGATCGAGAGTAAAATGCTTTTCAATGACACAAGCCCCAAGTGCTACGGCTGCAGCTGGAATTGCGACACCTGTGTCATGAGAAGAATAACCAACAAGGGTATTTAACTCTTTCTTAAACGTAGTGAGAATATTGAGATTTACATCTTTGTTGGGCACTGGATACATAGTGACTGCATGGAAAACCATCAGCTTGTCATTGAACTGTTTGATGAAATCTACAGAGGCCTTAATTTCTTCCATTGTATGCATTCCGGTAGAGAGGAAGATAGGCTTACCATATTCTGCCACTTGTTTTAAAAGCGGATAATCAGTGATGAATGGGGAAGCGATTTTGTGAATTGGGACATCCAACACTTTGTCTATAAATTCAAAACCAGTAGAGTCAAAACCGCTTACAAGAAATTCGACGCCAAGACTATGAGCAAAGCCTTGTAGCTCTATGTACTGCTCATTAGAGAACTCTAAAGCATGTTTGTGCTCACCATATGTACGACCGAAGGCATAAGGCTTATTGTATGGTACGTCAAGTGCATCACGTGTGTACATTTCTTCAATGGTACGTTTCTGCATCTTAACAGCATCAACGCCAGCATGAGCAGCCTGTGCAATCATTTTTTTGCATAATTCATAATCTCCATTGTGATTAATACCAATTTCTGCTATCACATACGGTTCTTCCGCTTCTCCAATCCAACGGTTGGGACCAACTTGAATTCTTTTCATTTCTTTTTATTTTTAACGTTTGCAATTCCTTTATTAACACTTTCTACAAACCAGGACGTAACAACGCGAGGACGAGTTATGGCTGTGCCAGAAATAACAGCATATGCACCCATCTCCATGGCTAATTGTGCATCATCAGGTGTGTTATATCGTCCTTCAGCAAAGACTGGGACGTTAAGATACTTAACAGCATCAACAAGAAGAAGCAAATTAGGACCATTATGTATGCGGAATGTTTCTGGTGTGTATCCGTTAAGCGTCGTGGATACACAATCTGCGCCTGCTTTTTCACAGGCTTTAGCTTCTTCTAGAGTAGCGATGTCAGCCAAAACTATACAGCCATATTTCTTTTTCACTGTAGCAATAAAATCAGGACCAGTCATCCCCTCTCGTTCACGCATCGTACCATCAATGGCGATAATGTCTGATTTCGCTTTCAATAATTGTTCTACTTCAGAGAAGGAACCTGTAATACGTACTGTTCCATCAGGGAAACGCTGTTTCAGTAGACCAATAACAGGTAATGACGTTGCGTTCTTAATAGCACACAATTTGGCTATTCCTTGAGTTCGGATACCACGAGCACCGCCCATCTCCGCAGCTCGAGCGAAAAGTGCCATGTAAGCGGGGTCAGCATTAAATGGATCGTCTCCTTCAGACTGACAGGAAACAATCATGCCACCCTTTAGTTGTTCAAGTATATTATTGTTCATTCTTGCGTAGAATATATTCGGCATGTTCAAAATCTGCAAGGGAGTCTATGTCAACAGTGGCATATTCATGTTCGATAACCATTGGGTAACTGTCTGAATCGAAAATGATACCTTTGTCTATAAGATTCTTTGAACTGATATAAAGAAGTCCATTCTCATAATAAAGGGGTTCTAGATCTTGGCTACGTTGTCCAATCTTGTAGTTCCAAGGTAAAAAATGATCGTCTTGTATGCGCCCTAATTTTTTATCTAAACGTGATACCGTAAATAGACTTTCTTTTTGTTCGCTTTTAATAATCTCCAACGCCTCGCCTAACATCCCTTTTGGACGTAGTGGATTGGTGGCTTGAAGCAACACCATGTAGTCATAATCAATTCCTCTTTCTTGAATAACTCTCGAGGCATGAACCAACACTTCTGCAGTTGAAACATAGTCGCTTGCCAATTCTTTTGGACGGTTAATTATTATTGCTCCAGCACGGGCTGATATCTCTTGAATATCTGTATCGTCAGAAGACATATAGACATCCACATCTGGCAACTCTTCTTTTGCATAGATTATGGAGTAATTAATAAGAGGAACATTCATAAGCGGAAGAATGTTCTTCCGGGGTAATCTCTTTGACCCACCACGGGCGGGTATCACAACGACTAGTTTCATATTTGTATTCATATTTGTTTGTATACCATTTTTACATAATGCAGATAGACCATCGAAGCCCATACACGATATCACAATAAAAGAATCACAACAAGAAGTTGGAGCCTATGAATCCGGCTCTGCCGGTGATGATGATGCAATTGTACATAATCGTATTGTTTTATGACATTTCATTCATATGTCGTATGATTTCTTTTGCTCTATCTAATGCTTTTTTCAGATTACCTTCACAATCAGGTTTAAACCAGAACTTAGTCCTCAACTCTTCAATCCAGTCCAAATCGTTTAAATGTATAGGGAAAATGACATAAGGATATAGACAATTCACCACATCTCCAGCTGTAGATACAGCCCAATTGTCATATACAGAGTCTATATCAGCTTGGATGTTGAAATAGTGAAACTGTTCAAATATTTTATTGGATTCCATATCGTTTCAGAGTCTATGTCTTCAGTAACAGTTCTGTGAACTCCCGCAGGATTCTATTAACCTGCACTTGTGTGAGGTGTACCTCACGCGCTCGAGCCTCGAAGACGCGGAGAATGAAGAGTTAAGAATGAAGAATGAATAGGGAAGAGGGTTGATGTATGATGTGGGATGGAGGAGGAGTGATGGGGGAGAGGTGATGGGTGATGGGTGATGTATGAGGGATGATGGATGAGACCTTTGGGGACTCGTCATTGCTTTATTTCTTTATTCGCGTGCAAAGGTAGCGGTTTATTGCGGAATAGCCAAATTTTTTATCAAAAATTGAAGAACAAGCGGGGAAACAAGGGAAGATGTAAGATGGAAGAGGGAAGAGGGTCGAGAGTCGAGAGTCAAGGGGCGGTATGTTAATGGAAAATGGACAATGGATAATGTAGAATTTCTATTGATGAGTATGCATGAAGAAGGCTATTCGACGAGTAGTCTGATGAATCTCATGAGGATGAGGTGGACGTCGGTGTCCGTGAGACGTGCTTCTTTGGCGCGTATCTCCAGGACATGAAGAAGGGTGGAGATGGAGACTGTACTTTTGCCCGATTAGACATCGTAAAGGGTGTGCTTGCTGATGTGGTGCTTTCTCGCCAGCACATCGTCGGTCTGGGTACTGTACTTCGCCAGCGACTTAATCTCAGCACCGAGCCATTGGAGGGCGGTGTCGGTGTGAAATCCTGTAAAGGAGTGACAGGGGACAGGTTCATGTCACCACACCATCGGCTTGTCGTATATGGGCAACAACTGTTTGTTAACACCCTTTGTAATCGGATAAAGCCGCATGCCGGAACCTCCGGCGAGTACTATTCCTCTCATGCTATATTTTTTATTCTTTTAGTGAGCATAAGTAGCGAGAGCAGAAAACGTCAAGATAACTCTCAATTCAGTAATTAACATTTAATGCCTTCCACAAACCCTTATGCAACATTATTCGGTCTTCTGGGTTAAATGATGATGAGCGATTCCTATACTTAAAAGTTACACGCGAGTACTTGCCTCCATTATAGGAATAAATGTGGCCAATAGCGCTGCATTCATATAGAACTTTCATCACCTCATCTATATCAATACCCTTAAGCTTTATGTTATACCTGCATTTCTCGGCAAATTCATTGAACCAGAAATCTCGGCTTCTCAATGATGACAACGAATTGAAAACTCCTTCAATGGCATTACCAGGTAAGTATCCCGCCATCTCATCCGCTATTTCCTGTTTGAAATACTCTGTTGAATAATCCTTTATTCCTTTTTCTATTTCTTGTGATGTTACCTTTGTTGTATTATCTTCGCATTGATATTGAATGTGGTTTATCAACTGAATAAAATCACGTGGTGTATGACGTGTAAAGTCAAGTAGAGCCGTGTAAATTTTAGTCTGTCTGTATGTCTTCGGAAAGAATTCTTGGAACACGTCCTGCAACTCGGGATAAACGAGTCGGGCTCTGATGTTGATTAATTTTATAAGGTCAGAATCTTCCGATTTGTTAATACCTTCACGATACCACGTGAAGTTAAATGAATTATCCTGCTTTATTTTATTCTTGTTGGGATCAGGCAGTCTTTCAAACATATCAGTCCTACAGAGAACCAAAATTTTGAATGGAATATACGACAGCTTGAAGAAACGGTTCAATTCTTTTACCTCGTTTATCAGTGCTGATATGACTCCGAACTGCAAACCCTTGGGGCTTAGTATATCATCAAGGTCATCAATGATAAGAATATGGCTCTTTTCTTCTCTAAACGATAAAATGAGCTGCTTGATGTATTCTGTCAAAAGTTCTATTTCAACAATCACATTCTCCTTGCTCTCTGTTCTGGACAATTCAAGGCACTTGATGGTCGCCTTGACCGTATCGGTTACATTTTTCTTCACTAATGACGAGATTGTCATTACCGGAAATAAACCAGTTTGAGTGAGAATATCGACTGCCTTCTTTATATTATCCCGTGATTGTATTGAAGAAGACGAATCCGCATATAGATTGCCGAAGACCTTCACACACAGTATCCAACTCCATAATTTCTTGTACCTAATAATCTTGTCGTCAGAGTCTAATATCTTATCAAATTCCTTAAAGGGAAAATCTTTCAACTGTTGTTGGTCTACAATGGCATCTTCAGACTGTAATCTCAGATGTTCAGAAAGAGAGGATTTGCCTGAACCTTTGTATCCCAAAAACAAAAAAACATTGTCGTTCAACGCCTTTTCTGCAACGCTGGAAATATTAAGATAACCCTTGCTCAACAATTCAGGATACGATTCCCCTTCTGTATGCGCATCGGCCTTTCCAAAATTAATTTTCTTGAAATCCATAATATCCACTTTTGTTTTCAATTCAAAACATTTTCTATGATTCTATTTCTTTATCCATATACCAATCTTCAGGTATAAGTTTCTCTCCGTTGTACCAACTCTCAACGACATATTGACTGAACTCTTGCTCTTGGAAATTGGCGTGTTCGGTAAGGATCACCTGAAAAGCACCATTCATCTCGTTTGTCCTATCAATGATAAACCTGAACATTCGCTTCACCGCTTCAATATCTTTACATTCTCCGCCATCAGACGGAAAATAGATTTGACTTGGCTGGTCGAGTATCAAGAAGTGAGGAACCGGCCTATCGTTCTTAACGAAAAACTTATGTAACGCGAAATGTATCAAGAGATGGAATCCAACCCAGTTGGCTCCGCTTCCCATTTGATCAAGCGGCGTGTACTTTTCGTCTTCCCTTGAAATGGAATAAATCTGCATTCGCTTGGAGTCAAAGTTGATGATTGCGTCTTCGTCTTCAAGGTCAAGTTTTCGCTTCCAGTCTTGGTTCATATAGGCATTAATCACGGCTGTTTTGGCAGCCAACAATTCTTCCTTTGTGCTTTTGCTAATCTTGGCTTTCAGTTCCCCTATCTCCTTTTCGAGACGTTCAAAATCTGCGTCAAGATTATCATGCTCTGGCACTTGCAACTTCTCCAAGAAAAGAGAAATACGGCCAATTACTTTGCCTCGCTGAACATTGAGGTCACGCCGTTTGCGGGCCTGTTCGTTCTGCTTGTATAGAGCGTGTATCGCAGCCTCTATCTGCGATATTTGTTCTTTGATGCTCGACTCTATTCCTATCAGTTCTGCTATGTATTTCTGAGTCCGTTCGGTCTGCTGATGAGTCTCTTCAAGTGCATTAGATATCTTATGGAAGGACGACAGTATTTCTTGGATCTTTGGTGTTTGCTCATTGATTTGCTGATTACACAATGGACAGGTGCAAATGACTTCATTGGGCAGCAGTTCTATGCTCTTCAGGCGCTGGTGTTGCAACTTAAGTTCACTCTGATAAAGAGCCCCCTCATTCTGGTAGCGAGTAGCCATTGATAGCTTTTCCTGTATATCGCCCAATTGTTCATTGAGTTCGTTCCTATGGCTTACGAGTTTCTGAATTTCTGTTTCAACATTGGTTTGCGAGAGTACTTTCACATCTGACGGAGTCCATTTCAACACTTCCCACATAAGATCTATAGGGGCTTTGATAGTATCTATCGAGCCGAAGTTTACCAGTCCAAAAGTCTTGGCCTCTTCAAGCAAACTGTAGACTAGGTTGCTCTGCTCATTGGCCATTTCCTCCCTCTCTCGTTTGATGCGCTTCAGGCTACGCTGCTCTTTGCTTAACGCCTTAATCTTCTGTTCTATCACGAGGACATCATCCTGTACTGCCCCAACCAAATAAGGAAATGCATCCTTAAGAGCCTGAAACTGGTAACTGTCTAAAGTGTGATAAAACAGCATATCCTTGTTTGCAATGAGAGACTGTGGCTGATAACAATACTGCCTACAATGTTTAAACGTGACAGGCAGAGGATCCCTAGTCCCTCCATCGTCTGGTATCTGAATATTTTCGTGTAAACCAATTTTTGCTGCCAGAAACTGCAGAACAGCCTCAACGTTTGTATTTGGGTAGATGTCGTCAAATAATGGGAGGCTATCACCTTGAACCTTGGCAAGGTACATTTCAGAAACCGCCGATACCTGCTTGACGTCGGGATTCTGTCGTGCAAGGAGATAGGAATCTTGCCCAAAATCAACTACCGCAGCAAACCAATACACATTGTCACGGATGACACCTGACGCAATATGGCAACCTCCGCTACCCAAACAGTAATCTACAATATCTATGAGCGCACTTTTCCCTGTCTTGCTATCACCTACGATGATATTAACCTTGCCTGTGGCAAACGGAACTACGCGACAATGTTCACTGTCTTTATACAGTACAATTTTTGAAATTTGCATATTAGATGGTGATTCCTATCAATGAAAAAATGGTTGTTATATCGCCTGCCTTGCCAAGCCACGTTCCAAGCATATCAGCTTGACTCTTGAGGTGGTCAACATCATCTCGGGTAAAGTTACGTTTTCTCGCCAACGGCTGCGCCCCAACCTCCACCTCACCGACATCGTTAATATGTAGTAAATTAAGCGATACATACAGGAGCAGTGACTCATTCGTGTAGTCCTTCATCTGTATGGTCTTTTCTGCTATAGTGGTGACAAGATACCTATTTGCATATAGCCACGGGACAAACCCCGTTCTCGTAGTTCTGGGTATCCTACTGCTTATCTCCGCATTCAGTAAGAACGGCAAAACAAGGTATGACATTGCATAGGGGAAACAGTTGTTTTTAACTGTTTTGTTATATGCAATGACCGTATGCCGAATCAATTCCCCACAGAAAGCAGGGTTGAAGAGTGCAGCCTCGATGTCTGAGCGATTATTCCACGGTTTCATCATCGTTCAATAAGTCTTTAAAATCTGGATGCCAGCCTATTATCTTGTCATTGGACAGCATCTGGTAGCTCCCCTTGGTGATATATAGTGAAGCCTTGCCTCTGAACAGTGACAACTGATATTGCGGATTCACATAGTTATTCCGGTAGAAATCGTGGCCTGCCTTTTTTCGTTCATCTTCGCCTTTTCCTTCTGTATCATCCAGCATCATTTCAAAACGCGAATTCCACCCCTCTTGCAAATCCGCATCGAAAGTGTCATATTCCGGCTGAGATACGCGTCCATCCCTGAGCCATTTTGACCGCTGTCCATAAGCACGCTCGTAGTCACTGATAGCTGCTTTCTTCTCTCTTTTTGAAGCATCGATAAGAGAAAGTTGCCTTACAAACGTCTTGTCCTTACTTTCCTCTAATGCAACATCATCTATTTCAACCTTTTCATAAAACTCATCCGGCAGGGCATCGGCACGAATCTGGTCACGACAGGCCTGAATATAATTATTGACCGTCGCCTTTGAGATAGTTTGCTTTGATTCCGCGTGCAACATATCTACAGCATTTCGGAACCACCAGCCTATTAATGAATCAATTAAGCTATCTAATGCACTGGTAGAAGCAGAAAGCTCTAACCTGTATCTCAGTTGTGCCATCGTGTCATCTATAGATACGTTAGAATCATTAATCTGAATGTTGGCAATCAAAACTTGTTTTTGATCCTCTGTGAGTTTGGAGAACGCCTCGTAGCCTGGTTTGTTGCTTTTGTTAGATGTTTCGGTGGCGATTGTCTCCATTGTTGTCAGAATCTTTTTACGGTCCTCTTCCTTGTCACTGAAAAAGAGTTTTAGAAAGGAGTCATCCGATATTGAAGCCGTTGTTATGAGAGTAAAGACGGTGACAGCAGGGTTGAAAGTGCCATCTTGGATGCCTTCGCTCCAGACCCGTATCGTTTTCCAGAAATCCGTTGATCGGTCTGTCATCTGTGCAGGGGTGATATGGAGTTTCGCTTGGTAGAGTTCCACATCACCTGATTCCTCGTTTCCAGCCTCCTCGATGGCAATGTCATCAAGGCATTCGAAAGACAAGCAAGGGTTTGCCATTCGGTTCTCATAGAGTAATTGAACCAATCCCCGGATTATCTGATAGTAATATCCGAGTGCAGGTTCTTTAGCTGAAAATGTTGATGACATAAAATGTATTGTTTTGATTTCTCGTTTCAGCATTCAGGCTCGCAGTTGTCTCGCCCTTCCCGGCTCCTTCCCCCGCCCTTCCCATACTACTGCCATACTAAAACCGCAGCTATGAGTATGGCTACACTATGGGTAGAGTATGGCAAGAGTATGATGATGCTCCGTATAATCTGATTCATCGTTCTGGCAGGCAGTATCGAACTGCAAACTTCCGTTCCACCTGTGCTGCCAGAAATCCATTTATTAGATGTGCTCTTCAAATCCCCTGAAATACACATTCAACTCGTGCAGGTGTTCCAGGAGGGTTCCCAGAGGGTGTACTTTCGGTCATCTTGGCGAAGGCATTGACATCCTTGGGGAAGCTTTTGCCACCGTAACCGACCGTTGCATCGGGAGCGAGGACATTGGTGGGGGTCCTATTGTTATGGTATCAGCCTTTCTCGCGCCAGCGCTCTGATACGCTCAGCATCCGTGGGCGTGGGGCAGAGGTGGAGGATGGCGGCGAGGACGCGCTGGTAGTGTTCGATGCCAATGTTTTAGCCTTGTTTCACAGCAGTGATGTACTTGCTGCCGATGCCTGCGGCGTGACGGATCTGGTCACGCATGATGTGCAGGCGGCGACATTCGGCGCTGAGGATGTGGCCGAAATGCCGGTTGGTTGTGCTAAAATCCATTGTGGTGATGTTTTATTGGGTTAAAAATGTTAAAGTTGCTTCCGACGGTACTACCTTTAGGCGGTACGGTGGGTGATGGATGGATGATGATATTTGTGTATCTTTGTGACAGATCTCCACGTATCACGAGTATCACGGGGATTATTAACGAATGAAGAATGAAGAATGAAGAATGAAGAATGAAGAATTATGAGTTCTTGAAACGATGAATATACTGCCATACGTAGCCCTCAAACACAACCATACATAGGTCAAGCTATAGAGGTCATGACCATTAAAGCTATTATTCTTGCTTCCTCTTTACTATGTTTAAGGTATCACAACTAACTGCTGAAGTTTTATGCCGGTTTCTATACGAAAACTTTCTAGCTGATTATTACGCTGAACATTCATTGCTGGATAGGTTTTCATACAAACCGTACAATGTTGATGATTGAGACGGAAATACAGATGGAGCGGTGTATGCTTCCTTGCCATCTTACAGCGTAAATCAAATATAAATCCTTTCAACTGCTCTATACCTTTTTTCAACTCTTTCCACAACTGGTCATCTAGAACAGAGGTGACATTCATCTTAAATTCGACAAACCACAAATCACTATTATCAAACACTAAACTATCACAACGCTCCTGGGAGCATTTAAAGTTTGGTATAGTATTGTGGTATCCATATCTAATCAAGCCACCATCAACACATACATGATATGCATTCCAATGGTTGACAGCCAAAGCATCAGGACGTGGTGTCTTACACACAAAGCAACGGTGACGGGTATTGTCGTCATAGACGTATGTAATAGGTGGCGTGATATGATCTATATGATACTTTTCCTTACACTTGATGCCGTCGTGTGTTTTGTTGTGGCGTGTCTGCCACTCTTTAACCCACACCTGGTGGGGAAAACACATGCGCAAAGAACACTTGAAATGCTTCATCCTTAAATCAGATTATAAAGGAAGGCAAAGTCTTCGTTAAGTCTATCAGTCTCTGCATCGAAGAAATTATCGCCAATTAGTTTGGTCTTATTATCCTTGATGGGCTGACAATATTCAACACAATCGGTGTTTAGTGAATAAGCCTCGAAACGGTCGGCATTGATTCCTAAGAATTCCTCGTTGGCCGTGTTAAGTGTTTCTGAAAGGAAATGACGTTCCATCTCCTCGCGTTTATCAGGATGTGACTTCAGTACCTTGGAATAGTAGAGCATATTGTTGAAGGTAGAAAGCACATAAGGGCTATGGGTGGTGACAATCACCTGGGTATGGCAGTGATTGGCCACAAGCACTATCAGTTCGATCAAAAGTTTCTGTGCCTCTGGATAGATGTGTGCCTCTGGCTCTTCAATGAAACGGATGCTATCAATTTGTGTGCAAAGGATAAAAATTAGATCCTGAATGATACGTATGGACTCCTGCTGACCGGAAGATGCATTGCCGAGGAATACGGAATTCTTATCGTCCACCTGAATGCTTTCCTTGCCGTTTTCATTTTTGTAACTGCCCTTAATAATCTGCTTGGCGATATTCAACACCAAATGTCCAAAGGAATTATCGAGATCCTTGCGGAATCCATTGGAGAAGAAATCAACCAAACGCTTGCTATGAAGCATGAATTGGCGTATAATTTCTTCTTCGTTGCCTCCAATATGCTGTTGCTTGTCACTCAGCTGACCAAAGAATAGCATCTGAAACTGTTCAGAAAAAGCCACCGTTATGTTTCTGCCTGCTGGTATATAGAGACCGTGTTTTGTATCCTCAAAAGCAACGCACGACTCTTTCCATACCATTGTGCTAAAATCATTTCGAATCTTCATTTCGTTAGCAGAATCCTGTTCAATAAGTTCTTTAGACTGCTTGCGGAGCTCAAGGAGCTTCTGTGAAGAAGTCATCAAAACTTCGTGCATAGGCTTACTAAAACCAACCATTATCTTGGTATCCTTAACACTAAAGTGCATACTCTTCTCAGTCTCTGAGGAGAGGAGGTAATCAATCCGGAAATTAGGGTCAGGAATCTCATTGAAAGAGAAATAGTCCTGAAACTTTGCGATAATCCGGAGATTGAAGTTCATCATTAGTGTCTCAGCAGACATCTCGGGGCTATCAACACTGAAGAGGTCGATATAGAATTGCTGAAGGAACTTGAAAAAGTATATCAGCTTCGCAATAGTACTTTTACCCGATGCCTGAGGACCAATGAGCAATAGGAAATCCTTGACCTCAATCTCAGCATGGGAAATCTGTTTGAAATTATCAACAATAAGCTTTTGCATAACTATATACTATTATAAGCCATATTGGCTGAAAAACTTCAATTACTATGTATTCTCGCTCTCAAGAGTAGAGTGTTTTGATGAACATAGGTTCGTGGGCTCGCGAACATAGGTGGGTGGTAGTGATGAACATAGGTTCATCGGGCTACGAACATAGGTTCATTTTGGATGATGAAAAATGAGGAGCGAAAATGAAATAATTGCTCTTGTTTAAAAACTTGTCTTTAGGGCTTCTATACGCGCGCGTACCTTATTGATAATTACCCGCGAGGGTGGGGTGGCAATGGCATTGCGGACGCTATGCTCCTTGTCGCCCTCGAGGAGTTCTGTGAGGCGGGTGACATTGGTCTCTGTGATAATGCCCTCGTTCTTCATCATGCCGATGATGCCGGCAACGAGGTTGCGGTTGAAGGTGGTGTGCTGCTGCTTGCCTGGGTTATAGACTTCGGCGGCTACTTCGGGAATGTCGAGGATGTCGCGCCAGAGTTGTTCGTAGCGGGTGACGTAATCCCCGGCGACAACGCGGATAAGGCGCTGGACATAGGTGAGGATGTCGTCTCGTTGACGCTCGATGAGAGCAGAGGGGGTAGCGGGGGAGGCCGACGGAAAAGTGTCGGGCATCGTGGCTTGGGAGGAGGGGGAGGGGACAGCGGGGGACTGGGTGCCGTAGTTGTTGACTACAGTGGTGGCGTTGGGATTGAAGTTCTCCACATGGTCGATGTGGATGTTGACTTCGTTGTAGGTGTTGTGGGTACCGGGGGCGCCTGTTATGTTGAGATCCATGGGGATGATGTCGCCTGAGTTTGTTGTGCAACGGGAAGCGTTGAGGATGTCGTTATGCTGCGTGGCGGAAAAGACCTTTTTGGAATGCTTCCTGAAGGCTGAGGGTCAGTTGCAACAGATCCTGAAGGTTGTTGACTTGGATGGACAGATTTATATTGTAGATGATGGGTTGCATGATGGTTTAGGGTTTAGCGTTCTTTTGTGGCCTGTATATTGTTTGTTATTATGGTGAAAGATGAAAGAAAGTATCTGGCAGCTTTCTTTCTTGCTTTCAGGCTTTCGATGTATGTATCTTTGCACTCGGAAATCGGAAATGAGTCCGAATTTCAAACGATCTCTGACATATTGGGAAAAGCGAAGCGTGATGATACTCTATGATTATGAGAAATGAAAAGTGAAAAGTGATAAATGGTATTCACAGGACACGATTCATGCTCATAATTACTATTTACATCTTATTAATTATTTAATGTACTTTATATTTACAAGCGTATGATAGATTATTCTGTTTATATTCAAGCTAATCCGATGAAGCCGGAGGAGTCGGCAAAGGCTTATGCCAAGGCTCAGATGAGCGAGTTGATGACGTTCGCGAAGTTCGTGAAGCATATCTCTAACCACAACGGCGTGTATTCGCGTGGCACGGTGCGAGGCGTACTCCTCGACATGTGCGAGTGTCTGGTGGAGATGCTGCTCGAAGGTAAGAAGGTGCAGCTCGGCGAATTTGGTAACTTCTGGATCTCATTGGAGAGCAAGGGGGCCGAGAGCGCCACGGCTTTCACTGCCGATAACATCTCTGGCGTCAACATCGTGTTCACTCCGGGTGAGGACTTCGAGAACCTGCGCCAGCGTGCGGAGTTTAACGTGGTCAGCAGCCGTAAGGCTCAGGCTCTGATGCTGAAGGCCGAGAAGGAAGGCCAGGAGAACGTCAGCCTCGAGGAGATCCTCAGCGAAACGCGCAAGAACGCTGCTGCAGCTGCTGGCGACGAGACTCAGGAGCCTTAATGGCGAATGGACAATGTATGATGTAAGATGTAAGATGTATGATGTAAGATGTAAGATGTATGATGTAAAATGTATAATTAACAATGAAGGAAAGTACGAAGAAGACCTGGAAGCGCGTGTTCGACATCGTCGTGACCGTGCTGACCGCACTCATCACAAGCCTGACGGCATCGAGCTGTATGCTTTGATGAGTGAAAATAACGAATGAGTATTATTTCAAACTATGCGTAACATTACTCTGATTGTCATTCACTGCTCAGCGGTGCCTATATGGCAGGAGAGCAGTGCGGCTGACATCGACAGGTGGCACAGGGCTAAGGGTTGGTCAGGCATCGGCTACCATTATGTGGTGAGGCGTGACGGCACCGTGGAAACGGGACGTCCGCTCTCTCGCATCGGGAGCCACTGTCAGTACCACAACGCTCACTCGATCGGCATCTGCTACGAAGGCGGGCTGGATGCGCAGGGGCGACCTGCGGACACCCGTACGCCGGAGCAGAAGCAGGCGTTGCGAACGCTCGTAGAACGTCTGCACCGAGAGTTTCCGATTGCGTTGATTCTTGGTCATAATGTGCTGAATCCGATGAAGGCCTGTCCGTGTTTCGATGCTGCTAAGGAGTATTCCGACTTGCAGCCTCGGTGATTCCTGACGTCGCGCTTCGCTTTCCTTTTTGAAATGGTTCTTGAAGTGTCTAGAGTCTAGAGTCGAGGGTCGAGGGTCGAGGGTCAAGAGTCGAGAGTCTGGAGGCTAGAGTCGAGGGGCTAGATGGAGTATGTGTGATGGATGATGTATGATGATGGGGCGGCGCGGGAGCGTGGCCCTGTTTTTTTACCGCTCTGCTCGCATGGGGTTGTTGAGGAAGTCCTCGTAGGCGAGGCGGATGCCGTCCTCGAGTTCGGTCTTGTATGTCCAGCCGAGGCGGGTGGCTTTGCTGACATCGAGGAGCTTGCGGGGTGTGCCGTTGGGGCGGGTGGTGTCCCAGAGGATGCGGCCTTCGAAGCCGACGACCTTGGCCACGAGTTCCGTGAGTGCTTTGATGGTCAGTTCCTTGCCTGTACCGGCATTGACGGTTTCATTGCCGCTGTAGTTGTTCATCAAGAACACACACAGGTTGGCGAGGTCATCGACATAGAGGAACTCACGCAGGGGGGAGCCGTCGCCCCAGCAGGTGACCTCCTTCAAGCCCGCCACCTTTGCTTCATGGAAGCGTCGGATGAGGGCGGGGAGGACGTGGGAGTGCTCGGGATGGTAGTTGTCGTTGGGGCCATAGAGGTTGGTGGGCATGACAGAGATATAGTCGGTGCCATACTGACGATTGAGGAACTCGCAGTATTTGAGACCGCTGATCTTGGCGAGGGCATAAGCCTCGTTGGTCTTCTCCAGTTCGGAGGTGAGGAGGCATGACTCGGGCATGGGCTGGGGTGCCATGCGAGGATAGATGCAGCTGCTGCCGAGGAACTCCAGCTTCTTACAGCCATTCTTCCAGGCCGCATGTATGACGTTCATCTCGAGGATCATGTTGTCGTACATGAAATCAGCGAGTGCGCTTTGGTTGGCCACGATGCCACCGACCTTGGCGGCAGCGAGGAAGACATATTCAGGCTTCTCCTCGGCGAAGAACTGCTCGACCTGTTCCTGACGGGTGAGATCCAGCTCGGCATGTGTGCGTGTGATGATGTTATGGTAGCCTTGTCGCTGCAACTCACGGACGATGGCTGAACCCACCATGCCGCGGTGACCGGCGACGTATATCTTGGACGAATGTTCCATTCTTTATAAGTGAAGATTAAAGATGTATGATGGATGATGGAAGATGGAAGATGGATGATGTAAGAGGGAGGATGTATGACGGATGATGTATGATGGAAGATGGAGGAGGGAGGAGGGGTTATTGTCGGCGGATGTGGAGGGGGATGGCTTGGGGATGTGCTTCGCAGAATGTCGTGGTATCATTGACCACGAGTGCGAGGTAGCCGCCGCCACCGGCTCCCGGCATCTTCCATGCCATGACGCCTGGGGTCTTTGACCACTGGCTGATGGTGTCCACAATCTCATCAGTCGTGGTGCCATCGGTGAACACGGGTCTGAGCATGGCAGGGAACATGGCCGTCTGAGCGTCGAACGAATTGCAGTAAGCCGCGGCAAAAGCCTCAAGGTCGCGTTGCAAGATAGCTGTCCAACAGTCATCGGCAGCCAGTGCGAGCGCCCTGACCTTGGCGGGCGTGATGTCCTTACCCTCTACCACGGAGCAACCAGGACGACGCGGTGTCATGGGGATCATGCACAGGTGCCTTTCCAACCAATCGAGGACATCCTCATCTTCACAGGTCTCGATGCGCTCCGGCCAGAAATGGCCGTTGTAGTAGTGGCGTGCGAGGCCGGGAATGCAGATGCCGATGGCATCCTGTGCACCGCTGATGATGCCGTCCTCGCGTTCGGGGTGGTTCTCGAAGCAGAATACCAGTCGTGCCAGCATCTCAGGCTGCATCTCGGGCAGGCGATAGGGCCAGATGCTCTTGATGATGTTGCGTGTGGATGTGCTGAGCCCGCAGCGCTCACGGACCTCGAAGGTCGGTTCGAGGGATATGGTCAGTGCCCATCCCGCACCGTACTGTGAGACGTAGGGCTGGTCAATCCATGTGCCGGCGAGGTCGAGACGTGTCGGCAGCTGACAGGTGGCAGCTTTCAGATCCGTGCTGGAGCGTTGTGGCAGTCCTGCTTGCGGCGTACGTTCGAGCACGACATACTTGATACCCCGTTCGCGGCATACCCTTTCCTTCTCATCGCTTGCGCCATCCTCGTTCACCACGAAGATGTCGGGGTGTACGATGTCCAGCGTGGGTACGAAATCCATGACACCACTGCCAGCGTTGATGAAGGCATCCTTCACGTAGCGTATGCTCTTGACCATGAACAGCCGTTCCTGCTCAGGATAGACGGTGGGTCGGTGCTTGTAGCCCAGGTATGTGGCATCGGAGCCGATACCAACATACAAGTCGCCATATTCCGCCGCCTGACGGAAGAACTCGATATGGCCGCTGTGGAGGAGGTCGTAGCAACCGGAAACGAAGACCTTCATGGAAATACTATTTGACGATTCCTTTCTCAAGATATTCGGCAAGGTTGGTGCGTACCTTGGCGGCGGCGCCTTCGGCGGCAACCTTGGCGATGTCATGCTCCACCATGAGCTTCACCAATTGTTCGAACGAGGTCTTGTTGGGATCCCATTTCAGCTTGGCCTTGGCCTTGGTGGGGTCACCCCAGAGGTTGACGACGTCGGTGGGACGGTAGAAGTCGGGAGAAACGCGGACGACGATGTCGCCGGGCTTGATGGCTGATGGCTGATGGCTGATGGCTGAGTTGATGCTCTTGACTATTCCCACTTCGTCAAGACCTTTTCCTTTGAATTCGAGTTCTATGCCAGCATGGCGGAAAGCCAGTTCCGTGAACTCGCGGACGGAGTGCTGGACGCCCGTGGCAATGACGAAGTCCTCGGGTTTGTCGTTCTGGAGGATGAGCCACATACATTCGACATAGTCCTTGGCATAGCCCCAGTCGCGGAGCGAGTCGAGGTTGCCGAGGTAGAGGCAGTCCTGCAGGCCTTGAGCGATGCGGGCTGCTGCGAGGGTAATCTTACGTGTGACGAACGTCTCGCCACGTCGCTCGGATTCATGGTTGAAGAGGATGCCCGAGCAGCAGAACATATCGTATGCCTCGCGGTATTCCTTGACAATCCAGAAGCCATAGAGCTTAGCTACGGCGTAGGGAGAGTAGGGGTGGAAGGGCGTATTCTCGTTCTGGGGCACTTCCTCCACCTTGCCATAGAGCTCAGAGGTGGAAGCCTGATAGATGCGGCAGGTCTTTTCGAGTCCACAGGCACGCACGGCCTCGAGGACACGGAGGACACCCGTAGCATCCACGTCAGCTGTGAACTCAGGAGAGTCGAACGACACCTGCACATGACTCTGAGCAGCGAGGTTGTATATCTCATCGGGGCGAACCTTACCGACAACCTTGACGAGCGACATGGAGTCGCCCATGTCGGCATAATGGAGATGGAAGTGCGGTTTACCCTCGAGGTGAGCGATGCGCTCGCGGAAGTCCACGCTGCTACGGCGTATGATACCGTGCACATCATATCCTTTTTCCAAAAGAAATTCAGCGAGGTAACTGCCATCTTGGCCAGTCACGCCCGTTATTAATGCTGTTTTTGCCATAATATGGAGTATTCTTTTATATTTTGTTCGTTTTCAAGTCTGCAGATGAGCAGGCGTCCGTCCTTCTCGGAGATGATGTAGCCGTCAAGGCCTTGAACCACCACCTGTTGCTCCTCGGAGGTGTGGACGACGCAGTTGTGGCAGTCCACCAGTCTGATGTTATTGCCTACGGCAGCATTAGCATTCTCATCCTGTGGAAGGATGGTGTGGAGGGAGCCCCATGTACCGAGGTCGCTCCATCCGAATTCAGCGGGCATGACATAGGCGAGTGCCGTTTTTTCCATGACAGCATAGTCGATGGAGATCTTGGGGCATTGCGGGAAGAGTTCATCAATGACCTCCTGTTCCTGGACGGTGAAGAGTGATGGGGCTATCTTGTCCATCACGGCTGCTATCTCAGGGCAATGCTGTCGCAGCTCATTGACGATGACTTCAACAGACCAGAAGAACATACCACTGTTCCATGTGAAGCCGCCTTGTTGGATATAGGCGATGGCCGTCTTCAGGTCCGGTTTCTCCCGGAAAGATTTGAGCTTGTAGATACCCTCGAGGGTTTGTTCGCCTTGCTCGATATAGCCATAGCCCGTCTCGGGTCGTGTCGGTTGCATGCCCATGGTGAGGATGCCTTCCCATGATGTGATGAAATCGAAGGCTGCACGGACATATTGCTTGAAGGCTTCTTCCTTCAACACCAGATGATCAGACGGAGCTACCACCATCAGTGCCTCTGGATCCTCCTTTTGTATCTTCCAACTGACATAAGCGATGCAGGGGGCGGTGTTGCGCATGCAAGGTTCCAAGAGGATATGTTGTGGGTTGATGCCTGTCAGCTGCTCCAAGACAACATCTTTGTATGCCTTGGAGGTAACGACCCACACATTCTGCATCTCCACGATACCAGCATAACGATCCACTGTCTGCTGTATCATGGTGCGTCCACAACCTGTGATGTCCAGGAACTGCTTCGGACATTCGGGTGTGGACATCGGCCAGAAACGTAAGCCGATACCACCAGCCATTATCACTAAATGCTTTGACATAATATTGAGGGAAGAGGGAAGAGGGAAGATGGAAGAGGGAAGAGGGGAGATTTCACACATTTCCTTTACGTCAGACATCTTACTTTCGACTAATCATGTTTTTACATCTTAATTCTTACATATGACTTCTTACATCACTCTCCTTCGTTCAGTTTCTTACATCTATGTACCAATATCCTAACTAGTTCCTCGCAATCGTCGTAGATTGATGTATATTGTTTGACGTCTAAATAGCCATTGCGATGAAGCAAATTAATCCAACATAGAGATTCTCTTGCTTCCTTGAGGGCGATGAAGCTTTTACTCTTAAAGTCCGCTGTACTTATTGCATTACTCGCCTCAGCATTATTGGCAGCGATACTAGTGCCAGCACGTAAAAGCTGATTTGAGAGGTTGGCGACAGCGAGTAGATGAACCGGTATTCTACCGCTCTTCTCTTTTTAGCATCTTACGTCTTCACGCTTACAGGCCTGCATCAGTAGATAATCATTCAACTTGATTACTCTGTCGCCAAAGGCAAGGCACTTGGCTTGGATTGAATCAGAGATGGAGCTCATGATGGGAGATGTATGATGTATGATGGAAGAGGGATGATGGAAGATGGAAGATGTAAGATGTATTGTTTTCTTCTAAAAGGACAGGCCCGCTGTTATTGGTCCTTTTTTGAGAGACAGCGGGAAACACGTTCTTATTATTTGCTAATTACCACAAAACCTTATATTCCTTGATCTACGCTACTGCAGTATCAACACATTTTATTATTTCTACGGCATCATTATAGTAGTTCATGACATCGGAAAAAGAAACAGTGCACAATTGCCCATGCGCAAAATTATTTCTGTTGTCGTTAAGAGATGCTAATGATGCAGTCAAACGGTTATGGTCTGGATGACCATTAAGCAGACTACTAAATTGATTGTTCCAATTGTCATCAAAACTCTTGAGCAGTGAATGGATATTTGAGAGACTTGGATTACTCGAATTGCCTCGTACCATTCTATCAATATAAGTTTGAAGTTGTTGCGAACATCCGTTGTGGAAGTCAGCAACAATCGTCTTATAAGAGTACTCTATAACACCGCATGCCTTCATTAAACAATAATGTGTAAGATACTTATTCATCGGGGACATTGGGCCCACCTGTTGGATGAGTATATCTATTGCAGTGAACTCGGCAGTTGTGTCTTGTAGAAGTTGATCTATTGCTTGGTTATTCATCTGCTAATGACATTCCAAAAATATAAGTTAAGACTTTATCTATCCTTGTCTTTATATTTTCAATCTTCATCGTCCCTGCTGTGATACTATTACGATAAGTCTCATCCTGCAGAAGTCGTAATCTCTTTGACTCAAGATTTTCTTCTGTAGAAAATCCACGTTCAACAGCAATCTTTGTTGCTATCATTATCGAATCAAATACCGTTGGATAAAACTTCTTTCGAATGGCAGAGAAATCGTTTTTCAAGTTAAAGAATGCATCTTCGCCAAAGTGGGTAGCAACAAAAGAAATACATCTGTTAAATGTTTCTTCCCATAAGTCATAAAAATCTGCATTCTTGTTCTTATTATTACTCATGAAATCATTGAGTTCTTTCTTCAAGCTGATACTCTTTATGTCACGACTCAGTATATCTGTGTTAGACAATGCCATAAAACGAAGAATAAACTCCAAATCAAGCATTCGTGAGTTCTCTTCAGCTTCTCCATATAAAGTACGCCACTCAGGATTCTTATTCAATTTAAAAAGCAAGTCATTTAACTTACCTTGATAGACACAATTGCGTATTTCCTGAGGGTTAAGAGATTTACCACTGGTATTAATACGTTCAAAAATCTGATATAGTCCGCTATCATCCTTGGGCGTTTTTTGTTCAAAAATAATAGCATGGATTGTATACATCCTGAAACGCCGTTGGTCATCAGCAGACAATGTGGCATACGTCTTACCGCGCCATCGCTGATTAATCTTTTCGCTATTGCTCAGTGAAAACACGCTACCGTCGCCAGTCCATATTCCCTTATAATAGTCAAATATGGTTTTTATTCGTTGGTAGCCGTCAACTATCAGTTTAAAGCCCTCTGGGGTATTAGCCAGGAAGATACTAGGCACCGGTAATCCCATAAGAATCGATTCAATGAATCGACTTGACTCCTTTTTGTCCCAAACATATTTTCTTTGCAGTTCGGGTTTCAAAATATCACCATCTTCGTATGAAGCCACAATATCCCGTATCGTAATGTCAGCACCCCAAGAAGATATATTAAACAAATCCTCGCTGGATAACTCATCATCCATCTCCTCTGGAAGGACGACCTCGTCATTATAGTCTATTTCCATTTGTATATGATTTTTTTCTTTAAATGTGATATCTCGCTGATATTATTAAGCAGAAACAAATAAGCCAAGAAGGAATCTTGCGGTTTCTTGATTACAAAGGGTTTGAGTGGTTTCACACAAATTGTACTCGTATGACTTGCGAATCCATTCTATCTTTGTCTGCATCTCCTGCTCATAACCCTGTAAAGCCTCAACAGAACCGCCACTGGTGCGAGTGGCTGAAATCGCTACATCACATTGCTTTGACTTGAAATAGCGAACATTGCTCTCTACAATACTCTTTGTGTCTCCACCAGGTGCAACGCACACTATCAAACCCTTATATTCAAAGGTCTCAGGTTTGTCGCTACAAGGATGTGGCTTGCTCGAGACAGACTTTCCTGCCCCGCGCAGCAACTCCTTCAGCATATTCAGTGTGGCAGACTTGCCACAATTGCCATGACCATATAAACCTATAATACGCATTTTCTGAGTTTATGACTATTCAATATTCAATCTATTCGACAAAAGAATAAGGTCATCTACTTCTGTAACTTCATTCCTTTCTTTCAGAAAGAGTTTATAAGGTGCATAACACTTTTCCACGAAATATCCATAGAGCAAAGAATGGATATCTTCTTTCTTGTAACGCATGGCTTTTTTGCGAATATCATCAGAGTCCCTGAATTTGGCGATATTCAAACTTTTACGAATAAAAGTAGCGTTCATTGTCGCTAGCATCTCACCCTTCTGAACATTATTTCTTTTCTCCAGTAATTTGCCGTCAATTGTTTCATTAGCTCCAAACTCGAAGATTGAAACTTTGGCTTTAGATAATTGTTTAATCTTTGACAGATGCTCTTTTGTTGTAAATACCAGAGTATGGTCAAATATCTTTGAATACTCTGAAATCTGTTCTGGCAATCTTCTTAAATCATCCTTAGCACTCTTGATTTCAATTGCATAAGTTTCACCATTATATAATGCCAGCAAATCTACTACTTTGCGGTTGCTACCATACATTACCTCATCACCAATGACTACGCCATCAAACTTTTCTATCAGAAAGTCAATAACCTTAGCTTTGATAATATCAGATGGTCTTATTGTTAATGCCATGTATTATAACCCTAGTCTTAGAACCTGTTGAGATATGTGAGTATTCATTCTAACAGAAATCCAGAAAGAAGGCTGCGATGATGGTACTGAACCCATGGAACAGTCAACTATCTGACGTATACCCCATATATCTATTAAACTTAATGGGAATCGTGAATCTGCTGTAGCAAGTCTTGCAACCTGTTCGTAGGTCGAGGAATATGCAGTTGTTCCTTTAGGTCTGCGACGTCTTTTATAATAAACCAATGTAGGAAGTGCTACATCTATTTTAGGCAACCATCCATTAGCCATAACTATACCATCGTTACGTTGAGGATTAACTGTTCCATAGTCCCCGTATATTATATCTTTATGCTCCTTACAAACACCATCATATAAATCTATTTCACGAAGATGTATGTCATCAGCAAATTCATCGTTAGTTTCTGCCACATTATTAGGATAGGTGGTTGATACTAACACTATCTTATAGTTCCGCTGCCCTAGCGTGCTCTTGATGTTATGAATAGTATTCTTGCATACCGCCATCGTTGAACTAATGGCGGATGTCGGAACGTATTCACAATCCACAACTACCAGCAACTCCTTTTCATCAGGAAAGCAGTTTGAGATTAACTTCAAGTCCTCTACTCCATCCTCGTTGTCAATAGAGTAACGATACATAATACTATCAAATCGTGCATTCAACTGCTGAACTTCAGACTTGACATTATCCTCAAAATGTTCATCATCATAATTCAGAAGGACAGAAGGTATAATTGATTTGAAGTAGTCTTCTACCCGGAGGTCATCTAACAATTTAATCCAGTCTGAATATCCACCTTCAGAACCATACAACTCATCTATCTCAGGTGAGGATAATGCTTCTATTGAGGTAACGTCAAATGCGATATCACAACCACGATAAATCTCCTTAACTTTCTCTATTAACCTGTAGTACGGATAGGTCACTTCCTTTGTTTCCTTCGAGGTCGTTTTGCGGCCTCGTGTTAACTCAACAATAGGTAGTATCTTATCAAGCACTTCACGTGAAAGGTTTGACATTGCTCTCAACTCTGCCTGAGCAGTTTTGGCTATAACGCAGTATTTCTTATCCATTACTCCTTGGTCTTATAGTTCAACTCTTTCACTCGATAAAGCATTGCAGCAGAAGAAACACCAAATTTGTCAGCTAAAACTGCCACACTACGAACATTCTCTTTGTCAATAAGATGGCGTACTTGCTCCTCAGGCATCAACAGCTCAGAAGCAAACTTGTTGGCAGTATACTCTAAATTATCTGAAGTCAGCCCTCTGAAGAATGTGGTATCCACAAACTCTTTCTCATCGTCTTTGTGATAAACAAAGTGGCCCAATTCATGTGCAATAGAAAAACGCTGCCGTGTCTTGCTATGGACCTTATTAATACGAATCAACCAAATGTCATTCTGTTTTGAAAGTGAGCCCGACAACGTAGAATCCATATCGACGTATTCCAACCTTACTCCAGGAATATACTGGACAAGTTTCTCCACATCCAAGGCAAGATTGTCGTAACAATCATTTTGTTCGCCCAGCTTCCTCAAATCAGAGGCAGAGCGTAACAGAACAAGAGAAGCATTCTGCTGTACTCCCTCATTCTGATTAACCTTTATTTTTCTTTTGCCTCTTGTTCCCATATTATTCTCCTGGTTCTGTTTCTTCCTCTTGCTTCGGCTTTGATTCTTCGGTTTTACCCTCTGCTTGACGAACAGTAGCGCCCTCTGCCACCTGATCTTGTAATTCTGCCATAACCTTGAACAATTCTTGTTGTTTTTTCTTAACGTCGTCAAGGTTTGTTGCCAAAGCAGCTATGTTCCTGCCGTATGTTTCCATATCAGATGTTAAGCCATCTACTTCCTCCTTTGTGGCTATCTGGTCTTCAACATGACCACCAACTGCAGATTTTATTACCTCATCTATCTTCTTTGAGTCATTGAGCATGCTACGCAACTCATCAACAATCTTTTGGCGTTGCTTGTCTTCAAGGTCTCTCGCTTTTTCTTCAAATTCTCTTGCCTTATCTTCAAATTTCGCTTCAAATTTGTTTCTGATGGTTATGTACGTCACAATAGTAAATAATACGAACAGGGCTGTTAGAACAGCTACTAGTGTATTGTAGTACTCGGTTATACGGGAAGCAAATTCGTCAGAGGACAGTAGTTCGCCATTTTCACGCATCTTTTGCAAGAATGCTGTATTTATAGCCAATGTATCCACCTGTTTTGATTCTACAAAAACATCTTTAGCTTTGTCTGTAATAACAAGAGTCTGTGTAGTATCAACAGCTGCTTTAACTATAGCTTTGGCAGTATCATGAGCAGAGGAATAAGGCTTAGCCCATACAGAAATGGACATACCTGTAATTGCAATAGCCAAAACGGCAATCGCAATATATCCAAATATTAAGCTTCTATGATTCTGTTCTTTTGCCATACTGTCAGTTATTTCTCTTATCTCAGATAACTACTTTTTAACCTCTTCTATACGTACCTCATTGATGATATTACCTACTGCCATGTGGGGTACGTGAGCCGCGAGGCGAACCGCCACAGTCTCACCCGTGCATCGGGGGGACGGCGTCTACTGTGCGCTCTCGCGCGAAGCTGCGCTCGCTATCGAGTAAGTTCCAGGTTTCAGGTTCCAGGTTTCAGGTTCCAGGTTTCAAGTTCCAGGTTTTGTGCATGGCGAGCATCGGAATAGTTAAAAGTTAAAAGTGAAAAGTGAAAAGTTAATCTGACCCTTGCTTTGAGGTTTTCACAATGGATGCAAGCATCCTCAGTAATTCTTTATTGTCAGCATCAAGTGATGTGTATTCCTCATCGTTGAAGTAACCTGCGGAATGAATCACGTCAAGCCAGTAGTCTGTCTCGCCAGCTTCCTTCAGAGCAATGTTCATCTTGCTGATGAAGTCTTTTTTACTTTGTGCGTACTGGCCCTCACGCACGTTGGCACCTATACTTGTTCCACACCGCAGCAGTTGCTTCGACATCACAGTCTCGCTTTTCTTTTCCTTCAAGAAAACATAGCACTTGGCAATCCTCTTGGCGAAAGCCAAACTCTTCTCACCTACTATGCTCTGCGCAGCCATCACTTTTAACTCTTAATTTTTAACTCTTAACTGATCTTAATGTGGTAGCCTGCCCATTGGGAGATGGTCGGCTCGCGGCGGAGGAGTCCGTTCTCGATGCGAAAGATTGAGAAAACTGCGTTCTGCACGTCACGTTTAAGATCGTCTTTATCATACGTATGACGGTATTTCTTCGCCACATTCTGATAAAAAGAGAATATCTTACGAGATGCGCGAGGCTTGATGATATAGCGATAATCAGCCATTGGCGTAGATATCATCGATTTCTTCCGAAATCACCGCATACAGCTGTTCTGGTGTCATATCACGATCCAGAGCATATTCACGGCTCACTGCACGATGAGTCATCTCGCGGGCTTCCTCGATAGTCATCGTTTCCTGGTCGTCGAGTTCCATCTGCTGAATACGCAAGTCTATCTGCTGCTGTGCCCACTGACGGATAGCTGCCGTGGTGTTCAGCTCCGGCCGCATGCCACGAATCAATGCCTCGTTTACCTTAACACTTACTGTACACATATTGTTATATTTTATAATGTCGTTTTCACTTTTCTCCGCCTATGCTACAAATACGAATCAAATGTAACCGTCATGGCGTACTATTTGCCAAATAGTTTGCGTGCATCCCGATGAACCTTTCCGGCATGCAACTCATCGAAAGCTCTTGTGAGGCTATCTTTGACCATCTGTTGCTGTGCTTTTGCCTTGGTCTGAGCCTGTTCTGCAAGCAACCTCTCGGTTAAAACCTTGCGAACAGCTTTCGTTTGACTCTGAATAAGAACCCAAAGTGCATCAACCTTAGAGATATTTTGTGATTTGGGGATTGCTGTCGTTATCATATCGTGTTAATTTTTAATTATCTTTGGAAGGCTGAAGGCTGAGGGATGGGTGATGTGGGATGGATGATGGTTGATGTATGATGGGGGATGTATGATGGGGGATGTATGATGGGGGATGTATGATGGGGGATGTATGATGGTTGATGTTATTTTTTGTTTTTCCTTTCGTCTTCATCAAGTTTTTTGCAGCGATGTGTAAGCAGCTTTACAAGTTCTTCGCAATCGTCATGGAGACTATTGAACTCAACGTCAGTTAGATAATTGTTTCTATGAAGCAGCTCTAACCAACTCAAGCTTTGACGTTGTCGAGTTCCGTCACGACTCGACAATGCTCATGCGAGCATGGCATTGTGCTCGCTGCTCCGTCACTTCACGCGCCTCTTTCAAGGCAATATAGGACTTCGATTTGAAATCCACTTTGCTTATAGCACTTATTGCCTCGGCATTATTAGCGCTAATGCTTGTGCCTGCCCTAAGCAATTGATTGCAGAGTACTGAAATGGACTGCAAATACACAGGCACAGCCTTCTCGTAAACCCGCTTACCGTCAACAATCTTATAAGGCGGTTTGGCGTTTGCGGCTTTGCGAAGGAGATAGTCATTAAGCTTAATGACCCTATCTCCGAAGGCCAAGCACTTTTCGTGTATTGAGTCGCCAATTTCAGACATCTTACATCATACATTAAACATCACACATGGCTCTATCGCTCTGCTCGCATGGGGTTGTTGAGGAAGTCCTCGTAGGCGAGGCGTATGCCGTCCTCGAGTTCGGTCTTGTAGGTCCAACCGAGGCGGGTGGTGTCCCAAATAATGTTAATCAGAGCTAATCGTTACGTACCTGACTTATCAGTTCATCGAAATAATTATCTACAGATACGGTCTTTGCAAGTATCTGCTCTCTCACTGATATACTGGGGATGCGTTCAGTAGATGACGTGATACTATCTCCATATACAACAATGGGCTCGGAGGCCATCTCTAGGGAATCTGCTTGTATGTCAGGATACGAATCTTTCATCTTTTTATGTTTTTTGCGCTGCGAATTATTTCTGTTTCTTAACGCAGCGGAGTTTATTTTACCTCACGCTGGGCTCCACGTATCACGAGTATCACGGGGATAATTAACGAAGGGCGAAGGTCTGGAGTCTGGAGTCTAGGGGCGAGGGTCAAGGGGCGAGGGTCAAGAGTCTGGAGTCTAGGGGCGAGAGTCGAGAGTCTAGGGGCAATTATATTCCCTTCATGTTTTGTTCGTGACAGGCATCAAGAACAACTATCACGTCATCAGCTATGATATAGGCGTAGTACCACTTTTCTTTATTGGCCATGTGGTAACCCAGCCAACGCTCCAAGGTGGGTTTGCGCCTCAAGAGTTTCTTTTCTATGTCATACACGCCTTGTAGCGCATTATACACATTGCGCTTCTGATCATTCTTATCATAAGCATGCCGGTACTTCTTTGCCACATTACTGTAGAAAGAGCGTATCTTACGCTGAGCCAAAGGTTTGATGATATACTGATACTCTATCATTGCGCGTAAATGGCGTCTATGTCTTGAGCAATAACTTGATACAACTCATCGGGTGTCATGTCACCTTTCACGTGCACATGCCCCAAACGCACCATATTGGCGGTTTCGCGTGTCTCCAGCGTCTCCTCGTAATGTTCTCGAGCGGAGGGGCTCAGGAACCGAGCCATGTCGATGATGACGGGCGAACTGTTGGCACGCTTCTGGTCAAAGTCCTCCAACAGACCGTGCTCCTTAGCTGTCTCACGCCATAGGGAGCCTTCGCGGTGGGTCAGTTCAATGAGCTGCTCGGAATTCATATTACCATACTTCGCCATCACCTCGGCCATCACCTCAAGCTCGGCATCAGAGAACTCGTCCTCATCAAAGTCGCGACTGGGCTTCACCATAATACCCTGTCCGTTGAACTGCAGCGTCACGAAGTCTGCCAGCAGCACCGGACCATCGGACAGTTCTTCAAATACATCCACCGACACGGGGCCAAGCCGCCATACTGAATAAGGTATGGACAGCATCGGTACATGGTACTTTTGTACCATCCGCTCCTCCATCAGGTACAGCAGCTTAAGCACCTCCGTCTTGTACGGGTACTTGGCATGGGCAGCGATGTACATCACGGCATTACCCAATCTCACTCTGCTTGATTCGGAAAATGTACACATATCGATATATTTTTAATTATCTTTTGTGTAACGGGTATCTTACTTACAGATCCTCTCTATAACCCAGGGAGCCATGAGTCCTATTTCACAAGATACTATTATTATTGATAATACTCTTTATACCACTCGGCGAAATGGCGGAGGCCTTCGCGGAGGGTGATCTTGGGGGTGAAGCCGAAATCGCGCTCGAGAGCGGTGGCGTCGGCATAGGTGGTGGGAACATCACCGGGTTGCATAGGGACGAGCTGCTTGTGGGCGTCGAAGTCATAGTCCTTAGGGAGGACGCCGGCACGGATGAGTTCCTCCTGGAGGATGGTGACGAAATCGAGGAGGTTCTCGGGTTGGCCGCCACCAATGTTATAGACGGCATAGGGAGGGATGGGGAGGCCATCGTCGCCGGTCTGGCGTGCGGGGGCTTTCTGCATGACGCGGACGATGCCCTCGACGATGTCATCGACGTAGGTGAAGTCGCGGCGGCAGTGGCCGTAGTTGTAGATCTGTATGGTGTCGCCCTTGACGAGCTTGTTGGTGAAGCCGAAGTAGGCCATGTCGGGACGGCCTGCGGGGCCATAGACGGTGAAGAAGCGGAGGCCAGTGGAGGGGATGTCGTAGAGCTTGGAATAGCAATGGGCAAAGAGCTCGTTGCTCTTCTTCGTTGCGGCGTAGAGGGAGACGGGGTTATCCACACGGTCGTCGGTGGAGAAGGGGACTTTCTTGTTGCCGCCGTAAACAGAGCTGGAGGAGGCGTAGATGAGGTGCTGGACACCGGTATAGTTGAAAGTTGAAAGTTGAGAGTTAAAAGTTTTATTTTGGTGTCCTGCAACGAGTTCTTTGGAATGGCGGCAGGCTTCGAGGATGTTGTAAAAGCCGATGATGTTGGACTGGATGTAGGCATCGGGGTTGTCGATGCTATAGCGGACGCCAGCCTGAGCGGCGAGGTTGACGACGATGTCGAAATGATGCTCGGCAAAGAGGGCGTCGATGAGGGGGCGGTCAGCGATGGAGCCGCGGATGAAGGACCAAGCGATGTCTGAGGTCTGAAGACTGAGGTCTGACAACTGCTGGAGGCGGTACTCCTTGAGGGAGACGTCGTAGTAGTCGTTCATGTTGTCGATGCCGACGATGGTGGCGCCCTGGAGGTCACCAAGCAGACGCTTCACGAGGTTGCTGCCGATGAAGCCAGCGGCACCGGTGACAAGGATGGATTTGTTATTGAGATCGATGAGAGAGGAGGACATTATGAGGAATGAAGAAACAATTTATAATTCACAATTCACAATTCATAATTCACAATTCTAAAAACGAAAGACGATAGACGAAAGACGAAGGACAAGTGAAGAATGAGGAGTGAAGAGGGAGGAATGAGGAGTTAAGAATGGAGAATGAGGAATGAAGAATTAAGAGTTTAGAGTTGAGAGTTTAGAGTTTTGAGTTAGAACTCCACGTATCACGGGTATTACACGGATTTTTAACGAAGGACGAAGGACGATGGAAAATTGATAATTGATAATGTATAATGTATAATGGACAAGAGATATAGACGAATGAGGATTGATGATTGAGGAGTGAAGAGGGAGGAATGAGGAGTGAAGAATGAAGAATGAAGAGTGAAGAATGAAGGGCCATCTTACATCTTACTTCAGCCATCTTACATCAAACATCTTACATCAAACATCTTACATCAAACATCTTACATCAGCCATCAGATTACAGTGATGCCGTGATAGGTGCGCTGGACTTCTTCGTAGGAGGTGAGGTTGCCGATGTCGTAGCGGCGGCCGGGCATCTCCATGGCATGGACGGGAACCTGATGGCAGAGCCAGGCGATGTAGCTGCCGGGGGCATCGGTGCCGCAACCGGATGCGATGCCTTGGGATACGAGGTCGGCATCGGCAGTGGTATAGTAGTAGAAGGGCGGGCAGGCCCAGTGGGTAGCTGGGGTGGGGGACTTCTCGGTCATCTCGGTGACGAGGTCGTGGTCATCGATGGTGACGACACCGCACTTCAGGAGACGTTCTGCAGAGGGCTCGTGGAAGTGCATGATGCAGGACGTGCCTTTGTCCTTGGCGTAGCGGATGAAGCGTGTGAGGCTGAAATCGAGGACATTATCACCGGCAAGGACGAGGTAGCCGTCGGTGGGTGTGCGGTCTTGCTGCTTGAGGGTATTGATGGCGAGCTCGATATCACGAACAGCACCGAGACGGGTGTCGTTGGTGGAGGTGCCGTCATCAATAATTGATAATGTATAATGTATAATTGATAATTGTTTTTTCTTGGCTGCGGCCCACTGTTGGAAATGGGGGGCGAACTTATGGTTGGAGATGATGACGTACTCATCGACGAGACCGCAGGAGGCGATGTCATCGACCAACCAGTCGAGGATGGTCTTATCACCGACCTTCAGCAGTGGCTTCGGGAAGTTCTCGGTGAGTGGGTAGAGGCGGGTGGCGTAGCCTGCGGCGAGGATGAGAGCGGTCATGGGAAATGAAGAATGAAGGCCCCTCTCCGACTCTCCCCGTGGGGGCGAGAGGAGTGATGATTGAGGAGTGAGGAGGGAAGAGTTAGAGGACGGCGGAGTCGGCGCTGTCGCAGAAGAAGACGGCGTATTTGTCGCGGAGGTGGGGGAAGGAGGTGAGGTAGTGGTCGGTGACGTAGCGGGCGATGGACTCCTCAAAGGAGGGATCGATGAGGGCCATGCAGCAGCCCTTGAAGCCAGCACCGGAGAATCGGCCGCCATAGATGCCGTCGGTCTGCGTCATGATCTCATAGAGACGTATCTGCTCTGGGGCTCCAGACTCCCAGTTGTGAATGCTCGACCATCCCGACTCGAAGGAGAGCTTGCCGTAGGCTTCGATGTCACCGCGCCGCCATGCCTCGGCACCTGCCTCGACACGTTCGAACTCGGTGTACCAGTGTTCGCAGCGCTTCGCCCAGGGTGCGGGGAGACGGTGCTTATATAGTTCATAGACCTCGCGCGGCACGTTGCGGGCATTGGCTTCCTGGAACTTGCCGTAGTCCAAGCCGGCAAAGGCCTGGAGGGCATAGACACCGGCACGGAGCTCATCGACACGCATATTGAACTTGGAGCCAGCGAGGCTGTGCTCCAGACCGGAGAAGAAGATGGCGATCCTATAGGGTTTCATCGCCGGATGCTGCGGTATGAGTTCGTAGCTGCCGTCTTTGGTGTCGAGGTATAGGAGATGGTTCTTCTTGCTAAGCACCTCGCAGCTCTGGTCGAGCTTGCCGACGCTGACACCGACATAGTTCAGTTCGGCATCATAAGCCACGTCGATCATCTCCTGCTGTGACAGGTGTATGCCGTTGACCTTGCAGAGAGCGGTGAGGAAACTGATGATGACGGCAGCGGAAGAGGAGAGGCCTCCGATGGGGAGGGAGCCCTCGATGACACCGCAGAGGCCGACATGGAGCTGGTATTTGCGTGACAGCGCCCAGGTGGCACCGCGGAGATAGTCGGCCCAGTCGTTCTGTTTCTGCTCGGGTACGGAGGCGATATGCCACTGCGCACGCTTCTCAAACTGGAGCGAGCAGAACTCGATGACACCGTTCTCCTTGGGACGGTAGGCGAGGTGGATGCCCTTGTCGATGGCCAGACCGGTGATTTTTCCGAGGTTGTGGTCAGAGTGGGCACCGATGGGGCAGATGCGGTAGGGGCAGAAGGCAATGCCTTCGGGATCCTTATGGTAAAGCTCGTTGAAACGAGTCTCGCACGCGTACATTATAAATATTGAGGAGTGAAGAAAACAATTCATAATTCATAATTCACAATTCATAATTCTTTAAACGAAAGACGAAAGACGAAAGACGAATGACAAGTGAAGAATGAAGAGTGAAGAATGAAGGCCCCTCTCCGACTCTCCCCGTGGGGGCGAGAGGATTGATGAGTGATGATTGATGATTGAGGAGTGAGGAGGGAGGAGTGGCGGGTTAATCGCGGCGGAAGAGGTCGCGGGTATAGACCTTGGAGGCTACGTCATCGAGGATGGGATCGTAGCGGTTGGCGATGATGGCCTGAGAACGAGCTTTGAAGGTGGCGAGGTCGTTGACCACTTCGGAACCGAAGAAGGTGGAGCCGTTCTCGAGGGTGGGTTCGTAGATGATGACGGTAGCGCCCTTGGCCTTGATGCGCTTCATCACGCCCTGGATGGATGACTGACGGAAGTTATCGGAGTTGGCTTTCATCGTGAGACGATAGACACCAATAACTGGAGTTGAGAGTTGAGAGTTAAGAGTTGAGAGTTTTGGGTCATACTCATTTCTCTCTGTGTAGTCGTAGTACCCCGCCATACGCAGTACCTGGTCAGCGATGAAGTCCTTACGTGTGCGGTTGGATTCCACGATGGCAGACATCATATTCTGCGGGACATCGGCATAGTTGGCCAGCAGCTGTTTGGTATCCTTGGGCAGGCAGTAACCGCCGTAGCCGAAGGAGGGGTTGTTGTATTCCATGCCGATGCGCGGATCAAGGCCGATGCCCTGGATGATGGCCTTGGCATCAAGGCCCTTAACCTCAGCATAGGTATCCAGCTCATTAAAATACGAAACACGCAGGGCTAGGTAGGTGTTGGCAAAGAGTTTCACGGCCTCTGCTTCCTTCATCCCCATGAAGAGCACAGGAATCTCCTTATAGTGGGCCGCACGTAGGATGAAGAGGGAAGGGTCCTTGGGCTTATCGTCAGGATGGGCATCACGTGAACGACCGATGGCCCCTTCCAGGAGCAGGCCGGCAAAGGTGCGCGCCAGTTCCTCTGCCTCGGGATTACCGATGGCCGAGATGGCAGCATTTTCCTCATCGAACTGACCATTGCCGATGAGCTTGGGATAGCCCACGATAATACGTGAGGGATAGAGGTTGTCGTAGAGCGCTTTGCTCTCGCGGAGGAACTCAGGAGAGAAGAGGAGGTTGAAATGCTTGCCCTGCAGGGCTGGATCCTCGGCATAGCGCTTGGCGTAGCGGACATAGAGGTTGCGGCAATAGCCAACGGGGATGGTACTCTTGATGACCATTACGGCGTCGGGGTTGACGCTGAGCACTAGATCAATGACATCCTCTATATGATGTGTGTCGAAGAAGTTCTTGACGGGGTCGTAGTTGGTGGGGGCAGCGATGACAACAAAGTCAGTATCCTTGTAGGCCGCGGCGCCGTCGAGGGTGGCTGTCAGGTCGAGGTCCTTCTCGGCAAAGTATTTCTCGATATACTCATCCTGGATGGGTGAGATACGCTTGTTGATTTTCTCTACTTTCTCAGGGATGACATCGACGGCAGTGACCGGATGGTTCTGTGAGAGGAGGGTGGCGATGGAGAGGCCGACGTAGCCGGTTCCTGCCACGGCAATCTTGATGTTATTGGGATTGAGCATGTATTAGAGTTGAAAGTTGAGAGTTGAAAGTTGAGAGTTCTTGAAGGGTCAAGCGACCAAGGTCGAGCGGAGAGTTCTTGAAGGGTCAAGCGACCAAGGTCGAGCGGAGAGTGGAGAGTGGAGAGTTCTTGAAGGGTCAAGCGACCAAGGTCGAGCGGAGAGTTCTTGAAGGGTCAAGCGACCAAGGTCGAGCGGAGAGTTCTTGAAGGGTCAAGCGACCAAGGTCGAGCGGAGAGTTCTCCAAGTGTGGAGCGACTGGGGTCGAGCGGAGAGTGGAGAGTTGAGAGTTGAGAGCGGAGAGTGGAAAGTTGAAAGTTGAGTAGCGTTAGGACTGGACTTTGATGATGCGGCCAACGGGAACCTTCATGAAGGCACAGCCGAGGAAACCGACGCGGACTCCTACATAGGATGATTTGTCACCAGGGAGCTCCACAATCTGTGCGAGGTCGTCGTAGGTGTCAAAGCCAGCGATGCGAACATATTCGCCAAGGGAAAAAGAGGTAGCGAAATCCACATCGTACTCTTCCTGTCCGAGCATAGCCTTGAGGAGGCGCATCTCACTCTCGCGGATGGTGGCGAAGGACCTGAAGCCGTTGGGGTTGTTGCGTTTAGCGGGGTCAATCATGAAAGATATGACCCGTGGGAAGAGCCTTATTTCGTTGAGCCTGCTGGCTTCGATCTTCACGAAGACGACGCCGGGGATGACCATCTTCTCGACTTTCTTGCGCTGACCGTTGCGCCAGAGGTGCGTCTCCCAACGTGAGGGGACATAGGCTTCGTAGTTGGTTTTCAGCAGGTTCTCGCAGACCTTCTTCTCTGCTCGTGGAGAGACATAAGCCACGAACCATTGCCGCACCTCATCCGCCTTTATCTTGCCCGATTTTAACGCATTGGCTACGCCTCCGGCGCCGTCAGTTAGGTGAACTGTCGTTGTCGGAAGTGGCTCGCTTGGGTTAATACTCGGGTTAATACTCTCGGTCTTGTTGGCCGTGGCATTGGGTTGCTTCGGGCCAGTGTTGGAGGTCGGCATATTGGTTAACCGTACTCATTTAGATTGCAAAGGTAAGCATTCTTTTTGATACAGCATACTTTTTTCCGAAATATTTGTTACTTTTTCCTGTCAAAAGGGCTTTTTTGTCTGTTTAACCCCGAAAAAGAGCGTTTGGAGAACAATTTATTCCCACTCGATCGTGGCGGGCGGTTTGGAGGAGATGTCGTAGCAGACGCGGTTGATGCCGCGGACGTGGTTGATGATGTCGGTGGAGACACGAGCCATGAGGTCAAAGGGTAGGTGTGCCCAGTCGGCAGTCATGGCATCAGTGGAAGTCACGGCACGCAGGGCAACGGGGTGTTCGTAGGTGCGTTCGTCGCCCATGACCCCAACGCTGCGCACGGAGGACAGGAGGATGGCACCGGCTTGCCATATCTTGTTGTAGAGGATGTCACCGTCCTCACAGCGGTATTCGCGTAGGGCACGGATGAAGATGTCATCGGCTTCCTGGAGGATGCGCACTTTCTCGGGGGTGATGTCTCCGAGGATGCGGACGGCAAGTCCTGGTCCTGGGAAGGGATGGCGCGAAATGAGATGTTCAGGCATATTCATCTGACGCCCAACGCGTCGCACCTCATCCTTAAACAACCACTTTAATGGTTCGCATAGCTGCAGGTTCATCTCTTCGGGCAGTCCACCGACGTTGTGGTGGCTCTTGATGGCCTTGCCCGTTATGTTGAGCGACTCGATGCGATCGGGGTAGATGGTACCTTGAGCGAGCCATCGGTAGGCCCCCCTTTCGTCCCCCGAGGGGGACACGTTAGTCATCAAACGTTTTGCTTCGGCATTGAAAACCTCGATGAAGTCGCGGCCGATGATCTTGCGTTTCTGCTCGGGGTCGGTGACACCAGCGAGGTCGTCGAAGAACTTGGCGCTGGCATCAACGCCCACGACGTTGAGCCCGAGACCCTTGTAATCCTCCATGACCTGTGCGTATTCATTTTTGCGCAACATGCCATGGTCCACGAAGATGCAGGTGAGTCGGTCGCCGATGGCACGGCTGATGAGTACGGCAGCGACGCTGCTATCGACACCGCCAGATAGTCCGAGGATGACGCGGTCGTTGCCGAGTTGTTGGCGGAGCTCGGATACCGTGGTATCGACGAAGGAGGCGGCGCTCCAGTCCTGACGGCTACCGCATATATCGACGACAAAATTCTTGAGCAACAGCGATCCTTGAACGGAATGGAATACCTCGGGATGAAACTGGACACCCCAGAGGGGAGCCCCCCCTACGGCCCCCGAGGGGGCTTCTGCAGCTTTGCCCTCAACATTTAGGACATCAGTGTCCCCCTCGGGGGACGAAAGGGGGGCCGACCAATAAGCGGCGTATTTGACGGATTCGGTGGAGGCGATGCAGTGGAAGCTGTCGGGGATGGCGGTGATGGTGTCGCCGTGGCTCATCCACACCTGCGAGCTTTCATCGAAACCGCGAAAGAGGGGATTGGAGCGGTCGATGGTGGTGAGAAGCTGACGGCCATATTCGCGCGAAGGTGCCGGTTCGACACGCCCGCCCAGCGTGTGGCTCATATACTGAGCGCCGTAGCAGATACCGAGGACGGGATAGCGGCCAAGGAACTGGTTGAGATCCACGTGGAAGGCTTCGGGGTCATAGACCGAAAAGGGGGAGCCGCTGAGGATGACGCCGATGACGTCCGGGTCGTCCTGGGGAAACTTGTTGTAGGGAAGGATCTCGCAGAAGGTGTCCAGTTCGCGCACGCGGCGACCGATGAGCTGCGTGGTTTGCGAACCGAAGTCGAGGATGATGATCTTTTGCATATCGTATGAGAGATTATTTTACAGAAGAGGCAAAGGCGTCAGCCTCGGCCAGCGTGTCAATTTTCCCTACATCCATGAGACGCAGGTGGGGTGAAGGTATGCCGAGCAACTGGTGGTCGGAGCAGACGTTGAGGTAGAAATCGATGATGGAGAAACGCTCAGGCCATTGATCCATCATCGGGAAGAGCGAGGGATGGAAGAGGTGGATGCCGGAGAAGGCTAAGGCATGACAGCCTTGACGACCACGGAGCTCACCAGTCTTGACGTTTTGCCAACCCACGAGGCGGAAAGCGTCGTCGAAAAGCAGAAGGCGCGAAGAGGGACGGTCGGAAACGAGCAGGGATGCTTCGGCAGCGGGGGAGGCATAGAGGGTGTCGAGGTCGGCATTGGAGAGGATGTCGACATTGTGGATGAGGATGGGCGATGTGGGGTCGAAGAGGTGACGGGCGTGTTTTATGCCACCGCCCGTCTCGAGCAGGCTGTCGCGTTCGTCGCTGATAAGGATATCGAGGCCGAAGCGGTCGTGAGCATCGAGGAAGTCGATGATCTGCTGGCCGAAATGATGGATGTTGATGACGATGCGTTCGAAGCCAAATGTTTGCAGACGCTCGATGACATGCTGCAACAAGGGCTTACCAGCCACCGGCACGAGGGCTTTGGGCATCGTGTCGGTGAGGGGGCGGAGGCGTGTGCCGAGGCCGGCAGCGAAAATCATTGCTTGTTTCACGGTGCAAAGATACGGAGAATTTATGATTTAACGATTTGCTATTGATTATTTCTGCGATAATATGGGCAAAAAAGTGGGCGACGATGGGGTTATTGGCGGTTTGCAGCTACGATTTCGAGGATATCGGGTCCGAAGTCGTTAGCGGTCTTTGGGCCTATGCCGGGGATGGAGAGGAGCTCCTCGGTGGTGCGAGGCTGGAGGTTGGTGATGCCGATGACGGTGCGGATGGACATGACGTAGGAAGTTGGCAGGCGCCGCTCTTTTGCGACGGCGTTGCGCCAGTCGAGGAGGCGGCGGTAGAGGGTGGCATTAGTGATGCGATTGTAGTCGATGACAGCCTTAGCGGGGCGGCGAGAGGAGGAGGGAGAGGAGGAAGGAACAGGGGAGGGGGGAGAGGAAACAGGAGCGGAGGAGGGGGAGGATTTGGGTTTGCGGGAGCGGGGGGCACGTTTCTTCTTGGTGGGGGCCCCAGT
>Ga0247611_10000402_pt1 | contig 89062 bp, 66 predicted proteins | sample 177DNAGHGhighgp2_FD_192422 | JGI IMG/M metagenome (GOLD analysis project Ga0247611, IMG submission 192422) | Sheep rumen microbial communities from Palmerston North, Manawatu-Wanganui, New Zealand - 1770 DNA GHGhigh gp2 | ecosystem: Host-associated > Mammals > Digestive system > Stomach > Rumen...
CCCACCCCGCCGCATGTCCACCCTCGCGCCACCTCCTCCCCTCCCCTCGCGCTCCCCAGCCGCCCAACAGCCCCGCGCCCACCCCGCAGCATGTCCACCGTCGCGCCCCCTCCTCCCCTCCCCTCGCGCTCCCCAGCCGCCCGACAGCCCCGCGCCCACCCCGCCGTATGTCCAGCCTCCCGCCCCACCAACTCCGCTCTAAGTCCGCTCTAACTCCGCTCTGGGTCCGCTCCTTATTCTACATTTTATTTCTATTTATTCTACATTTATACACTACTTCGCCTCTTAAAGGCCGTCAACAAAGCAATTAAATTGCGTATTTCCATTAAGATACCGGCGAGCACAGAACAAAACAGCAGCCGTGGCGCTGCGGCAGACGGGGGAAAAAGGTGAGGGGCGGCAACGCCGACAGGGCGCAGCCAGAGGCAACTGCCTGATGGGCAGCAGGGCAATAGATGGGGCGGAGCTATCGGAGTGGTAGCGGGTCGTGGAGGCGGTAGTATTCGGCGTAGGCGAACTGCAGGCCGCTCTCGTCGTCAGTCTGGCGTGGGGTGATGCTGCTCTGGCGGAACACCGAGGGGTCGATGGCGGGAAAGTAGACATCGGCCTCGAAGTCGCTGTAAACCCACGTCACATACAGGCGGGAGGCTATGGGCAGGAAGAGCCGGTAGATGGCAGCGCCACCCATAACAAACACCTCCTCCTCGCCTTCGGTCATGTTCAGCACCTGCGGCACGGAATGGGCTATCTCGACGGTGCCGGTGGCCGTGGGCGGGGTGTCGAAACGGAAAGCCTCGTCGTGGGTCAGCACGATGTTGCGCCTACGGGGCAGGGGTTTCTTGGGGAGCGAGTCGAAAGTGCGGCGCCCCATGATGACGGAGTGGCCGGACGTGAGGGACTTGAAACGTTTGAGGTCGTCGCTGATGTGCCACAGGAGGTCGTTGTCTTTGCCAATGGCCCAGTTCTGCGCCACGGCCACGATGATGGAGAGGTTGGGTTTGGGATGGATGTCGATCATATTTTTGAATGGGGGAATGTGGGAGTGTGTTAATTCGTTAATTCGTTAATGTGGGAATGTGTTAATTCGTTAATGTGCTAATGGGTTAATGGGTTAATGGGGAATGGGGTTGTTCTTTGACAGCGCCAGCCACTCACACATTTACACATTCACACATTCAATCTCGATTTGGGGTTGGAGAAAATGCGCATGGAACGCTCGAAGATGCCGTTCATGTAGGCGATGGCCAGACCGTAGTTGCTGACGGGGATGCCGGCCTCAATGGCGGGTGCCAGTCGAGCAGCCAGCTGTTTGGCCGTCACCACACAGCCGCCACACTGGATGATGAGTGCATAGTCGGTCAAAGCGCGGGAGGGCTGGCCGTCGGCGGGACCGGTGATGGGTGAGAGTCCTGCCACGGCCTCGCAGTGCAGCTCTTTGCCCGTGTAGCGGGCCAAGAGGCGGGGCAGTTTGACGCGGCCGATGTCTTCGCAGGTGACGTTGTGGGTACAGCTTTCGAGCATCAGCACGCGGTCGCCGTCTTGCAGGCGGTCGATGGCGGGGGTGCCTTTGACATACTCGTCGAACAGGCCTTTGGCACGGGCCAGCACCACACTGAAGGAGGTGAGGAACACTTGGTCCGGCACCAGTTTGGCCACCATGTCGTAGACCTGGCTGTCGGTCACGACCAACCGAGGGGGCTGCTTCATGGTGGAGAGGGTGTCGGCCAGTTCGGTCTCGCGGCAGACGATGGCGCGGGCGTGGTTGTCCAGCAGGTCGCGCAGCACCTGCACTTGGGGCAGGATCATGCGGCCCTCGGGGGCGGAGGAGTCGATGGGCGTGACCATCACCACGGTGTCGCCCGCGCCCACCACATCGCCCAGCAGCGAGCGGTGGACGTAGGCCGTTTCGGGCAGGGCCTGACGGATACGGGTGGTGAGGGGCTCGCGCAGCGAGGGGTCTTTGACAGTAAGGACAAAGATGGAGGTTTCGTAATCGTGCTCTATACGCTCAATGAGAGCGGGGTCGGGCTTTAGGCGGTCGGCCTGGGAGTAGATGAGCACATAGGGGATGCCGCGTTTGCGGCAGGTGTCCACCAGCATCACCTCCTCGGCCTCGAAGCGGTTGTTGGTGAAAAGAATCAGTGCGAGGTCGGCCTGGGCAAGCATGTCGAGACTGCGGTCGATGCGCTGGCGGCCCACGGTGCCCTCATCGTCGATGCCGGCGGTGTCGATCCACACCACGGGGCCCACGCCGCCGATTTCCATGGTTTTCTTGACGGGGTCGGTGGTGGTGCCGGCCAAGTCGGACACGATGGCAATCTGCTGCCCGGTCAAGTAATTGACCAATGAGCTCTTGCCGTAGTTCCTGCGGCCAAAGATGCCGATATGAGGTTTCAGTTCGTTTCCTTTCATGCTTTAATAACGCAGCGGCGATGCTTTTATTGTCGAAGAGGTCGTCAAATCAGTGGCAACAACAAAAGGTCCGCGAGACTCCGTGCCGGAGACGAGCGCTGCCTTCCCGTCGCATTGCAGTGGACAGGCGGGCGACGCAGGTGATGGTGGTGGCACAAGGCTCCGTCGACGTTGCTGCCGTCGGCGGGAATGGCACAATAGCCCTCGTCGCGCTCTATCACGCCCATCGCTTAGCGAAACAGCATCTGCCGGACAAAGAGGGCCACCAATTGGCATGAGGTGGGCTGGCACTTGTGGCTGAGGCCCATCGTGGGCTCGGTAAAGGTGGTAGGAACAATCTGTTGGCGGCGGCTGAGATTGGTGTCAGCAGCGCCTTAATCGAATTATGATAAATGTCTGCCACCGCAGACGCTGATATTTTTCACATCTCTACCCGCTATTTTGTTGCAGATGGAAGATGCTGTTCCTTTGCAATTGATTATGTGAAATATGCCAGAATCCTTCGACTTCCATTTGGCCTTCGGGGTGGGTTGAGACATGACGGACATCACTCCCATCGCTTTGTTGCCTGGCACAGGCACATCATCCTGTGGGGAACAAAATAATTGGGGAAGAATGACGTTATGAACAGCGATTATTTTGCACCTAAATAATAAGGCGCGAGGAAATAGGCTGTAGCGCCCCTTAAAAAAGTAACGTATCAACAAATAAAAAACATGACCTTAAAGAACCTCACAGCGCTGTTGGTGTGCATGATACTGGCTGTCGGCACCTCGGCGCAACAACAAACAGGACAGGCAAATGCCATAAATACCCAAAAGGTGTCAGCCCACCTTGTGCGGCTGACCAAGCAACATCTGAAGGCTGGCAGCAAGGACTCGTCGAAGAGAATTTATGCACTGGCCACGCTGGGCCAGCGATGCGATGCCAAGTCGTTTTTCGAGCGACATGAGTGCCAGCTTGTGGACAGTATCGGCCGGATTTATATCATCGGCGTCCCGCTGAGGGCCGTGCCCTCGCTGTCGAACAACGACACCGTGGAGCGGATCGAGGCCGAGCGGATGCCGCGACCGGCCATGGATGTGACACCCAGGCAGGTGAACGCGACGGATGTCTACACAGGGACGGGACTGCCCCAGGCCTTTACGGGAGCTGGTGTGGCCGCCGGTGTTTTTGACAGCTATTATGACTTCACCCATCCCGCATTCAGGGATGCTGCGGGCAACTTGCGTATAAAATACTACTATGACTTTCACTGGCCCAATGCTGACAGCACTTTAGGGCATGTCATAGAATCGACCGAAGAGATTGAGGCACAGGAGCACTCGCTCTATACCCTGAACGGAGTGCATGGCACCCACGTGACGGGCATCATGGCCGGGGCTGCGGTGGACGGCAACTACCGCGGCATGGCCCCTGAGGCCGACATCTATCTGGCCGACTTCAATTCAGAGCGTGCACAATTTGCCAATCCCGACGAGCATACTTCGGCCATAGCTGTATTGGGATTCAAGTATATCTTTGACCGCGCCGCTGCCGACGGCAAACCATGCGTCATCAACTTCAGCAGCTGCGAGAGCGTCACCCTCACGCGCCAACGGACGCTGGAAGGCGAAGCCCTGCAAGCCCTTGTGGGGCCGGGACGCATCATCGTGGCCGGGGCTGGCAACGACGGCACCCGGGCTTGCTATTTGGAAAAAGGTGCGGACGACCCGCAGGCCGGCACCGGCATCGTGAACGGGATTTATGGCGGTGGCCTGATTGACATCGACTTGGTGACGAATGGCAACCAGCGTGTGCGGTTCGACTTTTTCGGCATGGGCCTTTCGGGCGGCGGCATAGAAGGTACGATTGCCTTCAATACCGACAGCATCGATGCCACCACGGGCAACCACTACTCGACCACGGTGACTTTTGGCGACATAGACATGGACGTGACCGTCAGTCCGCAGACGGACCCTCGTGGCACGGTGTATCACATCGAGGCCACGATGCCTAATTTGGGCTACCTGTTCCTGTGCGGGGCAGTGGTGCTGATGACCAGCGACAACCCTGCTTGGATGTACAGCGACATCGGATTCAGCCCGTTTGAGAATGTGGCCGATGTGCCTCAATATAGCTTCGCAAAGCCCGGCTATTCGGTTTCGTGGCCCGCCTGTCTGCCCAACATAATAGGCGTCGGGGCCACGGGATATAAGTCGTCCATTACCAACATCGACGGCGAAAGCAACTACGACTATGTACAGTTCGAACCCGAAAGGGAGGGCCTGATTGCCAAGTTCTCGTCGTATGGTCCGACCTTCGACGGACGCATCAAGCCCGATGTGGTGGCTCCCGGCATGAATATCAACGCTCCATACAACAGCTTCTATACCGATTTCGAAGGCACAAGAAAATACTTGACATACCGGACCACCTACGGCGGAAAGGACTACTATTATCTCGCGGAGTCGGGGACATCCATGTCGTCGCCCGTGGTGGCTGGAGCCATAGCCCTCTGGCTGCAGGCAAGGCCCACACTTACTCCGCAGGAGGCTCTGGACGTGATAAGACGCACGGCCACCCATCCTGACAGCAGAATGGAATATCCGAACAACACATACGGATATGGCCAGATTGACACGTACCGCGGACTGCTGGAAGTCCTCCAACTGCCTGTCAGCATTCCTGAGCTGAGCGACCACCAACCGTCGGACGTCAATTTCCGCGTGGAGAACCGACGCCTGTACGTCGACTTTGGCGAAAAGGTTCCTGAACGGATGAGCCTCCACATTTACACCGTCGACGGTCGCAAGGTGATGGCTCAGAACGGGAAGACCGATGTCGACCTGTCGCGGCTGCCAGCGGGAGTGTATGCCGTCCAACTGCTCACTGACAGCAAAAGCACCACCGGCTCGACCCTCATAAGGTTGCAATAGCACCCGGCCTGACGGGGCAAGGAGCAACTGCTGTCCCCCAAAGACCGTCATAAGAAGAATGACCACGGGCTTGGCCCGTGGTTTTTTTGTTGCGGTTTACGTTGAGCGGGATTTATTTTGTATCTTTGCATTCGTCAAAGAGATTCACCTACTTTGCCAAACACTATTATTATCAACAAAATACACACAAATGAAACACATTAAGTTATTATCCTTGTGTCTTGGGGCAGCGATGCTGCTCGGAGCCTGCGGACAGAAAAAGACCGAGACGGCCAACGTGGCACCCGCCGACAATGTTTATCAGTTTTGCTTTGTCAATGGCACCGGCGACACGGTGTCGATGAACGACTATCAGGGCAAGGTGCTGCTGGTGGTGAACACGGCCACCCAGTGCGGTTTCACTCCCCAGTATGCCGACTTGCAGGCCCTCTACGCCACTTATCACGACCGTGGGCTGGAAATTCTTGATTTCCCCTGCAACCAGTTTGGCGAACAGGCTCCCGGCACCAACGAGGAGATTGCCGCCTTCTGCACCGGCAACTATGGCACCACCTTCCCCCAGATGGCCAAGATCGATGTGAACGGCGACAATGCCATTCCGCTCTACACTTGGCTGAAAGAGAAGATGGGTTTTGGCGGATTCGACACCACCGACCCGCGCGGTGCTTACCTTCACGCCGCCTTCAAGGCGCAGGACAGCCTCTATGCCGAGAATCCTGACATCAAGTGGAATTTCACCAAATTCCTGATTGACCGCGAGGGCAATGTTGTGTGCCGTTTCGAGCCCACCGCACCGTCCACTGCCATTGCCGAGGCCGTGGAGAAACTGCTTTAATCCTTATGCCGTGCCGAACAGTTCATCATCCCCTTTAAGCGTGAGGCTGGCCACCCTGGCCGACGTGCCCCACATAATGCCACTCATCGACCACTCCCGAAGCATTATGCGGGCTAATGGCAACAATGTCCAGTGGGCGGGCTATCCAGGTCCCGACCTGATTGGTAGCGACATTGCCAAAGGCATTGGCCATGTGATTATGCAGCAGGACCACCCTGTGGGCTATTTTGCACTGCTGCAAGAGCCGGAACCCACCTACGCTGTGATTGAGGAGGGGCTGTGGCTGGACGACACCACACCCTATAACACCCTGCACCGCCTGGCCTGTGCGCCGGGGGTGCAGGGTATTGCAAAGTGTGCTTTCTCTTTTGCCGAAAGCCGCTGCGCCTCTGTCCGCGTCGACACCCACCTTGCCAACTCCATCATGCTTCACATCATTCAGAGTCGGCTTTACACCCGCTGCGGCGTGGTGTATATGCGCGACGGGACCCCTCGCGAAGCGTTCCAGAAGATGATGTACCCCATGGTGACACCCTCGCTCAGACAGTATGTAGAGCAGTTTATCCTGCCGCAATACAGTCATTTCGACGCTGCCCACGGGGTGGACCATGTACAGCGGGTGATTGCTCAGAGCATGGAACTTATGGGCAAACTGTCAGCACAGGGACAGAGCGGGCTGGATGCTGACATGGTGTACACCATTGCCGCCTATCACGACACGGGCATCAGCGAGGGACGCGAGACTCACCACCTCTTCTCCGGCCGCATCATACGCAATGACCAACGGCTTAAAGAATGGTTCACCTGCCAGGAGATAGAGACCATGGCCCAAGCAGCCGAGGACCACCGAGCCTCGCTGAAGGGCTTGCCCCGCTCCCTGTATGGCATGATTGTGGCCGAAGCCGACCGCGACATCGAGCCAATCACTGTCGTGCGCCGCACCATCGCCTACGGGTTGGCCCACCATCCCGAACTGGACACCGAAGCTCTCTGGCAACGCACGCTAAAGCATCTGCACGAGAAGTATGACGACGGCGGATACCTGAGACTGTATGTCGACTGCTCCCGCAACGCCCACCAGCTGGCCTTGCTGCGCCAGCTGATCCATGACCCGTCGCGCCTGCGTCAACTCTTCGACCTCGAGATGGCAAAGGCATCACCCCTTACATAAAAAACATATCGGTTGGCCACACTACGGTGGCCATCATTCAATAAAACCTGAATCGGACAAAACAATGGAAACATTCCTCATCATCTTAGCCATCATCTTTGCATTGATCGGCCTGGCAGGGTCCATCATTCCCGGACTGCCGGGGCCTCCCCTCAGCTGGGCTGCCGCATTGGTACTCAGTTTCACCTCCGTGGCCGACATCTCCCCCATGTTCCTTTTTGTGACGGGTGCCATTGCCGCCGTCATCACCGTGCTCGACTATGTAGTCCCCTCCCTCAGCACCAAACGGTTTGGAGGCAGCAAGGCCGGCATCTGGGGCTGCAACATAGGGTTGGTGATATCCATCGTAGGGCTGCCTTTCGGTCCTCAAGGACTTCTGGGCGTCATCCTGTGGCCTTTCATTGGGGCACTGGTCGGCGAGTTGATCAGCGGCAAAGAAAGCCGAGAGGCACTCCGAGCTGCATGGGGCGCCTTCGTAGGTTTCCTGACGGGAACAGGGCTGAAATTCGTCTACTCCCTCATCCTGGCCATACTCCTGATAAGAGATATTATCGTCTGAAGAAGGGACGGACATCTAATCGTTCAGATGCCCAACTGACCGAACGGACTGACTACTTATGCAGGTAGCGGTGCACCCGGTCGTTGGCATTGACAGGATTGATGTCGGAAGTCTCCATATCGATGAAACTGACATCGATATGAACCGGATTGCTGCTGTCAAGCTCGAAATAGCCAGCCGAATACCACTCAATAATACGTCCGTCGACAGTACCCTCGACACCTACCACCACATAGCGGGCCAAGTCCGACGAGGTGATTTCAAAAATCTCACCCGGTTCGGCATACTTCAGTTCCCGTGATTTCACAAGGTCGAAACCGTAATCGTATTCAAACAAGGTGATATTGGCCACGTTAGTAGCGCGGTCGTGATATTGAACCGTATAATGCGACTCTTTATAGCACGAGGAAAGGACGAGGCAGAATACTGCCGAAAGAACTAATAATAATCTCTTCATTGTATCTGTGTGTTTCTGATTAATAAGCCATCAAATCACCCGTCTCAGTCCCCTGCAATCTGCACAAAGGAGTGGACAGGGGCTATCGCGTTGAGAGCCTCGTGGTCGTAGAGGTCGGGGAACTCCACCATGAACAAAAATTCCTTCACCTTGACCTTATACTCTTTGCCGTTCACACGCACAGCCTCGCGGTTCAGACTCTCGGCTATTCCCATGGCCGTGCCTCCTGTGGCCAGCACATCATCGAAGAAGGTGATGTTAAATGTGTCGCCCTCAGGTGTGCCGGCGGCTATATCGCTGAGCCTATAATAAACATGGTCGCTGCCATACTCCTTCTCGATGGCCACATCGTGCAAGTCACCTTCGCTGTAGGGCAGTTTCCCCTTCTTACGGATTGGGATAATCGTGCTGACCGTCTTGGAGCAAGTGAGCAACGGCGCCGCAAAAAGGAAACCGCGAGCCTCGACCGTAGCTACGTTGGGGCAATGCGTATGCGCATCAATATCGGCCACCAACTGGTTGAAGGCTTCCTTGTTATGAAGGAAAGGCAAAATGTCTATAAAATCAATACCCTCCTTGGGGAAGTCGGGATAGTGGTTGATAATATCAAGATAATTCATAGTTTGTTCGATATATGAACTAATAATTTGCAAAGATACAACTTTTTTTTCACTTACAATAAAAAGTCACCGTTATTTCTATCACCGCTGCGCGTGGAGCTGCTGTCACGGCTGCTTTCCATCCACTCCATTCAGATATTGCCACGCCCGCCGATACCTCTCCATGCGGTCCAAATCCCTCTGGCTGGGGTGCGGAATCCGACTGAGGTCCATATTGTCTTCCAGGTCGGCGCGCTTCACCTCATGGGCAATCGGATTGGCGGCAGCCCGCCTCACGTAGTCCTCATACTCCTCCCCTTCCCGCCGGGTGAGAGCCACCACAGCCTCGACAATACAATCGGGGAATCCCTGTTCGCGCAAATAGCCAGCCGTCACGCCTCCGTCCTCGATGGTGTCGTGCAGCAGCGCCGCCACCTTGGCTTCCGGCGTACAACAATTCTCAGCCACACGCACCGGGTGCTGGACATACGGGTTTCCTCCTTTGTCCACCTGCCCCCGATGAGCCTCCTCGGCAATGGCGTGGGCCTTTTGCAACAGCAACGTCAATTCATCCATTCACTCCAACGGCTACATCGCCCATATCAGCAACCCGCCACAGATTACAATCCCGGTCACCACAAGGTCCACCAAGCAGAATCCCATTATATCCTTGGCGTCGAGTTTAGCAATGGCCAGTGCGGGGATGGCCCAGAAAGGCTGTATCAGATTGGTCCATGCGTCGCCCCAGGCTATAGCCGTGCCCGTAAGTCCCGGATCCACACCCAAGTCGGCACCGGCGGCAAACATGATGGGAGCCTGAATGGCCCAATGGCCGCCACCCGAAGGCACAAACATATTCAGCACCGCGGCGCAAAGGAAGGTGAGCAACGGATAGGTAGTGGCGTTGGAGATAGAAATGCACGCATCTGCCAGCACGGTGCCGAACGAAATGCCGCTGGCTCCGACACCAGTGATGATGCCCATAATGCCCGCATAGAAAGGGAACTGGAGAATAATGCCCGACGCACCCTTCGAGGCCTGGGTAAACGCACGCACATAAGCCAGCGGGGTGCCATGCAGCAGCAAACCCAGAAAGAGGAAAAGCATAATCACACTTCCGAGGTCAAACGAGCCACCGCCCCACCCCAGATGGTACACCAGATACACCAACCCGATGCCCGCCACAATCCACGACAACAGGCGCGACTGTTCCATCCGCTGGGCCGGAGTGGGATTGTCCTGCAACGGCTTGGGGGCAGAGGCCTCCTCCTCCAGCAAGGCGGGATCCACACTCACCACATCCTTCTTGGGGTACATCAGGCAGTTGGTTGCCACAATGGCCACCATCACTACCAGCACCATGACTAGGTTGTGAGGGTCGAGAATGGTCTGCGAGATAGGCACGGGAGCCATCAGCACCCCATTGGTGGCTTTGGTGAGAGCCTCGCCGGGAGTGGCCATGGTCAAGGGGATTGAACCCGAAAGGCCGGCATGCCATACCACAAATCCGCTATAGGCCGACGCAATCAGCAACCGGTAATCAATCGTGGGCATTTTGCGGGCTATCTCCTTGGCAAAAATCACCCCCACAATGAGGCCGAAACCCCAGTTCAGCCAGCAAGCCAGCGCCGAGACAGCCGTCACCAGCGCTATAGCTCCCACCGGGGTCTTGGGAATTGCAGCCAGCGCACTGATGCCTCTTTTCACCACTGGGGCAGCCGCCAATGTGGAGCCGCACACCAGCACCAACGCCATCTGCATGGCAAAGGCCAACAGACTCCACACTCCTCCACCCCAGTGGTCGATCACCTCGAGCGGGGTCTGATGGCAGATGGGCATGGCCAGAATGGCCGCCACAAGGGTCAGGATAATAGCAAAGATAAATGGTTCGGGCAACCAACGTTGCACCATGCGTACACAGAATTTTATCATAAGGCAAAGTATAGAATAACAGGGCCGCCGACACCTCGGCCTTTCCGAGGCATCCGCCTAACCCCGACCAATGTTCATTTCCCAACCGACATCAGCAGCATCATCTTGTTATAAAAATCCGTATTCTGCATAACGCCGCTGAAGTGTGAGGCTCCAGGCCCGAATGAGAACACCGGGACCATCACTCCGGAATGTCCGCCGGTGGCCCATGTGGGGCGACTCACCCCGGCTTCGATGTCGCCTTTGAGCAGGGTGAGGCCACCAGTCTCGTGGTCGGCGGTGACCACCACGAGGGTCTGCCCGTCGCGCTCAGCAAAATCGAGCACCGCATTAAGCATCTGTTCGAAATCCGCCATCTCCGCAGCGAGATACAGACTGTCATTATTGTGGCAAGCCCAGTCAATCTGCGAACCCTCAATCATCAGCACAAAGCCGTTGTCGTTTCGGTTCAACGTCTCAATAGCCTTGAGGGCCGAAAGGGTCAGCATCGGGCCGCGCTCCGTGGCCATGGGGGGATTGTCGGGCGTCAGCAGGCCGCAGATGCGGGGGCTGCGGCTCCGCGTCATGTCCTCCACAGTATACACCATGTCATATCCGCGTCCCCTCAGCGTGTCAATCGGAGACTTCCCATCCTTGCGATTGGCGGGCAAAAAATGATTCTTGTCGCCCCCAATCATCACCTCGAAGGGACAAAGCGCCATCTGCATGCTTATGGTGTCAAACGATTTACGGTTCGCCACATGGGCATAGGTCGATGCCGGCGTGGCGTCCAGCACACTGCTCGTCACCACAAAGCCCGCCGCCTTGCCAAAAAAGCGCTTGGCATCGACAAGAAACGAGTTATACTCCGTCCCGTCGGGACCCTTGGCAACATGGTGGTTCTCCACCTTGTGGCCAGTCATGAGGGCCGACCCGCCGGCACCCGAGTCGGTGGTGTAGCGGTTATAGGAATAGGTTTGGGAAAAGCCGCTGAACGGGAACCGCATAAAGGCACTGCGATGGCTGCGCTGCGCCACAATCGATGAATAGACCTGAGCCGTACCCATGCCGTCGCCAACCACGAAGATAACGTTCCGCGGCGCCTCCGCGACAACCGTGCTGTGCTTAGGCCGCTGAGCTGTGGCCACGACCGGCAACAGGCAGATGATGAGAATCAATACTTTTTTCATGTTATGTCTTTACAAGTTACTGACTATATTTCGCATAGGGCAGGAAGTCCACCCCTCTGCACAATTACCAATTTAAAAATCAAAGCCTTGCCACAACAGGCGCAACAGGCTCCCATTCCGAACGCGGATGCAAAGATACACATTTTCCGCAAGATAACAACTCCCACATACTATCTATTTTTCAACACCTTTTTCACACCGTCCTTTCCCCGCACCCGTCCCCTCCCTTCGCAATGGCAGCACAGTGACCACCCACAGCCCACACCCCACCACGATACCATTTTTTCCCTTACGGAAGGTGACCGATAACGAAAGCGCGCCGATGCACGCCACTTCCCCCACTGCCACAGCAAAAAAGACGCATTTTATCGGCGCCGTCGCGTCTTCACACTTCAAGCCCATAGCCAAACCTCATTTTCCGCACCGGAGCCCATCATGGCAGCACCCATTGTGTTCGCACCGCTGCGTCACGACAATTGGCCGCCCAACCTTCAATAGCCATATTGTTTCTTCTTTGTCTCTATTTTATTTCTATTTATTCTATGAATTATCTCTGGAACAGAAAGAATGAAGTGTTGAATAGCTGGACATGTGCAGTGGAAATATACATCCTCCACCCGGTTTCCGTTTTCTTTGCTCCCATTTTCGGGCGGGCAGATTCCTCATGACCCGGCAGCGGTGGCCGATTCGGGAGGGCGGATGGAGAGAATGATTTTCTGACCAATAGGCTGGCCAATCATGCCCTCACTGTTGCCCGCAAGGCCCGTACATAGCGGCGGCGAGCGCCTTTATTGCAGCGCCGGGAGGATTTCGCGCTCGAAAAGGTCGCGGCGGATGAGGCGGTAGTGGGGTGCGTAGGCTTGGTTGAAGCGGGCACTGTGATGGAAGACGTAGTCGCCACGGTCAAAAACCTGCTGAAGGGCAGCGGCGTCGGCCTCGAAATTGTGCGGGCGAGGGTTGAGGGTGCCAAGCAGGGTTTGCAGTCGCTGCCACTGGCCACGCCAATCGTAGAGGGGCATGGGTTTGTCCTGCCGGGCGCTGAGCATGAGGAGCTGGACGAAGCGTCCGAGGTCGAAGCGGTGCTGTTTGAGGATTTTGATGTTGACACGCACATAGTTGCCTTCAATGCCGGCATATTCGTAGTCGGGATAGCGGGTGTCGGCAGTGTCGATTTGCTCCATCTCGCGAAGGATGTAGGCGGCGCAGGTGGCGGAGTCTTTGATGATGTGACCGGGGCCGTAGATGTCCTGGAAGCAGAGTTTGTATACATCCTGCAGCTGGGCTTCGGGGAAACGGCGCAGATAGTCGGACAGCACTTGGCGGGCGCGGTTGGGGACTGCGTAGTGGCCGGCGGTTTGGCGGTCGAGAATGTGCCGGGCCACATCGAGGGTGCTGGCTTGGGGCGGGCGGGGACTGGCAGGGGTGCCCGTGCGGGCCCACTGCCGCTCGAAACGGGCGAGGGTGCTGTCGAACCGAGTCGGGTCGAAGGGCACACCGGCGACCACGGCCGAGTCGACGGCGTGGAAGAAGAGGCTCCAGCGTGTGCGGTAATAGTCGCGCAGGAGGCCGCTCCACATGCGGTTGGCATAGTCGTTGAGCACCGGGCCGCCCCACACGGTGAGCAGCGTGCGGGCCGAGGTCTCGAAATAGTCCTTTTCGTGCTGGGTCTTGCCCCAACTGCGGGCTTGGTCGGCCCAGCTGTAGTAGTCGAACGGCTGGATGGTGGCAAGGAGCTGGTCGGCATCGTCAATCATGTCGAGGGCGATGCGGGCATAGCGGTGCATGGTTGCGGTGTCGGCCCGGCGGTAGGCGTCGGTGTAGGCGTCGCGCACTTCCATGAAATGATTGCCCAGCCACTGGCTGAGGAGGAGGGCCACATCGTAGCTGTAGGTGCCGCGCTCGGAAGGACTAACCATCAGCTGGCGCACGGCCCGGAGGAGGGTGGCATTGTCGTAGGAGTGGTAGGGCTTGGTGTAGTAGGTGCCGTGGCCGGCAAGCGAGGGCCGGGCCACCATCTGGGTACCCATGCCGTAGAAGGAGCCGTCGCGGTAGACGGAGTCGGCCAGGAGCTGCCACGCCTGTCGGCAGGAGGGGCTCTCTTCCCCATAGCGGAGGTCGGCCCAGCGGGCCATGAAATCGGGCACGACGGAGGTGGCGTGGCTGAGGTGCCAGGGATGTTCGAGCAGGAATTCGAATATCTGGGGGCTGGGGTCGAAGCTCTCGAGGGTGGAGCCCACGCCCAGCAGGTTGGGAAGGTGGGCGGAGTAGAGGCTGTCGAGGCGGGCATGGAGGTCATGGAGGTCGCCCACAAGCATGGTGTTGCCGCCGAAGTTGCCAAGGTAACACCAGATGAAGGGCTGGCCGTAGAAGGCATCGGTTTGGCGCCATACTTCGGTCTTCTCGCAGAAATAGTCAAGCAGTACCATACGGCCGCGAGGCACGGCGGTGAGGTAGGCTTTGAGCCGCTCGGGTGACCATTGCTTGCGTTTATAGTAGAAGACCCATGACATCTGCAACCACCAGGCATGGGGGTCGGACTGGGTGAGGGAGCGGAAGATGTGGGAGGAGAGGGAGGCAAGGTAGGCGGTGTCCCAGCTGGGAGGGTCCATCTCGTTGAAGGGGTCGATGGCGTAGACGTGGTTGGTGCCGTAGAGGGCGGCCTGTTTGGAAAGGTAGGACTTCTGGATGCGGGCAAAGAGGCTGTCGGTGGGGTTGAGGAAACAGGTGGGCTCGAAACCGCACCATCCGCTGAGCATCTTGGTGTCGGCCTGGGGGAAGCGCTGGGCTATCTGGCGGGGTATGTGTCCGGCGAAGGCGGGGAGAACGGGGGTCATGTTGAGCTCGCGCTCGCGGGCAAGGATTTTGCGTTGCAGGTCGCGCTGCCCGTCGATCCACGACTGAGGCAGCGGGCCGCCAAAAGAGTCGAGGTTGGCCATGCGGTGCCAAGGCAGATGGGCCGGACCACTGAAATAGGCGCGTATCTCGTTGTCGGACATCCCCATTTCGCGCCACACTTGCTGCCAGACGGCTTCCTGACCGGTGAGGGCAAGGGGCATGTTGACCCCGTTGAGGGCCATCCAGTCGATGAAGCGCTCCCACTGGGGCCACTGCCACCAAGGCATGGTGTAGCCATAGGTGCAGTAGTTGAGGAAGAAACGCAACGGCACGGCGCAGCGGCGCACCACCTGGTGGGGCACCCGAACCATGCGCTTTGGCAGCTCGACGGGCTGGTCGGCATACCACGACACATGGACGTTGAGGTATTCTTTGAGGTAGTAGTTGAGGGCCATGGCCATGGTGTTGTCGTTGTTGGCCTCGATGCATATCCTGCCTCCCGCAGTGTAGAGGACGAAGACATCGGCGGTGTCGGGACGATGGTAAAACTCGAAATATTTGGCTTTGTCGCCCAGTATGCGCTCGGCCAGCTTTGCGGCGGCATGCTGCGCATGGAGCGGAGCAGCGGCAGAAAGGACGATGACGGCGAGGAGGAGAATTCGTTTCATGATGGTGGGGATATGAATGGACTATGGTATTTATATTCAGTTTGCAGGGAGCTGACGGCGCTCGGTGCGGCGCACAACGGCGATGCTGGCCTCGTAGAGGGCATAGATGGGCAAGGCCACAAGGGAGAGGGTGAGGGCATCGCCCGTGGGGGTGATGACGGCGGCAAGGATGAGAACCACCACCACGGCCTGGCGGCGGTAGCGCCGCATGAACGAGGAGTGCAGAAGGCCCACCTTGGCGAGCAACCACGCCACTATGGGCAGCTCGAACACAACGCCCATGAGGAGACTGAGCATGAGCAGCATGTCGATGTAGGAGGTGAGGGAAATCTGGTTGGGGACGGAGGGGCTGACTTGGTAGGTGCCAAGGAATCGGAAGGTGAAGGGAAAGATGAGGAAGTAGTTGAGCAGCACCCCGGCCAGGAACATCAACCCGCCACCCACCACGGCTTTCACGGCAGGGCGACGCTCGCGGTCGTACAGCCCCGGCGAGACAAAACGGAAAAGGAGGTAGATGATGTAAGGGGAGACGACGAGGACGCCGGTCCAGAGCGCCACGCGCATGTGGACAATGAACTGCTGGGCCAGCTCGGGGTTGAAAAGTTGGATGTGGAAATGTGCCTTGACACCGGTGATTTGCTCAAAAAGGCGATAGGTGACAAAGGTGTCGAGGCTGGGGGCCATGACCACGGCGAAGAGCCATTCTTTGCAGCAGAAAGCGGCAACCATGGCCACCGCCGCCACCGCAAGGGCTTTGAGCAGGCAGCCGCGCAACTCGTCGAGATGGCCCCAGAAATCCATTTAACGCTGTGGGTAATGCCCGGGCGGAATGTGCCGCACGGGGGTGGTCAGCTTTGAGGGGTGGGGTTGTTGCTGTCGGTATGGGGGTTGGCGTCTGTGGGTTTGGACTTGTCGTCGAGGCCGTTCACACCGTCCTTGAAGCTTTTCACTCCCTTGCCCAGACCGTGCATAAGCTCGGGGATTTTCTTGCCACCAAAGAGCAGCAGCACCACGAGGACTATGACAATGATTTCTGTTGTACCAATAAAGAGGATGTTCATGTTGAGGGGTTTTATTGTTATGTAATGGGGCTGGCGGGGCTGGCAGGGTCGACGCGACGGGTTGGCCCTGCCGGCCCAAGGGGTTGTCAGCCTTTCAGGATCTGCTCAATGGCGGCCAGTTTTTCGGGGATGTTGATGCTTTGGGGGCATTCGTGCAGACAGCGGCCACAGCCGATGCAGTGGTCGGCTTGACGCTCGCGCTCGATGACACGGTCGTAGCTGACCAGATAGGCACGGCGGGCTTTGCGGTAAGCACGGCGCTCGTCGGAGGTGGCTTCGTCGGTGGGTTTGTCGACCAACATGCCGTCGTTGACCATCTTGTTGTAGTGGGCAAAGTTGCCAGGGATGTCGATGCCGTAGGGGCAGGGCATGCAATATTGGCAGCCGGTGCAGGGCACCAAGGGGAACTCGACATAGCGGTCGGCGATGGAGCGGAGAAGGGCCATCTCCTCGTCGGTGAGGGGCTTGAGAGGTGCCAGTGTGCGGAGGTTGTCCTGCAGGTGCTCCATATAGGTCATGCCACTGAGGACGGTGAGGATGCGGGGCATGGTGGCGGCAAAGCGGAAAGCCCAGGAGGCCAGGCTCTGCTCAGGAGCACGGCTTTTGAGCTCGTCGACAGCAAACTGGGGCAGGTTGGCCAGCTGTCCGCCCAGCAGGGGTTCCATGACAAAGATGGGGATGTCGCGTTTGGCCAGCTCGGCATAGAGGTATTCGGAGTTGGCGTCGCCACCACCATCGGGCGAGAGGGAGGCCGCATGCTGATAGTTGATATAGTTGTGCTGGATGAGCACGTGGTCCCAGTGTACTTTCTCGTGCATGGCCAAGGCCTCGTCGAAGACGTTGACGTCGCCGTGGTAGGAGAAGCCAAGGTTGCGGATGCGGCCTTTGGCGCGCTGCTCAACGAGCCATTCGAGCATGCCGTTGTCGATGAAGCGGCGCATGAAGGTCTCGTGTGGCGGCACGGGGTTGCCCTGCTTGTCGCGGCCGGGAAGGCCCACACAATGCAGCATGTAGAAATCGATATAGTCCACCTGAAGACGCTCCAACGACTGTTCGAACATCTCGATGCTGCCCTGTTTGGTCCAGAGGTCGGGGTTCTGGTTGGAGAGTTTGGTGCTGACAAGATACTCGTCGCGGCGGTGGCGGCTGAGGGCTTTGCCCATGGCAATCTCCGACCGTGCCTTGCAATAGCGCGGAGCGGTGTCGAAGAGGTTGAGACCATGCTCGATGGCATAGTCGGTCAGTTCGTTGATGCGGTCTTGGTCCAGGTCGCCGTCGGTTTTGTTGCCGTCCAACCCCTCTTCGGTTGAGGGGAGCCGCATGCAGCCGTAGCCCAGAAGCGACACTTTCTCGCCGTGGGTGCCCGTGCGATAGGTCATCTTGTCGGTCGGCACCTCGCCTGTGGCGAAGCCTTCGGCACTGGTTTTGTTGGGCGAGTCGCATCCCGCCGCCATTGCTGCCGTGACCAAGGCCCCGGCTCCCATGCTTTTCAAAAAATCTCTACGATCCATAATCTGTGTTCTTTAATCGTTGGGCGGCTGGGTTGCCGCAATGCTTGTTACTTGTTATCTGAATATAATATACGGGGTTTTGTGTGCGTCGCGATATTCGAGGTGGAAATGCGTCATCTTGGCGAGGTACGAGAGTTTGAAAGCATCGGAGAGGGAGCTGTTCTCACCCCATGTCTTCTCAACAGCGTAGTAGTGCAATTCGACTGTGGTGTCGCTTGTGGCGCTATACTCCGTGAGCAGCGTCTTGCCGGAGTTCAACACTTGCTCCTGGGCTTCCCACCGGTCGGCCGACTGCTCGGTGAGCAGTTCCTCACGGCCATCGTCGTAGACAAGCCAAATCTCTTTGAGCATAGCCTCTACGGTGTCGGCCACGATGGTGTCATCCATAAATGTGGCGATGTCTTCCAGGTAGCAATCCCGCAGCTGTGCATAATCGAACGCTGGCCCCACACGGTCGCTCACGCGGTAGACCACACGCTCCTCCATACTCTCGTTGCGGGACACCCAGTCATAATAATACATCGCTTCACTGTCTGCCTTCTGGGCCAGTTTCATGGCTATCTGGGCCGGCTCGCCCACAAGATAGAATTCCGTGGCATCGGCTGAAAGCATCGACAGGTCGGCGCTGCCCTCTATCAGAGCATCGTTGTTGCGAAAGGCATGGAGAGGCTCTATCACGGTTTTGAACCCTTCCGTGACCACTCCATCCACGGTGGATTTTACCTCAGAGGAAACGGGGTCGGGCAAGAGGAAGAAGGGCAGCAGGATGGCCAGCGAGTTGTTGAGCACATGCAGCAGCGGCGCCATCCAGAAGTTGATATTGATGGCCAACCAGCAAAGCACCAAGGCCATGCCGAAAATGTCCAAGAGACCGAATACCATCCCCCAGCCAAACTCGCCGAAACCCGATACGTGGCACAGCGCGAAGGCCAGCGATGATATGAATGAGTTGAGCCATAACTGCGTATACCGATTCTTGACACAAATCAGCACCACGACGAAGGCTGCCAGGGGCAACAACCCCCAAAGTTTCATCTCGCTCAGCACGAAGAAAGCCATCAGCACCAGGCATACGGCGGTGGTCCATTTCTTTCCCACCGTCCAGAGGCGGAAGGCAAACTCCTCGAACACCGGCTGCACCACGCACAGCAACAGAAGGATAAACAGGGGAATCCGTTGGAACATCATCTTGCCCATGCTCATCAGGTTGGTCTGCCCCGTCGGGGCATTGCCGGTTTCCTCCAGAATATAGGTCACCACGATAGACAATATCCACAGCCCCAGCCCTATCCACAGCATGGGGAGGAACCGTTTGTCGTATTGTTTTGGCTTCTTCATACGGGTATACGAATTTATGGATTACGAATGGCTTAACGGTTTTCGGCGTGCTCTTTGAGCTGTTTTTTCTTGCTGTGTTTGGTCCAGAGACCATACACCTCGCTCACATTGCCCGCCGTGGTGAAAGCGTTGATTTCGTTGTCGCGCAGGAAAGCCATGAGGTTGCTGAACTCGTCCTTGGTGAGCAGCACTTCCAGCTCGATGCTGCGCTCGTTGGTATAGCCGCCAATAACCTCATAGAGGGTGCAGCCACGGTGCAGGTCGTCAATGATATAGCGGCGGATGCGGTCATAGTCTTTCGAGACAATACAGACACGCTTGCGGTTGTTGAGCGAAGCCGTGAAATAGTCCACCACCAAGCCGTTGATCCAAGTACCGATAAGGCCGATGACCACCATGCGGAAGGGGTTGATAAAGAAAGCCGTGCAGCAGATGATGGCACCAGCGATGCTCACCGACGTGCCGATGTCGAAATGGAGATACTTGTTCACAATCTTGGCCAGGATGTCCAGTCCGCCAGTCGAAGCGTTGATGCTGAACATCAAAGCTTGCGAAGCGCTCAGCAGCAACACAAAGCAGCAGAGGTCAAGCCAGGGGTCGCCCATCACCGAGGGGGTACCCGTCACGAGGTTATCATTGGCAATCTTCTGCCACGGCAGGATGGCATCCCACACATCGGTCAAAGGACCGAGAATCATGGCCGTATAGACTGTCTTGGCTCCGAATTCATGCCCAATCAGCACCCATGCCAGAATGAGGAGGATCGCGTTGATGGCCATAATGATGACCGAAAGGCCGATGTGGATGCCGGCTGCCTGGAAGATATTGTCCAGCACAATCGACAAGCCGGAGATAGTGCCGATAATCAGCTTGCTCGGCACCAGAAAATAATATACAGCGGCAGCGGTCACAAACATGCCGAGGGTCATGATCACAAGCTCTTTCCAGAACTTGTAGGTCTTCACTACGCTTAGCGCATCGAGAATTTTACTCATAGTTTTGCTTGATAATGTTTAATTATAAGTTATTAATTAAGTGATTACGCATAAAGTCAGATAGCGGTGTGGACTTCGCGTCCCTCCACAAAGATGGCGCTGAAAGGACGCACCGGGCAATAATATTCGCATGCGCCGCAGCCCAGGCAGCGCGACTCGTTCACCACCACACGGCTGTGACCCGTCGAGGCATCGCTCACCACACTGATGGCCGCCGCAGGACAATGGCGCGAGCAGGCGTTGCACTCCACACCCTGACCCAGCAGACAGTTCTGCGACACCGTCACGGCATGGCCTATACTGATGGCACTCTTCTGTGCCGTGTCAATCTTCTGGATAGCTCCGGCAGGGCACACCTCGCTGCAACGTGTGCAGTCCGGAGGGCAATAACCCTTGTCGAAGGCCATCTCGGGCTGCAACAGTGTGGACAACTTCTGCGACGGGCGCAACACTTGCTGCGGGCACTCGCTCACACAAAGCTGACATCCCGTACATCTATTGGAGAAATTCTTCAGACTCTTGGCCCCGAAAGGTTTCAGCGGCACCTGCCTCTCGGGCAGCTGCTTATCGATTATAGCGGCCAGTCCGCCGTCCACTTTCTTCTCCTGTGCCTGCAAAGCCATGGCGGCACCCACCGTGGCCGTGGCGGCCACAAACTTGCGGCGCGACCCATCCACCGGCTCCTCTTTCACCACAGCCTTGCCACGGCTGAACGAGATAGCCTTCTGGCTGCAATTCTCCATGCAGTCGAAACAAGCCACACACCGCGATGCATCCACGGTATGTTCCTTAGGATTGATACACTGGGCCTTGCAATTGCGGGCACACTTGCCGCAACCGTTGCACTTGCTGGTGTCAATGCGGGGTTTCATCAGCGAAAACTGCGACAGGAAACCCAGCACCGTACCCACCGGGCACACCGAGTTGCACCACACCCTGCCCCAACGGAACGACACAAAGCCCACCACCACAAACGTCACCGCCGCCACTGCCAGCGTCACCCCGCTCTTCACCCACACATCCACACTGTAGAAAGCATAGCTCCCTGCCCTTTCGGCAAAATAGGCACACAGATTGTTAATCCACAGATACACCGGCTGGAACAGATTCGTGGCTATGCGGCCATAGGCGCTGTACGGGGCAATCAAGATGGCCAGCCCGTTCAATCCCAGCACCATCAGCAACACAAACACCACCAGCATCGCCACTCTCAGCCAAGGCCAGCCCTTGGTATAATGAAAACGGTTCTTCTTCCATCGGCCTCCCAGCCAGATAAACACATCCTGCATCACCCCCATCGGACACACCACCGAGCAGTAAGTCCTGCCCACCAGCAGCGTCACCACCACAAAGAAAAGCACCACCGCCACATTCAGCGACAGCACCGCAGGCAGCAGCTGCAACTTGGCCATCCAGCCCAGATACAGATGCAACACTCCCGTAAAATCGAGAAACAACAGCGTGATTCCCACAAAGAACACACTGGCCAAAGCTATTCTAACTTTCCGTAACATAATCTATTAATTCTATTATTATCTATCAAATTAATTCCCTCATCTTAGCCGCTCGCGGCTGAAATGCCCCTTCACATACACCCAATACCCCACAAAACCAGCCAGATTCACCACCCAAGCAGCCCAGAACGCCGCGCTATAGCCCCAATTCTCGCTCAGCACACCGCCCAGCAGTATGCCGATGCCCACTCCCACATCCCATGCCACCAATATCGAGCTGTTGGCCGTCCCGCGCTGCGTGTGCGGTGCAAGGTCCACAAACATATTCTGATAGGCCGGATACATGTGTCCGTTCCCAAGCCCTATCACCAATGCCGCCGCATAATAGCCAAACGCATTGGGTAAAGCCGCAAACAACAAATACCCCACCAGCGACACACACACGCCCAACGAGGCGTTATAAGTAATCTTGCCCTGCCGCAAAGCCTTGTTGCCTTGCAGCCGCGACAATATCAACCCCAGCGACAGCAACAGGAAGAAAGTCCCCGAGCCGCCCTCTATTCCCAGCCGTTCCTTGCCATAGATGGCCACATAAGTGCTCATCACGCCATAGCTGAACGCGAAACACACCATCGTCAGTGCCTCGCCCATCCCTTTCATCAGGAAAAACCTGTCCAGCGACACCGGCTGCTTGTCCTTCACCAGCTCCCTCGGCCTCGTCTTCACCGTCGCATCTATCAGCAGCCCCATCGTCGCAACGCCCATGGCAAGCCAGAAAATAATATCGAAATTATGCGTCGTCGTATAAATCCATATCGCTATCGTGGGCGACACCGCCGAAGCCAGGTTATTGCTCAGCCCGTACAGCCCTATCCCCTCCGTCCGTCGCGACGACGGCAACACATCTATCGCCACCGTGCTGTTCGCCACCGTCGTAAACCCAAACGGCATCCCATGCACAGTCCTCACCGCCGCAAACAACATCAACGTCCCCGCGGCCACATATCCCACAAAAAACAGCGTGAACACTGTAAAACTGATAAGCAGCACCATCTTCCTCGGAAAACTGTCCACCACATAGCCCGAAAACAACCTCGCCAACAACGCCATCACCGCATACCCGAACAGCACCAGCCCGATAGTGTCCTTGTCAGCCCCAAACTGCTCGCTCAGATAGATAGGCAGCAGTGGCGTCAACAGCATGAACGAGAAGAATATCATAAAGTTTGCCACCCACACCTTCGTGTAGTTGGCATTCCACAACCGTTCCATTTTCTGCTCTGCCATATTCTTACTGCTACAATTTCCAGATACTACATTTTGACATTTTTGACGTTTGACACCCTCCGCTCATCCCACCACCAGATTATGCAACATCGCATACACCGCCAAACCCGCCACACTCTTGATGCCTGTCTTCCGGGTGATATTCTTGCGGTGCGTATTCACCGTATGCACACTGATATTCAGCTTGTCCGCAATCTCCTTGCTGCTGCATCCCTTGGCCAGCAACACCAGCACCTCTGTCTCGCGCTCGCTCAGCTCATATCCCTCATCCTCCTCGCGCTCCTCTTGGCAGCAGTCTCTCAGCAGCTGTGCCACACGGCTTCCCTTCTCCCTGATATCCAGCACCGTCTTGAACTGCGAAAGCAACTCCGGCTCCACATACTCATACACCAGCGCCACCACCGCCATACTTGTCCGAGCCTGTTGTATCGACACCAGCTGCATCCTCGACGGCTTGTTCAGCAGCGTAGGGTTCATTATCAGCACATCGGGCTGTTGGCGGGCTATCCGTTGGGGGGCGTCCAAAGGCAAATCCCGCAGCGGCGCCTGCAACACAAAATCGTCCTCGTCCAACAATGACCGCAGCCCCTCGCGGATTATATCGCTCGGCTCCGCCACCAGCACCTGTATCTTAGGCTTCATCCGCCTGCCTCCTTTCCAGCTGCTGTATATACGGCAGCAACACCCTCTCCTCCAGCACAGCGTGCTTCTCCAAATCCGCGCTCAGCTGCAAGATGGCAAACACCAGCTCGTTCAGCTCCTCCTCAAAACCCTCGCTCGGGATATACTTATACAGAATCTGCGTCAAATCCTTCAGCTTGTCCACCAAATCCGTATGGTTGTCGGCAAAATGGCTCGGCAGCCGCTCCACCTTCTTTCCCCCATGCAACAACCCCTCCATATACGGAAACACATCCCGCTCCTCGCTCTCAAAATGTTCCACCACCTCCTTGCGGTAATCCTCAAAAAAACATTTCAATATCGTCCCATACCGCTCGCCCGCGCTTCCAGCCACATGCAGCAGATGCCGCTCTATATGGGGCAGCCGCTCGTTCAGGTAATAACGGTGGCTCGCCTCCAAATAAGGCACCAGCGGTCCGAAATCCGTAGCCGCCAACTCCTCCTCGTCGGGCAGATAATCGTCGAACGTATACACATTGAATATCAGCAGCACAAACTCCACCGGCAACCCCTTCTCATGGCATATCTCCTGCACACTCCTCTCCCCAAATCCCAACGCAATCCCCAGCCGGGGCATGGCCAGAATCAACGTGTGGTTCGTCGCCACCACATCGGCCATCTTCGTCCGCCCTGTAAACAAACCGTGCTTCTTCATCACTTCGTCCTTTCCGAAAAGAGATTCATGTCAGCGGTGTCTCTGCTGCCTATTATCAATCAAATGCCAATGCCGCCACAATCGACACCGCCACCACCACTCCTGCCACCAGCAGGCTCGACAGCAGCACATCCAAATCCTTCACCTGCGTGTCCTTGCTCAGGGTCTGAAGATTGCGTTGCACCACGCTCCCCTGTCCGCACAACCGGGCATAGTCGTTGGGGTTCGTCGTCTTGCATCCCTCCAGCTCATACTCCTCCAGATACACCGTCCCACCAGCCTCGGCCGGCTTATACACCGTCGTCACCGTGGCCTGGTTCCCTGTGCTGTCGGCAAACGTATACACATTGTGGTAATACAAGTTATTCTTCATCTTCTGCGAATAGCCCGACTCCCGGCCGTGGTCGTAATACGTGATAGTCTTGTCCACACTTATCTCGTTGCTCGACTTCGACTCGGCCCCGATTTGCCGGTACCCCTGCTGCTCCATCTCGCTGGTCAACTGAGCCAACGTCTTCTCATAACCTCTCATCGACACCACATCGCGCATCTGTGTGCAGCCCGTGGCCAATATCGCGGCCATCGCCGCCATCAACAAACCAATACTGTGTTTCATCATGTCCTTTAGTTTATTTATGAATAAAAAAGATTCAAAACCACAAATCCACGCCTGTCCGCCACCGCAATCCCCACGCCACACACCCATGTCAATCAATCACCTAACCGCTCCACCCCTTGCCACATTCCACACCCACAGGCATTGCAAAAATACACAAAACTTTCGACATAACAACAAAAAAAACCGCTCCCCTCTCCTACCCCGGCGCCATGCGCCGTCCTCACCCCTCCGGCCCTGCACGCCTTGCCTTGTCCCAATGCACTTCCTTCCGCAGCAACGGCGACGGCAGATAATTCACCCTCAGCCGGGCCACACCCCGCTCAGCCTCCTCCCTTGTCGAGGCCGACCGACCCTCTATCCCGCAGCGGAACACCCCCACATGCGGCACCTCCACCACCCTCCCCTCCGTCAGCCCCCGCTCCATCACCCGCTCCAAAGCCGCCAGCACACTCTCCACCGCCGCCTCCGGCAGCAACGTCTCTCGGCTCACCGCCGCCACAGTCTCACTGCTCGCCATGCGTCCAGCACTCACCAGCTGAGCCACATACCTCAGCCCCAAACTCCCCCGTCCGTTACGCACCACCTTCTCAACAATCTTGTATTCAATCATAGCATTAATCCTTTCTTTTTGAAATTAATAAATGAAGCCAGAGTGTCCCATGCCACGTAAAGGCACGATTTCAGCGACACCAAGCGCAGCGCAGTGGCCAAAGCCCCCGCCAACGTCCCCGAGGACCGCAACCCCGACCCCGACCAGCGTCCCAAAGGGACGCGATTTCAATAACACCGTACAAGCGAAGCGCAGTGCGGTGACCGGACTCCATACCCCGACCAGCGTCCCAAAGGGACGCGATTTCAGTAACACCGTACAAGCAAAGCGCAGTGCGGTGACCGGACTCCCGACCCCGACCAGCGTCCCAAAGGGACGCGATTTCAGTAACACCGTACAAGCAAAGCGCAGTGCGGTGACCGGACTCCCGACCCCGACCAGCGTCCCAAAGGGACGCGATTTCATTAACACCGTACAAGCGAAGCGCAGTGCGGTGGTCAGAACCCATACCCCGACCAGCGTCCCGAAGGGACGCGATTTCAGTAACACCGTACAAGCGAAGCGCAGTGCGGTGGCCAGACTCCCAAACCCGACCAGCGTCCCGAAGGGACGCGATTTCAATAACACCGTACAAGCAAAGCGCAGTGCGGTGGCCAGAACCCATACCCCGACCAGCGTCCCAAAGGGACGCGATTTCAGTAACACCGTACAAGCGAAGCGCAGTGCGGTGACCAGACTCCCGACCCCGACCAGCGTCCCGAAGGGACGCGATTTCAATAACACCGTACAAGCAAAGCGCAGTGCGGTGGTCAGAACCCATACCCCGACCAGCGTCCCGAAGGGACGCGACCTCAGCAACACCAAGCGCAGCGCAGTGACCAGAGCCCCCACCAGCGACCCCGAGGACCGCGGTCCCATGCCCATTTCCGATTTCCATGATTACACCATTTGACATTTGACACTCCAGCATTTCATCACCATCCTACGCCACCCTCCTATACACCCCTTTCGCCTCCTCCACTATCGCCCCCTCCTTGCGCCACAGGCTCAGGGCTGCCCTCACCTCTGTGCTGTAGCCAGCCGCACGCAAGGCATCCGAAGCCTCCAGACGCGAGAACCTCTCCCCCAACTGCTCCAACACCCCTTGCGCAAACACCCCGCCCGAGGCATGCCGTCCCAAATCCACACGGGTCAGGAACTGCCCCAGCATCATCTCCGCCACCCACACCGCGAAATCGTTCACAGCCCGATGGCTCCGCTCCGTCTCGCCATAGAGGTACCATGCCAGCATCCCCGCTCTGAACCCCACCTCCGCGCAACGTCTTCTGAACGTGTCGCGAGTCCGGTCACCCTCCGCCACGGCCACCTGCCTCTGCTCCTCTAACCAGGCCTCCAGCCTGCGGTTCAAAAAGTCCATCTTCATATCATGCACCGGCTGCACCTCCCCCTCTTTCACCGTCGCCTCGTCCAATCGGGCCAAGCCGCTTTCCACCGCCGCGCGCTCCTTGGCCGTAAGGGTGCGCCACTCCGGCAGCTGTTTCCCGAACTGGTCAGGCAGCGTCACAAACAGCGTGCGGCTCGTCGTGCCGTCCTCCCAGTCCTTATAGAACCGTCCCACAGCCCTCGGGGTGCCGCAATACAGCGTGTTGTACATTGCCGCCACACGTCCGCTGAACGACGTGTCCGAAGCATAATCCTGCCCGTACTCCTCGTTGTCGAAAGCGCAGCGCAACAGGTCGCTCAGATTTGCAAAACCCCGTCCGAACGACTTCGTCACCGTGTCCAGCTCCGGCGCGAAGGCAAACAGATGTGTCCCATCCGCGTTGCGCAACCTTATCAGCACCTTCGTTGTGCTGGCCGTGGCCGGCATAAGGCGCACTAACGGCCGCGGTGCATTCTCCATCAGCTGGCGCACCTCCTCGCGCTCCTGCCGCGTCCCCTTGGTCCCCTGGGCGCGGATGATCTCGAGCTGTTCACGGTACGCATTCTCCTTCTCATGCTCCCGCTCGTCCATCTCCCTCACCCGCCACAGACACACCTTCACCAGCTCCGACGCAAAGCTCTTGCCCGAAGCCTGAGGAGCCTCCAAAGTGACCAGAAACGAAGGGCTCTGCGCCTTCCCGTTGATATAGCGCGACCGCAACCGGCTGCCTAACGTCCCCAATATAGGCAGCAGACACAGCGCCACCGCCGACTTGAAATCCTCCGGGGCCGAACCCACCAGCTGCTTCCACACCGGCGGCAGCCGCCGAGGCAGTCCGGGCACAGTCCGCGTCGTCGTCCCCCTCCGCAGACCCTCTATCACGTTCCGAAGCCCCTGAGGCATCCCACCCCGATAGCTGTACTCGCACGCGTTGCGGCAAGTCCGCAGCACCTCCTGCTCCGTCAGCCCCAGCGCCGGCATCGCAGCCGCCAAAGGCTCCGGCCGATTATCGGTGATATACCTCAACTCCGACGCACACCGCAGCACGGCATTGTTCCGCTCCCCCTCACGAGGCATACCACCCAACACCTCCATCATCCACCGCTCAGCAATCGCCCGCAGCGGCAGCCCCCGATACTCCTGCTGCACCTCCCCCAAAGCCGGAGCCGAAGGCAAAGCCGGAGCCGAAGTCTGATTGTCTAACACCCGTCCCGCCCCAAAAGCCGGGTCGAAGACACGGTCGTCAACATAATAGAAATAATCCCTCGGCACCAAGTACGACAGCCGGGCCATATCCCGACACCCCTCGTCCAGCCACTCCGTCGTGCCCGTCTGCTCTGCCAACCAAGCCTGATTCTCAGCCAGAGAGGAGAACTCGTCGCGGCACACAGCCACAAGCTTCAACCCATGGCGGCTCGGAGTCATATAAGCCACCACGATGCCCAGCTCCTCGCGCCGAGGCGCAATGCCCCGCCACACCTCGCCAGGCTCCACATTCAAGTGATCCAAGTCCAACACATACAACCCGTTGTGCCGAGCAAACTCATTCTTATGCGGCTTCCCCACAGCATCCCCCTGCCACATAACAGCGGGCAGCAAAGCCTTCAAAGCCGAAAACTGATTCTCGCCCAAAGCCTCCCGACCCCGAGCCAACTGCTCACAAATACGAGCCACACTCGGCCCATCAACAACCTGCCCGAACAACAATCCCGACAAAGCCACACCCTCTCTACTCGTTTTAATGTTCTGATAATAAGTAATTTTCATAATTATACATGTTTTTAATTTTAATACTGTCTTTTAATAATCTATTGAGAGCCATCCCCTCCGGGGAATCTGTCCCCTGCAAGATAGCCCGTAGGGCTTTCCTCTTAATAGCAACTCCCCCTTCTCCGTACTCCCGATACCCCGTAGGGGTTTTCTCTCAATCACATCTTCTATTAAGCGTCATCCCCTAACGGGGAATCTTTCTTCTTTTTCGCTCTTATCTCCCCTATCGGGGAATCTGTCCTCGACAAGATAGCCCGTAGGGCTTTCCTCTTAATAGCAACTCCCCCTTCTCCGTACTCCCGATACCCCGTAGGGGTTTTCTCTCAACCCCATCTTCTATTAAGAGTCATCCCCTACGGGGAATCTTTCTCCCTTATACTCTTCTCTATTGAGAGGCATCCCCTCCGGGGAATCTTTCTTCCTTCCATCATCAACAAGATAGCCCGTAGGGCTTTCCTCTTAATAGCAACTCCCCCTTCTCCGTACTCCCGATACCCCGTAGGGGTTTTCTCTCAATCACATCTTCTATTAAGCGTCATCCCCTAACGGGGAATCTTTCTCCCTTATACTCTTCTCTATTGAGAGGCATCCCCTCCGGGGAATCTTTCTCCCTTCCCAGCCTCGGCAAGGTAGCCCGTAGGGCTTTCCTCTTAATAGCAACTCCCCCTTCTCCGTACTCCCGATACCCCGTAGGGGTTATCTCTCAACCCCATCTTCTATTAAGCGTCATCCCCTACGGGGAATCTTTCTTCTTTTTCGCTCTTATCTCCCCTATCGGGGAATCTGTCCTCGGCAAGATAGCCCGTAGGGCTTTCCTCTTAATAGCAAATCACCTCCCTACCCTCTTGATACCCCGTAGGGGTTTTCTCTCAATCACATCTTCTATTAAGCGTCATCCCCTCCGGGGAATCTTTCTTCCTTCCATCATCAACAAGATAGCCCGTAGGGCTTTCCTCTTAATAGCAACTCCCCCTTCTCCGTACTCCCGATACCCCGTAGGGGTTTTCTCTCAATCCTGATGGGCAACGATGCCCAACAAAACAATGGCCAAAACCACCAACAATCCGATGCAAACAAATCTCACAATCATACGATTTTACAATTAAACGTTTGACAAAAATATGAGGGGGCGGGGCCACCGCCCCCATGTCTTCAGGCGCGCTGCATCCCCTCATCAGGCTGATTCATAGCCAGATATGCTGTAATAAAGTCCAACAGCTGCTTGGCCCGCAGCTGATTGTCCAGCGGGTCGTCGCCGAATCGGAAATCCCAAATCAGGCGGCAACCATCCGGCCGCTCCATCACCTTGGCACTGCCCCGCTCCAAAAGCTTGGCATAGTGAGGATAAGTCCGACTCACCACGCGGTTCAGCGCCACGCGCTTGCCGAACACATCCACCCGCGCCGTGGCGGCGAAAGGCCTCCCGTCCTCCGGGAATCCCCCAATCACAGTCACCTGCGCCTCATTGATTACAGTACTGTTCGTGCCCTTATAAGGCTTCAGCTCCTGTTGTTTCTCTATTTTCTTATTAATCGGTGCCATAATAATATATTTTTAGGCGTTTTTACTTTACCACTCTTTGGATGGCCATCACTCAGTGGATTCGGATGCAAAAATACAACCGTTTTTCCGACCGAAAAGTCCGCCGCCCACAGTGCAGCAGCTGAACTCATAAAAAAACCGCACCCTTTTCCGCACACATTGCAAACCAGCCACTTGCCAAAAGTGCAGCCACACCCCGAACCCCACATTTTCCGCACCGCACCCCGCACACTCAGCAAAAAAACACCCCACAGCCCTCCAGTGTTGAAAACTCACCCCTCCCCGATTGAAAAAAAACACGTACCTTTGCAGCCAAATTACCCCGCCATGGAACAATACTTTGACCTCATCGACACCTTCAACTCGCTCAGCGGCGTGCGCTACGACGGCCTCGACCGCAAAGCCCGACGCCACTTCACAGCCCTCGCCTCACACCTCTTGGACAACATCAACGACCGCGAAGAGGAAATCCTCTCCGCCAAAGAGAACACCCCTCTCTGGCAGCTATTAAACCACCTCTCCTTCAACCAATATGCCGATTTTTTTCGGATATGGACAGACTTCCATGGAGCGCGGGGCTACGACTACTGGAAAAGCCTCTCGCTTATGGCAAGAAAGATAGACTATTTAATTGAACAATCTTTTGATATACTTAAGCCCATAGAGGAGGAGCTGATGGGTCGCTTTCGCGCCTGGATCCATACCCCCTATTGGAACGAAGGCATCTTCAAGGAAACCCAGATAGCCCTCAACCGCATCAACCTCACCAGCAAGGACCCCGAGGAGGACAAACGCAAGCTGCGCCAAGAAAACCATGATGCCCTGTCCCGCAACCTGTTCGGCCACCAATGGCTGAGTGAGGTCTTATCCAGTGTTGTAGATGCCGACCGAGCCCTCGACGACCGCGAGTTTTCCGACTTTACTGTATGCTCTATAATCGGCAGCACGATAGAAAATCGCCCCCGTACCACACAGCCATTCATGGAAATCCCCAACCCGCACAAATGGGGCGAAAAATTCGACTACGACGAGGAACTGTACGAGTTCTGCCAGCTCCGCGCCGCCTACCTCCTGCTCACCGGCCAAGAAAGCCACTACTTCGACCGCTACGATGTCGACGACCCCGACGACCAGCCCGCGCCAGCCTCCTCACCCGCCGCGCCAGCCGCTGAAGAGAATCAGCAGCCCACTGTCCCCGCCGAAGAGCGGAAGCGCCGCCTCGACCTTTACGTCGCCCTCGCCCATACCATGGGGCTGCCCGACGACGTCCTGCAAGACATCCGCAAAGTGTTCGACCCCCGCAACAACACCCTGTGGGGCAAAATAGCCAAAGACAAGCAAAAAGCCATCCCCTACACCGACTACGACCACACCGACCTCACCCCTTTCTTCAACCTCCTCGGTGTCCTCAAACGCAGAGGCCCGCTGCCTAAGGGGAAGGAGTGGATTGCCCTTCTCGATAAGCTACCCAACGATTTCCATTCCAAGAACAAAGAGGCCATCAAGACAGCCGTCACCAACGGCAGCCGCAAAAAACCAAAACCCTTGGCTGGCTCCATCGAGCATCGCCTCGACCAGCAGTAGCCGCGGCAGAACGTCAAATGTCAAAAATGTGAAACCGCTGTTTTCGGGAATCTGCCTCTCTGTGCAACCCTATATTTAGGGGGTTAGGGGTATATTAATAATTATATATTAATAGCCTGCACTTTTTCCGGATGCGTTTGATTTGACGTTTTTGACGTTTGACACTTGCCGTATCGGCCTTCCCCGCCCGAACCGGAATCCGCCTTGCGAAGTCCCTTTCTTCGAAAAGAGGCCCTCTTTCGGACAGAAGAGCCGGAAGTGACTCCGCACCTTCGGCCGGTCGGGAAAATGTTCGTATCTTTGCATCGCCAAACGGGAGAAGAGGAGCCTCCGCCGAAGAGCCGCTGTAGGTTCGTTGAAGCTTCGCTTGCGGCGGCGACGGCAGCCCGCTCCCCAAGGCTCCGCCCCCACTAAACCACCCGACTAAGGACCGGGCGGGGACGGACAGAGACAAAAGCGTATGGCAGTATTGACAGGAATCAACACAACGTTGCGCGGCAGTGTGGGGCAGTACACCTACACCCAGCTGGGAGGCCAGACGGTGGTGAAGCAGAAGGTGGCCCGCAAGGCGACCCCCTCGCGCACCCGCCGCCAGATGGTGCGCCGCGTGGCATGGGCCAACTTGGTGAACCTCTACCGCGCCTTCAGCGGCACGCTGCACCCCAGTTTCGAGAACCGCGACCGGAGGGTGAGCGACTACAACGAGTTTATGAGCGCCAACCTGGGCTCCAACAATGTGGCCCTGACGGCCGCGGAGGCACGGCAGGGGGGCTGCGTGGTGGCTGGCTACCAGGTGACGCGCGGCTCGCTGCCCTCGGTGGGGGTGCAGTTCGGAAACACCAATGTGCCGGTGACCGACATCGGCATGGGCGGCATCACCATCGGAGCCAGCACCACGGTGAAGACCTTCAGCCGCGCCATTATCGACAACAACCCGGCGTGGAGCCACGGCGACCAGCTGACGGTGTTTGTGGCTCACCAGCAGCAGGACACGGGGACGGGGGTGCCGAGGGTGGTGATCGACGCGGTGGAGCTGACCCTCGACGTGAACGACGAAGTGTCGTTGCTGGGGGAGCTGGTGGAAGCCAACTTCTTCACGGTGGAGGAGGGGAAGCTGGCTGTGGGCGGCGCCCTGAACGGAGGCATAGCGGTGGTGCACAGCCGCCTGACGGCCGGTGGCACGAAGGTGAGCACGCAGTTTTTCGTGGTGAACAACTCGCTGCTGGGCCGCTACCAGTCCGAGGAAGCCACAGCGGCAGCCATAGCGAGCTACGGCGGCCTGCCCACACAGGCTTTCCTGACCCCCAACTTGGATGAGCTTACAGTCGACTGAGGGAATTTAGAAAATCTAAAATCTCTAAAATTTAAAGCCCTTGCCCCTTTGGGGCTTGGGCTTTATTCTTGTATGTAAATTCTCTTGACTCGGGGGCTTACCGAGGTTAGGATTTCGTAGGGGATGGTGCCGGCTCCTTGGGCTTGGCGGCAGAGGAGGTCGGCGGGGCCAAAGAGGATGGCCTCGTCGCCTTCGCGGCAGGGGATGTCGGTGACGTCGAGGAAGCACATGTCCATGCATACGGAGCCTATGATGGGAGCCTGGCGGCCGTGGATGAGGACGCGCCCGTTGCCGCCACCGAGGTGGCGGTTGAGGCCGTCGGCATAGCCGATGGCGAGGATGGCCACACGGGTGGGGCGCTGGGCCACGAAGCGGCGGTTGTAGCCCACGCTGTCGCCAGCGGGAATGTCTTTGATTTGGGATATGTGGGTGCGGAGGGTGCTGACGGGACGGAGGTGGCGCTGGACTTGGGGCTGTGGCGAGAGGCCGTAGAGGCCGATGCCGAGGCGCACCATGTCCATCTGGGCTTGGGGGAAGCGCTCGATGCCGGAGGAGTTGAGGATATGGCAGAGGATGGAGGGGTCGGCCAGGGCGGAGCGGAGGGATTGGCTCCAGCGGGAGAAGCGGTCGATTTGGGCGAGGGTGAAGTCGTCGGCCGCGGGGTCGTCGGCGCAGGCGAGGTGGGAGAAGATGGAGCGAACGCGGAGCGGACATGCGGGGTCGGCAAAGAGGGCGGCGAGGGGGTCGAGGTCGGAGCCGCTGAAGCCGAGGCGGTGCATGCCGGTGTCGAGTTCGACATGGACGGGGACGGGGTCGGCGGGGCTGAGTAGGCGGACGGCCTGTGCGAAGAGGTGGAGGATGCGGAAGGAGTAGATGTCGGGCTCGAGGTGGTAGCGGATGATGTCGTCGAAGCTTTCTTCCTCGGGGTTCATGACCATGATGGGGAGGGATATGCCGCCCCGGCGGAGGTCGACGCCTTCGTCGGCGTAGGCGACGGTGAGGTAGTCGGCGTGGGCGTACTGGAGGGCGGCGGCCACTTCGGTTTTTCCGGCGCCGTAGCTGGCGGCTTTGACCATGGCCATGAGGCGTGTGGTGGGGCGGAGGAGGGAGCGGTAGTAGTTGAGGTTGGCGACGAGGTTGTCGAGGTTGACTTCCATGATGGTCTGGTGGTTGCGGCGCTGGAGGAGGCGCGCGATGTCTTCGAAATGGAAGGCGCGTGCCCCTTTGAGGAGTATGGTTTCGCGGTCGAAGCTATCGAAGTCGAACTGGCGGATGCACTCGTCGGTGGTGGGGAAGAAGGCGGTCTGGAGGTCGTGGAAGAGGCGGCTGTTGCGCTGGAGGGCGGGGCCGATGCCGATGAGGCGTGTGATGCCGTGGGAGCGGGCGAGGGAGGCCACTTGGGCGTAGAGGTCGGGCTCGGGGATGCCGGCCTGGAGGAGGTCGGAGATGATGAGTGCGCGGCGGGAGTGGCGGCGGTCGTGCTGGACGAAGTCGAGGGCGATGGCGAGGGAGTCGAGGTCGAGGCTGTAGGAGTCGTTGATGAGGAGGGAGTTGTTGATGGCTTCGCCCATTTCGAGGCGCATGGCCACGGGGGTGAGGCGGAGGCAGCGGCGGGCTATGGTGTCGGTGGAGCAGCCGAGGAGGCAGAGGAGGGCGACGCAGTGGAGGGCATTTTCGACGGAGGCGCGGTCGGCAAAGGGGATGGTGACTTGGAAGGGTTGGCCGAGATGGCGGAGGGAGAGGGTGGTGGCAGTGGCGGTGGATTGGGCGGAGAGGATTTGGAGGGAGTCGGAGTCGGAGTGACCCCAGGTGAAGCGGCGGAGGGAGCGGAAGGCGTCGAGCTGGGCGAGGGCGGAGTGGATGTCTTTGTGGTCGGAGCAGTAGATGAGGGTTTGGCAGTGGGTGAAGAGCTGGAGTTTTTCGGCTATTTTTTGTTGTCGGGAGATGAAGTTCTCGTCGTGGGCCTGGCCGATGTTGGTGAAGATGCCTATGGTGGGGTTGATGACGCGGCGGAGGTTTTCCATCTCGGCGGGCTGGGAGATGCCGGCTTCGAAGACGGCGAGTTCGTCGGCGGGGTCGATTTGCCACACGGAGAGTGGGACGCCGATTTGGGAGTTGTAGCTGCGGGGGCTGGCGACGATGCGGCAGTCGGGGGAGAGGAGCTGGACGATCCAGTCTTTGACGATGGTTTTGCCGTTGGAGCCGGTGATGCCTATGACGGGGATGGAGAATTGGGCGCGGTGGTGGGCGGCGAGCTGCTGGAGGGCCTTGACGGGGTCGGGGACGGACCAGAGGTTGGCGTCGGTGCAGAGGGCGAACTGGGCGGCGTGGATGGGCTCGGCGTCGGCGGGGACGATGAAGTTGCGGACGCCGCGCTGGTAGAGGTCGAGGACGTAGCGGCTGCCGGTGTTGCGCTTGGTGGGGATGGCGACAAAGAGGGAGCGTGGGAGGTCGGCGGAGCGGCGGCTGTCGGTGAGGAGGTGGAGGATGTCGCAATCGGGGTTGGCCACGCGGGCTTGGGCGTGGCGCAGGATGGAGGTTATTTCGTGGGGTTTCACTGTGTGATGATTTTATAGCCTATCTGGCAGTTGAGACATTTGTGGTGGAGACAATAGTTGTGGTGGAGGTGGAGGAGGGCCTGGCTTTGGGCGGCGCTGCGGGGCTGGAGGCCGGCGGCACGCCAGAGGCGCAGGGGGGAGTTGGACTCGGGAGGGAGCTGGGCAAGGAGTTCGACGGCGCGGTCTTTGAGGGACTGGAGGGAGTGGGAGTTGCCGTATTCGAAAAGGAGGGGTACGCAGGCGTTGATGATGAGGCGGTCGGCAAATTGGGGGCCGGTGTGTTTGGGCGAGCCGGGCGAGGGGGAGTCGAAGCGGTAGTGGTGGGTCCAGTAGGGGGAGGCGGTGAGGTGGAAGAGGCGCTGGAGGGGTTCGGCGCTGGTGGTTTCGAGGAGGAGGCCGAGGAGGCCTTGGGTGCGGCTCAGGAGCTGGGCGAACTGGCTGATGCGGAGGGTGGGGAAACTGGCGGGACGGAGGCGCGCGAAACGCCAGAGGTGGGGGGAGAGGGGGGTGAGCGAGGCGGCGGCACGGAGGGCTTGGTAGTCGGCCTGGAGGGCGCGGGGGAAGGGGTCGTCGAAGTAGCCGTCGAGGAGGCCTGACTGGCCCATGAGGAGGGCTTCGGTGCGGAGGGGGTTGTCGCGCCAGCGGGCAAGGAGCGTGGGTGGAAGGGAGAGGGCAAGGAGTTCGAAGGGGAGGGCGTTGGCAGGGCCGCCGAAATAGTGGGCGAGGAGGATGAGGGCGGTGTGGTCCCAGTTGCCGTGGGTTTGGTCGAGGAGGGTGCGCACTTGGAGGCATTTGCTTTCGAGGCGCTCGAGGAGGAGGCGCTCGAGCGAGGCGGCGATGTAGTTGGGGGAGAGTTGTGGGAGACGGGAGGCGCAGGGTATGGGCAGGGGCTGAGGGGGGGAGAGGAGGGCTTCGTAGTTGTCCCAGAGGGATTGGGGGATGTGGGTGGCGAGGGGGAGTGTGGGGATGGGGTGGTGGTTTTGGAGGATGGGTGTGGTGTCGTTGGTGTAGACGACGTGGAGGATGACGTTGTCGTAGGCGCGGTCGAGGTTGTGGTGGTGGCGGTGCCAGTCGGAGGCGTGGACGTGGATTTCGACGTTGCCGGCCCAGCGGGTGGAGCCTATGATGAGGCGCGCGTCGGTGAAGTCGGGCCCGGCATGGGGGTTGAGGATGCCGGGGTGTTGGATTTGCACGGGAAGCCCGTCAGCGGTGAGGAGGTCGCCTTCGAGCAGCTGGTGCTGCCAGACGTATTGGAGGAAGGATTCGTTGATGCGCTGCATGGGCGGAGGGGTGTGTGTGATGCTGGCGGGCGGAGGTGCGAGTGTCAAATGTCAAAAAGGTCAAATGGCCTTGTGGGGAAATGGGCGGCGGAGGGTTTTAGTTGAAGAGGTCTTTCATCTTGTCGAAGAAGCCGCGCTCGGATTTGGAGGGTGAGGGCTGGAAGTTGGGGGATTTGTCGAGGCGGGCGAGGGTTTCTTTTTCTTCGTGCGAGAGGCTGCGGGGAATCCAGACGTTGAGTTGGACGAGGAGGTCGCCACGGCCGTAGCCGTTGACTTCGGGGAGGCCTTTGCCTTTGAGGCGGAGGACTTTGCCGGAGGGTGTGCCGGGGTCGATTTTGACTTTGACACGGCCGGTGAGGGTGGGTATTTCGATGGAGGCACCGAGGGCGGCCTGGGAGAAGGAGATGAAGGCGTTGTAGTAGAGGTTGGTTTCCTGGCGCTCGAAGAGTTCGTGGGGGATTTCTTCGACGAGGATGATGAGGTCGCCGGGCACACCGCCGTGGGGCGCGGCGTTGCCTTTGCCGCTCATGGAGAGCTGCATGCCGTCGGCCACACCGGCGGGGATGTTGATGGTGATGACTTCGTCGGCACGGACTATGCCTTCGCCGTTGCAGTCGTGGCATTTGTCTTTGATGATGCGCCCTTCGCCGCCGCAGTGTGGGCAGACGCCTTGGGTTTGCATCTGGCCGAGGAGGGTGCGGCGCACTTCGGTGACGACGCCTGTGCCGTGGCAGTGGGGACAGGTTTCGAAGTTGTTGTTGCGGGCGCCGGAGCCACCGCAGGTTTTGCAGGGGACGTATTTGGAGACTTTGATTTTTTTCTCGCAGCCTTTTTCGATTTCTTCGAGGGTGAGTTTGACTTTGATGCGGAGGTTGGTGCCGCGGCGGGCGGCACGGGAGCGTCCTTGCTGACCGCCACTGAAACCGCCGAAACCCCGGAAGCCTCCGCCCCCGAAGAAGTCGCTGAAAATGTCGCCGAACTGGGAGAAGATGTCGTTCATGTTCATGCCCGCGCCGCCACCGGCACCGCCTTCGAAGGCGGCATGGCCGAACTGGTCGTAGCGTGCTTTTTTGTCGGGGTTGCTGAGGACATCGTAGGCCTCGGCCGCTTCTTTGAATTTTTCTTCGGCTTCTTTGTCGCCGGGATTGCGGTCGGGGTGGTACTGGAGGGCCAGTTTGCGGTAGGCTTTCTTCAGTTCGTCGGGGGTGGCGTTTTTGCTTACGCCGAGTACTTCATAATAATCTCTCTTTGCCATAGTTTGTCGTTGTGTGGGCTTGCGGCGGCGCGGCCTGCGGAGGGTGGTGCCGGGGCAAGTGTCGCTCCTTTCTGTGTATGTTGTTTATGTTGTTTGGGTTTTAGATGGCTACGACCACTTTGGCGTAGCGGAGGACTTTGTCGTTGAGGTAGTAGCCTTTTTCGACAACGTCGATGACGAGGCCTTTCTGCGCGGGGTCGGGGGCCGGGAACTGGGTGACGGCTTCGTGGAGGTTTTCGTCGAATTTGGTGCCTTTGGCTTCGATGGGTTTGAGGCCTTTCTGGGCGAGGATGTTGATGAGTTTGTTGTAGATGAGTTGGACGCCTTCTTTGGCGGATTCGGTGTCGGGCATGGCGGTGAGGGCGCGCTCGAGGTCGTCGACGACGGGGAGGATGGCTTTGATCATGTCTTTGCCGCCGTTGATGATGAGGTCGGCTTTTTCGGTGGTGGTGCGTTTGCGGTAGTTTTCGTATTCGGAGTAGAGGCGGAGGTATTTGTCGTTGATTTCGGCCAGTTTTTCGCCCAGTTCCTGCACTTTGTGGTCGGTGTCGGAGTGGCGGTCGTGGCGTTTGCGGCGCTCGTGGCGGCTTTGGGTTTGGGCAGCGGTGTCGGGTTGCTGGGTTTGAGCGGCGGTATCTTGCTGTTCGTTAGGTTGTTTTTCTTCTTGAGTCATATCGATGGGGTGTATTGTTTTTTGTTTATTGTTTGAGTGTCAAACGTGAAATTGTGAAATGCGTTGTTTTGTGATGCGTGGGCATCGGACAGCGGAGGGGAGAGCAAAAGGAGTGCCACGGGGGTGGAGGACTGCCATTTTGTCACCAGGTGAAGACGTCGAGGGGCTTTTTGGGGCGCCGGTTGTCTATCCAGTTGAAGTCGGGGAGTTGTTTTTTGTCGGGGGTGAGTTGGTCGTATGGGTAGGTGTGCATGTCGGGGTTGCCGAAGGTGACGACGCGGTCGGGGGCGCGGTCGATGAAGTAGATGCGCATGTCGGAGCCGCGGCCGCAGTTGACTCCGATGAGGCTTTGGCGACCGGAGGGGAGGTCTTCGGTGAGGTAGTAGACCATTTCGGCGTTGCCAAGGATGTCGGCATAGTGGGGTTCGCCTTTGATGAAGTGGACGACGGCGTTGCGGCCTTTGACTTGGTTGAATTTGTCGGGGTCGACTTGCTGGATGCAGAAGACGTTGGAGTTGAGCCAGGCTTGGCGGGCGCCGGAGGAGTCGTGGGCGATGATGATGGTGTCGGCAAGGGCTTGGTAGTGCTGGTACCAGACGACGGGGCTGCGGAAGAGCTGGATGGTGGAGTCGGGAGCTGAATAGTAGAGGGAGTCGGACATGGCTTGGGCGTCGGCGCGGAAGAGTTTGACACGGTGGTGGGCGGTGACGGAACGGAGGTGGCGGAGGGAGTCGTTGAGGACGAGGATGGAGTCGGCGTGGAGGTAGAGGGTGTCGGGTGTGGCGGAGGGGTGCTGGTCGTCGTGATTGACAAAGCGGACGAGGGCGCTGTCGGTGATGAGGGAGGTGTGGTCCATCTGGCGGGTTTCGGCGTAGCGGGAGGTGGAGATGATGTCGTTGACGGTGTCGCGGAGGGTGACGTTGCCTATGGCGATGCCGTGTTCGGACTGTTCCCAGTAGTGGAGGGTGTCGCAGGTGATGTGTTTTTCGCCGTTGTGGACTTGTGAGCTGCGCATGGAGTGGGCGTAGCGGAGGTCGGTGTTGTAGGTGCCGTGCTCGGAGTACATGGTGGTGGAGTCGGTGTAGATGTGGGTGGGGCTCCAGAAGTGGGCCACGGTGGTGACGGTGTTGTAGGTGAGGGTGTCGGTGAGGAGGCGCATGTTGGAGTCGGTGAGTTCGACGGAGTTGTAGATGTCGACAATTTTGGTGTCGGAGTTGTAGTAGCCTTTGCGGCTGACGAGGCGTTTGTCTTGGTTGGTGGTGATGCCCCAGGTGTCGTAGGAGGCGGTGGAGGAGAAGCGGTCGTAGGAGAGGTGGTCGGAGCGGAGGAGGGTGCGGCCGTCGATGAGGCGGACGGTGTCGTCCCAGATGTCGAGCACACGGCTCACGCCGTCGTAGTAGAGTTGGTCGCCGAAGATGGTGGTGGTGTCGGAGAGTTCGATTTTGATGTTGCCGAAGGCGGTGAAGTCGTTGAGGACGGTGTTGAGGAGGGCGGAGTCGGCGTAGAGGACCATGCCTTCGTGCTCGGCACGGACGCGCTGGTAGAGAATCCAGACGTCGGGGTCGGAGGGGTCGCGGGTACCCATGCCGGCTTCGTAGGTGATGAGTTTCTGGGCCCACGACGGCACCGCCGCCATCAGGAACAGGAGCAAGAGGACTGGTTTCAAGACTTTTATTTCCATATCACGCAACAACTTCAAAAGTGCAAAGATACGAAACATTTTTCACTCAGCCAGTTTTTTTGTCGCCGTGTCGCGGAAAAGTTGTATCCTCAAATGAGAATAACAATATCCAATCCCAAATGAATAATAACAAAATATTTATAGTTCACGGGCATGATGAGGCCATGAAAGAGGCTGTTGCTCGATTCATTGCTCGCCTCAATATCGAACCTATCATCTTACACGAACAGGCAAATGCAGGCAGAACTATTATCCAAAAGTTTTTAGAAGAGATTGAAAACTTGACTTTTGCTATAGTTCTATACTCGCCTGATGACTTAGGGAAAGCCCGTGAGGAAGAAAAACATTCCCCGACTCTTCTATCCAGCGTATGTGCGAATTTACTTGGAGCGCGACGTACGGACACTACTAAACGTTCAAGACATATATCTGTTCCTAACATTTCTGAAGCTTTGCGCCAGAAGGATAGGCAGCCTTTTCAACTCCAGCGAACTATCCAACGAAGTAGGTGTATCGGTAAATACCATACGCTCATGGCTTTCTATTCTGCAAGCCTCATACATCATATTCATGCTGCACCCATACTCTGAAAATTCCCGCAAACGGCTGACAAAAAACACCTAAAATCTATTTCTACGACACTGGGCTTGCATGCTACCTATTGGGCATTGACAAACCCCAACAGCTTCAAACAGACCGAATGCGCGGACACCTTTTCGATAATTTGGTAATAGCAGACATCATGTAACAATTTACAAACAGAGGCAAAACACCCGAACTCATGTTCTACCGCGACTCCAATGGCAACGAAATTGACTTTCTTGTACCTTCAGGCAATGGACTCGAAGGATACGAGATAAAAACCGCCTCCACATACAATCCCTCTTTCGAGGCAGGGTTCGGCAGGATAACGGGGATACTACAGGCTCACCTGGTACGCCGTGCTGTCGTATACAACGGCACACAAGAACGCCGCAATGCTCCCGTCGAAGTCCTCCATTATTCATCACTATACAACTCACCCTCACAACCTAAGGAGACAGAATCCTCACAAAAGACTACTGAGCAATAGTCATTCTACCACTCAATATCGTAGGGTGTAGGTATCGGTGTAGTCGCACCAATACAGATTGGAGTATCGATGGACTATCTGGGTTGGCACGCCATTGGTACATTGGTATTGAAGCGTGTAATAAATGTCTTGTATGGGGCCGTTGGCGGTGTGGTAGGTGATGGAGACCGGGATGTTCTTTGAGAAGAAGAGCGGGGCATTCACAATGGAATAATGTCGGAAGAAGTAGGGCGACAGCAAGCCGCAGAAGGGATTGTCGCGGTCGGAATAGGTATAGGTAATTGAGTCGAGGGTATAGGCATCGTTGTCAGGCCCACATACGGCGGCAACAAGATTGCCGTCGCGCCAGCGCAGGGTGTAGGTGTACGTCAGCTCTGCATACTGCCCCTGCGCGTGTTTTGTAAGGCTGACGGGGTAATCCGCGCCATCGTAACCGAATGTATAATCCGTATGCCATCCCCCAAACGTCTCGGCTATCGACACCAGGCGTGAACCCTCATACTGGAGATTATACGCATGATTCAAGACAGTATAGTCGGACTCCACCAGCGACAAACGCCCAGCCGGGTCGTAATAGTACCGTGCCGTCAAAGGACCAGGAGTATTGACGCGGTTGTCGTAAACCTCGATACTGTCGAGATGCTGAGCCGACCAATGCCAATTCATCCGCACACAATCCGGCAGTTCATAGTCGCCGCATTCCACACCCGTCACATGTTCGGAACAGGAAAGAGATTGCACCCTATTGACGGGGTTGTAAACACCCGCAAAGAAATTGCTGTCACCACCGAAGGGGACAATTTGCTCTGCCTTGTGGCAAGCCGACATCGCAGCTGCTAAGACCTGAATAATAAAAATGACACGTGTTTTCATCATTGCATGTATTAAATTGGACAATCGTTTCATCTATATAACGGAAAGCAAGGCAAAATCTCACAACGGGCAGCATAAAAATACAAAATGATTATTCGCAATTGGCATGTGCACGATGTCGCGTCTCACCGGGTCGCTGGTTGGGGTGTGGTCTTCAAATACAAAAAAGGAGGGGAAGACTCAACTTCACCCTCCTTTGTTATTGCTGTAGAATAAACTTTCTTATCTGATGGTACGTGAACCCATACGGTCCATAGCGCAACGGAATCCAATCCACGAGGTGCTGCGATCCTGATCGTAGTAACGGCGGGTGCCGCACTGCATCCAGTAGGCGCGGTCTCTCCAGGAGCCACCCTTCACCACGCGGACGCGGTTGTTAATCATAGAAGTGATGTTGTGCTTGTCAATGCTGTCGGAACGGTGGTACATCTGGTTGGTCTGTTCCTCGTCGGAACGACTGACTGCATCGTCACCACCCTCGTCCTCTTCGTCGGTCTCTCTCAACCAACCGGAAGCGGAAGTGGACTCTTTGCTTTCGAAGTCATAGATGCTGGAATTCCAGTCACCATCCAGATAGTTGATGTTGTCGGCCTGGCGATAGTTGCGGCGGTTCATGTCATCGGGAACATTCTGATAGATAAGGTTGCCTGTAGCCTCGTCGATGGCGGCTTCTTCACCGTCCTCGCTCATAGCCACATACTGGTAGACATTTCCACGGAAGGGGTTCTGGTCATCGGCTCCAATGGGGTTGACATCCTTACGATAGACATCGCCACACCATTCAGCCACATTGCCAGCCATGTGATACAGACCATAGTCATTGGGGAAGTACCACTTGACGGGAGCCGTATACTCCCAGCCATCGTTCAGGTTGCCAGCCACACCCATGGCATCGCCGCGCGAACGCTTGAAGTTGGCAAGGAACTGACCATAATACTTTTTATTGGCGGAGCGGACACTCTGGCCAGCCCAAGGATAGGTCTTGTGCTCAACCACACGTTCGTCGAAGGTGTTGCCGATGATACCCAGAGCGGCGAACTCCCATTCGGCCTCAGTCGGGAGGCGGTAGTTGGGCAGCAGAATACCGTCGGAACGACGCACGTTACGGTTCTCACCACCGCTGGCGGGGTTGAGGTCGGGCACACCTTTGCCTTCACCCTTGTAGAGACCGGCCAGATAGACATCGGTCTGGAAAGCTTCCGAGCCAGTCAGCTCAGACTGTGCCAGATCAATGATACCTGCATCAACAAGAATCTTCTCATTGACACGGTCGGTACGCCATTTGCAGAACTGCGAAGCCTGCTCCCAAGTGACACCCACAACGGGATAGTCGTTGAACATGGCGCACTGGAAATAGTTCTCCACAAAGTTCTCAACCCAAGAGAGGCGCTGACGCCAAACATTAGTGTCGGGGTAAATCTGCTTGACCAGCTCGGGGTATTCCTCGCCGTAAGCACGGTTCATCCAATATACAAATTCACGGTAAGAGATGTTGGACACCTCCGTCTCATCAATATAGAAAGAAGAGACAGTGACAGTGTGGACCAAGTTGTTCCAAGAGAAGCGAGCCTCGTCGGCCACACGACCCATCTGGAACGAACCGCCCTCGATGAACACCAGTCCCGGACCCGTGATTTGTTCCTGAAAGGACGAACGGTCGAAACCGCCCCATTCAGTATCATTCAGATTCCAGCCCGTAGTGGAGGACTGTTCTTTGCTACCACATGCCACCATCAGCAGTGCGGAAGCCAACATTAGGAATGACAATTTAATAATCTTCATAGTGGATTAGTTTTTTCTCTGTATACGTATATGACGGATTTTTGTTTCGTTTTAAGATTTTTTAATTAGAAGGACGGGCAACGGATAGCCTTGACCTTGTGTTTCTGCTCGGGAACGGGCAGGAGGAATCCCAACGTGATCTCGTGGGCACCCAGCACACTGTATGACAACTCGGACACGGTCACATCATAGCTGTAGCCGACCTTGAAGTAGTCGTGTTGCGCACCGACCATAAAGATGAAAGCATCGGGGTTTTCCAGTCCATGACGGTACCAAGCTCCCACCAGGAAGGGCATCCAGTCGAGATAGAGACCATAGTTGAAATAATGGAAACCTCCCTGATATTGATAAATGAGGTTCGGCGAAATGACGGGAACACCAAGTCCCAACGGCGACTGGCGACGGCGCTCCTCGGCAAGGTTGATCAGACCGCCCGCATTGGCTGTAAACTTGATGGGTACACGGTCCTCACTGTAGAAACCCTGGCTGGGCTGGCTGAGGTGGTGGGCCGCAAAACCGGCATACCAAGCCGGGCCATAAACCATTGCGCCGGCTGCGAAGTCGGGATAGATAACACTCGTTTTGTCGGGCTGTGTGGCCGAAGGCAAGTTAATCCAGCCGCAATTGGCATCAATCTGGTCAGGCCAGCGCATTATATTCGGGTCCCAGTTCAAGTTGATATTCACCACCGAAGCCTGCAAGGCAAGATTGACATAAATATCCTCATGCACACGGAAACGGAACGAATACATGGCACCCAGCATATTGGTATTCAGCATACCATGGTCGCCCATTTTGTCAGTCATCAATATTGCACCGATACCGCCGTGAAGGTCAGGAATATACTGGTCATACGAGGCACTGGCGGAAGAAAAGGCCGAAACCAATCCCGGCCACTGCGACCGATAAGTAAGCGAAATACGGGGCGCCACCTTCGACCCTGCAAAGGCAGGATTGAGATACAGCGGATTGGCGAAGAACTGTGAAAAGCCTACATCTTGAGCTTTCACCCCCTGCATGCCCAACGTGACGAGCAGCAGTATCAGCGTAATTTTATTGTACTTTTTCATCATGCTTATTTTAGTATAAAATGAGCCTAAAATTGATTGGCAATATTACGATTTTTTTGTCACATAATTGTGTTTCTCTCAAAAAAAAAATACAACACCATGATTCTCACCACATTTATTTTTCAACAAACAGTTCTTTCGCCCTGTTTTTTTTAGCCTTTCAGGCCCTTTTTTTTGAAAAATAAGCCCTTTTCTCCAGCCTGTTCACACCCTTGGTCAGCCCCAGTTCCACGACCTTCCGGCGGGGCTTCACGCCCTCCCCGAACGCCCTCTTCCCGACACCTCGACCCAGAACCCAAAAAAAGTCTCCCGACAGCACAATAAAAAGAGTGAAACAGAGTTACCGAAGACATGCAATTCAGAAGAACCCACACCCCCATCCTCTGCCTCATTCTCTGCCTCATGCAGGCGGTCCCCCTCTCCGCGCAGAGCTATGCCCCCCAATCGCTGCTGGCCTCCGGCCAATGGTACAAAATACCCGTGTCCACCAGCGGAGTATACAAAGTAACCACAGCACAGCTGCCCGCGCTATCCCAAATCTCCTGCGACAAGATATGCCTTTACGGCGCACCCGGCGACATGCTTTCCGTCAGCAACACCGCTCCCCATCCCGACGACCTCAACCCGGCCGCCATTCAAATTGTCGACCTCAACGGCAACGGCCTCTTCGACTCCGACGACTACCTGCTTTTCTATGGCGAAGCCCCCAACACATGGCGATATGTGGCGGCCGACCAACGTTTTGAATACAATGTTCACGCATACGCAAACTATAATTGCTATTATCTCACCATCGACGGCACCAGCCAAGCCCTGAACCATGTCCAGACTCGCCAACCCTCATCCGCCACCCCCACCGACCTGCCCAACCATACCGCCGTGGCCCTTTTTCACGACGACCGCATCAACACCCATGGCGGTGGCCAGATATGGGTGTCCGACAAGTTCACGCCCAGCTCCCCCACCCACGCCTACACCCTCTCCCTCCCCTCCCCTCCTGCCGACGGCACACTGAAAGCGCGCTACGCCCTTGCCAGCATCTCCACCCTCCAATCGTCCTACCAAGCAACCCTGGGCGCCACCACCCGCCAGCACACATTCCCCAACAGCAACAACTACATAATCTTCCGTGAGGAATTTTCCGCCGTCACCTCCGCCAGCAACACCTTCCAATTCACCTACCAGCCCCGCGAGGCCAACGCCGCTGGCTACTTCGACTTCATCGAACTCAACGCCCAAGTGCCGCTTGTCTACCAAGGAGGGCAGCAGCTCTTCCGCAACAAAGAGCACTTGCAAACCTCCACCCCCTGCCGCTTCACCATCTCCGGCCTCACCCCCAACCTCCAAGTGTGGGACATCACCAACCCCTCACAGCCCTCACAACTCACCATCGCCCAATCCGGCTCCACCTTCTCCTTCCAATTCAACACCGACAGCGCCCGCACCTTCGTGGCCTTCACCCCTGCCGACGCCCTCATCCCCGCCTCCGTCGACCCCCTCCCCAACCAGAACATCCACGGTGCCACCCCGGCCGACTATATCATCGTCTCCCACCCCGACTTCCTCGACCAAGCCAACCGCCTGGCCGACCTGCACCGCACCCACCAAGGCCTCTCCATCATGGTCGTCACCCCCGAACAAGTCTACAACGAATTCTCCTCAGGCAAACAAGACCCCGTAGCCATCCGCCAGATGCTCCGTTGCCTTAACAGCCACAGCGACACCTCGCAGTCCAAACCCCGCTACCTGCTCCTTTTCGGCAAAGGCACCCACGACAACCGCGACATACTCGGCTTCCACCAGACCACCGTCGTCACCTACCAGTCCCCCACCTCTTTCGACTCCGAAGGCACCGCCTTCCCCAGCGACGACCTCTATGGCCATCTCAGCGACTACGCCGCCGGCCCCTTCGAAGGCACACTCTCCGTCAGCATAGGCCGTCTGCCCGCCAAAAACCTGGCCGAAGCCACCCACCTCGTCGACAAAATCGAAAACTACATGCTCCGCAGCGACCTCTCTCACGACGACATCCGGGGCGACTGGCGCAACTACGTGGCCCTCCTGGCCGACGACGCCGACCCCTCCTGCCCCTACGACACCAACTTCGCCAGCGACTCCGAACGCCTGGCCCGCCGCATCAAAGGCCTCTATCCTCACTTCAACATCGACCGCATCTACGCCGACGCATATATCCAACAGTCAGGCGCCGACGGTTCCTACTATCCCGACGTCAACAACGCCCTGCGCCAACGCATGGACTACGGCTGCCTCCTCCTCAACTACATAGGCCACGGCTCCAGCAACTACATCGGCACCGAGCGCTTCATGGAATTCTCCGACATCGACAAATACACCAACACCGAGCGCCTCGCCTTCTTCGTCACCAGCACCTGCACCTTTGGCAAATACGACCTCGTGGGCGACATCTGCGGTGCCGAAGCCTTCATTCTGGCCGACGCCGCCGGCATCGGCATCGTCTCCTCCGCCCGGCCCATCCACCACGTGCAACGCTTCAACTCCGACGTATGCACCCACGCCCTCAACCCCGACAACTCCATCGGCGACGCCCTGCGCCTGGCCAAAAACGCCACCAGCGTCCCCCAGTGCATCACACTCCTGGGCGACCCCGCCCTCCACCTCTCCATACCCCGCAACCAAGTGGTCGTCACCCACATCAACCAAATGCCCGTCAACCCCGCCGTCACCGACTCCGCACAAGTCCTCTCGCGCGTCACCGTCCAAGGCGAAATACGCGACCCCCAAGGCAACACCCTCACCGACTTCAACGGCCTCATCTACCCCATCGTCTTCGACCGCGAAGTGAACTGCCGCACCCTCGCCAACGACAACGACAGCACCGAAGTCAACTTCAAACAACAAAAAAGCATACTCTACAAAGGCCGCGAAACCGTCACCGACGGCACCTTCTCCTACTCCTTTATCGTCCCGCGCGACGTCTCCTACCGCTACGACTACGCCAAACTCTCCCACTACGCCCGCACCCTCACCGACGACGCCACAGGCCAATACTCCAACATCATGTTCGGCGGATTCAACGACGACATCGCCATCGGCGACCTCTACCCCGACATCCAGCTCTACATCGGCGACACCACCTTCCGCAACGGAGGCCTCACCAACGAAACCCCCACCCTCTACGCACGCCTCTCCGACTCCATCGGCATCAACGCCGCCGGCAGCGGACTCGGCCACGACATCACCGCCCTCATCGACGGCAACCCCTACAGCACCGTCATCCTCAACGACTTCTTCGAACCCGACATCACCGACAGCCGCAACGGCCAAATACGCTACACCCTGGGCAAACTCGACGACGGACCCCACACCCTCACCCTCAAATGCTGGAACATCTTCAACCACTCCGCCTCCGCCACCATCCAATTCTATGTCGCCAACGACCGCACACCCCAACTCGGCACCTTCCACGCCGCCCCCAACCCCGCCTCCCTCCAAACCACCATCCGCGTCGAACACAACCTGCCCACCGCCATCCAATCCGCCTCCATCGACATCTACGACATCCGCGGCACCCTCCTGCGCACCCTCACCCCCACCATCGGCTCCTGCGTGCTCAGCGCCCCCTGGGACTTCACCGCCGCCAACGGCAGCCGTCTGCCCCGCGGCATCTACATCGCCCGCATCTCCGCCACCACCGCCGACGGCACACTCCTCACCCAAACCACCAAGATCGTACACAACTAAAATAAACACCCCCATACAATAAAAAACGGCCCTCGCCGTTTTCAAGGCATTATTACGAAAACAACACAAATGAAAAGGACAACACTCATCATCATTTCATGCCTCATAGCGTCAAGCTTGGCAAACACCATCATCGCACAAACACCCGCCGGTCTCACCGGCCAAACCAAAAACTATATCTCCACCGGCATGCCCATCCTCCTCATCGCCCCCGACGCCACCTCCGCCGGCATGGGCGACGCAGGCGTAGCCTCCACCCCCGACATCTACTCCGCCCACTGGAACAACGCCAAATTCGCCTTCATCGACGGCAACTTCGGCTTAGGCACCACCTACACCCCCTGGCTCCGCAACCTCAAAGTGTCAGACATGAACCTCCTCTACCTCGGAGCCTTCAAACGCATCAACAGCCGCAGCACCGTCGCCGCATCACTCACCTACTTCTCACTCGGCGAAATCCAAGGCACCGACGAACAAGGTCAAAGCCGCGGCACCATGCACCCCAACGAATTCGCAGCCGACGTCACCTATGCCATGAAACTCAACGACCGCCTCTCCCTCGGCGCCACCGGCCGCTACATCCATTCCGACCTCACCAACGGCCAGTCCATCTCCGACGGCAACGGCTACGTCACCACCCAGCCTGCCACCAGCATCGCCGCCGACCTCGGCGTCTACTGGCAGAGCCCCATCGACAAAACCCAAGACCTCGCACTCGGCGCCTTCATCAGCAACCTCGGCGCCAAACTCTCCTACTCCAACGACGACACCAAAAAAGAATTCCTGCCCGCCAACCTGCGCATCGGCGGCCGCTACACCAACCACCTCGACGAATCCAACGAAATCACCCTCCTGGTCGACGCCAACAAACTCCTCGTCCCCACACCCCCCATCTCCGTAGGCGAAGAAACCTACAGCGACTACTACAGCGGCAGCATCGAATACTACAACACCGGTGTTGTCCGTGGCGCCCTCCAGTCCTTCTACGACGCCCCAGGCGGCATATCCGAAGAGCTGCGCGAAATCCAGCTCTCCGCCGGTGCCGAATACTGGTACAAACAAACCCTCGCCGCCCGCGCCGGCTACTTCTACGAAAGCGCCACCAAAGGCGGCCGCCAGTACCTCACCTTCGGCTTTGGGCTGCGCTACAACATCCTCCAGTTCGACATCTCCTACCTCGTCCCCACCACCAGCTTCAGCAGCAACCCCCTCTCCAACACCATCCGCATCTCACTCACCGTCAACTTCAAATCGGCCAAAACCGTACCAACCATCTAACCCCATGCGCATAGGAATAGGATACGACGTACACCAACTCGTCCCCGACCGCAAACTGTGGCTCGGCGGCATCGACATCCCCCACACCCATGGCCTCATGGGCCACTCCGACGCCGACGTGCTGCTCCACGCCATCTGCGACGCCCTCCTCGGCGCCGCCGCCCTGGGCGACATCGGCCAACACTTCCCCGACAACGACCCCCAGTACAAAAACATCGACAGCAAAATCCTCCTCAGCCGCACCAACCAGCTGCTGCTGGACCACGGCCTCCGCGTAGGCAACATCGACAGCATCATCGTGGCCCAAAAACCCAAACTGGCCCCCTACATCCCACAAATGCGCCAAACCATCGCCCACCTGCTCGGCATCGACCCCGCCCAAGTATCGGTCAAAGCCACCACCACCGAACACCTCGGCTTCGAAGGCCGCCAAGAAGGCATCAGCGCCCACGCCGTAGCCCTCCTCCTCCCGCTCACACCCACCCAACAATAACCACCATACACTATGGAAACACCCAAAATTTCACCCCAAACCAACGACGAAGCCGCCGTGCTCGAAGACTCCGGCTGCAGCCTCGTCCTCCACAACGACGACGTCCACACCTTCGACTACGTCATCAAATCGCTTGTCGACATCTGCCGCATCACCTACGAGCAAGCCGAGCAATGCGCCATCCTCGTCCACTGCCACGGCAAATGCACCGTCAAACACGGCAGCTACGACACCCTCCTGCCCATGCACACCGCCCTGCTCGACAAACAACTCACCTCCGAGATAGTCAAATAGCATCCCCCCTGCCCCGCCGCAGGCGCCCCCTCCTCATCCAGTCCCAAACCCACGCCTCGTACCCCGGTGCGCCCCTCTGCCTTGTCTCCTTGTCCACCATTTCCCCACCATTTCTACTCCTTTTAGCCCCTATTTCTCCTCTTACAAGAGAATAAATAGAAAATAAATATAAAAGAAATAGTGGAGAAATAGCGGACCTGGAGCGAACGTGGAAACACCGCTGAGCCCATCACCGCCGGAGCCACTCCGTCCGTAGGACGGAGCTCCGAGGTTCGCTGTCCTGATCCGCATGGGCCAAACTCCGGCTCAACCATTCCTAAAGGAGCCAATAACAGACATTCAACTTGTTGATTTTGCACATCATAATAAGAGCCTTCGGAGGCTGGGTAAAAAAAATGATTGCTGGTTGGGGCGATATCGAAAAAAATTTGTATCTTTGCAAATTGAAAACAACAACAATTTATCAAAACTTCCAACAAAATGACACCTACATTGATTATCATTGTGCTTGTGGTGGGGCTGCTGCTCCTGACCCTTGAGATTGTGGCCATACCCGGAGGTTTTGCCGGTGCCATCGGCTTCCTGATGACAGCTTTTGGTGTGTGGCAGAGCTATCTGTGGCTGGGCACGACTGGCGGAACGATCGTGCTGGGCTGCTGCGTGGCCATCTGCATAATCCTGCTGGCCATATTCATGAAAACCAAGACATGGAAGAAATTCAGTCTGAACGAGGAATCGGACAGCACCGTCAACCAAATCGACGACCCCGCCATAACGGTGGGCTCACGCGGCACCACCGTGGCGCGTCTGGCCCCGACGGGCAAGGCCTTGATAGACGGGAAGCTGGTGGAGGTGCACGCCATCAATAAATTCATCGACCAGGACCGCCCCATCGAAGTGGTGGCCATCGAGGGTTACCGCATCGATGTGCGCGAATCGGGCGACAACCGCTTCGAATAGGCCGCACGAACGAACAATACCGAACAATCAATTATTAACCTTAAAAACAAATAATCATGTCATTACCAGGAATTATAGTGCTGAGTACAGTGATTATCATCCTGCTCATCATCTTCCTTTATTTGGTGCCGGTGGGACTGTGGTTCCAGGCACTGGTGTCGGGTGTGCACACCTCGTTGATTCAACTGATGTTTATGCGTTTCCGCAAGGTGCCGCCCAGTGTCATTGTGAACAATATGATCAATGCCACCAAGGCGGGTCTGAAACTGTCGCAGAACGAGCTGGAGGCCCACTATCTGGCCGGAGGCAATGTAACCAATGTGGTGCAGGCGCTCATCTCTTCGAGCAAAGCCAACATGAACCTTGATTTCCGCACCGCCACAGCCATCGACCTGGCTGGTCGCGACGTGCTGAAAGCCGTGCAGACATCGGTGAATCCCAAGGTGATCGACACGCCGCCGGTGGCTGCCGTGGCCAAGGATGGCATTCAGCTCATTGCCAAGGCGCGCGTCACCGTGCGCACCAACATTAAACAGTTGGTGGGCGGAGCCAGCGAAGAGACAATTCTGGCCCGTGTGGGCGAAGGCATCGTGTCGTCCATCGGCTCGGCGCTGAGCCACAAGCAGGTGCTCGAAAACCCCGACAGCATATCGAAACTGGTGCTCACCAAGGGACTGGACAGCGGCACGGCGTTTGAGATTCTCTCCATCGATATAGCCGACATCGATGTGGGCAAGAACATCGGAGCCCAGTTGCAGATGGACCAGGCCAACGCCGACAAGAACATAGCCCAGGCCAAGGCCGAGGAGCGCCGCGCCATGGCAGTGGCTTCGGAGCAGGAGATGAAGGCCAAGGCACAGGAGGCCCGCGCCAAGGTGATCGAGGCCGAGGCAGAAGTGCCCAAGGCTATGGCCGACGCCTTCCGCAGCGGCAATCTGGGCATCATGGACTACTACCGTATGAAGAACATACAGGCCGACACGGACATGCGCGAGAGCATTGCCAAGCCGGCAGGTGCCAAAGCCATGCCCCAAAAGCCCGGGACGGAGAAATAGTTTTATGCACTGACATGAGACGCTTGGTGTCTATCCTGTTTGTGCTTGCAATGGCAGCTGGTTGTGCATCGGCACAACGGCTGCCATTGCGTTTCAGAGCCGACGGGACGTTTAAAATTGTCCAGTTCACCGACCTTCACTACATCCACGGCAACCCCCACGCCCTGCGGGCACTGGCACGCATGCGCGAGGTGGTGAAGGCGGAGCAGCCGGACCTGGTGGTGGTGACGGGCGACATGATATTTGGCCAGCCCGCCGAGCAAAGCATGAGGGATGTGGCGCAATGTCTGGACAGCCTGGGGGTGCCGTTCTGCACCACTTTCGGCAATCACGACGAGGAATTCGGGCTGAGCCACGACGAGTTGTACCGCCTGCTGCACACCCGCCACAATGTGGAGCCGGAGCATGAGGCGGGGACGGAGTATGACTATGTGCTGCGGATTAAGGGCAGCCGCGACGACAGCACCCGCGCAGCCATCTACTGCCTCGACTCGCACAACAAGAGCCAGAGCCGACTGGTGGGAGGATATGCATGGCTGACGCGGAGCCAGATAGCATGGTACCGCGCCGAAAGCCAACGGCTGACTGGCGAAAATGGGGGCCGTCCCCTGCCCTCGTTGGCCTTTTTCCACATCCCGCTGCCCGAGTTCGAGACCGCTTTCTGCAAGTCCGACACATGGGCTATCGGCGCCCGGATGGAGGAGGTGTGCTGCCCAAGGCTGAACAGTGGCATGTTCGATGCCATGAAGAAGGGGGGCGATGTGATGGGGATATTCTGTGGCCACGACCACAACAACGACTATGCCGTGATGTGGAAAGGCATATTGCTGGCCTACGGGCGATATACGGGTGGCAACACGGTGTATAACGATCTGGTGGGAGGAAACGGCGCAAGGGTGATTGTGCTGCACGAGGGCCAGCGGACTTTCGAGACATGGCTGCGCCTGAAGCACGGCGCTATTCGGAACCGGTTGAGGGTGCCCGACAATTTTGCCTGGAGCGACCCAACGAAACGCCCCGTTGAGAGGGACTGAAACTGATTGAAAGATCATTTACTCAACAAAGTAATGAAAAGAAACTACTTGTTAGGCCTGATGACGGGCCTGCTGATGGGCATGGGAGCCACGGCTCAGACCCATTTCACAGAACGCGACACGATAGATGTGCTGCATTACGATATTTGCCTTGACATGGGGCATAGGCAAGCGGCCTACATGCGCGGATGGTGCGAGCTGAGCGTGCGGATGCTCCAGCCGTCGAGCAATGTGGCTGTGGGGTTGATGTATGCTACAATAGACTCGGTGGAGCTGGACGGCAGCCCACTTGGCAACGGAGCATACAGGTACAACAACAAACAGCTGCGGGTGCAGGTGGGCAACAGGGCTGTGGGCGACACAGTGCGGCTGAAAGTCCATTATGGCACCGAAGGATGGGTGGGACGTGACGGCGGCTTTTGGTGCGACCAGAACCTTTTCTACAATCTTGGCGAGGACCGCTATACACGTCCTTTCAGCATGGGGAGGAGCTGGTTTCCGTGCAACGACAGCGTGTATGACCGCGCGACGTATTCGTTCCACATGACTGTGAACAACGGATGGACAGCGGTGTGCAGTGGGGAGCTGACGGGAGTGGACACGAACGCCGACCGCAGCCTTACGTTCCACTATGAGCTGCAGCACCCTGTGTCGACCTACCAAGTAGGGTGCAATGCGGCGCGATACCGCGTGTACCGTTTCAACGCCGAAGGCTTGTATGGCACTTATCCTGTCCAGGCCTCGTGTCTGGCTAAGGACAGCGCGACGGTGGCAGAGTATTTCAGGTATTTCAACAGCACGCTCCAGTTGTATGAGAGGCATTTCGGCCCCTACGTGTGGGGAAATATCCGTTTTTCAGAGGGAGGCGAGGACGCCGGGATGGAGCATGTGAACAACATTTGCATAAGCTATGACTACCCGGACATGACCAACTTGCTGGACCATGAGTTTGCCCACCAGTGGTTTGGCAACCTTGTTACTTGCGCCCGAATTGATGACATGTGGTTCAACGAAGGCGCAGCAACGTTTGCCGACCAGATGGCCACGGCTGACCACACCGGAAACAACGATGCGGCTAAAACGTTTAAGAGGTTGGCCATTCTCAATTTACCGCTGGACGAAAGCGGCTATCACCCTTTGTGTGGGATGCCCCACCGGTATTCGTTTATGGGTACTACTTATTATAAAGGGGCCCTGGTGTTCAGAGAATTGAAGCAGTTGCTGGGCGACAGCATTTTCTTTTCCATGCTCCGTACCCTGCTGGACCGCAACAAGTTTACCAATATGGACAGCTATCAGTTGCGGGACTCGATGAGTCTGTATAGCGGCGTGGATTTGACAGACTTCTACGATTTCCATATCTTCCACGGCGGATTTGCCAGCTATGGGGTTGACTCGCTCCGCACTTACGGCGACTCGACCCATGTGTGGCTAAGCCAGAAGCGGTGGCACGCCCCCGACTATTGCCGTCAGGCCCGAGTGCCGGTGACGTTCTTCTCGGCAGAGGGAGACACCCTGACGGGTAGCGTGATGAGTCGCGGACAACACTCGGAAGGGGTGTTCGCGCTGCCCTTCACGCCTACGTTTGCCATCGTGGACTATTACGGCAACCTGGCAAGCTCGAACTTCTGCGAGAGTTTCAACTTGAGCTCGAGGGACCTGACAGAGAGCACGGAAACGCAAATAAGGATAACGCCAACACAAGTGAACGGAAATGTGCAGATGCATGTGGCCCTGCAATTGGGCAAACCCGAGGAGGAGCCGATGCCAGGAGTGGTGCGGTGGGACTATCGCCGATGGACCATCAACGGCGACTATGGGAATGACTTTATGGCGACTATAGGTTTTTATGTGGGGGAAAGATACCCTGTTTACGACCAAGAGTTTTGCACTACGCCGAGAAGCAGCGACTCGTTGCGGCTGTTCTACCGCGAGGATGGGAGCCAGCCCTGGCAGCTGTGCCCGCGAACAACGATAGAACAAGGACTGATCGGACTATGGAACCATGTGACGTATGTGCAGATGAAAGGTAGGCCGAGGAAGGGAGAATATGCCCTGGCCGTGGTGGACACCAACCGGCTGGGCATTGACGAAGGCGGAAACGAGGCTTTGTCGTCCCAGCCGGGGCTGACGCTGTCGCCCAATCCTGCCGAGAAGTATGTGACGGTGACGCTGGACGCACCGGGTTGCGACACGGGGAAAAGTCGTGTGACGGTGGTGAACGCCGCAGGCAAAGAGGTGGCAGCCATCGAGCTCAATGGAACAACGGCTGCGATAGAGACAACCACATGGCCCGCGGGCATCTATTTCGTGACAATCACCACCCCCACAGGGTCGGCCACGAAGAAACTTATCGTACAATAAACAGCCTGTCTCCAAGAGATTAGGAACAATGCTTAATAAAAAATACGGGGCAAAAATTCGCCAATCAAAAAAAAAGACGTATTTTTGCATCCCGTATTTTTGATTCCAAAAACACGGAAAGATGAAAAACGGTTTTGACAACGAAAAGTATCTCAAAATTCAGTCCGAACACATCAAGGAACGTATTTCCAAGTTCGGAAACAAGCTTTACTTAGAATTTGGCGGTAAGCTATTTGACGACTACCACGCCAGTCGTGTGCTGCCGGGCTTTGAGCCGGACAGCAAGTTGAAGATGTTGATGCAGCTGCGCAACGACGCAGAGATTGTGATTGCCATCAGCGCCCGCGACATAGAGAAGAACAAGGTGCGCGGCGACCTCGGCATCACCTACGATGTGGATGTGCTGCGGCTGCGCGACGAGTTTATGAATCGCGGGCTGATGGTGAGCGGAGTGGTGATTACGCAGTATAACGGACAGGCCAGCGCAATGGCTTTCCGCGAGCGGCTGGAACGCCTTGGGATAAAGGTGTACTATCACTACATCATCGAAGGTTATCCCACGAATGTGGATTTGATCTGCTCGCCGGAGGGATTCGGGAGGAACGAGTATGTGGAGACCACGCGGCCACTGGTGGTTGTGACCGCACCGGGGCCTGGGAGTGGCAAGATGGCGGTATGCCTCAGCCAGTTGTATCAGGAGAACCAGCGCGGGGTGAAGGCGGGATATGCCAAATTCGAGACCTTCCCGATATGGAGCATACCGCTGAAACACCCTGTGAATGTGGCCTACGAGGCGGCCACGGCCGACCTGAATGATGTGAACATGATTGACCCGTTCCACCTCGAAGCTTACGGCACCACTACGGTGAACTATAACCGGGATATTGAGATTTTCCCTGTTCTGAACGCCATCTTTGAGGGCATATACGGCTACAACCCTTATAAATCGCCTACCGACATGGGTGTGAACATGGCAGGTTTTTGCATCAGCGATGACGATGTGTGCTGCCAAGCCTCGAAAGACGAGATAATACGGCGCTACTACGATGCCTTGTGCAACTTTGCCTCGGGCAAAACATCGGACACGGAGGTGAACAAGATAGCCCTGCTGATGAAGCAGCTGAAACTGACCACGGCCAACCGCCGCACCACGGTGGCAGCACACCGACGCAAAGAAGAGGAGAAGGCCGACGCCTCGGCCATAGAGCTGGCAGACGGCACCATTATCACCGCCCACAGCAGTGCCCTGCTCGGACCCAGCGCCGCCCTGCTACTCAACGCCACCAAACATCTGGCCGGGATAGACCACAGTGTGAAACTCATAGCCCAGGAGATAATTGAACCTATCCAGCACACGAAAGTGAAGTTGCTGCATGGTCACAACCCACGGCTGCATACGGACGAGGTGCTGGTGGCCTTGTCGATGCTGAGCTTGACCGATGAGAACTGCCGCAAGGCGCTTTCCACCCTGCCTCAACTGGACGGATGCCAGGTGCACGCCACGGTGATGCTGAGCGAGGTGGACCGCAAGATTTTCAAAAAGCTGGGTATCGGACTGACTACCGACCCTATTCAGAAGAAGAAGTAAGCTCCCCTCCACACAATTGTTGGCGAATAAAAACCAGAAAGTCCTTATCGCAGATTGCGGATAAGGACTTTCTGGTTTTTACCGATGCGCAAGGAGTAGGGTTTGAGCCCTGCGCCGGATAGGTCAGTATTGCTCTTTATCGTTGGGGAAATCGAGACTTTTGACGTCGGAGATATACTGGCGAACGGCATTGCTGATGTCGGCACCAAAGCTGCCATAGACACGCAGATAGCGCGGGGTGAACTGCTGGGTGATACCCAGCATGTCTTGCAGTACGAGCACCTGGCCGTCGGTGTGGGGACCGGCACCGATGCCGATGGTGGGGATTTTCAATTCGGAGGTGACTTGCTGGGCCAGTTTGGCGGGGATTTTTTCGAGCACCACGCTGAAGCAACCCGCATTTTCGAGGACATGGGCGTCGTGGATGAGGCGGTTGGCTTCCTCTTCCTGGGTGGCGCGCACGGCATAGGTGCCGAACTTATTGATGCTTTGAGGTGTGAGACCGAGGTGTCCCATGACGGGGATGCCCGCGGTGAGGATTCGGCAGATGGACTCGAGGACCTCTTCTCCTCCCTCAAGCTTGACAGCATCGGCACCGGTCTCTTTCATTATGCGGATGGCCGAAGCCAAAGCTTGTTTGGAGTTGCCTTGATATGTGCCGAAGGGCATGTCGACCACCACCAGGGCACGCTTGATGGCACGCTTGACCGAGGAGGCGTAGACAATCATCTCTTCGAGGGTTATGGGGAGAGTGGTATCGTATCCTTCCATAACATTGGCCGCAGAATCGCCCACAAGGACAACGTCTATCTTAGTAGCATCGAGCAGTTTGGCCATGGAATAGTCGTAGGCTGTGAGCATAGCAATCTTTTCTCCCGACATTTTCATGCGCTGGAGAACATGGGTTGTAACTTTAGTTACGTCAGTCTGTAAATAAGCCATATTGTAATGTTGTTATTCTATTTCTTCATCTCCGTCGTTGCGGAATAGGTCGACATCGGAGGGGGTAAGTGTCTCTTCCTCGTCTTCTATGATACGGAGCATATTACGGAATGGTTTTCGAAATTCGTATTGTCCATCGCGGTCCATCCGGAAGGGTTTGAAAAAGCGTTCCTCTCCTTTGATGGTAATGGTCACGGCACCCTGTTCGGTGGGCGAATCGGCCGGGAAGAGGTATTTTGACACCTCGTCCTCTGCAATGCGCTTGCCAATATAGATGGTGTCGAACTGGGTGGGGTTGAGCGCTCCCTGTATCATCAGCACCGGGCCATTCTTGATTTTTTTAGTGGTCAGGGGTTTGAATTCCATGCCTTTGGTAGTGTACTTTTTTGCATAGATGCGCAGGCGGGACTCCAACTGCTGGTCGGTGACAGGGAAACGGATAAAGATTGAGTCGGTGAGGGATGTGCACTCGTCGGGTTGACGATTGAACGAGGAATGGAGCACTACGTAACCCACTGGCAATATGATGTTACGCCGATGGGGAATCAGGAAATACTTCTCGACAAGTTGCTGATAGTCGAGATGCTCGTCGATGGAGATCTGGACAGGCGGCGGACAGGAGTCGCGGGTGTTGTCGACGGAATAGATGGAACCTTTCTTGAGGATGAGCTGTGTGTAGTAGGCTCGGATATTGCTGTCTTGCGAAGGGAGATAACAGCCTCCGCCACCGCCTATGCACTCAATGGGGTTGTTGCGGAAAGTGACCAGGATGGTCCCTTCGAGCTGTATGTCTTTGTTGAGCAGTTTGCGGCTGGAGGGGAGGTCGGCGCAATCGTACACCTGCTTGTCGGTGGGCACCTCGTACCGTATCAACTCGACAGTGTCGCCATGACAATTGCAATGGATGGGGTTGTAGGCATAGCGGACTGGCACTACCTCATGCCCACGCATGGTAAAATAACGATATACCGACTCGACACGGGCTTGCATCAGGGCTTCATCCCGGCTGTTGCCATAGGCCTCGATGGACATGGTGTAGAGCATCGGATTGTCGCGACTGAAAGCCACATGGTAGGCGGAATCGAGCAGGTCAAGGTCTTCCTCGCGATAAGCGCTGTCGCCCTCGTCAAAATGGAGCAGCAGACAAAACTCTTCGGGATTGGTCCAGGCCTTGGGCAAGTCGCGAGGCTTGATGGGTTTCTCGGACGGGATATGGAGCCCGGAGGTCTGGGCATTTGCCGAAAGGACTATGGCCAGTGTCAGGATCAGGACGATGCGTTTCATGGCGGGGTGATATTACTTGTATAACAAAGGGCGCAAAAAGCTTATTCTTTCAGAGAAAGCAACTGGCTGATGATTTCCTCGGTGGAAATGCCTTCGGCCTCGGCATAGTAGTTGCGCACTATGCGGTGGCGCAACACCTCAGTGGCAACAGCTTGGACATCCTCTATATCGGGGGAGTATTTCCCTTGCATGGCGGCATGGGTTTTGGCTCCCATCACTAAATACTGCGATGCACGGGGGCCGGCACCCCAAGAAAGATATTTGGATGCCAGCGTGGAGGAAGCACTGGTGGCGGAGGAAGAGGGCCGTGTGGCCGACGAAAGACGCACTGCATATTGGCACACGTTGTCCGGCACGGGCAGACGACGGATAACATCTTGGTAACGCAAAATGTCGTCGGCAGAAAGGACTATCTCTACTTGGGGGTTATTGCTGGTAGTGGTGCCTTTCACGATGTCCACCTCCTCTTGAAACGAAGGGTAGTCCATCCGTATGTTGAGCATGAAACGGTCCAACTGAGCTTCGGGCAACGGGTAGGTTCCCTCCTGCTCAATCGGGTTCTGGGTGGCCAACACAAAGAATGGAGCCGCGAGCGGATAGCTCTTGCCCGAGACAGTGACCGACTTTTCCTGCATGGCTTCGAGCAACGCAGCCTGGGTTTTGGGAGGGGTACGGTTGATTTCGTCCGCCAACACAATATTGGCGAACACCGGCCCTTTCACAAACTGAAAACGACGGTTCTCGTCCAGAATTTCCGACCCCGTGATATCGGAAGGCATGAGGTCAGGGGTGAACTGTATGCGGCTGAACGACAGGCCAAGGGCTTTGGAAAGGGTGTTCACCATCAGCGTCTTTGCCAATCCAGGAACACCCACCAGCAGACAGTGTCCGCCAGTGAAGATCGACAGCAACAAGCTGTCGACAGCCTTGTCTTGTCCCACTATCACCTTGCCCATCTCGTTCTTGAGGGTATGGTACTGTTGCACGAATGCGTCAATAAGTTCTTTATCAGACATACTAACTGATGTTGTAACTTTTATCGTGATGGGGGATGGGTGCCGCCTAAACAACTGCCCATCCCTACATTTTACGGTTCTTATTAGTTGCTACTCAGGGCACCCTGATTCCAGTTTACCTGAAAACCAGGGCAATCCTTATACTCGTCGGCAATACGGACATAAGTGGTGCGCACCATTCTGTTGCACCAGTCGTACACCTTCTTGGCCTTGGCGGACTGGAGAGCGGCATTATAGATACGGTCGTAGTCGTCGGTGAGGTTGGCCTTATGGGCAGGGATTATCTTGGTGAGTTTCACCAAGCAGTAAGCCTGCTTGTTCTCGGAAGTGGTGATGGCTGTGGCGTTCGAAATCTCGCCCTCGTCCATGGCCACAATACCGATGCCGGGGTAGAGCTGGTTGAAAGTAGCTTTGTCGAAACGCGCTCCACCCTCAACCGGATTGGAGACGGCACCGCCTTGACTCTTGCTCACGCCATCGGAATAGCGCATAGCGGCCTCCTCGAAAGTGATGGAACCTTGACGCAGCTCCTGGGCCAGGCTGTCGAGGGTGATACGAGCCCGCAACAAATCCTCCGACGACGTCTTAGGTTGCATGAGGATATGACGGACATTGATGGTGTTGCCGCGCCGCTCAATCAACTGGATGATATGGAAGCCGAACTTAGTCTCAACCACAGGCGACACCTCGCCGGGCTTCAAGGCAAAGGCAGCCGACTCGAATTCGCCCACCATCTGACCGCGGCCAAAGAAACCCACCTCGCCTCCTTTCGAAGCCGAACCGGGATCCTGCGAGTAGAGCTTGGCCAACATGGAGAAATTTTCCCCTTTGAGAATACGCTCGCGCAGCATGCTGAGTTCTTCACGCACCCTGTCGCGCTCGGCCTCACTGATGACAGGCTCAATGACAATTTCAGACACTTCGTATTGCGTCGGTATCTCGGGCAGACTGTCAGCATCGTATTTGGAGAAAAACTCCGTCACCTCGGCAGGGGTCACATTCACATTCTGCGTCAGCTCATATTCCACCTGCTGGCTCAGCATACGGTCATGCAGAATATCGAAATACTGGTCGTGCAACTCATCGTATGAATAGTTAAACACCTGACGCAGCTTGTCCTTTCCCCCAGCCTGAAGCACGGCGGCCTGCAAATAGCGCTGCACCTCGCGCTCCACCTGGTCTTCCGACACCTGCACACTGTCCACCATCCCTTTATGCACAAGCATCTTGCTGACAAGCATATTCTCCAGCAATTTGCACTTCTCAACCTTCTCGTTCTGCATGCCTTGGTGCAGACGCACTTGGGTATAAGCCTGTTCGATGTCGGAGTGGCGGACTATTGTCTTGCCCACAACGGCGACTATCCCGTCGACCACCTGGCGGGATTGGGCCTCAGCCACAAGCGCCATGCTCAGGGCGGCAACTATCAAAATCAGTCTCTTCATTATCACGTTGTTCGTTGGTTAATTATCCTCTGGGGCAAATCAGTAGGTGATGGAATCGAGAACATCCTGATGGATGATCACATTATATTTCTTGCGCAACTCAAGGTTGTTCTGATCTTCGAGGTAGTTCTGATAGTCGTTGAGGTAATAACCGCGTGCCTCATCACGGCTCTTCAGCTCGGGCTGCAAAATCTGCTCCACAATCAAGAACTGATAGCCCTTCTCGGTGCCACGGGTGTAGACCCCTTTCCCCCACTCGTTGCCTTGCAGGAGGGTCTGGTTGCCGGCCTCCACCACCTGTAGCTCTGAGCTCACAGGCACCTCTTCCGAGCATTTCTTGCGGTTCACCTTGTCGTTCAGTTTTTCCAGAAGCTCGTTCATGCCCCATCCTTTGCGGACAGACTTGTCCACAATCTTACGGGCCTTTTCAGGTGCCAGGCAAGCGCTGTCGGCCACCGTGACCACATTAACGCGCGCACGGTTATTCCAGAAATAGACCGCGTCGTTGGTGTCGTCATAGCTGTGGGTCGGAGCCACCCGATCGTAGAAAGCCTCGAAACCAGCCGAGTCCTTCAGGGCTCTGCCCCATACCATCCGATCGTTATAGGCAAAAATCATCAAGCCATGACGATACTCATCCATCAACTCCCCAAACTCCGGGTTGTCAATCTCCAGACGGCTGTCGGCATATTTCAGAACCATGGCGTCCACAAACTCATTGTAGCGTTCCGCCACATAAATATCCATCGGGCAAATCTGATGCACCTTCTTGTTCTTATAGATATAACGGGCAAACTGACGCGAGTTATACTCCTGGTCGCCAATCTTGAACAGGGGCCGCATGTCAGTTATCTGGTTCGAGTCATAGTTGAAGATGGCGGAGAAAACAGAATCAGTCATCAACGCCTTCACGGCATCCAGACTGGCAGCGTATGGGGCTTTCTTCTTCTTCGAAGTCTTCACCTTGGTATAGTCCACAAAGTTATACTTCTGCTTGCACTGCTCAACAAAGATATGTTGCGGGCGGGTGCTGCGCTCTCCACGGGTCATCCTCGACTTATAGTAAGGAATCAGACTCTCAAACTCAGGCATCGTCTCCTGCTTCACAAGCTTGATAATATGCCAGCCATAACGGCTTTTGAACGGAGCGGAAAACTCCCCTACCTTCATCCCCTTCGACACTTGCTCCACATACTCAAAGGGCAGCTGGTTGCAGACCAGTTCAGGCAACATACCGCCAGACTTCGCAGAGGTTTGGTCGTCGCTGTGGTTTTTGGCCACCAATGCGAAATCGACTCCATCCTTCAGCTGGTTGTAGGCCGACGTGATGACGCCCTGGGCATTGGGGGTTTTGTCCGACACCCACACATGGGCCAGCTGAACCTTGCCATAGTACGGGTAACGGTCAAAAAGCTTGATGATATGGTAGCCGTAGCGCGACCGCACAGGCTCATGTATCTGACCCGGCAGCATCCCGTAGGCCGCCGACTCGAAAGCATAAATCATATCAAACACCGTGAAACAGCCCAAGTCGCCCTCATAGGGGTTCACCTGGTCTGCCTTCTCTCTCACCAGTGGGTCTATATTCTCCATGCGCTGGTCGTGCATCTCCTTCTGCGCCACAGCGTAGAAATTAGGATTAGCCAACGCTGCTTTGTACAGCTCCATGGCGTGATTGTAGGCCTTCAGCGTGTCGTCCGGGCCGGCCGACTCGCTGCACGGCACCAGGATATGGGCTGCATGAAGCGCATAATGGTTCCGCTCATAAGCCTCGCGCAGCAATTCCATCATCGTGACCGAGTCAATCAGATAGGGAGCCGCCAAATCCTTGCGGTAGGCAGCCAGCTCATCCTTCAGATAATCCAGCGTGTCCATCCCCATGGCATAAGCATCGGTCAGCTTGGCATTGAAATTGACATACAGCTGTGCATAGTCTTCCAGCGCCTTGCGCTTCTCATAGGTGCAAGCCGTGGGCTGCGCCGCCGGGTCCTTGCCTATCGAGCGGAAAAACTCCTTCACAAACTGCGACTTGTAATACTTCTTACCCCCAATCTCAAAAATCACGGGGTCCGTGCTTGTCTGTGCGCCGACACTGAAAAACAGCACACTCAACAACAATGATGACAATAATTTCTTCATAAATCTCTCAAAGAATAAAACAGATTATCCTGACGTCCTATTAGCGTGAATAATTCGGAGCCTCGCGGGTGATGGCAATGTCGTGTGGATGGCTCTCGGTGCGACCGGCGGCGGTGATGCGGATAAATTTGGCCTGCTGAAGGGTGGCGATGTCCTTCGAACCGGTGTAACCCATACCGGCCTTCAGTCCACCCACCATCTGGTACAGCACCTCGCTCAGCGTGCCCTTGTAAGGCACACGTCCCACAACCCCTTCGGGCACCAGCTTCTTGGCATCCTCTTCCTTGTCCTGGAAATAACGGTCTTTCGAGCCGCTCTGCATGGCCTCCAACGAGCCCATGCCGCGATACGACTTAAACTTACGGCCCTCAAAAATAATCGTCTCGCCCGGAGCTTCGTCAACACCGGCCACCAACGACCCGACCATCACCGTGCTGGCACCTGCCGCCAGGGCCTTCACTATGTCGCCGCTGTAGCGGATGCCGCCGTCGGCAATCACCGGCACATCAAAGCCATGCTGCCGCAACGCACCCACGCATTCGCACACTGCCGTCAGCTGCGGCACACCGATACCGGCCACAATACGGGTCGAGCAGATACTTCCGGGTCCGATGCCCACCTTAATGGCGTCGGCTCCCGCCTCGGCCAGCATGATGGCAGCCTCGCCCGTGGCAATGTTGCCCACCACCACGTCTATCTCCGGATAAGTGCTCTTCACCTGCTTCAACGCCTCCACCACACGGATGCTGTGGCCGTGGGCGGTGTCAATCACGATGGCGTCGGCACCGGCCTTCACCAGCGCGTCCACACGCTCCATCATGTCGGGCGTGATGCCCACTCCCGCAGCCACACACAGGCGGCCCTTGCTGTCCTTGCAGGCCAGCGGACGCTCCTTCGTCTTCATGATGTCGCGGTAAGTTATCAAACCCACAAACACCCCGTCGGCAGTCACCACCGGCAGCTTCTCAATCTTGTGACGCTGCAAAATCTCCGTAGCCTCGGCAAAGGTGGTGCCCACATGCGTGGTAATCAAATCCGTAATCATAATCTCACTCAGGGGGCGCTCCATGTCCTTCTCGAAACGCAAGTCGCGGTTGGTCACCATTCCAATCAGCTTGCGGTCCTCATCCACAATGGGGATGCCGCCAATGCCATACTCACTCATCAGGTGCAGGGCATCCTTCACCAGTGCGTCCTTCTTCAGCGTCACCGGGTCCACAATCATGCCGTTCTCCGCACGTTTCACCTTGCGCACCTCGTTGGCCTGGCGCTCAATCGACATGTTCTTGTGCAACACACCGATACCACCTTCCTGAGCCATACCGATGGCCATGGCAGCCTCCGTCACGGTGTCCATGGCCGCCGAAACCAGCGGCATGTTCAACCTTATGTTTTTCGAAAAACGGGTTGCCACCGTCACTTCGCGGGGAAGAATCTCTGAATACGACGGCACCAAAAGCACGTCATCATAAGTAAGGCCTTCGCCAATGAATTTTGTGGTATCTGTATACATAGCTGTTAGTTATTACGTTCTAAACGGAGTTAATAAATTGTGCAAAGATACCCATTTTTCCCGACATAAATAAAAAAAAACGCCCCGCCCGCCGCAAATTAACGTCTATTACCAAATCCACCATCCCCACTAAACACTTAAACCCAATGTCTTAACCCCTCCATTCTTGAGAGAGAGGCAGGGGGTATGGAAGAGAGTAGGCAGGGTGTATAACTGAGAGGGGCCGGAGGTATGAATGCGATGGGAAGGGATTCTGAGCAAGAGGGTCAAGAGGCAAGAGAAAAAAATGCAGAAAGCACGAGAGAGCCACAATAATCGCTCGGTTTCCATGCAAATGCTACATTAATCTTTCTATTTCTTCTCTTGGCAAGAAACAAAATGGAAACGAAACAGAGACAAAACAGAAAGTAAATAGCGGGGCAACACCGAATCTTCAACAGCCCCACGGCTAAGCAACGCATATCTCGTCCCTCCGCCTGTCAGACCCTACTCCGTCTCATCTTTCTCCGTGCGTCGCTTCTGGATAACAGCTAAAAGTTTTTCAGCATCTTGCACATCTTTGTCGAAAGCGGCATGGCTCTTCTCCGCCATGGTGCGGTATTTGTCCAAACTCTCCTGCGCGGCGCGCTCGGCCTCGTCCAATTCCCCTTTATCTAAATGTAGCAGGGCAATGTTGAAAAGGGTCGTGGCCACATAGGGCAGGAAGGCATCGGGGTTGGCCTCGGCCAAGGAGCGGTATGTGCTGAGGGCTTCGGTATACTCCTTCTCGGCGGCAGCGAGGTTGTCGGTGTTCATGTGGAGGATGGCCAGATTGTTCAGGGTGTCGGCCACACGCGGCAGGAAGGCGTCGGGGTTGGCCTTGGCCAAGGAGCGGCGGATGTTGAGGGCTTCGGTAAACTCCTCTTCGGCGGCAGGGTGGTTGTTGGTGGCATAGTGGAGGGCGGCCAGATTGTTCAGAGTCGTGGCCACATAGGGCAGGAAGGCATCGGGGTTAGCCTTAGCTAAGGAGCGGTATACGCTCAAGGCTTCGGTATACTCCTCTTCGGCGGCAGCGTGCTTGTTGGTGACATAGTGGAGGGCGGCCAGATTGTTCAGGGTCATGGCCACATCGGGCAGGAAGTCATCGGGGTTGGCCTTGACCAAGGAGCGGCGGATGCTGAGGGCCTCGGTATACTCCTCTTCAGCGGCAGCGGGGTTGTTGGTGCGGTTGTGGAGGTTGGCCAGATTGTTTAAAGCTGTAGCTTTGTGTTGTAGGAATATGTCTGGATCGGTTTGGGAAAGGCGGGAAAAAATTCCTACCGCTTTTTGACTGCGGGGCAGAGCTTTGGAGAAGTGGTTGAGGTCATACAGTCTATTGCTGAGGTTGCGAAATGCAAAAGCGAAATCTTTCTCATTAACCTCGGTATCGAGCATGGAGAAGGGTTTCTTGTTGCCTTTGGTGAAGGCGTCGTAGAGCTGGTCGAAGATTTCCAAGGCGAAGTCCAAGCCCCCGATGTACTTAATCTCCTTTGGGTGCTGAAGGAAATGGTAGGCCAAGAAATACTCGAAGAAAGAGCGGTGGGAGAAGTGGTAGCCCTTGTTGTCGAGGGTCAGCAAAGAACGTTGCTGGAAGAGGTCTTCGTTGATGGCATTGTCGGGAAGGGCGATGTTATGATCAAAGATAATGGATAACAGTTCGTTGTAGGTGAGGTAATCATCGTTGTCGTCTTTGGCGTTAGGTTTGCGCTTGTTGCATAGGAAACTGGCCACTTGGACCATCATGTTCCACCACTGCCTGAGAAGTTCTTCAGTGCAGGGTAGTTTCGTGATGGCGATATTGCGGGGTATCTCTTTTTGCACGATGTAGTAGTAGAAGTCGAGCGTGGTTTCGAGGGGCTCGTGTGCTTCTACAAGGTCACGGATATAGGTCAGTATGAGTGGGCGGAAAGCTATCTCTTTATTGTTGCGGTGTTTGTTGATGTATTCAATAGCTTTGCTGCGAAGTTCAGAATGGTTGGAGATGTCGAAGCGCTGGTCAATGTAATCCCACACTTGGGCCTCGGTAAACTGTTTCAGCTCGAGCCTCCATATTTGCAGGTAGGGATTTGCGCCGCCTGTAGGGATGTCGGTTTGAGAGGGTTCCTGGCTTGCATCTTTAAAGAACTGATTGCGGCAGGAAACCACGATGGCGGCAAAACGTGGGTCTTGGTAAACTGCCTCTAATTCCTTCAGAAACTGCTTCTGTTGCTTGGGGTCCTGGACAGAGAGGTTCTCGTCCAAAGCATCGAGCAGCAGGATGGCGTGCTTGTTGTCCTCGACCTTGATGTTGCGGATTTTCTCAAAGATATTATTGGGGCGGAGCGAAAGTATAAAGATGTCGTAAGGGAGGGTGCGCTGGGAATGGTGGTTGATATAGTCGATGAGCAGATGGGCGAGGGCGGCGGTTTTGCCAGAGCCGGCATTGCCGAGCAGGAAGAAAACTTTGTTGACGGGTTGGGGGACAAAGACATTCTTTAAAAAGAAGTCGCGCAGGCAGGAGTCCGGTTTGCGTCCTTGGGGAGAATGGACTTCGATGTAGGGCTGGACGTAGATGTGGCCTTCGATGGGATTTTCTTTGTAGGGGGTATCCTTTTGGGGGTTGGTGTTGGGGTTATAGTCTTTGAAATCGTCTAACAGTTTTTCGTCGATGGTTTTTTGGCGCCATTTGCGGGTCTGGTGGGGCAAGTCAATCTTGATGCCAAGGAATGTGAGTATGGCTACTAAGAGGGTTAGCAGGGCAAGGATGATCGAGAAGACATTATCACCCAACCATTGGGTGATATTGAGGGTTGTGAGTAGGAGCGATAGTGTCATAGTGTTTTGTTGTTTTATTGTTGGTCGACAGGATATTGCACGGGTAGTTATAGAAGTAAGGGTGGGAGTATTGTGGTTGCAAATATACGTGTTTTTTGTGATATGGAGGAGCGGGTGGGGATAATTTTTTTGCGGAGGTGGTTAGAGTGTGCGTCCTGGGCGTGGTGGCCCAGGACGCACTGGGGGATTGTCAATAGACTATCTTCAGGTTGCGGAACAGCTCGTGCCCGGCGAAGGTGACGAGGTAGGCCCCGTGGGGCAGATTGGCAAGGCTGATGGTGGTGTTGCCGTCCACATCGGCCGTGCGGACCAGTCGCCCATCGACAGCGTAGAGGTTGAGCCGTCCTTTGACGGGGCGGTCGGTGAAACGGAGGGAGACCGTTTGTCCCACACGGGTGAGGATGGCGTCGGAGGCGGGAGCAGGCTCGACGGCGGTGCGGCCACGGAGGGTGGCGTATTCGGCACGCGCGTTGCGCAGCAGCGTCTGGAACTGGGGTTCGCGCTGGATGCGGACGAGGGTGTAGGCGGCCACGAGGCGGGCGGCCTGCACGTCGGTGGCCCAATGGTAGCCGGCTATGACACGGCTGTGCCCATACTCAAAGCCACGGTTCAGCACGGAGTTCATGCTGTCGGGGGTCAGTTCGACCATAGCCATGGCCAGTCCCCAGCCGAAAGTGGAGTGGGACGACGGGTAGGAGGAGGTGAGGACATGCGACTCCTCTTCACCGGGGATGAGGGTAGGTTCGGCCAATTGAACGTATGGGCGACGGCGGAAGTAGGTATCTTTAAGTCGGTTGGCTTCGTTTTTGAGTGCAGTTCGGACATAGCTTAGGTAGGCAGTGATGTGGGGTGCGGTGGTGGTGTCGAGCTGCATGTTCAGGCAATTGGAGAACTGGCTGAGGAAGTGGTGCACTTTGCTTGCGGCATCGGTAATGGCCTGTTCGCCACGCTCGGAGTCGCGCTCGCCTTTGGCAAGCCAGTGGGCGGCCACGTCGCCTTGATAGCGGAAGGAGGCTGTGTCGATGGGCGGCGGGAGGATGCGGCTGCCGTTGGGGAAGCCCACATTGGTGGGGGTGGGACCATGCCAGAGGAGGTATTCGGCACGGGCTGCGGCAAGGTCGGCCTGGAATTCGGGGCTTTCCTGCAGACGGGCCACACATGCCGAGGCGGCCAGACGGGCGGCATCGACATCGCTCTGCCAGTGGGCGCCCACTATGACGCGGCTTTCGCCATATTCCCATCCGCGGCGCAGGATGGTGTCCTGCTGTTCGGGAGCCATCTGGGCCAGGATGAGGGCTGTGGTCCAGCCGAGGGAGGTGTGGCCTGAGGGATAGGAGCCATTGCCCCGAAGCTCCTCCTCATTGTCGAAAGCACCGGCCACATGCTCGTTCATCCGGGCAAAGGGACGTTTGCGCATATACTTGGCTTTGGCCTGGTCCACCGCTTGGGCGGAAGTCACCCGGGCACGGCTCACGAGCCGGTAGATGGCCGGGGTGGCCTCCTTGCTGATGGTGAAGCCGAGGGCTTCGCTGAAGACGGTGCACATACGCGGGACCCCATAGAGCGATTCCCAGCTGGCTTGCTGCCCACGAGGGGTGGAGCGCATGGATTTGCCCCACAGCCATTGCTGGAAGTCGTCGATGAAAAGCGGACTGCATGTGTCGGGCGGAGCGGGAAGGTAGATACCCGCATCGGGCATAGAGTCGGTGCGGAAATAAGGCAAAGTGTCGACATCCTGCCCCATGGTCTGGAGACCCAAGAGGCAGACGAGAAATGATAATAAGATTTTCTTCATGCTGAAAGAGTTTTTAATGTTAATATGAACGGTGTATTTCATACCCCCAGTCCCCCCTCAAGAGGGGAGGCCGACGGAGGTTAGAGTGTAGAGCTTAGGTGGTGATGGCCGTTAGTGAGAGTCTGTCTCTGACAGCCCTTGGCGGTGGGCAGCCACACCTCGGCAGTGGTGTTGGCGGGGATGAGGATGTCCCATTCGAAGCGGTTCCCGTCCCGGTGCCAGCTGCTTTTGATCAGGCCGGAGACGGACTGGTAGGAGCAATCGACAGAGCCCAGCCCCTCTATGGGATGGGGACAGAGCCGTATTTTGCTATACCCCGGCTCGAGGGCACGGATGCCGGCCAGATACTCGTATTCCCAGATAAGGAGGTCGCCGAGGAGCATGACGTGGTTGGCGCTGTTCATGGCGGGGTCGCCTGTGTCGCCGTTCCAGAGTTCCCAGATGGTGGTGGCGCCGTGGGTGGCCATATAGCCCCAGGAGGGATAGGTGGTGTCGGAGGCCAAGCGCAGGGCGAGGTCGGCGCGGCCATAGTCTGTGAGGGTGCGCATGAGGTGCTGGATGCCGATGACCCCGGTGGAGACATGTCCGCCACAGTCGTGCTCGGTCTTACTGACTATGTTGGCGAACACCTTGTCCTTCACCTCGGCGGGCACCATGCCAAAAGCGAGGGGCATGATGTTGGCGGTGACGGTGTTGTTGGCGTAGAAGCCCTGTTCGGGGTCGAGGTATGCGGCATTGAAGGCTTGGGTGGACATCTTCGCCTCGGACTGCCACATGGCGACATCGTCTGTGCGGCCCAAGAGCTGGGCAAAACGCGCCAGTTTGCCCGACAGCCAGACATAATAGGCGGTGCTGATGACGGGAGCGGCGGTGATGCGGGAGGGGTCTTTGGAGTGTATCAGTTCGGGGCTTTCGGGAGGCATGCACCAGTCGCCGTATGTGTCGCGGGTCATGATACCGTCTTTGAGATACCACAGCTTCATGTGCAGCAGCCAATGGCGCATGGCGTCGTAGTGGCTACGGATGGGCTCGATGTCACCGAAGCGGGTGTAGAGCATGTCGGCCACGGTAACGAAAGCGCCGGGCCAAGTGAGGTTGTCGGTATAGTTGCGCCAGTAGGCGGGGGCGACGTCGGAAAGCTGCCCGTTGGGCCATTGGCAGTCGGCGAGGTCTTGCAGCCATTTGGCATAGAGGCGGTGGTTGTCGAAAAGGAAACTCTCGCCGTAGCAGCCCATGGTACGGTCGCCGGTCCAGCCCATGCGCTCGTCGCGCTGGGGGCAGTCGGTGGGCATGGAGCGGTAGTTGCCACGGATGCCCCAGTAGGCGTTGCGGTGCACGGCATTGATGACGGCGTTGTCGGTCTCGAAGTGGCCTGTGGTGGCCATGTAGTCGTAGAGGACGAGGCCGGTGAAGTCGCTGAGGCCGGGTTTGCTGCCCTCGGGCAGGCCGCTGATTTCGACGTAGCGGAAGCCGTGGTAGACAAACTGGGGGTGCCACGGAAGTTCATACTTGGCGAAGGCGATGTAGCGGTCGGTGCATTCGGCCGAGCGCAGGTTGTCGATGTAGAGGGAGCTGTCGGCGGAAAGCAGTTCGGCATAGCGGAAAGTGATGGTGTCGGTGCCGTCGCCTTTTTTAGCAAGCAAGGAGGAGAGGTCGTTCACTTGAAGAACCCCTACCATATTCTGCCCCATGTCGAGAATCCATTTATCGCCTTTGCGGAAGATGGCTTTGGGTTTGAGGCGTTCCATGATGCGGATGTTGGGGATGGGCTGCGGCGAGAGCTGATACTGCAGCCTGCGGCTGGCGATCTCGACACTGTCGGGGAAAGGCATGGAGGCATCGTACTTGTCGTCGCGACGCTTCCACTTGGGGTTGAAGCGGTCTTCGAGGTTCATGTTCTGGCGGTCGTAGTTGACTATGGCATCGTCCCAACGGCTGTCGTCGTAGGCGGTGTGAAGCCAGGCTCCAAGGGCTGCGTCGAGGTGCTGGTCGAAAGTCTCGCCGTCGAACTCGTTGGCCTTGCGGATGGGCCCCTGATTGGTGATTTTCCACCCCGAGCCGGAGGTGATAATGTCGGACGTTCCATCCTTGTAGAACACCTCTAACTGCATGAGCAGTTGCGGGCGGCCATAGTGGGCGGCGTGGTTGATGCCGCACCATTCCAGATAGTTGGTGTCGTGGCGGATGGTGGTGAAGCGGCCTGGGGCAAGGATGATGCCCACGGCGTTGTCGCCCTCGGTCAGCATGGAGGTGACATCGTAGGTGTTGAAATAGACGCGCTGGGTGTAATCGCTCAGGGCTGGTTTCATCAGTTCCTCTTCTGCCACTTCCTGCCCGTTGAAGAAGGCCTGATACTGGCCGAGGCCGCTGATGTAAAGGCGTGCGCGGTCGATACCCTTGTTCAGATGGAACTCGTGGCGCAGGTAGCGTGCGGCGACGGCGGTGTGGCCTTCGATTTTGTCGTCAGGATAGTCGCGGCCAATCCAGCTTGCCCGCCAGTCGGCAGGACTGAGCAGACTGATTTCGAAGCGTTGCACCTCGCTCTCCACCTCGACCGTCTTGTTCTTGTCGCCATAGGTGACGGTGGCGAACACTTTACAGTAGGCTATATCACGGCTCTTCAGCTCACGCCCTTGGTAGGGGATGTAGAGCATCTGGCTGGAGGCAGTGACCTGCGAGTCCCAAAGGTCGCCAACGCCCTGTTCGGCTTTTTGCTGGGTGGAGGAGACAACAATCCTGTAGTCCGTCTGCATGGCATTCGGCTGGTTTGTCTCATACTGCCAGCTGAAACGGGGAGTGGCCGTAGCCAGCGCTTGCGAGCCATCCTGCCCCTCGACGGTCAGATTTTTCAGTTTCACAGCACCTCCACAGGCGGTAAGCAGGAAGGTGGCCATGATGATAAAAGATATTTTTTTCATGTGTTTTTGATAGTTGATGTCTCTATTTCAGGTTATCTTATTTCCCACACTCCGGCAGACAGTGTTTGCTCGCGGTCGGTGTTGGAAAACACTGTGGCTGTTGTGCCGACAGGCACTGTCAGTATCATAGTCCCTCCCTCTATGGCAACAGAAATATCGCCATAAGGGGTAGGCTTGGTAGCCCTGACCCAAGCGACGTCACTGACCGGTTGGGGGTCGACGAAAAAGTGGCGGTAGCCTGGCGCGGAGCTGTCCGACCGGATGCCCGCCAAGGCCTGGTAGAACCACAGGCCGATGCCGTTATAGCAGTTGTGCACACGGCTGCGCTCCCCGTCCCACGACTCCCACGTGGTGGTGGCGCCGTGGGCCATCATGTCTAAATAGCCTGGATAGTCCGGCTGACGCAGCAGGGTGGCCATCAGCTCGGCCTGGCGGTCGCGGATGCACCACCCCGTAAACACTGGCACTCCCATCAGCCCCACGGCTATATGGGAATTGTAGCGGGAATAGGCATCGCTTTTCAGCTGCCCGCGCACCGCGCTGCGGGTGACGCTGTCGGGTGGCACCCCAGCCAGCAAGGCATACGACTGGTCCAGCGGCGTTCCGTTGGCGTAAGTGTGCGATTCAGGGTGGTAGAAACGACGGTGGATGGTGGCAATAAGAGTCTCCCTGCGCTTTGCGAAATGCACAGCTTCCATGTCCCGACCCAGCAGACGGGCCATCCGCTCCATGTCGGCCAGACATTCGGCCAGGAAACATCCCGACACATGCAACACACTCTCGCCGCCCACATCCACACCTTTTGGTGCAAGCCAGTCGCCCAAAAACCACATCCGCCTTTCCGTGTCTGCCCAAGGCTGCGGCAGCCCGTCCGGGCTATTCCGCTCGACAAACGAGAGCCAGCTACACATCAAGTCATAATGGCGCTCAATCAAGGTTCGGTCGCCATAATTGACATACGTCCTCCACGGGGCTTTCACCACAAAGCCACTCCAGTAAAGGCCGCCCCCTGTGCGGAACGCGGGAGCCACGTAAGGCAAATCACCGTCGTGGCCGATAGCGTCGGCCCATGCAGTCATCCAGTTGGCATAGGTTGACTGCACATCGAACATCGTCTGTAAGGTCATGGTCGACGAATTGCCGTCGCCGCCATAACCCATTCTCTCTAAATGGGGGCAGTCAACCATATAACCGCCAAAAGTGAGACAGCTCAGCGTGTATTTCACCATGTCGTGAATGGCATTCAGTCTGGAGTCAGAGCATGCGAAAGTGGCACCGCCCTTGGGGTCGACCGCACTGATTTGCAGCGCGCGGGCCGACACGACCGCAGCACCCCTGATGCGCACAAAGCGGAAAGAATGGGAGTGGAAACGGTTGCGGAAAACCTCCTTCCCACTGCCGCGGGCAATATACAAGTCGCTCTCTGTATGTGGCGGAACAGCTCCAGCGTGGTCCAAATATTCCAAGGAAACCTCCGCTCCCGGCTCCAAAGCCACCGCCTTGCCGGTGCCTTCAAGAGGGGCGAACTCAGCCCGGAACCAGCCCGTCACCACCCGACCAAAATTAATCAGCAGCGACCCGTCATTCAGCCTCGTCAACGACACGGGCTCAACCGTGTCGACAATCCTGTTGCCTTCAAACATCTGAGGAGAGGCCATACCGCCCACCATCTTCACCTCGACTGCCGGATGCCATTCGGGCTGAAAGCGGGCATCGACCCTTTCGCCGCCAAACTGAAGAGGTTGCCACGACCCCGTATAGCTATAGCAGCTCGAGGCAGCCTGCCACGTCTCATCGGTAGAGGACAGCGTGCGCCACTTCCCTTTATGCAGCTGTGCAATCTCGGCTCTCAAGGCAGCGGCGGAGTGATAAATCCGGCCCCACCCCTGCCCCACATGTATCTCAATCAGATTGTCGCCAGTGTGCAGATAGGGGGTGATGTCGTAGGTGACTATGAGCGTACGCTTGTCCACCTGCGACACTGCGGGTTGCAGCACCTTGTCGCCCACCCGATTCCCATTGACATACAGCTCATGATACCCGACCGAATTGATGTGTGCCATGGTCGTGGCTACTGACTTCAGGTTGACATGTTTGCGAAAGATTGGCGTTTGAGCCAAGGTGTCGGACTGTTGACATCCTATAAACTTGCCTCCGATGCCGTCGATAGGCCCGATGGCAAACCGTTCTGGCTGGCTCCACTCCGTCGCGTTGCCACGTTCGTCCCATGTGCGGACCCGCCAATAGCATAGCTGTCGTGAAGCAAGAGGCTTCCCCTCGTATGGCACCATTACCTGGCTTGCCGAGGTCACCTTTCCGCGCCGCCACAAGTCAGCCTTTCCCTGCCGCAAACAGACCGTGTCCGAAGCCACTTCTATCTCGTAAGCAACTTGGAGCTGCCCATTATGGTTCAGTCTGTTTTTCCAGCTGAAATGGGGATGGGTATTGTCCACTCCCAAAGGCGACGGCAAACCCTCGCACCGCAGCTCATAGACCTGTGCATGACCCCAAAATGGCACAAGGCACACCAGTGTCAGCACCCAGACCGCTCGTCGCACCGACTTGGTCGAATAATGGGTTTTGAGAAACATGGGTCTATCTTATTATTCCAGTCTGAAGTCGTAAATGCGGGAGTAGTCGTTCCACGGACGCATGCGCAGTGTCAGCGCCGACTGGTCATATACATTGCTGTACTGCGTCACCTCAATCTTGCCATTCGGCAACTCCAGATGTTCCCAATGCACCAGACCCAGGCATTCCATCACTTGGTCCGATGTCAGCACTCCGTTGCGCTGGCCCAGATAGTTCTCCGCCACCTCGTAGCGCCACCAGCTGCGGCTGTTCGGATTGCCTACCGCTGGGTCAGGCTCTGTGGTTCTGAACTTGTCCGACAGCAGATGGTTGGTCACCAAAAGGTGGTTCGCTTCAGCCGGTTTGCGCACCACCATGGTTTTCCACCCCTCTTCTTTGTCAAACTCTACAATGGCGCAGTCGCCCTGTGCATCGGCCACCATATAGTGGTAGCCCGACCCTACCAACGAGTCGTGGCGAACATCCACCGTGGCCAGCAGGTCCAAGGCCTCCTGAACCGTGGCGCAGCGGTCGAGCCAGAGGCGCATGATGACGCTTGTGCCGACGCTGTGCTTGCCTGTCTGCTGGTTGGCCGGCTGGCGGGGCAGAGCCATCACCGAGGTGCAGAGCCCTTTCTCGTTGATGCCGTCCACCGGGGCATAGATGGCCGCAAGGCATAGCAGCTTCTTCATGAAACTGGTGGGCAGTTCCTCCAAGCTGTAGCCAAAGTGAGACATGTCGCTCACCGCCAACGAGGCATAGCCTTTCTTGGGATGGGACAGCGTCACCAGCGTGGGGTTCTGGAAATAGTCGTAGTTGCGGCCATACAGGAATCCGTCGCCAGCCGCGTTCCGGGCTTGCAGGCTTGTGCAATTGAACGTGTTCATCTTGCCGTTTTCATCGGCCACTTGGGCGCTCTTCCCTTTGACGGGGAGCCCTTTGCCAATCTTCTTGGTGACATACTCCAGCAGCTCCGGGTTCTGGTCAATATCGCTGGCCAAAACCTCATCGAGGTCGTAATTGGCCTTATACTCCATAAAGTAGAGATACTTGTTTCCTTCCACGGAGTGCAGCGAGGCGATAGTGCGTATCTCGTTCCTCCAAAGGCACCATACCACAATACACAACAGTATGATTACCCCCAACACAATCAGGAGAATGTTTCTTGCTTTTGAACGTTTTGCCATAACTATAAGTTTTTAAGGTTGATATTCATTACATTTTTTATTGTTCTACAACGGTTACTTTGTACATGACCACTATGCAAAGATAATGAAGATAATAAATACAACGTTTTTTTCGTATTCGTAGAAGTAGCGACTGTGGGTAGTCTCCGGTCTTGGCTTTTGGCCTACCTCTTACAGGCGAGGGGGTGTGTAGTCCAACGGAATCTGGTGGATTCCGTCGCGGTCAATCTTCAACAGGATGGATTCTGTAGGCTTGAAAATGAGGCGGTAGCGTTCGGTCTTGCCGTGGTGGGTGACGGCTATGTTGCGCACAGCTCCTTTGTCGGTATAGGCATAGCAATAGGAAAGTGGATAGCTGATGGTTTGGGTCATGGGGTTGGCGAAGAAGATGTAAAAGGTCCCGTTGTCCTCGCGGCACCAGAAGTCGGGCAGGTTTTCGCCGGATATGAGTTGGGTGGTGGTGATACTGTCAATGTTTCCTACCACATTCCCCATTCGCTTGAGACGCTCCAGCATCTGCTTGTACTCCTTGGGATGCTTGCTTTTGCCCGGCTCTTTGGGTGTGCGCATCAAGCATACCGGCAGCCCCTCTTCCGCCAACCGCAGTATCTGCTCCAAGGCACTAAGCTCCATGTACTCCACATCGACATAGAGCGACTGGAACGAGGCTTCGCCACAATGCAGCGTCCCTCCCTCGTAGTGGGCGGATTGGAGGAAATGCTCGTTCACCCAAAGGGGCTGCATGCCCTTCAGTGCATCGGGGGTGTTGGCATACCGCATCTCGTATTGTCCCCAGAAGAATGCCTTGACTTTGCGCAGCGAGTCGGGGTAGGCTCCGCCCATCCAGGCATCCTCCACCGGCATGTAGACAGCCACCGAGCTGTAGTTATGCCCCTTGCGCATATAGGACGACACGGTTGTCATGTATCGGTTGAAATCCGTGAGGTTCTGCCCGCTGAGGTTGTTCAGGCTGCTGGTGCTGAGCTGGCAGGTGGTGTAGAAGAAGTTGGAGGTGTCGCCCACTTTGTTGTAGGGGAAGCCGTGCCAGATTATCTGATTTGTGCCGTTGGCGAAGAGGGCATCGCATATCAGCTTCAAATCGCCAAATTGCTCTTTCCCTTGGTGGGGACTGTGGCCACGGCCGTTCTGGTTGAGCAGCCCCGTCCATCCATAGGCGCAGGTGAAGGTCTCGGCAGTGACGATGCCCCGTCCGGTCAAGGTGGCTGCTGAGGCGGCTATCTTGCTGAAAGGTGGCTCGAAGAGGATGGCCTCGGTCTCCGGCACATCCACCAGGGTGAATGCCGTGAGGAGGTCGGTGGGTGCTCCGCCGCACTGGGCTCGCGCAAATGCTCCCACATTCCGCGCATTCTGGGCAAAAGGCTGGTAGAACTCCCGCATCACGTAGCCCGACAGAGTGTGCATGTAGTCATAGAACACATCGGGGTCGGGCACCACATGCGTCGAAGGGTCGATGAGGGTGCGCTGCTGCATGTAGGGGGTGATGTCGTAGCCATGCTCCAGTCTGAAGGTGGAGTCGAAACCGGGTGTCCACAGGTATTCTGTCTCCACTTCCCACGAATCAACAAACAGACCGGACTTCGACCCCTTGTAGGCTTCGGACAGGCCACGGTTCATCTTTGACGCATAGCGGCCGAAAGCTTTGCCGTCGAGGTGGTTCAGGATGCGGCCTTTGCGGGGGTGGTCCCAGGTGAAACTGCGGCGGGCAGGCTCTATGGTGTCAAAAAAGTTGCGGGTCTGGTCCCCACTGGGGAGGTCCACATCGTTGAAGGGCCAGAGGGTGCCGTAGGTGAAGTCGCAGCCCAGCCCGAGCGAGTCGGCTGTCCGTTTGGCGAAAGCCACATGTGCGGCCCATTCGTCGGACAGGAAGTCGGGATGGGGCGCGAGCGAGTCAAGCCCCATGGGGTAAATCCAGGCAATCTCCACCCCGCCGAAGCCATGCTCTTCCAGCCACACCAATTGGTCGCGGATGTCGCGATCGTCCAACTGTCCAGCAAACCACCACCAACGGGTGTACGGCTTGCATGAGGGGTAGAGCGAGGCCTCATCGGCCGAGGTTTCACTTGTCTGACATCCAGCCAGCAGCAACGCTATAAACGATAGGGTCAATACGAGTTTCTTCATGGCAGCGAAATTCCAATGGTTCTATCATCCAGACGATCGTTATCTACTTGCCCGCTCGCGGAGACTAATGGCGAAGCCACCACAGGGGGCCATACGGAGTTTCAGCTTGCTTTTGGCGGTCACCTTCTTGGTGGTGATGGTGTAGGACTTAGGGTTGTAACCCTCGCCCGTCAAGCCCGAAGCATCCTTGCCGTCGGTGTAGATTATGGCATCGTATGTCACGCCGGGTTTCAGGAAGTCCAGCTTCACGGTCACCTCGCGAGGGCTTTCGTCGGTCACACCGCCCACGTACCACACATCGCGTGCCTGGGCTCCCTTCAGATCTGTAGCCGTCGCCTCGGCAGGCAGGGCGTAGACATAGCGTGCCACGCTGGAGAGCATATCCTTCTTCCCGTCCGCCAGTTGGCCCACACCCTCAGCAGCCTTGTTGAGGGAGGACACCTTCGGGTGGCGTGCCGTGACAATATAGGCTCCCGGCTCTGCCATCAGGTAGAGGCTCGTGTCCCAGTCCACAGCCACGTCCTTGATAAACTGGAACGCATCCATATAAGGCTCGTAATGCTCCGGGAAGTCGGCCGCCATTTGCAAGGGGGAGTAGAAAGTGACGTACAGTCCCAGCTGGTTGCAGATGGTATGCTTCATCTGGTTGCCTTTGCCCCATGAGATGATGTTGCCCATATCGGTCTCGAAGATGCCGGGCGTGTAGTCCATCGGGCCTCCCTGCAGTCGGGTGAAGGGCAGGATGATGGTGTGGCCGGGACGTATGCCGCCGCGGAATTCGGTGCCGAGGGCGCTCTCGTTGCCTATCATGTTGGGCCAGGTGCGGCACAGGCCGGTGGGCCGCACCGCCTCATGGGCATTCACCATGATGTGCCGTTCGGCGGCCTTCACTATGGCCCGGTGGTAGTGGTTGATGATGGGCTGGCTATAGTGATGCTCGCCATGGGGCACTATCTTGCCCACATAGCCGCTCTTCACTGCGTCGTAGCCATACTTGTTCATTAGGCTGTAGGCGGTGTCCATCCAGCGGTCGTAGTTGCTCACGGACGACGAGCTTTCATGATGCATGATGAGACGTATGCCTTTCTGATGGGCATAGCGGTTCAGGGCGGGCAAGTCGAAATCCGGATAGGGCGTCACGAAGTCGAAGACGAACTCCTTCTCCTTGCCGTACCAGTCTTCCCAGCCGATGTTCCATCCCTCGATAAGGAGGGCGTCGAAACCGTGCTGGGCGGCAAAATCAATATAGCGGCGCACATTATCGTTGTTGGCGGCATGGCGGCCATGGGGTTTGGCCTTGGTCCAGTCGGTGGCATAGCCTTGCAACGAGGGAGGCACGTTGGGGTCGCCGGGCAGCCGCACGGAGGTGAAGTCGTTGGTATAGCTCCAGCAGTTCTTGTCGCTGATCATCTCCCACCACACTCCCATGTATTTCACGGGGTGAATCCAGCTCACATCCTTCAGCGCACAGGGTTCGTTGAGATTCAGTATCAACCGCGAGCGCAACACCTCGGTGGCGCTTTGGCACACCTGCACCGTGCGCCAGGGGGTGATGCAGGGGGTCTGCATCCGTGCGCCGTAGCCGGTGGCGTCGGGGGTCAGCCAGACGCGGAAGGTCAGCGTCTTGTCGTCGAAATCGAGGTTGGCGGTGGGGTAGTTCAGCACCGCCGCCTCGTGGATGTTGATATACAGTCCATCGGCAGTCTTCATCTGCAAGGCCGTCTGCACACCCGTCTCCGAGAAACTCTCCCACGGCCATCCACCGCCTATCTGTGAGCCGGCATGCAGGCTGCGAATCTCACTCAGGTGCGACTCGGTGTAGTTGAACTCCTGCGTGTCGTAGTCGCCGGGAATCCACCATGCCAGATGGTCGCCCATCATGGCAAACTCCGTGATTTCCTCCTTGACCCAGAAATATACCAGCGCATTGTCCACACGCTTGCCGTCCACCACTTGTGACGACTGCAGGGGGAACTCGTAGCGGAACCCCAACCCGTCGTCGTACAGGCGGAAGCGAATGTCCATCAGCGTGGGACGGCTCTTGGTGGAGTTGTCCATACTCTTCACCGCTCCGGCGGGCTGCTCCAACCGCACCACCAGCTCGTTGTAGTGATTGCGGATGTGGGCTTCCTCGCCCCACACGGGCTGCCACACCTCGTCGAAAGTGCGGCGCTCCGAATCTCGCAGCACAAAACAATGGGTCAAGTCGTCGCGCCATTCGAGCGTGAAGCCCATGCGCGACTTCCCCACTACAGCCTTCCCCTCGCGGGCAAGGGAATAGAAAGGCATACCATTCTCCAAATAGAAAGTCATCTCCAACTTTCCGTCAGGGCTTTTCAGGGTGAGCTGCTCAGCGCACCACACCGGCACAGCCGTCAATGCCATCAGGCAAAAAAGGATAAAGAAACGTATTTTCATGGTTTTAACTATTGTTAGGATTCTTTGTTCTCGACTGCAAAGATACACATTTTTTTTGATTGTGTTAATGTGGGAATGTAGAAATGTGAGAATGTGGAAATGAGGGAATGTGGAAATGAGGGAATGTGGAAATGAGGGAATGTGGAAATGAGGGAGTGCAGGTGCCGCCAAAAGACTAACACATTTCCTCATTAACACATTATCGCATTCAATTGACAGATACAAATAATTCTCAAATTAAAAAAAATATGTATCTTTGCAGCAAATTTTTTGCACAACTCTTGTCATGAAAAAGAGCCTCATCTTCATCGCTGCTATCTTTTGCCTCATAGCCAGCTCGCAGTCGCAAACCGAAGCCTCGGTGCTTCGCGACGCCGACCGTCTCATATCACAGCGCCAGTATGCCACCGCCTTCAGCCTGCTGGACCGTTTCGACCCCACCAACGACATCCCGGCCATCCTCCTGAAGAAGGAAGAAATCATGCTGGACTATTTCGTCCAGAGTATCAACCACATGGTCTTCTCGCTACAGGACTTGAAACCCGGCGAAAGTCTCGACAGCATCCGCTCCCATTTCTCCAACGGCCAGATGATACCTTTCTTGGCCGACAGTCTTCTCCGGCGGCTTATCGACCGTCACCCCGCCGACTGTGCCTTGCTCTGCGGCTATGCCCGCTATTATCAAGCCCTGCTCGACGACTACGACATGCAGCTCTGGGACATCTATGTCGACACCACGGTCTTCCACCTCCTTCGCCGTGCCGCCAAGCCCGACTGTCATTGTGCCGAAGCCTCCTACCAGGTGGGGCTGCGCTACAACCGACTCGACCTCGACGACAGCGCCTCCCACTACTATCGTCGCACCCTCTCCATCTGCGACACCCACTGGCACGCCCACTACAACCTCGGCGTGAATGCCTACGGCGACGAAAAAACCGCCGAGGCCATCATCCACTTCCGCCGTGCCTACCACGGCTACACCGACCACCTGCTCAAAGCCGATGCCGCACGCGCCCTCGGCATCATCTACTCCGACCACCTCCGGCAGACCGACAGCGCCCTCCACTATCTCCAGGCTGCCCACCGCCTCACCCCCTTCGACTTCGGCAATGCCGCCAACCTGCTCACCCTCCTGGTAGAAGAAAAGCTCCCCTGCCCCACCGCCCTCATCGACACCTGCTGGCAAGCCGCCCTCAACGGCGACCAGACAATGAACGACGCCATCCATCTCACCAACATCTTTACCGACAGCGATAACCTGAGTCAGATAGAGGACTTCCTCGTCAAAGGCATACCCAACGCCGAGACCGACTACGAACGAGGCCTGATGCACCTGATGCTGGGCCTGTACGTCTACACCGACCCCGCCAAAGCCCTGCCCCACCTCGAAGCCGCCCACCAACTCTTCACCGCCGACGGCGCACCCGACGACTTCCTCTCCCAACTCCGCGACCAAATCAACGCCTTAACCCCATAGGGAAGCAATGGCCCTTATCGGGAAACTTAGGCTTTTCTATGAGAATATAGACCTTCATAGCCCTCAAGCAAACCCTCAAAAACCCAAACACCATGAAAAAATACACACATGCCTGGCTGGCCTTCATGGCCATCAAACGACTCCAACACGCCACCATCCCCGACGCCAACAAGGAGGATGCCGCAAGCCTCGTGAAATGGTTTCAAGACTACCGCGACTTCGTCATCGAAGGCGCCTGGTACCCCGACGAGGTATTCAAAGACATGTCCACCAGTCACATCATCAAGTACACCCCCGACCCGGCCGACCGCGAGCAGCCCTTCAAAAAGCTGCCCCGCACCATGAAGGCCTACTCCCTGGGACAGAAATCACCCCTCTACAAAAAGCCCTTCGTCATCGAAGGCGGCAACTGCGCCGACCGCTGTGAGTCCATCTCCCACAGCATTGTCGACAACTTCAAAATGCTTCGCATCGAGGAACGCGGCTGCCCCATCACCACCACCAACAACCACATAGCCATGCGCTTCTTCATCCTCAGCCACTACATCGCCGACTGCCACATGCCACTCCATTGCGACAGCCGTCCCTTCTCCTCCGGCACTAATCTGCATGGCCTCATCGAGTCGGAGTGGGACAAGCAAATACGCAAATCCTATGCCCTCGACACCCCCAACAACCGCTTCTTCTACGACCCCGAAGGCTACCCCCTGAAAACCAAGCCCACCCCACTGGTGCTGGCCGTCGAAGAAGACGCCGTCAGCCGCGAATACCTCCACCCCTGGGGCACCGGCAACGGCAACACCTGGGACTATATCAGCGCCGTGTCAGAATACTCCTACCTCATGGCCTACCGCCTCATCCCGCCCGATATGAACGAGCAGACCTCCCACAAAGGCTACAAGGCCAGCGAAGCCTACACCCACCTGGAGGAGTACAGCCGCTACATCTTCGCCGATGCCATTGACTCCATAGCCCGCGTGTGGCTCCACGTCTGGTCGCGCTATCGCAGCTGGGCCAAAGGCCGTTAGCCACCCCCCCAAGCGGGGACCGAGACCCTGAAACCCAGAAACCTCGGCGAGAGCATCGCCGCCACATGCACCACACCTACTCGGCATTTGCCCAGTAGGTAGACATTATTTATTTTCTCAAACAGAATATAAATATAAACAAACAACAAAAGAAATAGAAACTAACGATAAGAGAAATATAAACCAACTCATGGCGCAGCGGTGGCGGTCACCATGGGGTGGCTCGTTTGACATGCTTTTTCGGAAAGGACTGCGTCATATCAAGAAAAATATGTATATTTGCAAATCTGTAAACAAATAAAAAAGTAGCAATATGCAAAAGATTTTCAATCTCTTAATCGCCGCCGCACTGCTGACCACTTTGGCATCGTGCAACCGCGGCTACACTGTTTTCGGCAGTCTGCCCGTCGAGGGAACCGACGGGGCAAAGGTTTATCTGCGCAATCTCACCGATGGCTCGTTCATGGACTCGACGGTGGTTGAAAACGGCACGTTCCAGTTCAAAGGCAAAGCCGACCAAAGCCAGATGGTAGCAGTGTATGCCATGTCGCCCGCCGGCCAATGGGTGAGCAACATCGTGCTTGAAAACGGCAAAATCCACATCAACCTCGTCAACGACTCGCTCTACGGCACACCGATGAACGACCTATATTTCAGCTCTTTCACCAACGACACCACAGTCCAGCGCATGGAGAAGGAACTGAACGCATTCACCGAACGCTACTATGCCGCCACCACCGCCGAGGAGCAGGTGGCCGTGGCTGCCGACTATGGCGTGGCCATGAGCGCCTACGAGGCCTACAAGCTGGCCCAGGCCCGTCGCGTGTTTGACCAGAACAAGGACAATATCATCGGCGCCTATGCCCTCTGCCAGATAGTGGAAGGGGACCAAGAGGGTATGACCTTCGAACGTCTCGACAGCATCATGAACCGCAGCGGTAAAGCCATCACCGACTTCGAGCCTCTGCGTCAGGCCCGCAAATGGCTCTTCAACATCGCCAACACCAGCGAAGGCGAGAAGTACGTGGATGTGGACGGCATCGATTTCGCCACCGGCCAGCCCACCAAGCTCTCCGCCATGCTGAGCAGCGACCAAGTGACGTTGGTGGACTTCTGGGCTTCGTGGTGCGGACCCTGCCGCAAGGAAATCAGCGAGAACCTTGTGCGTCTCTACGACAAGTACAAAGACCAGGGACTGAACATCATCGGCATTGATGTGTGGGACAAAATCCCCGACCACAAAAAAGCCGTGGAGGAGCTCGGCATCACCTATCCCCAGCTGATTGACACCACACGCACCTCCACCGACAACTACGGCATCAACGGCATCCCCGCCATCCTGCTGCTTGACAAGGACGGCACCATCCTCAAGCGCAACATCCGTGGCGAGGCCATCGAGGCCGCCATTGTCGAGGCCCTCAAGAAATAAAAGTGCCAATTAATAACAACGTATAAAACACCTTTTTATGAAGAAACAAATCACCCTCATGGCCATTGCCGCCATGCTGATTGCCACCCCCGCTGTGGCACAGAAGAAAGGCGGCAAGGCTGCCGCACAACCTCCCAGCGGCGGCATCACCACCGAGATGATGCAACAGATGAAACAGAGCTATGGTGGTTCGGCCTCGGACAAGGCCCTGCGCAACATCATGGTCACCAACAGCCCCGCCAAGCTTGCCCTCAACTATGAGAACTCCACGGCTTTCGACTCCCACTTCTCCAACCGAGTGGAGAGCAAGGCCATCACCGACCAGAAGTCGTCGGGCCGCTGCTGGATGTTCACGGGCATGAATGTGCTGCGCAACAAAGCCATCCGCCAGCACAACCTCCCTGCCGACTTCCAGTTTTCACAGGCCTACCTCTTCTTCTACGACCAGCTGGAGAAAGCCAACCTCTTCCTCCAGGCCGTCATCGACACCTACAAGCAGCCCATGGACAGCAAAGAGGTGGAGTGGCTCTTTAAGAACCCCATCGGCGACGGCGGCCAGTTCACTGGTGTGGCCAACCTGATTGACAAATACGGACTTGTGCCCGCCGAGGCCATGCCCGAGACCTTCAACACCAACAACACCTCCAGCATCAGCAGCCTGCTGGCCCTGAAGCTGCGCGAAGACGGCCTCCAGCTGCGCGACATGGCCGCCAAGAAAGGCATCACCCCTGCGGCCCTCCAGGCCCGCAAAACCGAGATGCTGGGCACCATCTACCGCATGCTGGCCCTCACCATGGGACAGCCCCCCGCACAGTTCACCTGGCAGCAGAAAAACGCCAAGGGCGAGATTGTCTCGACCGAGACCTACACCCCCATGTCTTTCTACCAGAAATATGCCAAGACCGACTTCTCCAAATACTACATGGTGATGAACGACCCCACCCGCGAGTACTACAAGGTGTATGAAATCCAGTACGACCGTCACGTCTACGACGGCCAGAACTGGCGTTATCTCAACCTCCCCATGGAGGACATCGCCCCCATGTGCATAGCCTCCATCAAGGACAGCACCATGATGTACTTCAGCTGCGATGTGGGGAAATTCCTCAATCGCGAGAAGGGATTCATGGATGTCAACAACTATGACTATGCCTCGCTGTTTGGCACCACCTTCGGCATGAACAAGAAACAGCGTGTAAGCACCTTTGCCAGCGGCTCGAGCCATGCCATGACCCTCTGCGCTGTCGACCTCAACAAAGAGGGCAAACCCCTCAAATGGATGGTGGAGAACAGCTGGGGCAGCAGCTATGGCTACCAAGGTTTCCTCATCATGACCAACGACTGGTTCAACGAGTATATGTTCCGCGTGGTGCTGGAGGAGAAGTACATCCCCGCCAATATCCGCGCCATGATGGACCAAAAGCCCATCATGCTCCCTGCCTGGGACCCCATGTTCGCTCCCGAGGAGTAGTTTCCCTACAGGCATCAAGAAAAAAGGCAGAAGTTGGTCACCCTCCTTCTGCCTTTTTTCTTACTTGTTATCCCCTCACACCTTCCATGGCTCGCTGTATGAAACGGTTGAGAGGCAGGCTGGCACACCACACTTTCAGCACCTCATCGAAAAGCTTGGGGCTGTCCAGCATCTTGTCGGGCATGGTGTATGACGTGCAGTAGTCCTTATATTTCAGCAAGTCGGCATGCTCCCAGTCGGCGGGATAGCCCTTCGGCACCCGTTGCAGCACTTTCGTGGTGAAGAAAGTGTTCCCGAAATACTTCTTGTAAGAAGGCTCGTTCATAATCTCCAAAAACTCGTCGGGGCAGTAGAAAATCTCCTGCCGGATGGCGGCGAGGCCTTCGGGGGTGGGCATAAAGATACCGCCTCCCAGGTTGCAAGTGCCCGTCAAGCCGTAGGCCTCCTCGGCGCCAATCTGGAAATAGTAGCCTGGAACGCCGCTGTTCTTGGGTCCCCACGAGGAGAGGAAGCAGGACACGTGTGTCTTATACGGCGTCTTGTCGGCCGAGAAGCGTGTGTCGCGGTAGATGCGATAGACGGAGTTCTTGGCCGTGAGGCCCACCAGTGTGTCGTCGCTCTGAGACATCTCGTCAATCAATGCTTGGGTGAAGCGGTCGAAAGCCTCCTTTATCTCTAACCAGTGGGTTTTATGGTCGTTGAACCATGGGCGGTTGTTGTTCTTTTGCAGCTCCCGCAGAAAGGGGAGTATGTCAGGGTGCAGTTGGGGTGATGTCATAATTGTTCTAATCATTTGGGGCTGCAAAGATACGCATTTTTTTTGATTGTGGGAATATGGGAATGTGTTAATGTGGGATTGCTGGCACCGTCAAAATACTAACACATTCCCACATTAACGCATCAACACATTCAATTGTCACTTCAAAAGCTTCATTATCTGCGTGAGTTCGGGATAACTTTGTTGATAACTTAATCAGAAAAAAGAATGGTAATCACAAGAAAATTCGTATCTTTGTAGTTGAAAGTCAAAATAATAATAAAGATATAATACTTATGATTACCGA
>Ga0247611_10000403_pt1 | contig 88684 bp, 88 predicted proteins | sample 177DNAGHGhighgp2_FD_192422 | JGI IMG/M metagenome (GOLD analysis project Ga0247611, IMG submission 192422) | Sheep rumen microbial communities from Palmerston North, Manawatu-Wanganui, New Zealand - 1770 DNA GHGhigh gp2 | ecosystem: Host-associated > Mammals > Digestive system > Stomach > Rumen...
TTCTTAATTTGTTCTTTAATTAAAGCACTAATTTCATTTGCGTTAATTTTCATTTTAATACCTCCTTACTTAAGTAAGGCTATTTTCATATCATCGATATGACGTTTAATAGAACCATCATAAATATGGTCATTAATCACGACTTTGACCCCTCCAATTAAGCTTGGGTCAATAATATTTTTCAGTTCAACAGGTCGCGTTTCTATCTCCCCGATTGCGGAGTTAAGTTTTGCTAATTGAGATTCACTTAATGGTTCGGTTGAATACACTAAGCCTTCTAACACTCCACGATATTCGTTCACTAAAGAATTAAAGTTTTCAAAGATTTCAGTTAAATATTGTCCGCGGTGATTCTTCACCACAATCTTTATTAAAGTTTTAATTTCTTCATCTACTCCAACAAAGACCTTATCAATAATTTGTTCTTTCTCTTCGAATTCCTTATAAGAGGAACTTAAAAACACTAAGAAATCAGGGTTTTCTTTTAAAACCTTGATCAATTCCTTAACTTCTATTTGACTAGACTCTAAAGAGTTTTCATCTTTCTTTAAAGAATATAGCGCCTCAGCGTATCGTGAAGTTATTTCTTTCATAATTAGTCTTTCTTCACATCCTCAATAAATTCTTCAAGTAAACGGTTATTATCTTTAGAAGACACTTCTCTTCCAAGTAACTCTTTAGACGCATCTAAAGCCACAGAAACAATTTCTTTTCTAATGTTGTCTTGGGCTTCGAGCTCCATTCGAGCTATATCGTTTTCTGCTTCGCTCTTCATTCTGGCAACATCTTCTTGAGTTTGTTCAAGAATCTTATTGCGTTCAATGACGGCGTTAGCTTTAGCTTCGGCAACGATATTAGCCGCCGTCCTATCGCTAGCAAGGACAGTTTCTTTAGATTTCAATTCATTTTCTTTCCAGATAGCTTTACTCTGTTCTGCTTCTTTGATGTTACTTTCAATATAATCTTGTCGTTTTTTAACAATTTTCTTTACTGGTTTATAAGCAAAGACAATAACGATCAAAATAAGGACGAGTAACGCAGCAAGTTGTACAACAAAAGATACCCAGTTAGGAATAAGTTTTCCTAAGAATGTATCAGAATTCAAATCTCCTGAAACATCGCAACTGGTGAGTAATAGAAATGCTGGAAGTAAGAAAATTAATTTTCTTCTCTTCATGTTACCCTCCTTATTTAGCAACGAAAATAATTAAAATAGCAGTTAATAATGCATAAATAGCGGTTGTTTCAACAAGCGCACAAGCAAGAATCATGTTGGTTCTTAATTTTCCATACATTTCTGGATTGCGGCTCATTCCATCAACAGTCTTAGCACAAACCCATGCTTCGCCTAAGGCTGATGGCATAACGGCTAAAATCGCAATTGCTGCAGCTAATGCATTTCCCATATATTAATTTCCTCCTTTCAAAGATAGTTCTTGTATATCATCATCTTCCGGACCTTCATTAGCGATGAAAATCATCGATAAGAAGAGGAAGACAACAGTCTGAATTAAGCCTGAGAATAAATCAAAATAGGCGTGTAAAATTGGGGTCACAATTGGAGCGATAAAACTACCTGCTCCCATGGCTTGACCTGCGGCTTCAATAACTGTTCCACCAATACCGTTAAGGGCAGCGTAAAGTAAAGTCATTAAAGTCCAACCCGCTAAAGCGTTACCAAATAAACGCATCGTTAAACTTAGTAACGGTGCCCACATCGAAATCAAGTTAATTGGCAAGAACAATGGGATTGGTTCAATATAACGTTTAAAATAACGGAATTTGGTAAATCTAATAGAATTCGCGTGAATTAAAACGAAAGTAATTAATCCTAAGGATAACGGGGTAGCTAAATAAGTCACTGGAGCAGGAAAACCAGTTAAGCCCCAAATAAAGGCTAAAAACAAATAAACTGCAATAGCCATAATAAACCCACCAAAGCCACGATATCTAGGCCCCATAAGTGACTCTACTAATCCATCAAAGAAATTCACTCCTACTTCTGCTAGGAATAAAATTCCCTTTGGCTTTTTAAGTGGGTCGGCGAAACGAGAACGAATACAAATGTAAATTGATAATAGAGAAATAATCCCTATTAAAATTAGGGAGGAAATTGTTTCTCCTGATAGGCCAGCTGATGTATCTAAAAATCTTTTTACTATATCATCAGTGCCACTTAAGACAACTCCCACTATGTTCTCCTTTCTAACTATTTCTATTAACGAGGTGATCGATTACAAAGATAATAATTCCACCTGTATAGATGCCAATATAAGCAAATAAATTAAAATATTTAATTCCCCAACGATAATACATCAACGCTAGGATTATAATTGTTCCTATTAAGATAAAGTTTCTAATTCCTATCATTAAGATAGAATATTTGACTTCACCATTTTTCACATCTAATTGGTATAAAAAATGGCTAATCAAATAAAGAGCAGAAACAACAACTCCTCCAAGAGCAAACCCTAGAGGAATTTCATAAAATCCAGTTATAAAGCAATAAGTTGAAGAAACAATTGCCACTAGTGTCAATAAAGCAACTAGCAAGGCAACACGAAGGTTTCGTTCAATTTGAAAGATGAATTTCATTATTTGACTAAAACTTTCTTCCACTTCGCCATGGTGACGATACCATTTTTGGTTTTGAGTTCCACTTCACCTTCAATAAGTGGAGCAATATAATCACGTAGTTCATCACTCATTCTGGTATCATCAACCATCATTGATGGCTTAATAACACTTTCAGCGTTAGCGACTAAAGATAAGTCTGCTAATTCGTATTCAATCTTGTAAGGTTTTTGACTGACTCTTTTAAAGACTACCATCTTACCAGTGACACCACTTAAGGCAGCCTTAACTGCGGTTTCACCAGTCTTAATAGCTTCTTCTCTATCAACTTTAGAGATGCACATTGGACAGGCTCTCTGAGTTAAAGAGAATTCCACTGCTCTAGTTGGTAAATCAAGTCTTTCTTCGATAATTTCACATAAACCAGCTGCCGCTCCACCAAGTTGAGCGTGACCAAAGCCGTCTACTCTAGCGTTTTTGTTACTTCTTGGGAATTCAATACCCTCAGAAATGCAAACCATAGCGTAGCCTTTTTCGTCATAGACTTTTTTAACATCCACTAAGAATTTTTCTAAGTCAAATTTATTTTCTGGGATATAAATAAGATGTGGTCTAGTTTGTTCTGGAAGTAAATCACTAGCAGCGGTTAACCAACCGGCATTTCTTCCCATAATTTCTACAACGTGTACTTTACCGACTTTAAAGCAGTTAGCATCCATGCTTAAGGCGTTAACTGTATTAATAACGAATTTAGCAGCACTTGGGAATCCTAAGGAGTGATCAGTACAAGCTAAATCATTATCGATAGTTTTAGGAACACCTACGACTCTAACATCAAGATTAAGTTCTTTAGTTAATAAGGATAATTTATAGCAAGTGTCCATGGAATCGTTACCGCCATTAACAAAGACGTATTTGATTTCATGTTTTTTCATTGTTTCCACAATCTTCATATAGATTGGGTCATGAACATCTTTTGGTAATTTTCTTCTAGTAGTGCCTAAAATACTACCTGGAGTTTGTAATAATAATTCGATTTGTTCTTCATCTTCTTGACCGATATCAATTAATTTATCATCGATCATTCCTTCAATACCGTTTAAGGAACCATAGATGTGATCGATTTCATCTTTATGCTTTTTTGCTTCTTTAATCGCTCCGTATAAGGAAGTGTTAATAACGGAAGTTGGTCCTCCGGATTGAATATAAACCATGTTTTTCATATGACGTATACCTCTTTTAATAATTTCAACAGCAATATTATCTTATTAAATAAAATAATATTCAATAAAAATCGGTCTAGTTGATATAGAAAATCACTAAACAATAGTATTTGTTTGAATAAAGAAAAATTATTTACTACAATAATTGTGCACTTAGTTTATTTAAGGAGGAGAACTATGTCGTTTAACATAACTTTTAATGGCGCAGTCAAAACCTATGATAAGCCTGTTTCGGTGTTAGATGTTGTCGGCAAAAGCAAAGATATCATCTGTGCATACGTTAATAATCGTGTCAGAGAATTAACTTATGTCATGGAAAGTGATTCCACTGTTGTTGCCCTCACTGTCAAAGATAGAGACGCTAAACCAACATATGAAGCAAGTTTAAGATTTATCGTCGCTATGGCCATGAGAAACATCTTACCAAAAGCGGAAATTCGTTTTTCCTATAACGTATCTAGAAGTATCTTTTTACAAGTATTGACCCCAGGTATTGTAGTCAATCCACAAATGGTCGTTCAGCTTGAAAAAGAAATGGAAAGAATCGTCAAAGCAGACTATCCACTAGTGAGATCTATCGTATCAAAAGAAGAAGCCAAAAAAATCTTAACTAAAGAAGGATATAAAGATAAGGTTGAAATTATCCAATATAGACCAGAAAAAACATGTCACTTATATGACTGTGATGGCTATAAGAACTATATGTACAATCGTATGGTACCATCTACTGGCTATGTCAAAGAATGGAAATTAAAATATTACCACCCGGGCATTGTCATTCAATATCCACGTCCAGAAGTTGGCGGAGTTATTCCACCATTTGAAGAAGCCCCAACATTCGGCCGTACTTTGAAAAGAGCCCATGAATGGGCTGTTGCTACTAGATTTGATAGCATCGTCAATATCAATCACCGTATTGAAAAAGATGGCGATATCGATGTCATCACTCTAGGCGAACAAAGACATAATCGTCAATTATGCGAATTAGGCCAATTAGTGGAAGATAACAAAGAAGAAATTAGACTTATTTGTATCGCCGGACCATCTAGCTCAGGAAAAACTACATTCGCAAATAGATTAAGAATTGAATTATTATCTCGTGGTATTGATCCAATTCGTATCTCTATGGACGACTACTATTTACCACGTAGCCAAGCACCAAAAGATGAAAATGGTGAACCAGATTTAGAGGCGGTTGACGCTCTTGATGTTGCTTTATTTAATGAAAATATGGCAGCCCTTATTTCTGGAGAAGAAGTTGAACTTCCAAAATTTGATTTCAAACTCGGACATCGTGTTAAAGGCAGAACCTTAAAAGTTCCTGAAAACCAACCAATTATTATCGAAGGTATTCACGCCCTTAATGACAGAATGACCGAATCCATTCCACAACATCAAAAATTCAAAATCTTCATTGCCCCTCAAGCACAAATCAACATCGATAACCATAATCCATTAAGTCTTACCGACTTAAGATTATTAAGAAGAATCGTGAGAGATTATCAATTTAGAGGAAGCTCTGCCATTGAAACAATGTCTATGTGGGCCAGTGTTAGAGCAGGTGAATTCAAATGGATTTATAAAACTCAAGAAGGCGCTAACTACGTCTTCAACAGCTTCCTTCCAGAAGAATTATCTGTTATGAAGAAATACGCTATGCCACTACTTCAAGCTATTGAAGTGGAAAACCCATACTACCCAGTCGCCGAAAGATTAATTAGAATGTTGAAGTTCTTCGACGATATGCCAGATGAATGGGTCCCATGTAATTCTATCTTAAGAGAATTCATTGGTGGATCTTGTTACGCTGACGTGTAATAAGCACAAAACAAAAAAATACGGTTACTTATTGTAACCGTTTTCTTTTACTTTTTACTTGTATAAGCCTTGAAGTTTTCTGCTTCTCGTTTATGAATTGATAATAGCTGAACAAAATACAACTTCTTCATTTGTAAATATTGTTCTTTAGCCTCATTAGAAATCTTTGGAAAGAATAAAGATTCAAAGACTTTTTCAATTCTGAAGAAAGATTCATATAGATTTAACACAGTTAATAAGTGGAAATAGGTCTTGTTACTATAAATTAGTAAAGGAGAGCCATGGAGAATCTCACTACTAGTCATGTAAATATCAGAATAAGCATGTAAACCCGCTAGAGTCTCCACTCCATCTCTAAAATTAAGCTTAAAGTTTTCAAGATTCTTCACATCAGGAATAGCAAGTAGCCATCCATATTCAATAAACTTTTTCATATCTTTGCTTTTAAGGTCATGACTTTTCATGTCCTCTTTTAACAAAGCAAAGATTTTATTGTTAAGTTCATTTCCACTTTCACCTTGTCTAAAGACCATGCCGTACTGCATGTGCTTAATATATGTTGGTAAAACAGTTTCTTTATATTTATCTAAAAGAATTAATACGCACTCACATTCGTGTAAAGTTCTCCATAAAGCAAAAGCTTCAGTCTCATATCCATCACATAATTGTTTTAGAATACATCTAGCGATAGACAAGGTCTTATTTAAGAAGTCAATTAATAAAGCGTTATCCTTATCTTTAATCTGTCCTTTATTGATAACATTAAGCATTAAATTAACATAAAGTTCCATCGAAGAAATTGGAGGGAAATATTTATTTGTGAGCTTAGATTGTACGTGATTATAAATAGATAAAGATAGATATTTATCAGCGACAACATTACACATTGAATCTTTAATATTTTCGTTTTCGACAAATTTGTTAATTTGTTCTTCACTCAATCCATGCACAGAATATAGATATTCGCCCAAAATATAGAAGATCAATTCCATATTGTGAATATCAAAAACTTGGCCAGTTTGTTTGTTATTAGAGATTTCAGACAGTCCATCAAAAACATCGGAATAAACTTCGTATAAATACTCAGAATTAACATTTATATCTGTATTTAATAGACTTAGGTTTAATCTAAATTCTTCTTTAGAAAATTTCTTACTCATCTTTAACCTCCCTTACTTCCCCTGTTAACGCAGCAAGAAGATACATTTTAATTTGTTTATCACTAATAGAAGAAATGTAAGCCTTATATGTTTTAAGTTGCTTATCATATTCTTCTTCGGCAATATTTTTAAGTTTAAAATCAACGATGTCGATTTCGTGATCTTTAATAATCAAACAGTCAATAACACCATTAACGTTATTCTCTTTATCAAAATAGGAGAATTCGTGCCTAACTTGTTCGTTAGTTACTCCTTTAAATAGTTCGCTATTAATAACGTTATTAGCGATTCTTCGATATTTATAATCCTTAATAAAGCTTGTGTCTTTATTAGATAAATCTAATCCTTCAAGTAGCGCGTGAACTTCATTACCAAATCTTAATAACGATTCATCTACCTTCACTACTTCTTTACTAGCTCTTTTCTTTTCTTTAATTTCGCTTAAAGCGTCTATTTTTTTAATATCGATATTTAAAGTTTCGTATTTCTTATCTTCTTTAAGATTTAAAGTTAAGACTTTATCTCCTAATTTATATTCTGAAACATATTTATTTCCTAAACCTGCTAGATTATAGATTTTTAATAAAGAATCAGATTTATAAGGCATGTTATAAGAAATGGACTTAGTAAGCTTATGACCAAATAGGAGAATAATTTTTTGTTTCGCTCGAGTTAAAGCAACATATAAAAGTCTAATCTTTTCTTCTAAATCCGCACTTCTTCCTAAATAGTTATTTAATTCAATAGGAACTAAGTGTTCAATCGGGAACAAAAGACCATACTTTTTAGAAACATTAAACTTCTCTTGATAAGAAGATAAATTAAATGACCTGTTTAATCTAGGATAATAAATAATGTTATATTCAAGCCCTTTAGATTGATGAATATTAATAAGAGTTACGGAATTATCTTGAGAATCAGAGTCACGATATTCAATGTCTAATTCATAATTTGATAAATTATCAAAATATTCCACTAAATCGGATAAGCTCATTCCTAAAGAATCCATTTGGGAAGCATATTTTAAAATAGATTCCGCTTTATGAACATTCGCATAATAATTACCAATCTTTATGACTTTGTCATAGAGTTTAAATTCTTTAAACAAAGTATTCATTACTTCTTCTAAAGAAGCAAATCGTAGTCTTTCTTTAATTAATTCAATTTTTTGACCAAGTGGAGTAAGTAAAACTTTAGAGTAATCATAATTTTCGAAAGTTTTATATAAGGTTTGGTCGTCTTCTTCAATTAAGAAGCTTCTCGCCACTGATAAATAGGCGTGTTTATAATCATTATCAAATTGGTTATTAAGCGCTAAATATAAAAGTTTAACTAAGTTTTTAATAGTGACCACCACATCACTAGTCATAAGTTTTTCTTTGCCGCACGATTTAACTGGGATGCCTGCACTAGCAAGGGCTTTAGCGAAATCATCAAATTCACCCTCTCGGTCAATAATAATTGCGAAGTCTTTAAAATCGACTGGTCTAGATTCATGTGAGTCCAAATCATATATCTTAAACCCGTTGTTATACTTATCAATAATGTCGTTAACCACCATCATGGTTTCTTTTTCTAATGATTCAGAACTAAGCTCATATTCATAATGGTATTCTTCAGTATTATAAAGAGAGTTGCCTGTTCCATATTCGGTTCTACCAAAGCCAAAATGATGTCCGTTAGAATAATCAATTGGATTAATTTCTGGAATCATAATTTTAGAGAATAAATCGTTAATATAATCAACAACTTCAATGCGGCTTCTAAAAGACTTATTTAAGTCAATTTCTTCTCCACCTAAATGCTTTTTATAGTCGTTAAATTTACGATTAAATATTTCACAATCAGCGTTTCTAAATCTATAGATAGATTGTTTAATATCTCCCACCATATAGACGTTATCTTTGGAGATAATATTTAACACACTTTCTTGAATATCGTTTGTATCTTGATACTCATCCACCATGATATAATCAAACTGGTTTTTGATTTCATTTACTATCATCGGACTTTTAAATAATTTCAAAACAAGTCGAGATATATCGGCAAAGCTATAGGCATTCTTTTGTCTTTTAAATTCATCGATTTGTCCGTCAATTGAGCGAATTAATTGAAGCAAAACATGGATATTTTTGTTATTTTCACAAATTGCATCCTTAATTTCAGACTCGCTAGGATAGTCGTTTAAAATATTATCTTTATAGAATTTTGAAATACCGTTTCTGATTTCAACATTTTCTTCTACTCCACGTGGCTTATTAGGGAAAGAGATATTCTTAATTTTATCAATTAAACTACTGTAGCTATCAGTATCAAGCAAATCATATAGATGATTTTCGATGTTACTTACATCATCTTGATTAATCAAATCTACTGTTTTTACTTTGTTAATTAAATATCGAATTTTACTTCTAATAAAGTTATCAAAATCCTTGATAACAGTTGAAACATATTTATCACCAGAAAACTTAGTTTCAAGCGAATCAAAATAGTCGTTTTTATTAACTGTATTATCAGCAGCATTTAGCACTCTTAGCACAAACTCTTTTAGTTCATCATTATTCTTTAAGGAGAACTTCCTCATTAATTCGATAAACTCACTATTCTTATTAACAGCAATCTCCTCAAATATTTCATCTACTAACTGACGACGTTTAATCTCCACTATCGCATTATCAATAATAGAAATGTCTTTAGAGATGTCTAAGGCATAGAAATATTTTCTAGCGATAAATAGATAAAATGAATCGAATGTTTCGATATGAGCGTTATCTACTTCTACTGCAAACTTTTGGGTTTCTGGATCTTCGGATAGCTTATTTCTAATCCTTTGCTTCATTTCACTAGCGGCTAAATTAGTGAAAGTTAAAATTAAGAAGTTATCAATTCTTCCTTCTTTTTTTACAAGTTGATAAATACGCTCGCATAGTACTGCAGTTTTTCCGCTTCCTGCCCCTGCGGAAATCAAATAATTCTTACCAACTGCAGATATTGCTAATTCTTGTTCTTTAGAAGGAGTAAATTTACTCATTTTCTTCCTCCTTAGGAGAGCTCAAGAATCTAACTTGATTAGCTCTTACATAACAAATATCACGATAACTACAATATTGACAGGCTCTTGTATTAGGTTTTCCTTTATCACAAGGAGAAATGTCAAATTTATTTGCTCTAATTAGTTTACTAACTTCAAGATATTTATTTTTAACAATTTGAATATATTCATCTAACTTATCTTTAGAAATAACGGAATTATTTTTTGACTGTAATACTTCTTCTTTTAAATAAATAGAGGCTACAAAACTAGATTTACCGCTTGCGATAGTAGAGTCAAAATCAAAAAAGGTAGAATAATCATCAAGCGATTTCCCAGAGAGTCTTAAATATTTAGGGATGAGTTCATCTTCTTTAAGTTCTACTTCTTTTGAAGTATAAATATGGTTAATATAAAGCCCACTTAAAGAATATTTTGAATATTCACTCTCTTTAGCAAGTAAGGCGTAAGTAGGAAGTTGGGAAGATAAACCGTCTTTTAAATAAGTTTCATCAAAATCTCCACTACTACCAGTTTTATAATCAATCATCACAAGTGATTTATTGTCTAAAATCACCATCTTATCAATACGTCCGGTTAATAATGTGAGTGCATCTAAATTAATATCGATTCTTTTTTCTAATTCAAAAGAAGGATTATGCATATAACGATTATGAAGTTTGATATATTTAACCATGTTCATAATCTGGTCTTTTAAATTTAATGACCAAAGAATTTTGATCTCTTCAGTTACATTTGATTCATTCACTAATTTATCGTAATTAGATGAAATATCATAATTATCATTTAGTAGAGATTTTTCTAATAAGTGATGGACGATATTTCCAAATATGGAATCGAAAGTTTCTTCAAAAGGATCAAGTTTTAAAACATTTCCTAAATAATATTTAAAAGGACAGCTCGCATAATCAGTTAATGAAGTAGTCGATAATTTAATAGGTGAATTCTTATTAAAAACATTTGCCCCTTTAAATGAATTATCAAAGCTATTATAAGTTGGCTCCACCAAGTCTTTAGTAGCGAAATATTTTGAAGATTTTTCTTTATAAAGAACATTCAAATCTTTTAAAGAACAGGCAATGTATTTTAAGACATCTCCAGAATAAAAATAGTCTTTGAAAGGATTCTTGTTTTCTTTTAAAGACAAATAAGTTAGTAAGGGAGAAACAATCATCTTCGAACTATTAAGAGATTTATTCGCATAAGATAAAACATATGTATTATCTTCTTTAAAGAAATCTAGTAAGTTATCCTGGTCGATTTTTGTCTTTAATTTGTTGGTGAGTTTATTTAAATAAACTAATTCACTTTCATTTAAATAAGAATCATCTTTTTGACTTTTAGGAAAGTGGCCTTGAATAAATCCTAAAACATAGATTTTTTTATTTAATAATAAAGTTGGCTCATTAATAAGTTTTACTGCATTTAAATAATGTGGTTCTTCTACAAAAGATTTCCCTAGTTCTTTTTCTAAATAGATAGAAGCGATTTCATACTCTAACCCCTCAACATTAATTTTATTAACTAGATCCACGAATTGATGATATATATCATCATCTAGACAAATTTCTTCTAACTTTTTTAAACTCTCATTAATGTCATGAGTCTTTTCGCATAACTTTTTAAATTCAGAATACACTCCGGTTTTAATAAAACTATAGGAGTTAGGGAAGTTAATATTAAAACCAAACGAAGTGGCAAAGTTTTTTAAATAATAAATGTATTCTTCATTACGATTAAAGATATAAATATTATTAATGTCGATCCCGTTATCGATATCGTGAGCGATTTCATTTAAAACAAAATAAACCTCGTCTTCTAATCTAGTAAAGCTATTGATATCTGATGCTTTATAATCTTTATTATATTCAAAAAAATCTAACTTTATATCTAATAAATTAGATAAGTTTAATAATTCATTATCATATTTTTGATAGCCAATTACTAAAGCAGTTTTATTTTTAAAAAGTAAATATTGAACATCACTTTTATATAGGTGACCTGACTCCACTAATTCTTGTTGAAGTCTATATAGCTTCTCTAATTTAGCATTAATAGGAGTAAAACTAGTTTTAATAAAACTTAAATATGTATTTGCCTCATCATAAGAAAAGCGATATCGATTCATCATATATAAAATCGTATCGTCTCTAGATGAATATGATGAGGCTGCTACTAGATCATTTTTATCAATAACTTTAATATCGAAAAAAGGATTATCTTTTCGATAATAATTAATGATATCGATATGCATGTTTCTAGGAGCAATAATTAACATAGATAATTATTTAAACATTCTGGTAACTTCCACAGCCTTCTTCCATCCTTGATAACGAGTATTAACTTCATTAATATCCATCAAAGGATTAAAAATTTTCTGTGAACGATGGATCTTTTTAATATGGTCTAAATTCAAATAGAATTTAGATGATAATCCCGCTAAATAGGCAGCACCTAAAGCGGTAGTTTGCAAACATTCTGGTAAATCAATTGCAGTATGTAAGATATCACTTTGAAACTGCATTAAGAAATTATTAGCAGTTGCTCCTCCATCAACTTTAAGAGACGGAATAGAAAGATTAGATTCTTCTTTCATCACTTCAAAGACATCTTTGCATTGATAGGCAATTGATTCTAATGCCGCTCTTACAAAATGACGGTTATCGCTATTACGAGTTAAGCCAAATACTGCTCCACGGGCATCATCATCCCAATATGGGGTTCCTAATCCCACGAAGGCCGGCACAATATATACTCCATGTGTATCACGACAATCGGTAGCGAGTTTTTCACTATCTGCAGAGTGTTCAATTAAATGCATCTTATCTCTTAACCATTGGACGACCGCTCCACCAATAAAGACAGAACCTTCTAAGGCATAAGTAACTTTATTACCAATTTGCCAACCAACCGTGGTTAATAAACCTTTTTCACTTAAAGTGATTTTTTCGCCAATATTCATTAACATAAAGCAACCTGTGCCATATGTATTTTTTGATTCCCCAACTTCAAAACATGTTTGTCCAAATAAAGCTGCTTGTTGATCTCCCGCCACTCCATGGATATGTACTTTCTCTGAGAAAAAAGAAGCTTTTCCATAATCATATGAACTAGGGAGAATCTTAGGAAGCATATTCATTGGAATTTTAAATAATTCGCATAATTCTTTATCCCAAGACAAAGTCTTGAGATTGAGGAGCATCGTTCTAGAAGCGTTGCTCACATCAGTGGCATGAACCGCTCCATTAGTCATACGGTAAATAATCCAAGAATCAATCGTACCAAAAAGAAGCTCACCTTTTTTTGCTCTTGATTCCGCACCAGAGACATGTTCTAAAATAAATCTAATTTTAGAAGCCGAGAAATATGGGTTGATTAATAATCCTGTTTTCTTATGGATAAATTTTTTATCTTTTTCGTAGCGGTCACAAATCTCTGCAGATTGACGAGATTGCCACACAATTGCTGGACAAATAGGCATCATGGTCTTTTTATCCCAGATAACTGTGGTTTCTCTTTGATTGGTAATGCCAATAGAGTCAATATTCTTCCAAGTAATATTTTGTTTAACAAGAAGTTCATTAACTACGTTAATAACACTGACCCAAATATTTAAAGCATCAGTCTCTACCCAGCCTGAATGAGGAAAACTACAGACTACTTCTTCTTGAGTCATATTTACCACTCTTCCATTTTTATCTACTAGAATTGCTCTAGTACTAGTGGTGCCTTGATCAATAGTTAAAATATATTTCTCCATATTTACTTACGACCTTTAAGCATTTTCTCAATATCAGCAACTTCTTTTTTAATACCTTTTGATAAGCAAACTGCCCCATCTTCGGTAATTAATACATCATCTTCAATACGAACCCCGATTTTATCTTCAACAAAATATAATCCTGGTTCTACTGTAATAACGTTTCCTGGAACAAGTTGACGATTTCTATCACCGACATCATGAGTGTCTAGTCCTAAGAAATGAGAAACATTATGAATGTAATATTTCATGATGTCGTCTTCTTTAGAAATAAGTTTTCTTTTAATACATTCACCTTTTAGGAAATCAATAGTGAATTGTTGTAAATCTTTTAAAGTTAATCCTGGTTTAGCAAAGCTAATAACCGCTTTGTTACACGCTAAAACAGCCTCATAAATATCTCTTTGCTTAGCAGAGAATGTCCCAGACACTGGGAAAGTTCTAGAAATATCAGCGCTATAGCCATGGTGTTTATAACCAAGGTCAAAAAGAACCACATCATCAAATTCTAATAGTTTGTCTTGTTGCGAGATTGGATGATGTAAGGTTGTGGAGTTAACTCCACTTCCTACAATAGTTTCAAAAGATAATTCATGACGTCCATGGGTTTTACCAAAAAATTCAAAACGATCACTAAGTTCATGTTCAGAAGCACCAATATGCATATTGTTTAACAGTTCATTAATTCCTAAGCTAGTGCAGTTAATAGCTTCCACCATTTCTGCAATTTCGCTATCGGATTTTACTAAACGTAATTCAACAATAAGTGGATAAACATTACTAAAAGTAAGATGAGGATATTTTTCTTCTAATTCTTTCTTATAGATTTGAGTGGAGACTCCATTTTTAATTTTGAGTTCATCACTTAAGTCTAAATATAAGTGAGATATATTCCCATATACATTATTCTCTTTAGATAATCCCATCTGAAGCATAGCTTCAAAATTATTATTAGAATAAACATTAGTGATTTGAGAGATCTCACTTGCTTGTTCAAAGGATAGTCTTTTACCAGTCCATCTCTCTTTTAGTTCGTTATGTTCATCTAAGAATAAATATTCTTTTCTTTCTCCTGGACACTTCACTAACATGAGGACACTATTTTCTTGTTCGATACCAGTTAAATAGAAGAAGTTACGATTAGCGTGAAATGGATAGAATTCATCTTCGCTTCTAATTTTGGCTGCACCAGCAAAAACCAGTGTCAAAGAATTATCTGGTAATGAATCAAATAATTTTTCTCTTCGTAAATAAAATTCTTTCATTATTTTTCCTCCTTAATAACCGCCTCAGTGATACATTCAAATTCAGGGAATTCTATAAATTCCACTTCTCCTTTGTCCACTTTAGTAGCGTTTTCACTGACTAAAGGTAATTTGCCTAAAACTTTAAAGTCTAACTTTTTAGCAAACTCATCTAAATGAGACTCTCCAAATAAAGGAATCTTTTCTTCACATTTTGGACAATTAAGATAAGACATATTTTCTACAACACCCAAAACCTTGATATTCATCATTCTCGCCATCTTAATAGCTTTGGTTACTACTAAAGAGACTAAATCTTGAGGCGAAGTAACAATAATTAAGTCATCAATAGGAATCATTTGGAAAGTTGTTAAAGCAATATCACCAGTTCCTGGTGGCATATCGATTAATAAATAGTCTAAATCTTCCCATAAAACATCTTCATAGAACTGTTTCACTAAATTCCCTAATAAGACGCCTCTCCAAATAATTGGTTCAGAGTCATCTTCTAACAAGCAGTTAGCGGAAATAACTTGAATACCAGTTTTAGATTCAAGTGGATAGATAACCCCATCTTCTCCAACCGCCTTATCTTTAATACCAAAGGCTTTAGGAATACTAGGACCAGTAACGTCAGCGTCTAATATGCCGACTCTATATCCTTTCTTTTTTAAAGAAACAGCAAGATAAGAGGTGATAAATGATTTACCCACTCCACCTTTACCAGATAAAACCGCGATAACGTGTTTTACACTAGATCTTTCATTTAATTTTGCTTTTTTAATTTCGCTTTCGCAGTTGCCACTACTTGGACAACCTTCACATTGATGATTACAATCTGCCATAATGATGCCTTTCTTATTTTTCAACAATAGTTGAATGATTAATAGCGTCGACTCCACTAGCTAAATATGTTCTTAATAAACGAGACGCTCCTAATTCACTACCTCCAAAATAGCGGACTACGATAATTGCTGTATCCACTAAGTTCTTCTTTGTTAATAGTTCAAGTAGAGGTCTACCTGCTGTTCCTTTAGGTTCTTTATCGTCAGTGGATTTAGAATTCACACCAATTCGATAAGCATAGACCACATGTTTAGCTTTTGGATTAGCTTTTCTAATTTCCTCAAGCCTAGTTTTAAACTCCTCAACATCAGAAACAGGAAAAGCATAGGAATAAAATTTGCTTTTTAGCAATTCAATATAACCTTGTCCTTCTTTTGAGATGGTGAAATTAGCCATATTTTACTAGTAAAATCTACCTTTCAACGTGCTTTTAGTGTATTATTTTTCTTAAGGAAAATAAAGATAATGTTTTCAAAAGAAGAAAATTCAACCAATAAAAGTGAACAAAGAGGTGACTTATTAACAGGCAAATACGCGCCATTTAAGAGCGTTCAGCTCGACATATGGAAAGAACTTCTTTTATTTGCAATAGGTAATGTATTTGTCTTATCTTTAATTTCCACAGTAGTCGGTACAATCTTATTTTCGATGAATGAAGTTGATAAAGCTGGAGCAAAAGCGTTAATCACTTATTCGATATTGTTCGCTATTTTAGTGGCGGTTATTGGACTTGACTATAAAAAACTATTCCCAAAGTTTAAAGGTTGGCTACCGTATGTAGTAGGTATTGTAATAGGTGGAGTCATATTAGCATTTGATCAATTATATATGACTATAATTAACCTATTTTATACAGTTGGACCAGGCTCAAACGAAACAAGCATTAGACAAGTTATTGCAAGATATCCAGCTGCTTCAATAATCATTTTTGGGTTCATTGGACCGGTCTGCGAAGAACTTACTTATAGAGTTGGCTTATTCAATTTGATAAAAAGATGGAATCGGGTGGCGTCTTATATTTTTGCTAGTTTAATCTTTGGCTTTATTCATATGGACTTCAGTGGAAATATTGCTACCGAATTTATCATCTTACCAACTTATGTCATCCCTGGAGCGTTACTAGCTTTAGCATATGATTTATATGATTTACCATGCTCACTTACCGCGCACATTGCAAATAATTTATTTGTTATTGTTGGACAGGTTATAATAATTAATTCATGAAAAAAATCACTCTTTTGTCGTCTTTTTGGCTTAAAATCCTTGCTATCGTCTTTATGACTTTAGATCATCTTGGGATATATTTTGCCATGCAATATCCAACTGTTCAATCAATGATCGATTTATCAAATATCTTTAGAATATTAGGCCGTTTAGCGTTACCACTTTTTATCTTCTTAATTGCAGAAGGAGTAAGACATACTAAAAACTTTAATAAATATATTTTAAGATTAGGAATTATTGGCTCTATTGTTTCTATTCCATTTATATTATTTACATTTACTAATCTATTCCCAGTGGCAACCCCAATATATAGACATGGAAATATTTTTATTGATTTAGTATTAACTGCCCTAGCAATATATTTGATTAAACACCCGAATATAAAAGTTAAATTACTTACACTACTTCCGCTTGCGTTTTCCATTCTCTCTTTTGTGGTTAAATCTATAGAAACAGGTAACGCCATCGAGATACACTGGTTCCCTTATTTTCTCAATATGCAATATGACTGGGTGTCTATTGTTTTGGGATTAGGATTCTATTTCTCGTATACATTCGCAGATATATTCCTAGATTATTTACAAGAAAAGTCAGGAATAGATAAAAGTATATGGGTTGAAAACGGCAGTTATAGATTTGCGGTTAACTTATTCTTAATTTTAGTTAATGTTGTCGTATTAACATTTCAATTCGTATTTATCTATTTATGGCCTAAAGGAGTATTCTGGGATGCAGGAATTCAACTATATGCATTACTTTCTAGTGCATTACTTTTGTTTTATTCAGGCAAAAGAGGGTATAATGCTAAATGGTTCCGAGTTGGAACTTATATCTATTACCCATTACATATATTAATTATTGCCATAATATTTATTATTCAAAACGGAGGATTATAAGATGATTAAACACGTTGAAACTCAAGAAGAATTAAAAGAATTACTTTCTAAAGGAGATGTCTTGTTAGACTTCTTTGCCACTTGGTGTGGACCATGTAGAATGTTAGGACCAGTTTTAGAAGGATTAGACAAGAAGGATGACTTTAATGTGCAAATTGTTAAAGTCGACACCGATGAAGCCCCTGAACTTGCTGGAGCATTCCAAGTTGAAAGCATTCCAACATTATTCTTTTTCTCAGAAGGAAAACTCGTTAGAAGATTTAGCGGTTTTTTAAGAGAAGATCAAATTAGAGATTTTTGTAAGAAATAATTTGCTATAATTAAGCGGGTGTTATAAAATAACATTCGCTACTCGCAGGTGTAGTTCAGTGGTAGAACACTAGCCTTCCAAGCTAGTTATGCGGGTCCGATTCCCGTCACCTGCTCCAAACGATTTAAAAAACAGTGCTTATGCACTGTTTTATTTTTTGATATCAATTACTCTTTACACCAACTATCCACTGCTGTAATTAATTCATTGTAGTGAACAGTATCTTCATTAATTTTATCGTGGCCTTTATCTTTAAAATAGATATAACCTTGATATGGTTCAGTAGTACTGGTGTAATAAGTAATACCTTTAGCATCTAAAGCGGTTTGAAGAGTTGCATATTGTTTTATACCTACAATGGTGTCAATTCCAGAATAAGCACAGATGATTTTAAATTTAGAAGCTTCATCAGCCTTATTAATCCAATAAGTAACTGAAAGTTGATCTTCTCCGCCATCAGCAGCAGTTATATTTTTATAGGCTGGTGCTTCTGGATTAGTAACATAATTTTCTTCGCTATCGGTAGCTTCTTTAACTTGCGCGATAGTATAAGGCATTCCACACATACCATTAGCAATTCTAAAGGTTTGATAATCAGTCCAATTTTTGCCTTCTCCAGCAACTGCGAGTGGGCTTAAATTTCCGCTTTGAGCGGCAATTGCATTTTTATCAATACCGGCATTTAAAACTTCTTCGGTTGAGTGAGTAAAAGATTTCCATGCATCTTCTTTAATATCAACTGGTCCGACCGCATCAACAATAAACTTAATTGGGATAGCTGATTCTTTACCACGCGAATAAGCATAAAGCATTGATAAATGAGCTCCAGAGGAAGCTCCACCAATGACAAGTTCAGTTTTTGTGGTATCAAACTTTAATTGTGTTAAAACATCTTTAATAGATTTGATGCAAGCATCAATTTCATCTAAATTTCTAAAAATTGAACGAGATGGATCATCCATTTCTCTTCTTAAGAGTGTGTATTTAATGGTTGCGGTAATATAACCTTTGCTGGCGAAATTATGGATATATGGATTAACATCTGTTTTAACTCCAGATACCCAAGCTCCACCATGGATAAATAAAATAACAATATGCTTTTGATTTCTAGGAGTTTTACTCTCACTAGGAACATATAAATCATAGTTATTATGTAATTGGTTAGCGTCAGGATAATCTTCTCCGCCATTAACGTTATAACCCATATGATGGGAACCACCTACTTTGTAGGTGTTAGGAACATAGAATTTGTCATTTTTAGAATCATAAGTTCCATAACAAAGATTTTTAAATACTTTAGTCCCTTCTCCAGCTTCACTAGGTGCGTCTTTTTCTGCTACCTCACCTGAAGGTGAATCGATAACTGTAGTGCCTGGAGGAATAGTTTCTTCCTCATCGTAAATCGGATTATAGATATTTGGCTGCATGATATCGCTATCATTAAATAATGAACAGCTAGATAAGGCTAAAGAGCCACTTAATAAACAAATGGAAAGTAAGAATTTCTTATTCATGGATAACTACCTCCGTAGGTTTTGGACCTCTGCCACTTCTTTTGTCTTTATATTCTTTCTTAACTGGATGGGCTAAGACCGTGTAAACAATAGCAAAGACAATCATCGCAATAAAGATAATTGAAGGTATTAATATCGATGTTCTTGGAGCAATAGCAAAGCTTTGAATTGGTGTGCCTTCTAACTTACTTTGAATAAATGATAGGCCTGGTAAATAGAATTTCGCAAATATCGTTAAGGCTAATCCTAATACAACCTGTAATGAACCCACAATCCAGAACCACGGACCAAAAATCGTCCACGGTTTTTCTCTTGAGAAGGTTCTAACAACAGTAATTATTAATAAGATTCCCCAAATAATCGCAAAGACAATAACGCCAATTAATAAGCCTAAACAAACATATCCACTGATTTGATAGAAAGTATCTGGAAGAATGCTATAGACATATAATTTAGTTAATTCGGTAGCATAATGCTCATTTGATTCGTCTGGTTTTTGATCTGGAATCGGAGTAGATGAAGAAATGTTTTCCTTAATAGATTTAGCCAAGAAGATATAAGTAGCTTGGCTAATTTTGACACATGAATTTCCATCACTTGACATTAAACCAGCATTATTTAAAACTTTGGTAAAGTTGCTTTTTAAGTTGTCCCTTAAGTTAGGGTCATTAATCATCGCATTAATATCGACTTGGCCACCAGTAACTTCATCGGCTTCGTTAATAACGAGTTTTAACTGATCAATAATGACATCAGCAAAAGCATCAACTGTGCACCCTTTTTCTGGATGCTCAGGATCTGAAGAGGTATTAGCGGTATCATATAAAGCTTTGGCAAAACCTCTAAAGTAGTTATCGTTCATTCCCACTTCATCCATAATGTCGATAGCAGGAGTAGAAGAACCTTTTTCTTCTAGAGATTTTTTAAGTTGTTTATACACTTCCTTTTTAGCAACTCCACGAAGAACAGTTCTAGCGGTGTATTCTGTTAGAATATCCACTGCTTCGTGTAAATCTTTAAAGACACCATCGACGTTTTTAGAAATCAATTCTTGATTAATTAAATCACGGTCTTCTTTTCCCATTAAGGAAGAAACTTCACTAAAGTTTAAATCAACATCCATTGTTAAATTGATGTGGTCAGTGCCTAAGACATGAGCGACATCAATATCGTTAATGTAGTTCTCTTTTAATACTGGGTCAGTTTCGCTAGGATCAATTGAGCCAACATTAATCTGTTTAACAACGTCATTAAAGTAATTACTAATGAATTTGTTATCAATTGATATACGGGAATTAAATGTAAAAGTGGATGTGACAAATAATAAGATCATCGCAATCGCGGCAACACCCATAATCACAAAGTTAAATATTCGGATAACACTCTTCATATATTAAACTCCTTGTATCTATATAATAATAGAAACCTAATAAATTAGGTATCTTTCTTTATCTTTTTGTATATTCCACTTTTGAAGCAAAGGAAATGTTATCGTTAACTTTGCCCACGAGAATTTCTGGATTATTCTTATTGGAAAATATAACAATTTTATTAGGATGAATGATCTCTTTTTCATAATTAAGAGTCAAACGAGTCACACGATTTTCTTTGTAAAAAGAGTCATCATGAACATCTAAAACATAATCGTAATAAAATGTGTTATTAATATGTAAATTAATATCTAATTCGCTTTCTTTAGTTAAACGTTCTAAAACAACATTAGAGGCTTCATCATTTATCTTAGGAGGTAACTCTAAATCATCAGGGCAGCTTTCAAAAGGCAATACGACATCCTTTAAAGGATGTAAAGCAATTTTTCTTGTATCAAAATTAACAATAACCCAGGTTGAAGAAATACTGACCAATAAATTTTTATGTTTATCATAGACTTGGAAATATCTAGGGAACATAAATCCTTTGCTTTCCCCATGATGAGTAGATAAAAAATATTTCTCTTTTAGTTTCGGAAGACGATTAATTTTAATATCCGTTCTCACCACAACCCAGATGTTGTTGTCTTTCATTAAAACATCACGGTCAATTTTTAATCTTCTAGCGTGTTCAACAGCGACATCTTGAGCGTGTAACATTAATCGAGAAATTTTAATTTCCCCATTAATATCCACTTCACTTTTATCAACTACAAATTTTTCTTGATACATAAATCGTTATTAAAATTATATCTTAAAACAAACAAAAAGGTGATGATTTTATCACCACCTTCACTTTTACATCTTAGAAATAACTAATTTATCATCGATGTAATCAAGTAAATACTTATATTTTGTAGAGATATTTCCTTGAATGATCTCTTTAGCAATTAAAGTCTCAATATTATTTTGAATAAATCTCTTTAAAGGTCTAGCGCCAAAAGTAGGAGAGTAGGCACTATCAATGATATATTGTTTAACTTTGTTAGAGAATTCAAAGGAATAATAATTCTCTTTTAATCTTTCATTCAAAGTATTTAGAAGTTTTTCCACAATCTTATATTGATTGTCTTTGGTAAGTGGATTGAAATAAATTATTTCGTCAATACGGTTTAAGAACTCTGGTTTAAATGTTTGATGAATTAAATTATCAACTTCTTTTTTCTTGCCGTTAAGTAAGTATTCACTACCAAGATTACTAGTCATAATGATAATCGTATTTTTAAAGTCCACCACTCTACCTTGAGAGTCAGTTAATCGACCATCATCCAAGATTTGAAGTAATAAGTTAAATACTTCAGGATGGGCTTTTTCGATTTCATCGAATAAGACAATAGAGTATGGATTTCTTCTGACTTTTTCTGTTAGTTGGCCACCTTCTTCATAACCTACATATCCTGGTGGGGCGCCAATTAATCTTGAAGTAGAATATTTTTCCATATATTCACTCATATCGATTCTCACCATATGAGTCTCGCTATCAAATAAGAGTTCCGCTAAGCTTCTAGCAACTTCGGTTTTTCCAACTCCAGTAGGACCTAAAAACATAAATGAACCGATTGGTCTATTTTGATCTTTAATACCTGCTCGTTGACGAATAATCGCATCGCTGACAAGTTTAAGAGCCTCATCTTGACCAATCACTCTTTTTCTAAGCTGCTCTTCTAGGTGCATTACTTTTTCTTTTTCCCCTTGAGAAATCTTACTTAAAGGAATGTTGGTGATTTTAGAGACAATCTTAGCGATTTCTTCTTCAGTCACAACTTCAGAAAGAATCTTTTTATCCTTATTAGCTTCTTCTAATTCCTTAATCTTCTTTTCTAATTCAGGAATATCTTTATATTGAAGTTTAGAGGCTTTTTCATAGTCTGCATTATAAAAGGCATTATCTAAATCAAATCTTAATTTATCCAAAGCAGTTTTTTGCTCTTTAATCTTAAGATTAATTTCTTTTTCTTTTTGCCACTTAGAATTCATTTCTTCTTGCTGTTTTTTAAGATTATCTAAATTTGAATTAATCTTCTCTAATCTCTTTTTAGAAGATTCATCGCTTTCTTTTTCTAGGGCGAATTTTTCAATCTCTAATTGTTTGATTTTTCTACCTAGTTCATCTAACTCAATTGGGGTAGATTCAAGTTCCACTCTTATTGAAGCGCAAGCCTGATCAATTAAATCGATTGCCTTATCTGGAAGATATCGACTTGTGATATATCGATTACTTAAAGACACTGCTGCGACAATCGCATTATCAGTAATTTTCACTCCGTGATGGGTTTCGAATTTTTCTTTAAGTCCACGAAGAATAGAAATACTGTCTTCAACAGAAGGTTCGTTGACTAATACTTGTTGGAATCGTCTTTCAAGCGCTCGATCTTTTTCAATATAAAGTCGATACTCTTTTAAAGTAGTCGCACCAATACAGTCAATTTCTCCTCTAGCAAGCATTGGTTTAAGCATATTAGAAGCATCTAAAGCTCCTTCTGTTTGACCAGCGCCAACAATTAAATGAATTTCATCGATAAAAAGAATGATTTGACCTTCAGAATTCTTAATTTTATTAAGAACTGCTTTAAGTCGCTCTTCAAATTCTCCTCGATATTTTGCCCCAGCAACTAGAGCGCCCATATCTAGTTCATAAATCATTTTATTTTTTAAACTAGTAGGCACATCATCTTTTACAATACGTAAAGCAAGTCCTTCAATAATTGCCGTCTTACCAACACCTGGCTCACCAATTAAGATGACGTTATTTTTATTTTTTCTACTTAATACTTCGATGATTTGATGAATTTCTTCATCTCTACCAATAACAGGGTCTATCTTTCCTTCCCTGGCAGCTTTAGTCACATCTCGACCAAATTTTTCTAAGATATTTTCATCTTGGGAATAATCTTCCATACCTTGCATATTGTTCATAATTTGTGACCTCCTTTTAGCACTCTCAATCCTCAAGTGCTAAGTATATTATAACTCTTTTTTGGCACTCGTCAATAGAGAGTGCTAATTTTTTTAAAATTGTTGCATTCTTATTATCCTTATATAAATATAAATATATGAACTTTGAACTACTCGTGGCTACTAATAACGACCACAAACTAAAAGAAATTAGACAAATATTATCTCCACATCATATAACAGTGTATGGGATGAAAGACCTTAACATTGATATTGGAGAAGTAGAAGAAAATGGTAAAACATATTTTGAGAACGCTCTAATTAAAGCTAGGGCTCTACAACAAGTTACTAAAATGCCTATTATCGCTGATGATTCAGGCTTAGAAGTTTTAGCCTTAAATAATAAGCCAGGACTACACTCCGCTAGATTTGCTAAAGACTGTGGAGGACATATGGAGGCTTTTAAAATTTTAGATAAAGAATTAGAGGGATTAGACCGCTCTGCTAGATTTATGTGCGATATCGTTTTAGTAAATGTCGAAGATAAACCTTTATTATTTGAAGGCATTGTCCCAGGCAGAATCGGCTATGAGCCTGATGGTAATACCGGTTTTGGGTATGATCCAATTTTTATATGTGATGAACTTAATAAGAGTTACGCCTCGTTAAGTGAAGAAGAAAAAAACCGGGTTTCTCACCGCGGTAAAGCTCTAAAAAAATTATTAACTTATCTAAAGATAAATGGCTACGCATCTTAATCGATACGTAGTCTTCTTTTCTTTAAAGTCACTCTCCAAGAAATACTTAAGATAAATAATATAGTAGCGACAATAAATAACAATGCGCTTCCACCCAAAAAAGAATAGAAGAAAATAGGGTCATCTTTAAAGATTACAGTAGAAGCAACTCCTCCTGCTGTTAAGATATAAAAGATAATCGAGAACACAAAAGCCACTTTTTGAGATTGAACAACTTTAGTGTAATCCTTAAAGACTTGGTCTTTGATATAACGTTTATGTTTATCATCAATATTTAAGCTTGATAAACGGAATCTATTTAAGCGAGTATTGATTCTTTTTTTGGTGGAAAAATCAATAACAGCCTTTTCATTATAAGTTTTAACATAGCGATAAGGAGTGCCATCACATGTATAAGCGTCAGTGCGGAGTTCATTCTTTTTCTCACCGATATTATGTTCAAGCATATTATCCATAACTTCAACTTGACTTGAGCGATGATCTTTTTTGATGTCTTTAATTATTGAAAGAATTAATTCTTTCATTTTAATCGTGTCACGTAGATGTACCCAATATAGTTTTAAACATTCAACATCATAAAAATATGATCTAAATGTTAATTTCATTTTGACCGCGAATTCATATTCGTCCAAAGCAAAATTAATTTTCTTTAAAAAGAAAATAAAGTCATCAATATCACATCCTTCATAAGGAGTGTTTTCAAGTAATGTATAAGCTTCCGCTAAATAGGACTTACGGACTTTGCTCATATAAATAAGGCAAAGGATTCTCCCTAACAAAGCGTGAGCCTCTTTTGGCTCAAGTTCAATAACAGAAGCGTATTGACTATAAGCAAGAACTGGATCACAAGTAACAAATAAAGTGTTATCGGCTTTCATAAGCATTTTAGAGATTAACTCCGCATAGCCATCAATCGCCACTTTTGGCTCCACTTCTTTCATACAAATTGGACAAAAACAAGTCGATGCCTCTGGATTAACTGGGAAGATACGACGTTCCACTCTATGAGTTACACAATATGGACATAAACCTTTTCTTGTAGCCATAATTGTTAAAATTATACAATAATTTTGAAAAATAGAAATAAAAATATAGAATGTAAGTATGAAATTTGTAGATAACCCAGAATTAAAAAGTCACTTAAATGAATTAATTGATAAACACCAGCTTAATCTTTCTATTTCAGATTTATTAGGTAGCATCTTCGCTAATTTAGAAATCACTAATAAAAAAGAGATTAATCTTTTAAGTGAAAAATTTAAAAGTGATAGTCACGATATATTTCTTTCTAAAATAAGTGATTATCTAGATATTGATTTATCTATTGAAGATAATGAAGAAATTTTTGATAAATATATCGCTAAGGCTATTAATGAATTAGATTCCTCTAAATATATAAATAACAGCTACTATAAATTTGTAAAACCTAAAGCTAGTAAATTTGGTAAATATGAATTAATTTGGGACCACTATGAACCATATGAATTATTCGCCTATAAAGATATGTCTAATAAAGACTATATAGAAATAAATTCACTAGGTTATTTTAAAGAGAAATTCCCATTTTTATCACTTAACTATCAAGGTGTGACTTGGATGAATATCACCCCAAATGAAATCGAAACAATGGAAAAATCAATTGAAGAGATTAAAGGTGATGTCATTGTTTTTGGCCTAGGCTTAGGTTATCTCCCTTTTATGGTTATTAACAAAGAAGAAGTTAGTCACGTTAAAATCATAGAAAACGATCCTAATATCATAAAATTATTTAAAGATAATCTTTTAGATTATTTTCCAAGTAAAGAGAAATTAGAAATAGTTCAAGACGACGCTACTAAATATCTAAAAACTGATTTAAAAAGTGATTATGCATTTATTGATTTATGGCATTCTCCAGAAGACGGATTAGAGTTATTCCTCAAATTCAAAAAGAGTGAAAAATATTCTCAGTCCACTACTTATTTATACTGGCTAGAATCATCATTCTATTTATATTTAAGAAGACTAATGATGACTTTAATTGAAGAAAATTTAGATAACCAAAAGCATGACTATACTAAAGAAAGTAATTATGAAGATCACATCATCAATCTTTACTATAAGAAAACAAAAGACCTTGTCATTTCTAACAAGGCCCAATTAGATAATTTATTAAGTGATAATTCTTTATTAGAATTACTTGATGACTGATAAATATTCAGTCATTTTTTGTACTCTTTTATAAAGTTCTTTAATATCTTCACCCACAAAGAATTCTCGATCGTAATATAAAACTTTGCCGTTAATCATTGTCATCTTTACGACATCTTTTTCTCCGGCGTAAACTAAATTATTAACAATGTTGTTAATTGGCTGCATACTTGGTCGAGATAAATCAATCATAATGATGTCGGCAAGTTTACCAACTTCTAAAGTGTCAGCGTCAGTTAAATTCATAGCTTTCGCCCCGTTTACTGTCGCCATTTTTAAAACTTCAAATGCAGGAATAGAGACAGGATCTTTGAGCACTAATTTTTGTAAACCAGTCACTAAGTACATTTCTCTAAACATGTCTAAAGCGTTATTGCTAGCTGGCCCATCAGTTCCTAACGCCACAGTTACTCCTTTAGAAAGAAGTTTTTTAATTTCCGCTACTCCGCTAGCGAGTTTCATATTACTTGCAGGATTAGAAACAACAATAATATTTCTCTTTTTAATGATATTAATATCATTATCATCTAAATAAACACCATGGAATATCGCTCCACCACGGTCAAAGAAATGTAAATCATCAAAGAATTTCATTGGACGAATTCCACGTCTAGATAAACAATCATCCACTTCTTGAGCAGTTTCACTTAAGTGAGTATAGAAAGGAAGCTTGGTCTCGTCTAATATCTCTTTAGTGGTTTTAAACATCTCATCTGTTGGAGTGTATTCGCTATGTAAACCAATAACAGCCTTCACTAGACTATCTTTATCCTCATTACATTTAATTAACTCTAGACAGGTTTGTTTGTTTCTACTACTTGGGTCATACATAATAAGGTTGACCGCTCTAAAGCCATATTCTTTACATGCTCTTTCAAATTCCTCAGGGAAGAAATATTGGTCAACTACTCCAGTTATGCCGCTTGTCAAATATTCAAGCAAAGCCACTTTAGCAAGTTCATAGACACATCCTTGACGTAAATTGGCTTCACGAGGAAATATTTCTTTAAATAGCCAATCATGCAAGGCCAAATCATCAGCTTTACTACGTAAAAATGTCATCGCACTATGAGTGTGAGCATTTTTAAATCCTGGCATTAATAAATTGCCTTCACAGTCAATTACCTTATCGTATTTGGCATTAATATCAACCATAGGTCCAATTTCACTAATACGATTATCAGTAATAACAATATGACCTTCTTTAATTTGGTCATTTTTCATTGATAAAATCTTTGCGTTTTTTAATAAAGTTTTCATACTCACCATTATAAAGAAAATCCCTTTAGATATAAAGTCTAAGGGGATTTAAATTAATTATTTTCCTTCGTAAGCTTCTTTTAAGATAACTTTCATATCTTCCACGAGTGGAACTCTTGGATTACATGGGGAACATTGATCTTCATAAGCAAGAACGGCAATTCTATCTAAGTGAGAATAGAATGCTTCTTTTTCAATGCCGGTATCTTTAAAGCAAGTGGCTAAGCCAATTTCTTTTGCTAATTTTTCACAAGCTGAGGCTAAAGATTCCACTCCTTCTTCTGGGGTAGAGGCTTTTAAGCCAAGGAGTTTAGCGATTTCTTGATATTTCTTATCAGCACAATAATGGTTATATTTTGGCCAAACACTAAGTTTGGTTGGTACTTGTCCATTATATCTAATAACGTGTGGTAATAAGATAGAACAAGCTAAGCCATGTACTGTATGGAATTCTGCTCCAACTTTATGAGCCATAGAGTGAGTCATACCTAAGAAAGCATTAGCAAACGCCATACCTGCAATAGTTGCGGCGTTATGCATTTTTTCTCTAGCTTCTAAATCATGTTGTCCGTCTTTCACACATCTTGGTAAATATTCAAAGACTAATTGAATAGCCTTTAAGGCTAAGCCGTCCGTATAGTCGCTAGCCATCACGCTAACATATGCTTCGATCGCGTGAGTTAAGACATCCATACCAGTCATTGCAGTTGGTCTAGGAGGTAAGTTTGTAGTAAATTCTGGATCGACAATTGCGATAGTTGGAGTTAAAGAATAATCAGTTAAAGGATATTTCTTATTATTCTTCTTATCGGAAATAACCGCAAATGGAGTAACTTCACTACCTGTTCCGGAAGTTGTAGGGATACAGATGAGTCTACTTCTATTACCGAGTTCTGGGTATTTAAAGGCTCTTTTTCTAATATCCATAAACTTTTGTTTTAAATCATCAAAGTTCACTTCTGGATGCTCATAGAATAACCACATACCTTTAGCAGCATCCATAACACTACCACCACCTAAAGCAATAATGGTGTCTGGTTGGAAGACTTTCATTTGTTCAGCTCCCTTACGAACTGTTTCAATATCTGGATCTGGTTCCACGTCACAGAATAACTGCATTGTAACTTTGTTACGTCTACTATTAATTTGTTCAGCAATCTTTTTAAAGAAGCCAAATTCCACCATGGAAGTATCAGTAACAATAAAGACTTTTTCCATGTCTTTACATGATTTTAAATATTGTATTGAATTTCTCTCAAAATAAATTTTGCGAGGGACTTTAAACCATTGCACAGTGTTTCTCCTTTTACCAACTTTCTTCACGTTGATTAAATTAACCGCGGAGACATTACCTCCGATAGAGTTTCTACCATAGCTTCCACAACCAAGGGTTAAAGATGGAAGGAATGAGTTATAGACATTACCAATTCCACCAAAAGTGGCTGGAGAATTCCAAATAATTCTCATCGCTAAAACTTTATCGCCAAATTTATCAGCTAAAGATTGTTCAGCGCAGTGAATCGCCGCACTATGACCGAGTCCATTAAAGGCTACCATTTGGCTAGCTCTTTCAATGCCTTCATCTTCACTATTAACTTTAAAGAAAGCTAAGACTGGAGATAATTTTTCTCTACTAATTGGCTCGCTTGGTCCTACGACTTTACATTCAACACCGATAACAGAGGTATCTTTAGGAATGCTAAATCCAGCTTGTTCGGCAATCCACCAGGCTGGTTTACCAACGATATCAGGATTTAATTTCGCTCCTTCAACCCCTTCATCACCTACCGCATAGCCAAACATATAGCGAGATAATTTCTTCTTTTCTTCTTCGTTTACAAAGTAAACTTTGAATCTTTTGAATAATTCAATTGCCTCTTTATAAATCTCTTTATCAATAATAGCGGCTTGTTCAGAAGCACAAATCATGCCGTTATCAAATGATTTAGATAAAACAATATCGTTAACGGCTTGTTCAACATTACAAGATTTATGCATATAAGCAGGAACATTACCAGCACCTACACCCATTGCAGGTTTCCCACAGCTATAAGCTGCCTTAACCATCGCATTACCACCAGTAGCAAGGATTGTTGCTACTCCTGGGTGATTCATTAATAAAGAGGTTGCTTCCATACTTGGATGTTCAATCCATTGAATACAATTTTCAGGAGCACCTGCTGCGATAGCAGCATCACGCATTACAATCGCTGCTTGTTTAGAACATTGTTGAGCGCTTGGATGGAAAGCGAAAATAATAGGGTTTCTAGTTTTAATACAAATTAAGGATTTAAAGATAACTGTACTAGTTGGATTAGTTACCGGAGTAATACCACAAATAACACCGATTGGTTCAGCAATTTCCGTAATGCCAGTAACCGGGTCTTCAGAGATAACACCAACAGTCTTTAAATGACGCATATTATTTACAACATATTCGCATGCGAATAAGTTCTTAGTGGCTTTATCTTCAAAAACACCTCTTTTAGTTTCCTCAATTGCCGCTTGAGCAAGAGTGCCGTGATGGTCTAATCCACTAACAGACATCTTTGCAACGATATAATCAATTTGATCTTGAGTAAAGTTAGAGAATTCTTTTAAAGCAACTTGAGCTTTAGCCACCAATTCATTAACTTCATCAGCCGGAGAGATAATCTCCTCTTTTTTAGCGCTATTAGCTGGTTTTTTCGCATCGCTAGGGATATTCCAAGTCTTACCAGTTAAAAAAGCACCTTCAACTTTGCCTTCTGCACAATAATTACGGACACTTCTTTCAGAAAGCTTCCATTTTTTGGCAGTTTCGGCTACAGACATATATTTCATATTTATGTACCTCAGCTATAACTATATTCATTTTAACGGCAACTTGCAACATATATACAAAATATTTGCCGATAAAGGAAAATTTTTCATCAAAAAAGCAAAAAATAAATAATTATTTAATAAATACATTTAATTGTGTTATGATATCTAGCGTTCACAAGAACTGGAGTAGTACCCAAGTTGGTGAAGGGGCTTCCCTGCTAAGGAAGTAGATCGGGCAACTGGTGCGAGAGTTCGAGTCTCTCCTACTCCGCCACTAATAAAAATCCCTTGAGCAACCAAGGGTTTTATTTTGCTGATAAACTACAAGTTTATATTTAGTAACTCACTTGGTTTGCTGATATGCATACCAGCTTTATTAGTGAGAAAATCTTCATTTCTATGGAAGCCATAGTCTACAAGTATCAATTTTATTTCTGCATTGCTAGCAGACAAGATATCTACTTCACTATCACCGATATAAACTGTATCTGTTTTATTTACTTTTAAAGTTTTAATAATTTTATTAATCATTGATGGATCTGGTTTAATTGGACTAACCTCATCATCTCCAAGAATCATATCGAATATATTTGGATATAAAGTATTAACTAGATTCATCGCAATTTTATCTAACTTATTAGTAGCGACCGCTAAAAGATGCCCTTCTTTTTTAAGAAATCTTAAAGTTGTTAACATTCCTTTATAACGGTAAGAATAATCTAGATAATGCTTGGAATAATAATCTCTAAAATCTATTAAACATTGTTTAGCTGCTTCTAAATCTTCTTTTGGCAAACTTCTTAAAAATGTTTTAAAAATGCCGTTACCAATCGCTTTAGAGGTATGGGCTACACTTTTACTTGGATAACCATTCTTGTTCAAGGCGTAGTTAATGCCTCTATTTAAATCTTTTACGGTATTTACTAAAGTACCATCTAAATCAAATATATATAATTTAGGAGTCATAATTAGATTATTAGTATACATCAAAATATATTTATGGGTGGTTAAGAATTATAAATAATGCAATAATTATCACTAAGAGGATATAGGTATGAAAAAGAAACTCTTAATTCTAGGGGGAACTGGTTTTTTAGGTTACTACACCACTATGTTGGCCCTCAAAAAAGGATACGAAGTCGGTTCTATCTCTTTAAACGATGTCAATTTAGATGGATGGTATCCAAAAGAAGTTGATGTAAGATTTACTGATTTATTTGAAACTGATGAAGAGACCTTAACTAAAATGTTTAAAGGTTATGACTATATGATTTATTCAGTTGGACCAGACGATAGAGAAACTCCTAAAGCTCCTGCCTATGAATACTTTCATAGAAGATTAGTGGTTGAATGCGCTAAATGCTTTAGAGCAGCAGAAAAAGCAGGTATTAAAAAGGCAGCATGCTTTAACTCATATTTCGCTTATTTTGATAGAAGATATCCAGAAATGAAATTAGCGGAAAAACACCCATATATTAGATGCCGTGTCGAACAAGCCAAATTATTAAATGAGCAAAAGAAAAATATGGAAGTTGTAATGTTAGAATTTCCATATATCTTTGGCACCATGCCAGAAAGAATGCCGATCTGGAGAGATGTCTTTTTAGATAGATATGTAAACGGCCACAAATTCATTTTCTTCCCTAAGGGAAGTACATCAATGATTGCTGTTGAGCACATTGCCGAAGCCGCGATTGGCGCTATTGAATATGGAAAAGACGGGGAAAGATATCCAGTAGGTGACGAAAATAAATCATTTGATTTTATGTTAAACACTATGACTGGGGCAGTCTTAAAAAAGCCAAGAAAGATTATTCACCCAGGTAAAACTTTATGCGCTTGGGGTGGCAAGATGGTAGCGAAAAAAGAAATGAAAAAAGGCTTAGAACCAGGACTCAACTTCAAACTTGTAATGAAAGAAATTATGTCTGGGGATAAATGCTGTATTGAACCAGAGGTCATGGATAGAGTTGCAGAAGAACTCCATATCTCTAGAGGCGGATTAAAAGAGGCAATTGAAAAAACGATGCACCGCTGCTATCCAGAAGGAACATTTAAATAATATTTAAAAACAATAAAATCTACTTCTTATGGAGTAGATTTTTTTATACAATTAATATATGTCAGAATTAAAAAAGCAATATATCGCTATCGACTTGAAATCTTTTTATGCATCTGTTGAATGTATGGAAAGAAATCTTAATCCCTTAAAGACCCATTTAGTGGTAGCGGATCCTACTAGAACCGATAAAACTATTTGTCTAGCCGTATCTCCATCATTAAAAGCGTATGGTTTACCAGGAAGATGTCGATTATTTGAGGCTAAAGAAGCAGTTAAAAAGATTAACTACCAAAGAATTAAAAAAGCCCCTAATCATAAATTTGTGGCCAAAAGTTTTAACGATGATCAGCTTAAAAGAAATCCATCGCTAGAATTAGATTTTGTGATCGCTCCGCCACAGATGGCTAAATACATTCAAAAAAGTACCGAGATATATAAAATATATCTAAAATATATCGATAGTGAAGATATTCATGTCTATTCAATTGATGAGGTTTTTATCGATGTCACTAAATATTTAAAGACTTACAAAAAGAGCGCCAGTCAAATCGCTTCAATGTTAGTTAAGGAAGTATATGAAAAAACTGGTATCACCGCTACCGCTGGGGTTGGTGACAATTTATATCTATGTAAAGTAGCGATGGATATATTGGCTAAACACGCTAAAGAAAATGAAGATGGGGTAAGAATTGCTGCCCTAGATGAAATGTCATATAGGAAACTGTTATGGGACCATTTGCCTTTAACGGATTTCTGGAGAGTAGGAAGAGGATTAACTAAAAGACTCTATAATCTAGGTTTATTCACAATGGGTGATATCGCTAGACAATCTTTAACAAACGAAGACGTTTTATATGAAGAATTTGGAATCAACGCTGAACTATTAATTGACCATGCCTGGGGATATGAGCCAGTCACTATGGATAAGATTAAATCTTATGAACCAGAAAATAATTCTTTATCAATCGGCCAAGTTCTTCCTGGACCATATGAATATAGTAAAGCTTTACTTATTATTAAAGAAATGGCGGAATCCTTATCTTTAGATATGGTTAATAAAGGATTATTAACTGATCAAATCGCTATTTCTATTGGTTATGACGTTAAAGACTTAACTCAAGATAATATTGTCATTGATAAAGACTGGTATGGTAGAGACGTTCCTAAAGGTAATCACAGCTCTATTAATATTGGTCAATTCACTAACTCCACTAGTCTAATAGAAGAAGCGTCAGTAAGATTGTTTGATAAACTAGTGAACAAAAAACTCCATGTGAGAAGAATGTATATCGTGGCCACTAGAGTTATTAGGATAAACGAAATCAAGAAGTTTGAAAGAGACTATGAACAACTAAATTTATTTGTAGACTACGACGAATTAGAAAAGAAAAAAGAAATTGTTAAAGCTAAATTAGAAGAAGAAAACAAACTTCAACAAACAATAAACACGATTAAAAAGAAGTACGGTAAGAACAAAGTTCTTAAAGGAAGAGACTTTGAAGAAGGAGGGACCACAAGAGAACGTAATGAACAAATCGGTGGTCATAAAGCGTAATGGGTAAATATGATGACATTATTAATCTTCCTCATCATGTAAGTAAAAATCGCCCGCAGATGAGTCTAGAAAATCGAGCAGCCCAGTTTGCTCCTTTTGCCGCGCTTGTTGGTTATGCAGAAGCAATATCCGCCTCTAAAGAGATTAAAGAAGATAAAAAGCTACTCGCTGAAGATAAATTAGAGGAATTAGAAGAGACTCTCCACTACTTAAATACAGGCGACTATGTTGAAGTAAAATATTATATAGCAAGTAAAAAGAACTACTTTACTTATAAAGGACATATTAAACGCATTGACCAAATTGATAAATTAATTATTTTTGATAATCGAAAATCTATATCAATCAAAGATATTATTGATATAAAATTATTAAGTAATGAATTCTAGAAAAAGATATTTAAACTTATTTTTTAACTTTCTGATTGTTGTTTTAGTTTTGATTTCTATTTACGCAATGATCACCACAAGTGATGGCTTTATCAAAGGCTCTAAATTGCACGCTTTAAAATATTTCACTGTGCAAAGCAATATCTTTATGGGGATAAGCGCTTTAATATCTTTAATATATTTGTTATTTAAAAAAGATAAATATCCAACTTGGATTGTAATTTTAAAATTAATGTCCACTACTTGTTTAACATTAACTTTTTTAACAGTATTAGGATATTTAGCCCCGCTTATGGGTATTGATATGGTGTTTTTAGGCGCTAATTTATATATGCACTTAATAATTCCAGTTGTTTCTATTATTTCATTTATATTTATAGAGCCTAAAGTTGAACTTAAATTTAAATGGAATTTTTTCTCCGCTATTCCTTCTGGAACATATGGAATCATTTATATAAGTTGTTTAATCGCCTTCAATGATTATGGAAATATCGAAGGCTGGGATTGGTACGCATTTGGAAGTTTGGGATTAGGAATAGGTTTTGTAATGCTGATAGGTTTAAATATAGTTGCTCTAGCTTCCTCAATAGCGTTATATGCTTTATATAAAAAGGTAAGAAAAAAGGAACCATAGGTTCCTTATTTTTTTAATAAGCTTTAGCAAATAAGACAACTTTACTTGCTTTCTTTCCGCACACCGGACAAATCTCTCCGTTAGCCATTTGATTAAAAGGTAAACATCTGGCGGTCGCATTAGTGAGTTCTTTAATTTTATCTTCACAAGCTCTATAGCCACACCACATCATTTTACTATAGCCACCAAAGTCTAACGCTTTATTGAGCTCATCCATATTATGAACATCAGTGGTATGCTCTAATAAATATTTATAAGCTTTTTCATACATTTCCTGATGAATAGTTTTGATGAGTTCTTTAACTTTGTCTTCAAGTTCTTCTAAAGAAACAAATACTTTGCTACCATCATTTCTTTTAGCGATAACGACTTGTCCTTTTTCAATGTCTCTAGGACCCATTTCCACTCTAAGTGGAACACCTTTCATTTCATATTCAGAGAATTTCCATCCTGGAGTCTTATCAGAGTCATCTAATTTCACTCTATAGCCCGCTTTAAGTAATCTGTTAGCGACTTCTCTACAAGCTGGAATAACTCCTGGTTTATTAGCGGCAACAGGAATAACAACAACTTGAATTGGAGCAACATAAGGAGGTAAAACTAAACCGTTATCATCTCCATGCACCATAATAGTCGCGCCAATTAATCTAGTAGAAACTCCCCAAGAAGTTTGATATGGATTTTCTAATTTGCCTTCTTTAGATTGGAACTGAATTCCAAAAGCTTTAGCAAAGCCATTACCAAAATAGTGTGTCGTGCCGCATTGTAAAGCCTTGCCATCAGGCATAAGAGCTTCAATAGAATAAGTTTCTAACGCTCCTGAGAATTTTTCTTTATCGGTTTTTCTACCTTTAGAAAATGGAATCGCTAAAATATCTCTTCCTAAATCATCGTAGACTTCAAGCATTTTAAGAGTTTCGGTTCTAGCTTCTATTTCACTTTCGTGCATTGTGTGACCTTCTTGCCATAAGAACTCCGCTCCTCTTAAAAATGGTCTAGTAGTCTTTTCCCATCTAACAACAGAACACCACTGGTTATATAGTTTTGGTAAATCTCTATAAGATTTAATAATTTTAGCGTAGTGATCGCAAAATAAAACTTCACTAGTTGGTCTAACAATCAATTTATCTTCTAATGATTCTTTCCCGCCTTGAGTAGCCACTAAACATTCAGGAGCAAATCCTTCAACATGTTCTTTTTCTTTATTAAATAAAGATTCTGGAATAACCATTGGCATATAAACATTTTCATGCCCGGTTTCTTTAAATCTAGCATCTAAATATTTTTGAATTTGTTCCCAAATGGCATAGCCATAAGGTCGATATATAATAAAACCTTTAACAGATGAGTAATCCATTAATTCGGCTTTTTTACAGACGTCAGTGTACCACTGAGCAAAATCGTCTTCTTGTCTTGTGATTGATTGGTTTTTAATTTGATTATTTTCCATAAGAAAATCTCCTATAAATATTTATCCGCCATCGCGGTAACTTTCTCCATTTTCTTCTTCTCAATAGGAAGAAGCATATCATTAGAAGCAGATATAGCATCACTAGAAATATAGTTGATGCCACTTTTAATAATTAATTCCACAGCCTGCCATCCTTCTAAGTCGGTAGCGATAATTGGTCGACTATATTTAAGCAAGGACTCAATTAAAGCATATAAAGATAATCGAATACGGTTATTCTCTTTCACTTCTTCCATCATTGCACTACCAACAACAAAGTAATGGAATTGGAAATAAACTGTATCATTAAGTAATAAGTTTTTATCCTTCAAGGATAAGGCTAGTTCAAAGCCTTTATCTTTAAGTCCTTCAAGTGTGTGGACTAATAATTCAATATTAGTAGAGTTCTCATTAATCTCTTGTTCATCAAAAACAAGAATAATATGCGCTTTTTCATAGTTAGGGATTTGTGAAATAATGTCATAAACGCTATTAACATCCACCATAGAAATAGTGAAGAACAATCTCATTGATTCTTCAGGTCTTTCCATAATGAATTTAGAGACTACATTCTTACTCACTTTGGCAAGCAATTCAGTATTTAAATTAATACGCGCTGCGTATTTAGACATTTCAAAATAACTAGAAAATGGTGAGTCATATGCCTTGACATATTCAAAGTATCCAATCACTTGGCTCGTTTTGGCGTTGATAATTGGGCGATATAAGAATCTTAAGACGTTATCTTTAAGGATATGTTCAATTTGTTCGTTATATAAAACCATCTCATTATTAGCTTCAATATTACGTTGATGCAAGACAATCTCTTTAGAGTTAGTTTGTCCTGCCATACAAGCTTCTCTAGCTTTTTCTTCAATCGCGTCATAATCTTGATAGAAGTTTGCGTTTTCCACCACACCAATAGAGAAATTAATAAATCCAGCAAAGCCATTAACTTCCATTTCTCTTCTAATAGCCTTGGCAATCGAATTAGCAAGCTGCATCGCTGCTTCTTTATTTGAAAAATGTAAATCAAATAAAAATAGCTCATTATCTCCGTTATCTAACATTTGTCTAGTTAATCTAGGATTAGAGGCAAATGGATAAACAGCGTTTTTTAAATTCATAACCATGTAACGCTCAACTTTATCATTAGAGATAACTTTTTGTTTAGTATAGAAAAATCTAATGCAATAAGTAAATCCTGCTAAAGATTTATTCTTATTAATCATTTGCATGATTTGGCTTCGTTTCACTATTCCAGTAGGAGCCTTTTTACCAGTAATCTTCTTTTTAGGTTCGTTAAGTGGAGTGATGTATTTAAGTAAGTGACTTTCTAAATGAATTAATCCCACTTCACGGTTATAGTCTAATAACCTTAATAAAGAGAAGCAGACTTTATTAGTTCTATTAATTAAAACATCAGCTTCTAAATATTCATTAACATCATTAGGGTTAACGCAAATATCAAAGATCCAGTTCTTTACTCTTTCTACGTCATTTGGGTGAAAAGAAGAATAAAAAGAGAATAAATCTGCAGTCTTTTTGTGAGAGATGTCGCTTTTATTAAAAACGACATATTTATTCTTTTTCACATCGATAATAAAAATACGTGTTGTTGTGCTTTCATAAGAAATTTGTTTTTTGAACTTTATTTCATTATGAGAACCGAAAGCGTAATACAAAATTACGACAACTAATAAAGCCCCTAGCAATAATAAGGTGACAAAGAAGATGATAAATCGATAATCAGTAAAGTCTCCAAGTCTCATACAATACAATATTATAGAGAGTAGTTATGAATTTTTCTATTCATAATTGATTGATATAGCAATTTTATTCATAAGTGGTTATAATTGAACTCGCTGGAGAAGTACCCAAGCGGCTGAAGGGGGCAGTTTCGAAAACTGCTAGAGGATGCAAGTCCTGCAAGGGTTCAAATCCCTTCTTCTCCGCCAATAAATATAATTAATTAGGAGTCATATATGTCAACAATTAAAACTGTTCCTATTACTTTAATAACTGGTTATCTTGGAAGTGGCAAAACCACCTTAATTAATCACATTTTAAAAAACGCCAAGAATCATAAAATGGCGGTTATTGTTAATGATTTGGGTGAAGTTAATATCGATGCCGAACTCATTGAAAAAAACGGAATTGTCTCCTCGCAAGACAATAACTTAGTCTCACTTCAAAACGGATGTATCTGCTGTACATTAAAAAAAGATTTAATAGAGCAATTAGCAGATTTAGTACAATCTCAGAAATTTGATCACATCTTAATTGAGGCTAGTGGAATTTGTGAACCAGTGCCAATCGCTCAAACTATCGCTTACATGGAAGAAGAATTTAAAAAAAGAAAACTTCCTAAATTCTATGAATTAGATGCAGTTATTTCTGTTACTGACGCTTTAAGATTAAGAGATGAATTCGGATGTGGAGAAGTACTTCAAGAAACCGAAAGAGGAGAAGAAAATCTCGAAAACCTTGTCATTCAACAAATTGAGTTCTGTGACGTTATCTTATTAAATAAGGTAAGTGAAATCTCTAAAGTAGAATTAGATAGAGTTAAAAAGGTCATTAAAGCTATTCAACCTAAAGCTAAAATCATTGAAACTGATTATTGTGATGTTGATATCGATGAATTAGTAGACACAAAATTATTTAATTTTGAAGAAGCTTCTACTTCAGCGGCATGGATTAGAGAATTCGAAGACTGGGATAACGAAGTTGATTCTGATGAAGAACATGAACATGAACATGAACATCATCACGATGACGACGAAGATGAAGAAGAACATGAACATCATCACCATCATCACCATCATCACCACCACGAACACGGTATTGGAGAAAATGATGATGAAGGCACTGCCGATGAATATGATGTCAACACCATGGTTTATTATCGTAGAAGACCATTTGAAAAAGAAAAGTTTGTTAAATGGGCTAATGAGAATAAACATCATTTAATTAGATCTAAAGGTATTCTCTATTTCAAAGAAGAACTTAAAAAAGCTTATGTCTATGAACAGGCTGGTCATCAACAAACCTTAAACGAATCAGGCATTTGGTACAGCGAACAATTAACACAAAAGCAATTACAAATGCTTATAGAAAACGATAAAAACTTTGCTCATGATTGGGATGAAAAATATGGTGACAAACTCATCAAATTAGTGTTCATCGGACAGAACCTAGAGCAAGAAAAAATCAGAAAAGAATTAGATCAAATCTAATAAAGAAAATCACTGGAATCGCCCAGTGATTTTTTATACTACTAATAAAAACAACTATTCGATTGGTTTAATAAAGAAATTGCCATATGCTTGAATTAAAGATGTGACAGTAATAAAAGAGCGAGGATCAACTTTTTTAACAAGGTCTACAACTTTTTTAACTTCATTAGATGAGACGACCATGTAGACGACAGTTTTTTCGGCGTGAGAATAGCCACCTACACCAGATAATGTAGTAGTCGAATGTGGAAAATTCGCTATCAAAACTGAGGAAATATCTTTAATTGACGTAATAATTTGAATCTGTACTTTCTTGTTTCTGATGTTCACAAAATCGACCACAAGCATTACAGAGAATAAATACAAGAAAGAGAAGAGTAAATTCACAAATGCAATATCAACATTTGCATCTCTAGTTGGGGTGTTATAAATATTATGAGGGATTGTTAATCCAAAATACGTTAATAAAATAACTGAATTAAGCGCAGTAGCATATTTACCTACACTCGTTGATTTTCTAAGAGCAAAATAATAGGAAATAACATCAATGCCACCACAAGAGATTTCGTTACGGAAAGCGATACTACTAGCAAGCCCAATACTAATGGCCGCGAATAGGACGCGGGCGCTATGATAACTAGTTACTTCGTTATCTAAAGCATATGAAACCTTATTCATAAACTCGACATTTGAAAATGCCCAAATAAATAATGAAGATAGTCCAACATTTAGCAATGTTAAAATTGAAAACTTTTTACCAATTTTGAAAAAAGCAAAAATTATAATAGGGACATTCAATGCAAAATAGAAAATGGATTGCATTGTAGAAATGCTGACGTTAGCACCACACAAAGAAAAAATCATCCAGATAACCTGAGATATTCCACCAACTCCACCAGTAGTAATTGAAGATCCATATATAGTGGCATGATTTTCAACTAGAGGAGAAGGAGCAACAAAACAATAAAACCCGAACGCATATAATATCGCAGTTAATGCGGCTATAAGCGCGCCCTTGGAAAAATTCAGGCCTTCACGTAAGCCAATATGATCATACATGTAGTTGTTAAACTTACGCTTAAATTTACTAAACTTTTTCATAATCTAACATGTATTTTATACATTCACATTTTAAATATCAACTAGAAACAAAAACATATAGTGTTATATTTTTTAATTTCTTAAGAAATTAACTTAACTATAAAAAAGTATATTATTTTATTGAAAATAAATGGCTAAAGTGATATCATTTATTCGCTATATGTAAATATAGGAGGCTAATTATCATGAAAATCTTAAGAGCTATCGGACATTTCTTTGCAAAAATAGGACGCTGGATTGCTAACACAGCATGGGTCCAACCTTTATTAATCGTTGGTGGTATTTTCGCTATCATTTTCTCAATTCCTTACATTAAAAGAGGCTTTGAAAATTTGTTCAAAAACGATACAGATACAGATTACCAATGGTACGAAGGTAAAGCCCTCTCCTTAGAAGAAAATGGCCAAGCTGATAGATTATTAGGATATTTAGAATCTTACGATTCAAAAAATGCTAGTAAGATTAAAGATGAATTTGGTTCAAAATTCTTCCTTTCATTCTCTAAACAAAGTTGTTCAAACTGTAAGGATGCAGTTGAAGGTTATGTCAATGCCTCTGATAACGGCTATGTTAAAGATTTTAAATTCTACACCATCCTTGTTGATAAAATGGACAGCGATGGAAAAGAATATTTAGCTAAACCAATTTATGCTAAACATACAGGTTTATTTGAACAATTAGTGGAATATTATGGTGAATGCGACAGCAATGATTATCCACTATATAGAAATCTCGAATTAAAGAATAAATCTTCAATCGTCACTAGTATGAAAACTAAATCATCTAAATTAGATGTTGCTTCTACATCGGATGAAGGATTAGATACTCCATTAACATTCTTAGTCGATTTAGAAAAAGCTGAAAAAGGTTATTATCACACCAATGGTATTACCCAATTATTCTATAATTACATCGACTTCGATTTCTCTGATAGCCCAAATTCTGCTACCAAAGGAATGGTTGTTAGAGATATCTGGAATTATCAAGGAATTTTCAATCCTGATCCAGATGCCCAAATCTAATTAATTTAAGTATAATAAAAGACCCTATGGGTCTTTTTTTGTTGCTACTTAACTAATCTTTTAAGCACGCTATCAGGAACTAATTTAGAAACGTCGATTCCTTGTTTAGCCATGGTAATGATGGAACTACTAGAGATAAATGTTTTGTCTCCTCTAGCCATCAAGAACACTGTATCTATTTTTGGGTCGATAAATTCGTTAGCGCTGGCGAGTTGAAATTCATATTCAAAATCACTTACCGCTCTTAAACCTCTAATTAAGTGAGTAGCCTTATGCTTTTTAGCAAACTCTACAGTTAAGCCGCTATCACTAGTAACTTCAATTTTCTCGTTTCCTATAACGGCTTCTTTAATCATCTCAACTCTTTCTAAAGTAGAAAAATTAGAGGATTTATTTGGGTTATTAGCGACTAAAACAATAACCTTATCAAATAAAGAGCAAGCTCTATTTAAAATATCTAAATGTCCATTAGTGATTGGATCAAAACTTCCAGGATAAACAGCAATTTTCATCATTATTCCTCTTTAAAAGTATATAAACGAATATCACCATAATGATACTCTTTTATTTTTTTATTCCAACTAGGATCAATATTTAAGACTCGATTAATCTCTACCGCTATTAATCCATTTTTATTAATTAATTTATTAGAAAAAATATAATTAAGCACTTCTTCATATTTTCCTTTTTCATAAGGTGGGTCTAAATAGATAACGTCAAGCTTATATCCTTTTTCTTTAAATAATTCCAAGGCTTTTAAGTCTTCTAGATTATAAATTTCGGAGTTAGATTCTAACTTTAAAGAAAAGATATTTTCTTTTACGTATTTCAAAGCCTCTTTAGAGATATCCACAAAAATAGATTTATTTGCTCCTCTAGAAATCGCTTCTATTCCCATTGAGCCACTACCCGCATATAAATCTAAAAAGATTTTATTTTCAATATTACCAACAATAGAAAAGAAGGCTTCTCTAATTCTATCTTTAGTAGGTCTAATATCAGGATTAGATTCAGGATAAACTAATTTACGATGTCGGTATATTCCGCCAATCACCCTCATCCCCATTAGCAAGCCCTCCTTTTAAAATCAGAAAATAAAATATCATCTACTTCCATATATAAATCTCTGACTTCATTATATATAGATAAATAAGTTTTCACTAAAGGATGATTAGATAAATTTTCTTTAGCCTCTTTAAGTTTTTTTAAACTAGCTTTAACTTCTTTACTATGCTCAGGATAAATTTCTTTAATCTTTGTATATAACTCTAAAGCCTCATCCTTTTTTTGACTTAATAAATAAACTTCATAAGAATTATTTAATTCTTCTTCTAATTTATTTAATTCTTTGACTTTAGGGTTATTTATTAAAGCGTTATTTAGTCGACTAGAGAGATCAAATATTCTTTCATTCATGTTAAAAATATTATACCTATTTGCTTTGCAAAAAGATATAAGATAAGATATTTAAGATATGAAGATAAAAATAGTCAAAGATTCTAATCCCATCATGAGAAAAAAATCTCTCCCAGTAGAGATGCCTTTATCTTTTGAAGATAAAAATACATTAGATATAATGCTTGATTATCTAAAGAAATCTCAAGATGAAGAATACGCTAAAAAGCATAACTATCGACCAGGGGTAGGAATGGCCGCTATTCAAATTGGTTTATTAAAAAGAATGTTTGTCATTTATTATGAAACACAAAATGGACCAGTTGAGTATCAACTAGTTAATCCAGTGATGTTAGAAACATCAGTTAAACAATGTGCTTTAGAAGCAGGAGAAGGCTGTTTAAGTGTAGATAATGAGCATAACGGATTAGTCCACCGCTACTATAAAATTAAAATGAAAGCTTATGAAGCAATTAGAGGAGAAGAGATAGTTATCACCGCTTTTGGATATGATGCTATTGTTCTTCAACATGAATATGACCATCTAAATGGTGTCTTCTTCTATGACCACATTAATAAACAAGCTCCGGATCAAGCTCTTCCAGGAGAACAATTAATATAATTTAAAAAATAAAATAGTTTATTTTATAAATAGTGTGCTACAATAAAAGCACCTATTTTTACATAAGCAATGTATTGGAGGCACCAATGGATAAGAATATTTCTCTGCCGGTTTCTATTTATGCTTTAGGTGGGCTAGGAGAAGTCGGCAAAAACATGTATTGCTTCGAAAACGAGGAGCAAATCGTCATTATTGACTGTGGCGTTAAATTCCCTGGAGTAGAATTTCCGGGAATTGACTATATCGTTCCAGATTTCACACACCTTAAAAACAACAAAAATAAAATCAAAGCGTTAATTATCACGCACGGCCACGAAGATCATATTGGTGGCATTCCTTTTCTTATCCAAAATGTTAATATCCCAGTAATTTACGCTCCTAAACTTGCGTGTGCATTAATTAAAAGTAGATTTGAAGAATATCGTATGTCTGATCGTGTCAAAATTGTGGAATATAATAGCGACACTAAAATAAAAATCGGCGACTTCAATATTTCTTTCTTTAGAGTGACTCACTCTATACCTGACTCCTTCGGAGTCGTTATTGATACTAGAGAAGGTAGAATCGTCTCTACTGGCGACTTTAAAGTTGACTTAACTCCAATTGGACCAGATATCGAACTACAAAAAATTGCCGAACTCGGTAGAGAAGGTGTTGATTTACTATTAAGTGACTCCACTAACGCCGAACAAGAAGGCTATACCCCAAGCGAGAAGAACGTTAACGATTCCATTAATGAAATATTTAATAACGCAATGGGTAGAATCATCGTTTCCACATTCTCAAGTAACATCTCTAGAATTCAACAAATCTGTGAATCTGCAGTAAAACATAAACGTTACATTACTATTGTTGGTAAAAGCATGGAGAAGGCAGTCGATATCTCTCGTAGCTTTGGTTATATCCATATTCCAGATAGTAGCATCATCCCAGCTAGCGAAATTAAAAAATACAAAGCCGGAGAATTATTAATTCTTTGTACTGGTAGTCAAGGAGAACCAAACGCTGCTTTAAGTAGAATTGCCGGTGGAGAGCATAAAGATATCCACGTAATGCCAGGAGATACCGTAGTCTTTTCTAGTAGCGCTATTCCAGGAAACGGAATTATGATTGCCCACATTGTTAATTTATTAACAAGATGTGGGGCAGAATGTATCACTAACTCCATCTTAGCGGATATCCACTCCTCAGGTCACCCATCAAAACAAGAACTAAGATTAATCTTGAAATTATTTAATCCAAAATACTTTATGCCTATGCACGGAGAATACCGTATGTTACGACTCCACGCCGAACTTGCTAACACTTTAGGCATCCCACAAGAAAACTGTTTCGTTTTAGATAACGGAGACACTTTAGTGCTTGCCAAACACAAAGTTAAATTAGGCTATCAAGTTGAACACGGTGTTTCTTATATTGATGGAAAAGATATTAATGGACTTGCTGAAGCGGTCATGGAAGATAGAAGGATTCTTCATGAAGACGGAATGTTAATTATCGCATTAGCGATAGATAGCAGAAATAATACTCTATTAGAAAATCCAATTGTTTATAATAGAGGCGTTGTTCAAAAGCATAATGAAAAAGCAATATTAGAATGTCAATCTTTAGTGGCCTCTGCTGTTAGAGAAAAATTAGGAAGTAAAACTAATTTCTCTGAATTAAAGATGATTGTTAAAGATGTAGCTAGCAAATTTGTATATACAAGAACTAAACGTTATCCAATGATTATCCCAATCATCATGTCAAAAAACTAATGAGATACGTTTTAGCCTCAAAATCACCAAGAAGACAAGAATTGATGAAATTAATTTCATCTGATTTTCTAGTTGCTAGTGAAGATATCGATGAAAAATCATCATATAAACTCGCTCCAATATTAGCGGTTGAAGATATCGCTAAAAGAAAAGGAGAAGCAGTTGATAAATTCTATCCTAACGATTTAATTATTTCTGCCGACACAATTGTGGTTTTGAATAATCAAATTATTGGTAAGCCAAGCAATAAAAGCGAGGCAAAAAGAATATTAAAAGAATTATCCAATAAATCTCACTTCGTACATACAGGGTTCAGAATTAAATATTTAAATAAGGAAATAGTATCTCACGTGACTAGTGAAGTTATATTTAATGAATTAAGTGATGAACTAATTGATAACTATATCGCTAGCGGATCTCCGCTTGATAAAGCTGGAGCATATGGGGTTCAAGATAACAAGAAATTCCCGATCATTAAAAAAGTTATCGGCAGTGTCGATAACGTAATCGGATTCCCTGTTAAAGAAATATTAGAAGCAATTAAAGAAATAAAGAAGTAATTTTACTTCTTTTTTTTATGATTTTTAATTAGTAAAACCGTAATTGTTGCCACAATCAAAATAGCAATCCCTAAAGCAATCCAGAAAGCTCCAGATTTTAAAAATGCATTCACGTCGTCTTTAAAAGTTGATTGTATAAACATTATTTGTCACCTACAAATTTTGATTTTAATAATTTAGTGTATGAATAATCTTTATTTCTAAGTAGGATTACCACTTTATCTGATAATCTAAGAGAAATAGAGGACGTTAAGTTAACATTTTTATTTAAGTGATCATAACCAAGTAAGATGTTATCAGTTTTCGTTTTTAAAACAATTTCACTATTTTTATCAACAATTAAAGAAGAATGTAATGAATGATAGAGAGTGTTGTTGATTGGAGCAATTTCTGATAATTCCATCGAAGGTATTTGAGGATAAATAACTGCCCCACCTAAAGATTTGTTATAGGCCGTACTTCCCAAGGAAGTAGACACTACTAATCCATTACCTCTGAATGTTTCTAATAATTCACCATTAATATAAACGTCGCTAATTAAAGTATGAAATGGAGACTCAATTCTAATCTCATTAATCGCATAAATCTCTTCGTTATCAACATTAGCAGATAACAAATGATGAGATTCACTTTTGCAAACGCCACGTTTTAAATCGCTTAATAAAACGTCGAGTTCACTTTCATCATATGAATAAAAGAACCCTAAATGTCCCTTACATAAACCCACAAACTTTACCTTAGAAAGCTCGTTATAGTATTGATGTACCGCCCTCAAAAAGGTACCATCTCCACCGATAAATAAAACAACATCAGGTTTAGTGTCATCTAGTTCAAAGCCGTACGATAAAATTTTCTCCTTAATGTTAGAGATAGTCTCAACAGCAATCTTTTCACTTTTATAACATAAAGCAATTTTCATAATTTGATTTTTACTTGTGCTAATCATTGTAGCATAATTAAACCATGAACGTTAATGACAATATCAATATGGAATATGAAGCTCGTGTCATGATTAATGAAGAGCAATATTTAAATATTCGTAAGCATTATCTAGATTCCAATTATCCAAAAGAAGAAATTGTTAACGAAAATTTTTACTTTGATACAGAAGACTTAAAATTAACGACTTCTCATAAAGTGTTAAGAATGAGGAAGATCAATAATTCACAATACGAATTAACGCTTAAAATTAAGGGCGAAAATGGAGATATTGAAATCAATCATAAATTAACCAACAAAGAAAAAGATGATTTACTAGAAAATTCTATAATTTCTTATCCACCAATTTTAAATAAATTAGAAGAATCTAGTATTGATCCTAGCGTAATTAAATATATCACAAGCTTAAAAACCGAACGCTTAGAAGTTAGACTCGAATCATGTCTATTAGTCATTGATAAAAACTATTATAGAAACAAAATTGATTTTAATTTAGAAGTCGAATCTAACACTAAAATGCAAGCCAAATCACAGTTAGAAGAAATAATTAAGCCATTTGGTTTGAGCATAAAAAAAGATTATATAAACAAGGCTAAACGCGCGATATATAATCTTTAAGCTCTTTTTGTTTCGCAATTATTATAAGTAGGGCATTCGCTTTTCTTACAAGACCACTCCGCCACTCTTTTTTCGTGAGGGATGAACACTCTAATCTCTTCAGGATTATAACCTACTTGTATTTTTCTATCATCAACCATAATCGGTCTTTTTAATACCGATGGATTTTCTCTTATAAAAGCGATAAGTTCTTTGATTGTCATACTCTCGACATCAACATTTTTCTCTTTGATGATCTTGCTTCTAGTAGAAATGATATCTTCTGTCCCGTTTTCACTTTTAGTGAGCATATCTTTTAATTCATCGTCATTAAGAGTCGCGACAAAAATATTTTTTTCCTGGTAAGGGATTTCTTCTTTTTTAAAGAAATCTTTAGCTTTACGACATGAACTGCAACTTGGAGAGGTATAAATTTTAATCATAAGTTTTTCCGAGATATATAATACTACACTCTTTCCTTATTTTAATATGGAAAAATTCACTTATTTGGCTTAGACTATTTGCTAAAGAAGGAAAAGTTTATGGCAGAAAGAATCTTAACCGGTATTAAACCAACTGGGCAATTAACATTAGGAAATTATATAGGCGTACTCAAACATTTACCTAAAGAGGTAGATAGAGGCGAGTGTTTTTATTTCATTGCTGATTTACATGCCTTAACTTTACCAATTGACCCAGAAGTATTAAGACAAAACTCTATTGACCTTGCTTGCTTTTATATGGCCGCAGGCTTAGATACTTCTAAAGTTACTTTATTCCTTCAAAGTTCCGTTTCCGCTCACGCTGAAATGAACGCTATCATGCAAAACTATTTATATATGGGCGAATTAAGTCGTATGACTCAATTCAAAGATAAATCCTCTAAGATGAAAGAATCCGCTATCGGATTAGGTTTATTTGCCTATCCTGTATTGATGGCCAGTGACATCATTTTATATGATGCTTCTATTGTTCCAGTAGGAGAAGACCAAAAACAACACGTTGAATTAACTAGAGATTTGGTTAATAGATTTAATAATAGATACGGCGATATTCTTACTATGCCTAAACCAGAAATGCGTAAGGTTGGCGCTAGAATCATGTCACTAAGCGATCCTAGTAAAAAGATGTCAAAAAGCGATCCAAAAGGGGACATATTCTTAAAGGATGATTTAGCGGTAGTTCGTAAAAAGATTATGTCAGCGGTTACTGATTCTGGAAGCGAAGTCAAATATGATGTTGAAAATAAACCAGGCATCTCTAACTTATTAACAATCTATGCTTCCTTAAAAGATATCAGCATTGAAGAAGCTGAAAAAGAATTTGTCGGCTATCGATATGGAGATTTTAAAAAAGCAGTTGCCGATGTAGTCGTTAATGAATTAGAAGCCTTTCAAAAGAAATATAGAGAAATCTTAGAATCTAAAGCCTATGAAAAAGTCTTATTAGAAGGCGCTAAAAAGGCAAACGAAGTCGCTAATAAAACTCTAAATCGAGTGAAGAAAGCGGTAGGGCTATTAAGTTTATAAGAAAAAAGGACATTTGTCCTTTTTATTTTGTCTTTTTATACCTAGTTTCACTTTGAGGTCTTCTACCAAATAGCACTGGAAGAACTTCACCAACTTCAAGTTTTCCTTGAATGATATTATATGCTGCATCAATAATTGGTAATTCTACCTTATATTTCATTTGTAGTTGTTTAGCAGCAATAAGAGCGTTAACTCCTTCAACCACCATTCCTATTTCTTTTAGTGTATCTTCTAAGGAATAGCCTTTTCCAAGTAAAACACCTGCGTTATGGTTACGGGAATGGGTACTAGTTGCAGTAACAACTATATCTCCAATACCAGCTAAGCCATAAAATGTTTTTGTTTTACAATGCATCTTTTTACCTAGTCTAGTGATTTCCGCTAAACCTCGAGTAATAATCGCGGCTTTCGCGTTATCTCCATAACCTAAGCCTTCTGACATACCAGCCGCTAAAGCAACAATATTTTTAAGCGCGCCACAGAGTTCCACGCCTCTAATGTCTTTATTGGTGTAAACACGAAGAATATCGTTAGAGAATTCTTTTTGCACGATTCGACGTGCTTCTTTATTTTTAGAAGCAGAGACAATACAAGTTGGCTGACATATCGCCACTTCTTCAGCGTGAGTTGGTCCGCTTAAGGCCACTATTTTATAACCTTTTCCAAGAACATCTTCCATGATTTCACTCATAAAATAGTGAGTATCTGGTTCAATACCTTTAGCGACACACACTAAAATTTGTTTTTTATTAATATATGGTTTAGCTTTTGTAACACTAGCCCTAATATATGGAGATGGGGAAGCAAAGATAATAATGTCTTTATTAATACATGCTTTATCGACATCGTTAGTGAATTCAATTTTATCAGTTAATTGACAATCTAAATGTGGATGCCTATGAGTTTTAACTAAAGACTCAGTTTCTTCTTTAAAAGAAGAATATAAAGTGACTTCATGCTCATGAAGAGCGAACATGTTGGCTAAAGCGGTACCCCAAGTACCAGAACCTAATATTCCAATTTTAGACATATTAAATACCTAATAGAGCCTTAAATTTCTCGTAAAGTAATTTTGGTTTAGCTTCTGCTTCTTTTAATGAATTAGCTTTAACACCGATATAGAATTTAACTTTAGCTTCTGTTCCAGATGGTCTTACTGCAATTGTGGTGCCATCTTCAAAATATAATTTAATGACATTACTCTTTGGTAAGTCAATTTTCTTGCAAACATCTTTAGCTTTGCTCAAAGATAATTGATAATCATTCACTTTATAGACTTTATTACCATCTAATTCGATGAATGGATTAGTTCTTAATTTTGTCATTAAGTCTTTCATTTGTTGGTCGCCTGCAGAACCGGCAAAAGCAATAGAGTAGACTTGATCTTCATGATAGCCAAATCTTCTGCCCAAATCTTCCCAAACCATATCTAAGGTCTTGCCTTGCAAATGATAATATAAGGCCATTTCACTATACATTGTAATAGCCTGTAAGCCATCTTTATCTCTAGCAAATGGAGCAATTAAGCAACCATAACTTTCTTCATAACCAAATTCAAAGAAATGACCACCGCCATGTTTTTCATAGTAATCAATACGGTTTCCAATAAATTTAAATCCAGTTAAGAATTGTTCGGTTTTTACTCCATAATATGAAGCTACCTCTTCTCCTAAAGAAGAAGTAACCACTGTGTTATACATCACTCCGTTTTTATGTAATAAACCTCTTTCTTGTCTTACATGGAAAATATAATCCATTAACATTGCGGCACTTTGATTACCAGTTAAGGTTTTATATTCGCCTTTACTTGATAAATAGGCTAAGCCACATCTATCTCCATCAGGGTCAGTCATCACTACAAGTTGAGCCCCAATTTCTTTTGCAAGTTTAATTGGCTCAATATAGCTTCTTGGGTCTTCTGGATTTGGAGATAATGTTCCTGAGAAATCTGGATCAGGATCACACTGAGATAAGACTGGATATACTTCATATCCTAAATCTTTATAGACTCTCATCGCATTAACATAAGAGGTGCCATGATTAGGAGTAAAGACAATTTTAAATCCTTTTTTATTCAAATCTTTGTTTAAAACAATGGACTCTACGAGTCTCACATATTCATCATCAACTTCTTTAGAAAGAGTGATCACTTCAGCAGGTTTAGCTACTGGGGTATATTCCACTTCAAGTTCATTAGGAAGTTCACCAATAATTTCCACTAATCTAGCAATCTTATCAGGGACTAATTGACAACCAGTTTCATCATAAACTTTATAGCCATTATGTTCTTTAGGGTTATGAGAAGCAGTAATCATCACTCCTCCAATAGCCTTCATATATCTAACTGCAAATGATAATTCTGGAGTAGGTCTAAGCGAATCAAAGATATATGCTTTTATACCAAATTCAGAAAGTATTTTAGCGGTTAATAAAGTAAACTCTCTAGACATATGTCTATTATCGTGAGAAATCACTACACCTGCACTTTTAGCGTCAGGATATTTTTCTAATAAATATTTAGCAAATCCCACTGTCGCTTTTTTCACAGTAAATTCATTTAATCTATTAGTGCCAGGTCCTAATATACCTCTCATACCAGCCGTGCCAAATTCCACATCTTTAAAGAAAGCATCATCAATTTCTACTTGAGACATCGCCTTTAAGACTTTTTTATCTTTTGCACTTACTTTTGGTGATTCTAACCAACGCTTATAATTTTCACTAGTAGCCATATTATTCTCCTTTGATATTATTTATTAAATTTAAGAATTCATCATTTAATGAAATCTTAAAAGATCTTCCTGATAAATATTTTAACGGATTATCTAATTTATGGAAATCTAATTGATATGCTTCTAGAAATTGATTTTTAAATCCGTACTTAGATTCAATCTCTTTATTAAGCTCATAATCACCATATTTTGAGTCTCCAATTACCGGGTGATTGATATATGCCATATGAACTCTAATTTGATGAGTTCTTCCAGTTAATAACTCAACTTCTAATAAAGTATAACCTTTAAAGGTTTCCACTACTTTATATTTAGTGATAGAAGGTTTACCTTCTTTAGATACAGAAACACGCTGCGATTGGCTATTTTTTAATAACGGAGCGTTAATCTCTCCGTCTACATCTATTTCTCCTTTTACAAGGGCTAAATAACGTTTAGAAATGATGCTTTTATCATTAAGAGCTTCGGATAGATATCTTAAAGTAGCAATATTTTTACCAAAGACCACTATCCCAGCGGTGTTTCTATCTAATCGATGTGCTGGAGAGGGTTTATATCCTAGATTCTTATTTGGATTATACTCACCCTTATTTATCAAATAAGAAATCACCATCTCATCTAAAGCGATAGAGTCTTCGGAATTCTTTTGCACTAATACACCACGAGGTTTATTAATGAGCAAAATATTCTCATCTTCATAAATGATCCAGCTAGAAATATCTTCAACTTGTTTCGATTCAACTTGTCTTTTAAATTCTTCTAGTTGAGAGTCAGTAATATAAATAGAAATTTCTTCTCCACTAGAAATAAAATATTTCTTGTCTTGCCAGTGCCCGTTAACTTTGACATCTTTTTTACGGAATAATTTATAGATAAAAGATAAAGGTGCTTCACTTAATGCCTTTTTCACAAATTTTTCAAGGGTTTGTCCCTCTTCTTCTTTTTTTATAATAAAAGAAATCATAACTTCTTTTTCTATTTTACTTTGATATTTACTGTAAATAAAGTTTTACAGTTAAGAATTACTTAGATATAATACTATTCGCAGCCAAAACACGGAGGAATACCCAAGAGGCTGAAGGGGCGGGCTTGGAAAGCTCGTAGTCTGTAACAGGAGCGAGGGTTCAAATCCCTCTTCCTCCGCCACGAAGATGATTCTACCGAAAGGTAAACTCATATTGCACTCTCGTTTTACTAGGACAGGGTGCTTTTTTTGTACGTTGAAGTAGGATTCTTTTTAACAATCCGATATCTATTTTATAGATAATTTTACGTTATTAAAAGATATATGGATTAAAAGCTAATTAACGATATAATATAGGCAACCATAAAGAGAGTGACGAGGGACAAGCCCGATGACTCACCAGCAACTTACCGAAAGGCAAAGTGCTAAAGCTTGTATGATGGGAGTTTTTTTGTTAAATAGCTTCCATCTAACTATGGAGGCTTTTCTTCTTTATGGAGGTGACATAAGGAGGAAAATATCATGTCAAAAACAGCAAACTGTGTGGTTGGAACAGAATCCCGAAAGGATAGAAAAAGACTAATCGATTTCTTAAGCAAAAAAGGAAAATATGTCTCTATTATTGACGATTATAACGGATTCCAATTGGTCTTAATTACTGAGGATCACGGAATTGGCTATATAGGGGTAATATGTGCTGAAAATTTAGTAAATAAGCACGGATTTACTATGTTCCCATCAGTAAAAGACTTTATTAACGCCTATGAAGAATAAGAACGAAATTACCAAAGCGATATTTGGTTTCAAAGACGAAGAGATAGGAATCAGATTAAGCAATTTTTATGAAAAGCATACAGGGAAATATGTGGATTTCAACAAAATCGAACACTATAAAAATGGGCTAAAGCTATTACTTTTTTCAATACCTTTAGACACAATAGAGCAAATAGGAATAACAGCAGCTGGATGTTCCCCAAGCTATGTAAAAAGATTTTCAAAATTAGACGACTTCATCGATTGGTATGAAAACGATTATTTAGAGCACACGGATGAGGAGAATTTTAGAAAAGAATGTGAGAAATTGAATCTAAAACTAGATGTTGCTTTTGATCCATTTCCAAAATTCGCTCAAGTTGAAGTTGTTAATCTATTTCCTAAAAAGGGCGAAGCTTCAGCAACGATAATACTACTAAACAATTTGCTCTGTAGAGTGCCGTTAAAAGAGGCCCATAAGTGCGCATTAATCCTTAATATAAATATATTTATAAATACAAGGAAATATAGCTGGGATAGGCTTTTTCGGCATTTAGGAATTGAGGCGACACAGGACGAAAATATAACAAGATTCACACCTGATGATAAATATGTCTTTTACGACAAGAAATACGATTCAGATGTCGTATTTTTGTTCAATTATTATAATTGTTTTCTAAATATTACAAAGCCATTTGAATATCCCAAAAATTGGTTTGAAGTTGTTAAAGAACTAATACCATTACATGGTGGCCCTGTTGGTTGTGACGGAAAATATATAGCCGCTTATATGTTAGCTGCGCCTAGAAAATACCTACGATACTTTAAAAGCAAAATGACAAGCAAAGAAATTGCTCTAGAAATCTTTTATGATAATTTATAATTAAATTATTTTTTGAATGGGTACTTAATCGTAGAGTCTTTATAAAAATCTTCAAGAATATCAAACGGCTTTCCGTCTGCGGTGCTAAAAGCGTGGCCAAATGGGTTTGTTGACGCATTGTCTGGATCATATTCACGTGGGGTTATATCTAAGAACTCATCCGCCCCATAATCCATCATCTCTAATGCAAATGAATTAATAGCGTTGACTACATCCTTGTCATAGGATTCTTTATCAAACGAGGCAAAAACCCTCGCAAGATGTGAATATCCAATCAGCATAGTCTGCAGGTAAGTTCTACTTGTCCAATAACTCATTGTTTGAGCATTTAAATTTGGATATCCACCTGTAAAATGATCAATCTTATTACCTGTTTTAAACAAAACATTTAATAGTAATTTGTCAATTTCTGGAATGTCTTCTCCATCTGCAAAAGACAAAACATTATAAGCAATAGATTTGTTATCTCCTAATAAGCTATAAAAAGATAAGGCGCCTTCGCCTAACAACTCTACCATTTTTGTAAAACTGAGGTCGTGTTTATCTTTTATATATTTAATATATAAATCATTGCAGCATTTGCTTATGTTCATTTTTTCAATAATTTCCTGATCATCAACAATTGATGATAGTCTAATATATGAAGATGTTTTTATTAACTCAACAACATAATCTAAAGTATCATCTTTGTAATAATGGGCTAGCCTTTCGTTTATAGAACACAACTCAACAAAAGTTTTGCTTCTTTTACAAACAGAAAGATTGAAGCCAAATATCATACAGATTTTAAAATCCAAACTAATAGCCTTATATCTTTTAAAACAATATTTATCGATAGGAATAAGACTAAAATAGCGGCTAGCTTCTTTCCATGAATATTCTATTTGCTTTAATCTCTTCATTTCCTCTCTTTTGTTTTCAACATAGGAATTAAATGATTTATATTTTGGGAGTTCGTTTTTCGAAACATCTTCAAATACTAATTCTTCAACTTTTTTTAGTATCTCAGAAACACCTTTGTTCGCAATTGCTAACGTCAAGTTTTCCACTTCTTCTTCTAGATAATTCCAATGAAGGAAGAAACTAAACAATTTTCTATATAGCGAAAAATCTTCGCCGAGTGTCTTTTTAACTAAATGTTGAAAGCCTTTTTTAGTAAATGCGTCATAAACAATCAATTCTTTTGTTTCATCAGTTATACCTGATGAAGCTTTTAACTTATCAAATAATCTATATGTTTCATTCTTATCTTTATCAACAAAACGAATATTTTTATCTTTTTCATCAATGTCCGCAATGCTCTCTAAAAAATATTTCTGTGTTAGGTCGAATCTAAATCTTTGAGATAAATTAGCATATTGGATGTCGCTATCTTTTAACATTCCAATCCTTATTCCCTCTAAAATTGCCAATTCTTCAATGATCATTCTTGCCGAGCAATATACAGATGGAGAATCATGGTTATTTAGATTTTCATTTAAAAGAATTGTTAAAGCATTCTCGTATATATCATGTTTTATTGACTTAATGTATATTTCTTTTGATATTTCACCTAAGACAGGCTCGTTGGCTGTACGTTCGTATCCAGCCTGCAATGCTTTAAATAACTGATTCAAATTCATTTTGTAGCCTCTCCCTTATACATATTTATAAAAATATATTCTTATTTATGCTTATTTATTAAATTATACACTTTCTTCATTCAATTTATGTAAATTGATATAACAACGTATTTTTTAAAAAAATGACAGTAATAATTAATTATATGAAGTTATATGACACTTTTAGGAGAGAAGTCATATTAGTTTTTATTTATAAAAAATAAATAATCTTAATTGGATGGATGAAAAATAAGTCTGATCATATTTTATAAAGGTGCTGATTAGGAATGACTCGATAACGCTAAAAACAGCCTTTAAAGCAATATGGAGGTAATAGGGTTTGTATAGTCCCTTATTATCTCTATTTTAATCTATATAAATCTTGGTGAGTCGCGCACCTGTAACCAAGTAGGGCTATCTGAGGAGAATCCTTAAACGTTTCTGGTTAAGGCTTGGGAGATATGCCCGAGCTTTGCCAGGGCGTAAAAAGTGCTTCGCACGTGTGAGAGGAGAATATATTAATGAAAATTAATAAGCGAAGGGAAGAATTGAAAGAATCAGTCAAAGAAGCCAAGCGTCTTTGGCGTAAAGTTGTACGAATTAAAAAATATGGAGGAAAGAAGAATGGAAATCAAAAGAGGAACAAGAGCAATAATCCTGGCAGACGAATTATTGCCTGCTGAAAACGTTGAAAATTACGCAATTTTTATCAAGCTATACAATGATTTATTAAACGGAAAAAATAAATACAACGTAGATTGGACAAACGATTATCATAAGGGAAATCTTAATAATATTAAGGACCTTATAAATACAATTGATGAAATTCTTTCAAAAGTAAAACCATCGAATGTCTTATTTATAAGTCAGTCCATTTATGATGACGTTATAAAATATTGCGATAACGTTGACGCATATTTCGAGTTAATGTGTAAAATGCGCAATCGCATGATATGTGTAAGCAATTTATTATTAGAAACCTTTAAGCTGAACAATGACCGTATGTAATACTTGAATTATATATTATTACTTTAGTAAAAGGAGATAATATATGATATCTGCAAGAAATATTCTTATTTATTTAAATAAGAAACATAATGGTAATTGGGATAGGATTTATTCCGACATTCAGAATAGAGCTAACTATCCTGATGATGATATAGAAATAAATCAATATCATCACGTTACTACATTAGTCGATCCTGATTATCCAACAAAATTAAAGCAAAGTTTTAAACCTCCGTTCTGTCTATTCTGGGAGGGTGATTTATCTTTGCTTTGCAAAGATAATATCATGTGTATATGTGGCTCAGATAAAGGGAATAGCGAAATTATTAAGCTAATAAGTCAATTAAGTGACAGCCATATTATTATCAATGGAGATGACAGTGCCATTGAACGAGTAGCGCTTCAGACAGTAATGAAAAATAATCAACCACTCGTTCTTGTATTAGATCAAGCGATTGATGAATCTGACCTCGATGATGAGGTCTTTTTATACGCTGTCAAAAACGGATTAGTGATTTCAGAATTTGGGTTTACTAGTCCAGAGATAGATGAAACTCAATTATCAAAAACAAGAATTATCGCATTTTTAAGTGATAAAGCTCTAATCACTTCTTCAAAAAAAGAAAATACTAGATTATGTCTGCTTATCGATCATTTATTAGGTGCTGGAAAAGAACTGTTTGTTCTACCAGAAAAGCCTCTTAGCAAATCATTAAATAATGAATTAATAAGAGATGGCGCAATTCTTGTTAATAAAAAAGAAGATATATTCTAGGAAGGAGGCAGCAATGTTAACGTGTGGATGTGTAAATAGGCTTCTAACAATTCTAGAAGGAAGACCTGATAGAAAAGTTAAAACAGCAATTTATGTTACTAAGTCTATGCAATTCAGTGATTTAAGGCACTATGTAAGACAATATTTAGACGATGAATCTTACATTTCAAGAGGTGGCTATAAATTTGAATATAGCGAAGACAATATCTTTATCGAAACGTCAAGTGATTACAAGTTTTTCGAGGACGTTCTCTCAAGAGGCTATGAAGCAGTCTTTATGATAACAGGTGAAGAAAATGATGAAATAAAAGACATTATTAATTCGTTGTCTGATGAAAATAACACTATTTTTATCGCTATGGATTGCAAACTCAGAGCATATAAATATTTAGACGAAAAGAAGCAAAAAAAGTTTCTCAAAAGAAAGGCAAGTTAAAACTTGTCTTTTTTCTACATTTAACATAAGCGATATGAAAAAATACCCAATTCAAAGGAAAGCTCATGGGCAAAGCTATCCTTTAAAACAATACAACACACCCAACATTAGTGTTCCCAGCTCAATAATTCCCAAATATGTTAAGGGGAGAAATGTGGCTGCTCAGGTAACAACTAAAATTCATCTTGAAAATGCTAGAGGTGAGAAAATGACAATTGTGCAAAACCAACAGCTTCTTAACCTCTTAAACAATACAAGATCATCATTTGAAATTACTCACGGAATCAATCGAAACAACAAAGGAGGACGTAAAAGATGAGTATTCCAGAATTAAACATTCTTGTTCACGATTATTTACAACTAGATTCAGAAATTAAGCAAAAAACAATAGAAGCTAACAACATTAAAGAAAAGCTAAAATCTGAATTAGAAGCAAGAAATGTAGAAGAATTAGCGGTTGGCGAGCACATTGTTCGCTATCGCAATGTTGTTAGTAGTACGTTTAATCTAAGTGCATTTAAAGATCAATTCGAAAACTTATATACACTTTTCATTAAACAAATTCCTTCAAAGAAATTCTCAATTAGTTAAAGCTTTTATAATGAGTCTCACTTTATAGTTTATAAAAAACTAATAAAGTGAGACTCATATAACTGCTCAATAATATCGAAAATTATATCGTTTTTACTTCTTTATTCATTATGTAATAATCAATAAAGGGTTAAACGAGGTATAGTAAAATTAACGTAGCGTTTATTATACTACATTTATTGCTATTAAATACCGGCAAATAGTATGGCAAATTAAATGATCGTTTATTTTGCTCGATTTTACTGTCGGTGTAGAAGGGGGTGCGGGAATTACGCAAAAATTATGATTTACGGTTATGTAAGAGTTTCGACGAAGCAGCAATCTGCAGAACGCCAAATAAGGAACATAAAAAAAGATTATCCTGAAGCTTATATTTTTCAGGAAGCCTACACAGGCACCACTATGGATCGTCCTATGTGGCGTAAACTATATACTAGATTAAAAAGTGGCGATTGTGTTGTGATGGACAGTGTCAGTCGTATGGCAAGAAATTCAGACATTGGATTTAAGGTTTATGAAGATTTATATTCAAGAAATATTGACCTCATATTTCTTAAAGAGCCTCAAATCAACACCACCACTTACAAAAAAGCAAAAGAAAGAGCGATACCATTAACAAATACTACTGTCGATTATATTTTAGAAGGTATCAATAAATACTTGCTCGAATTAGCAAGAGAACAGATAATACTAGCTTTTGACGTCGCCCAGAAAGAGGTCCAAGACCTACACCAGCGAACTAAAGAAGGTATTATCACCGCAAAACTCAATGGTAGGACACCGGGGCATAGAATAAACACACCTTTAATACACAAAAAATCTATTGAATGCAAAGAATTAATACTAAAGTATTCAAAGGATTTTCGTGGAAGCTTAAAGGATGTCGATGTAATAAAACTCTGTCGTTGTACACCAAAAACTTACTACAAATATAAGAAAGAATTATTAGAAGGTCATAGACCACTATGATTCTTTTTTTGTTGATATAAAATCCCTTAAAACATATAATGTTTAGCACGAAAGATTAAGGAAGTTTCAGTAACAGTTTTCTTCCTTAAACAGTTCCCCTTTCAATTTAGGACAGTTAGATGGTCCTGAAAGGAGGATATATTATGTTAAGTCAAAACTTAAACGACATTAAAAACTTACCAGACTATGACTTGGGTTACGTCTGGTCTTCCATGGTCAAACTTCCAGCGGAAGAAGTCCAAGTAATTGAAAAGGCCATCAAAAAAGGTGACCTTAAAGCATTCGTCTATTTCGTCGGATCGCTACAAGCTAAATATTTTGGCTCAGTCAACATCCCAATGTTTGCTTATACAAACAAGGGGGTTTGTGTACCACTATTTAGAAAAGACGTGTTAAAGCACGTTAAGTTAATCAAATACATTGGCAAAACCAAGTAATCTTTCGTTCAGTATAAGCTGATTTATTAAAACTGAACATGTGTCCGGCTTCATCGTATGGTGAAGTCGGATTTTTTAGGGGATCGAATTCGACTCCCTATTTATTCTTTCAATAATTCTATTTTAGTTAGAGTAAATTTAATATAAAATAAATTTAATATGGTGAAGAGATATGAATGATTTATACAAAGAATTATTAGAATTTGGAAAAGAGAGAATAGACGACTTTTTTAAAAACGTCAAGCTATACGAAAACCAGTTTAAATATGATGAATTTAATGACGCATGTTACGACTTGATGTATCAAAATAATTCATACGAAAAAGGTGTTTCTACCGTAAAAGAATTAAAAGAAAGCATACCTGGCCTTAAGGAAACATGCAAAAAATGTGGATCATATTATATGGTCGCAAGAAACAAGAGTATTGTTGCCTATGATGTTCAAATGGGCATTTTATTGGAAAATATAATCATTGATTTCCTTAAAGAAAAGTTTCATATCAAAGCTCTTCACGGTGATAAAAGCAACAAAAAATACCCAGACTGCATGGTTTTGAGTAAAGATAAAGGTATCGTTGCATATTTTGAGGTCAAATATCATAGCGCGCCTTTTATCATGGCATATCAAAAAATAAATAGATTATGCTACGAAGGATCAGCAACTTTTGATCAAGACAAAATTATTAAACAACTTGAAATAATAGATTCTGATATTCAGCTTCCGACTTTTTATCTGCACTGGATTGATTATCCATGTCTGAAAGGATTGTTTTTTGAAACAAATGAACAAGTGAAAGATTACATTTATAGGGCAGAAGCAGAATTTGAAAGAAAAGAAAGGGAAGGAGACTTAGCAAAAAGTGCTCAATCTATTTATTTGGGCAAAGTATACGCTCCTACGCTTTCCATGGGTACCTTCGATGAATTTGTTTCAATTCTAAAGAAATTGGAGGTAAGACATTAATGAAAAATCCAATTTGGTATAGAGTTCACAATAAATATTTACCTGTTCCGTCATTTTTCATGATTTATAACATTGGCGGAGGAGGCGGGGATAGAACGAGATCTGTTGTTTATATGGATCTCTATAACAAAATTCCTCAATTATATAACTATTACTATTTAAACTTGATGGCAAAGATGACGTTTGACACTTCCATCCTTAAACACCTCCCTGAATATGATGATTTTGCAGATTTTATTAAATATATGAGGGAAACTTTAATTTATCAGGATGGAAAATATTCAAAAAAACACATATTTAAAAATGTTGACTATAAAGAAACTGTTTATTTGCTAGATTCAGGTGCTAAGAACATATTGGATGACATAGTTGAAGGTAACATTGCTCGAAAAAAAGATCAGTCAATAATAGATAGGTTTGTCGAAGAAATGAGAAATTACTATATCTTTGCAAACAAACATAAATTTGATTTGGTTATTTCTTTTGACACCGGTGGAAAATATACATTCAAAGATAACGAAAAGAGTAATCCAGATTTAATAGAATTTGATAATTATTTATCAAAGAATAAGCAGTCTATTAATATTTTTCTTTTAGAAGAAGCAATAAAATATTTAAAAGCAGACCCTAACTATTACCCATATGTTTTGGCAACAGTTCATGGTAATACTCCAGAAGAATATGCCTCGTATACTGAAGAAATTCTCAAATTGGAAAAGAAATACAATTATAAGTTTTGGGGATTTGCGTTAGGTGGGATTGCTTCGAGCAAAGGAATGCCAGACGAATGGTTTAAAGGCTATTCAAAAAAACTTGGAATTTCGAAGAACACATATCTATCTTCAGTGGCATCCAAAATTGTTCACTCCATAGTAGGAGATAGGCCAATACATCCGCTTGGTGCCGGTGGCTATGACAGCATAGACAGCTTATATAAGAACGGAGCAACATCTTTTGATTCAAATACTCCAAATAGAAGAGCGGGAGATGGCAACGGGCACATTGAAGTAGCTTCTCAAGTAATGAACACATTTGCTGGAGGTTCTTTTTCAAAATATCTCATCGGCAAAAAAGACAAGGATTTAAAAGATATTAATCCGGAATTAGAGCAAGCATATTTAGAAATTAATAAGGTTTTAAGCACAATTAAACTTTGTGGGTGCCCAGCTTGTTCTGAAATTTATTCGATTGACGACATTAAACGTCTTTATTCAGAAGGCGAAAACAATAAAGAAGACTTCTTCTTATCAAAGCAATTAATGTGCGCACATTCAACTTGGCAGCACATTTATTCTTGCATGAAGTATTGGTATGATTGGGAAGATTAGTTCTTGACCCTGAAAAAACTAACTGGTAATATTACGTATATGAAGACAAATATTTTATATTTAAAATCTAGCGAAAACATGAGTGATGTGGATGATAAATCTATAGATTTAGTTGTCACATCGCCTCCGTATAATATCGATATACAATATGGTAATTCTCAAATCAAAGGTAAGGTTGTAGGTGCCAAAGGTGTCAAATACAAAGATAATTTGGCAGAAGAGGAATATAGAGAGCTTTTGAGGAAAGTTTTTAACGAATGCAAACGCGTTCTAAAAGATACAGGATCTATATGTGTAAATATAAAAAACAGATACTCCGATGGAATAATTCTCCCTCCTTTTTGGATTCAAGATTATTTCCAAGATTTCTATTTGAAAAATATAATTATATGGAATTTCGACTGGGGAGGATCAACCAACAAGCGTTTTGCACCAAGATATGAGTATGTCTTCTGGTTCACAAAAAGCAATGATTCATATAAATTCAATCTCGATAATGTCAAAATACCAGCTCAAAACTATAGACCTGATAGATATAAGAGTCAGTTAAAAAACCCAACTGATGTTTGGAGAATACCAATGATTTCTGGGAACTTCTTAGAAAGAACCGAACATCCTGCTCAATATCCAGAAAAGTTAATAGAAAGAATAGTACTTGCCTTCACTGATAAAGGTGATGTTGTATTAGATCCTTTTATGGGCAGTGGCACCACTGCTGCTGTTGCAAAGAAAAAAGGAAGAAAATACATTGGCTATGAAATTGTTCCAGAATATAACGATATAGCGACAAATAGGGTAAATAACTGTAAGGAGGAAAACGATAATGATTGAATACGAAAACATTAGAGTAGAATTTGGTGATTGTAGAGAATTATTAAAAAACATTCCATCAGAATCAGTATCCGTAGTTATCACTTCGCCTCCATATAACATAAAAAAACAATACGGAAAGTACATAGATAATGTAGAATTTTCAGAATGGAAGAAACTTATAGAAGAAACTTGTGTAGAAATTTTTAGAGTTTTAAAACCGAATGGTAGTTTTTTCTTGAATCTTTCTCCGATTCCATATGGCACAGATAAAGAGATTTTACCATTGCCATATGTAGGATATGAAATTACACAAAAATGTGGGTTCAAATTACGCAACATGATTACATGGACATTTAACAATATGCAAAACTGTACTAACAGATTATCAGGTCGTTACGAAAACATTCTTTGGTGTGTAAAAGATATCAAAAATTATGTCTTTAATTTGGATGAAGTCAGAATTCCATATATCACTAAAAAAGACAAAAGATTAGAAGGCGGCCCAGGAAGAAATCCAACTGATGTTTGGTATTTTGACCGTGTAAATAATATGACCAAAAAATATAATAAACTTACTCATCCAACAATTTATCCAATTGATATGATTGAAAGAATTATTAAAATGTCAACAAATCCTGGAGATGTCGTTTTGGATCCTTTTTTAGGTAGCGGTACAACAGTTGTAGCTGCCGCAAAATTAAATAGAATGGGCATCGGCTTTGAATTAGATCAAAATTACGAAGATGAAATCAAAAGAAGAATTATAAACGAAGTTAAAGTTGAACTAGTTTAAAAAGAGAAGATTATTCTTCTCTTTTTTTATGCAATTGGCTCATTTAAAGACATGTTCTTAAATATAGAATCCAGAAGATCGTTTTTGGTAAGTTTTTCCGCTTCCATCCAGTTTTCATTAGAATTTTTTCTTCTATTGACGGCAAGTATATTGTATTCTCTTTGAGTTCTATTGGTTTTGCCTAAAATATTCTGGACATAGATTTGCGTTGTTCGAATGTCTGAATGTCCCATAGCTTCCATAATTTCGAAATCGTTAGCGTTATTATTTACCATCACTGTGGCTTGTGTGCTTCTAATCATATGAGAAGTCACTTTGAATCCTAATTTATGACCAATTCTATTGAATAGCTTGAAGATTCTCTTATCAGACATACGTTCGCCTGTATTCTCATTTTCGAAGAGATAACGATTTGGCTTGAAGACTTCTATATATTCTTTAAGGATTTTCTCGGTTTCGCTGTCAAAAATAATATCACGTTCCTTATGAGATTTAGTTTCTACAAGTCTGATAGAACGATTATCGTAATTTATTTGATCCACCAATATATTGAATAATTCATGGGCTCTTACACCGCTTTGAATGCAGATCATTAGGATAAGTTTTTCTCTAAGTCCACGATGATTATTGGATTTGGTTTCAATACTATCGATATAGTCGATTAGTATTTGTTGTTGTTCCTCATTTAGAGGTTTTCTATGAATGCTCACAGGTTTTTTAAGAGAAATCTCTAATATTTTTTTAAGCTCTTTCGTGCGCGTACCTGTGTGTACTAATATAATTTGTCGAAATGCACTGAAACGTGCCACGACGGTCTTTTCTGATAGCTTAGCGGTCTTTCTAAGATAGATAAGGAATCGGTTGGCGTCATCATAAGTGAGTTGTTCAAGTCTTGTAATACCTATTTCAGTAAAATATTCCAAAACTTTCTTTCCGTGCTTTTTATAGAACTCCACGGTGTTCTCTCTGCGTTGTCCCTCTTTCTCAAGCAACATTGATTCGTATAACCTTTTTAATTCCATTGTTCATATCTCCTTTCGGTTGAATCAATGGATTGTTGGTGTCATTATTTTTAAAAAAATAAAACACAACAAAAAGACACTTCCTTCAACTTGGAAAAGAGTTATACTAATAAGGTAGAATTATGGATCGTTAGCGGGCACTATGGGCTCATTAGCCTGTTAACACAATGCGAAAAAAGGGAAGATAATTCAAATCCCTCTTCCTCCGCCACGATTAAATGTTTAGACACGTAAAATCATAAACGTGTCTTTTCTTTTATCTTATATACTTGTATATAAGTTAAGGTTATTAGAATTAGAACTACTTATCATTGATTAACTTGCCCCCATTTTTTGGACTAATTTTTGATGAACCCGCACCACCTAAAATAAAACTGGACGGACAGGAGAGTTAAATCCTAGCACCCATAGATAAATACTTAGAGATGACACAGTTACTATCTAGGTCAACAATAGAAAAAAGAGTCTATGTTGCAAGACTCAATTTTTGACGTTTTTGTACTCTATCGCCGATAACCTATCTTACCTGACATAGAAACAATGTAACAAAATTAATAAACATAATTATTCTTTCTTTCCGAAAAATCTTTTATTCATATTTTCGAGAATGTTTTGTGCTTCATTAAGTTTCTCGTCAAAACCATTCAACATAATTTCCCATTCTTCCAATGTTTTTTTATCAAAAGTCACTTTATGAGCAGGCATTTCTTTTTCGAAATCTTTTATTCTTTTAATGCGTCTTAATTTTGCTTCTTCAACGTTATTAGAAATATCATCTCCAACATGGTGACAAGTTGGGCCATTCATAAAATCTTCCCATTCCATGTTTCCTTTTGGTTGATTGCATTCAGGGCAACAAGGAACAAGATTCGCAGGCTCGGTTCCATAACCGGTAGGTTTTCTCTCAACAATTAAAGCGTGAAGATGATCTAAATGGCTAGCCAAATACACCACAATATTGATTATCAGTAGATGAAACAACGCCATTTTTTATGATATGGCCATTCCCATTAAAATGGCCTAAAAATGGATTAGCATCATCACCAGCAGTAGATATTGTTAATCCGTTTAAATTGATATCGCTTGTTAAAATAATGTATTGTCTATCAAAGGTATTACCATTATTTATTTCTTGTACAAAATATGCATATTCAGATCCATCGAAAATGACATATGGATTTTCTTCTGTGCCATCACCGCCATGGAAAGAAACAGCAACACTGCCATCCCAAAGAGAGCTGACTTTGGCTTCGTATGTTTGATTGACTGTTGCCGTACAATTTGCAAAAGCATAAGCTCCAATTGATGTTGTTGAATTTGGAATAGTTATAGTTTCTAGGAAAGAACAGTTATTAAACGCTGCAGTTGGAATTGAAGTTTGTCTTGTAATCGTTACATTACGAATTGATGTAGGAATGTAATAGTAACGAGAATAATAATTATCAGAATACTTAGGGTTCGATAAGCCGGACCATTGCCAGATCGTGCCATCTGGTTGAGTACCATACTTGGTATTTAAATAATCACCACCATAGTTGGTTGTATCATCGTAAGAATATGGGTTCTTTCCAGAAGTTGTCCAATTGAATATATAACCAAAGACAGCTTCAGGACCAACCGCGTCAATGCTCTTACCCACAAATGGTAAAGTGATATTCACAAGCAAATTACAATTAAAGAACGCACCTCTACCGATTGTTTCAACGGTATCAGGGACATATAAATCTGTCATCAAGCCAAAACCCTCAAAGGCATAATCTCCAATTGATACGCAAGATGATGGGATGATTAATTGGCCATCCACCGTACTATTGAATTGAGTAACTAAGGAACAATTTCTGAACGCACATTTGCCAATTGATTCAACATTATTACTTAAGGTAAATTTCGTAACTAAGGAACAACCATCAAATGTGTATTCATTTATTTGAGTAACACCGTTTGGAATATTAAACACTCCGTCAACATTACTATTAAGCCTCTTTAAACCACTACAATTTGCAAAAGCATAAGCTCCAATTGATGTTGTTGAATTTGGAATAGTTATAGTTTCTAGGAAAGAACAGTTATTAAACGCTGCAGTTGGAATTGAAGTTTGTCTTGTAATCGTTACATTACGAATTGATGTAGGAATGTAATAGTAACGAGAATAATAATTATCAGAATACTTAGGGTTCGATAAGCCGGACCATTGCCAGATCGTGCCATCTGGTTGAGTACCATACTTGGTATTTAAATAATCACCACCATAGTTGGTTGTATCATCGTAAGAATATGGGTTCTTTCCAGAAGTTGTCCAATTGAATATATAACCAAAGACAGCTTCAGGACCAACCGCGTCAATGCTCTTACCCACAAATGGTAAAGTGATATTCACAAGCAAATTACAATTAAAGAACGCACCTCTACCGATTGTTTCAACGGTATCAGGGACATATATAAGTGAGAATGATGAATTTGCAAACGCATTATTTGAAATTGCTTTTATAGGAGTACCGCCAATATGAGAAGGCAATACAAACGTAGGATCAGTATGAGATGTGCCACTAATTTCAATCGAATTTAAAGATTTTGAATATGTTAATTCTGTCGGCAAAACTTCTTCGTTCCATTTTGCGAATAATGTGATGTTTCCTAAAGAATCAGAATACGAAACAGGGCTTATTAATTCTTCGTCAGTATACCAGCCTCCAAAGGTTCTATCTTTTTTAGTTGGATTAATTCCTTCTTCTAAACATTCGTTTTCTTTATAGATTCTATCTTCAACAGAGGATCCACCATTAGTTTCAAAATGAACCGTATAAGTAAAGAAGGCAAACAATGTTATATCCTTATCATCAGAATAATCTATTAACGAGTTACCATTTTCATCTGTGTATTTTGTACCATTGCCATTTTCTTCTGAATACCAGCCATTAAAATCATAACCGTCTTTATGAGAGGTACCTAAATTATATCCATCACCAAACCTTACAGTTTGCGTTCCTGCGCCATCTCCATTTTCTTTTGTTATTGTATATTCATTTGCTAGCCAACGGGCAACAAGAGTGCAGTCTTCATATATTTTCCATATTCCATCATTTACTTTTGTATCGCCAAAATACCATCCTATGAATGAATACCCGGTTCTAGATGGAATTGGAGATGTATGTTCAGTATCAAAAGTAACTGTTTCTGTAAGTTCATCAATACCGGTTCCACCAGCTAAATCATATGTTATTTGATAATCATTAGCTTGCCAATGAGCATAGAATGTTTTAGCGCCAACGCTATTATGATCAATTTGAACATTATTGTATGGTGTGTCGTCATCATCGGTGCTCCATCCAACAAAGGAATAGCCATTTCTTGAAGCAGGAAGAATGGTGATTGTATCATCATCATAATTGTAACCATCTGGATTTAATTCATGATTTGTGCCACCATTTAAAACATATGTTATTTGATATTGTTCTCTATCCCAATGTGCAGAAAGAGTAACATTGTCTGGAATGCTCCAGACATTTGAAGTTATTCTTGATTCATTATAGTACCACCCTGCAAAAACATAGCCTGGCCTTGTAGGAGTTGGCAATTCAAACTCATCATCATAAACAAGATGTAGTTCGGTTTCTGATAAATCATTTCCACCATTCACATCTAAAGAAACGATATACGTGTTAGCTTGCCAATATGCTTCAAGATTAAGATTTCCGGTGGAATGCTTACTAATAACGTACCCTTCAATTGGAGTGCCGCTACCATCATCCCAACCAATAAACGAATAACCTTCTCTCGTTGGGTTATTTACAACGTAATCTTCATCTTCATAAGTATATTGTGTCTTGTTGATAGAGCTATTTGTTCCACCATTCAAAACATAGCTAATTGAGTAAGTTGAAAGCTCCCATTCCGCAACCAATGTAACATTCGATGAAACGGTCCATTCTCCACTCATGTTGATCGGTTCGCCATTTAATTTCCAACAAACGAAAGAGTAACCAATTCGATATGGGGTTTTCAATTGATATCCAGAGTTAAAAACGAATTCATCAGTGTCGCTTGCTAATTCACTTCCGCCATTAACGTCATAGGTGACAACGTAGGTGTTTGGTGAGAAGATCGCATATAATTTGACGTCTCCGTAATTTCCCTTATTAATAACAAAATTTTTTTCAGCGTCTGATCCATCTTGCTTGTATGACCACCCAATAAATGTGTAGCCATTTTTTTGTGCGTTTGGAACACTGGTATCTTGTTCGATGTTATATGTAGTTGGTTCAGTTGAGACAAAAGAACCTCCATTTAATTCATATGAAATTGAATAGCCAACTGTTTTATAATTTGCAAAAACATCGTAATCCTTTGCATCGGCTGGATAAATTGTTGTAATTTTTGTTCCGTTACTGGTGCTCCAGTAGTCAAAAGAATAGCCAGGTTTACTTGCGTCTTCTAAGACGATGTTTTCAGAAGTTATATTGAAATGGGTTGGATTGAATACACTATTTGTTCCACCGTTTAGATGATAAGTAATTGAATATGAACTTATTTTCCATTGTGCTTCAACACTTGTTGATTCAGTAATTGTGTTTAAAGGAATATTCCAATCATCAAAACTATATCCCCTCATTTCAAAAACGGGGGCGACTATTTCATCTGCTTTAGAAACAGTTTGATTTATTTGTCCAGAAACTAACGTTCCACCCTTTCCATCAAAAGAAACATTAAATTGGTTTTCTTTTTCTGAAGAGTTACATCCAGATAAAGCACCTAAGAACAACGAAAAAGCAATTCCAGATAACAAGATCTTTTTTGTTTTACTTCTTTGTTTTAATAATTTCTTCTTAAATTGCCAAAATTTCATATTAATTAGTAGTTATAGTTATTAAAGCCTAACGAAGCCATACTCCAAGTGCTTGATTTTGCAAATTTATCCAAGGAAATTGATAGCATTAAGGCACAATTATAGGCTGCCACCTCTTCATTCATCGTTCCGGAATACCAATCAAAATAAAGAGTGGTATTACTATTGAATGTCGGACCATACATACTACCGTTTCCTAAATCTTCTTGAGTCGTATATCCGTTAGCATTCTTAATTAATAATTGGTATGAGAAATCGAAATATCCATTATCCCAATAATCATCAAGATATAATCTTGTGCTAGTTGCTCTTGTTCCCGAAGAGTCATTCTTCACCATCGACATCCAAATGCTCAGACGGCCGTTATATCCTTCCATTTGCAAAATGCCGGTATATAAATAGCCACCGCTTGTGTCTAAACTAAATACAAAACCATAAGTTCCATCGGAATAACCACCGTGTTCTCTAAGGTAATCTTTTAATTCGGATATTATTTCAGGGTAGCGATAATTATATGATGATGTTTTGTATTGTGCTTTTGTTTCAAAGTTGCTTCTAACATTTTCTAAACTTCTATCCCAACCAGTAAATGTATAAGTATATCTATAATCTCCAGATGTGGTTGACGGTTTTGATGGTGTGGAACCATTGTATTGTGCTGTAAAACCTTCAGGACCCTTGCTTGTTCCTAAAACAGTGCCATCATAGTTCTTAAAAGTAACAGTGTACGCATTTACTAGAGAATATGTTGCGTTAACAACCATATCACATTGAACGTTAGTTACTGATGCGTCCCACCCAGAAAAGACATAAAAATGATCTGAGTCAGCTTCTCTACTATTACTGTATGTGTAATTAGAATCTCCACCTTTTTCGACATATTCAACATTAATAAGGGTACCATCAAAATCAATAAATTTAATTTTGAAACATTCTATTTCAGTGTAAACGGCTGTGCATAGTAAATCAGATGTTACATAAGACAAATCTCCACCATCCCAATGCGAAAAACGGAAATGTGTTCTATCTTCGTTCTCTCTAGTTGGATCTTCAGGAGCATAATCATATGCATTTTGCCCGTATTTAACGCTCGCTGTTTTTAATAATGAATTATCGTAATTTCTGAATGAAACAGTAAAACTTCGAAAATCTTTACTATATTGAGCATAAAAGTTTTTATATATGCTTGCTTCATAAAGAGAATGGTTCCACCCAGTAAATGTGTAATCATAAATTTCATCAGATGGTTTAGTAGGATTATCTCCACCGTATGTGAGTTGCATTCCTGATTGATATTCTGTTTGCCATAAAAGAGTTCCATCATAATTATAAAAACTCACAAACTCCTTATTGCCTCCAGAGCAAGCTGAAACAGAAATTGCAAACGAGCAAGAAAGAAATAATTTCAGAATCTTTTTATTCATAACTTATTTTAGATTATAAACATAATTAATTAAAACATCTAAAGAGCCAGTTGACTTATCGGTTCTTTTCCATGATTGAAAATATTGTTTTGGTGATTCTTGAGAGCAACCTGCTAAACAAACAATTGCAGGAAATATAGCAAATAAAATGTTTCTTTTCATATTAATTTACCTCTTAAATTATTATGACAAAATCAAAGAAAAAACTCACTATATTTTAGTGAGTATTTTAACTTTTTTGGCGGAGATTTAGGGATTTGAACCCTAGCGAGGCTTGCACCTCCTATCGGTTTTCAAGACCGACCCCTTCAACCACTTGGGTAAATCTCCATTATGGTGGACCCAGTAGATCCCGACACTACAACAACTCCGTTATGAGCGGAGGGCTCTTCCTTTGAGCTATGGGTCCATAGCGTTATGTATTATAGCAAAACGCTTCAATATAAACTATTGATTTTTTTCATGCTCCAATTCGTTAGCAAGTTCAATTTGATCTTTTAGTGAGCGATCAACAAATTCTTTAATCTGATCTTTTTTATATTTTCGCCCAGTAAGAACAAGAATAATACCGATGATAATAAAAGTTAATTCTCTAAATCTATAAATAAGACCAACAGGTCCTAATATACCTAAAGAAGTAGCTTCTGGTCCTAAAACAAAAGATAATGCCATTTGAGTACCTAATTCTCTAGAACCTGCTTGCATTGGGATAATAAATAATAAGTTACCCATTAAAGATGCAGTCGACATAATTAACAAACCATCAAAGAAATTGACATGCAAATTAAGTGATAAACAAACATAAAAGAGAATTAAGAAATATTCTAGAGCTTCTAATAATCTAGTTGAATACTGTAATATAAGCACCAAAATAAATCTCCAAGTCTTATTTCTAAAGGCTCTGATGTTATCATCGATTTCAATATATGATTCTTTATGTTTTTCAACATATGGAGCAAGCTTTTTCCTTAGAAGAGGAATCTTTGCTAATAAGCGCATTGCAGGATAAGCAAAGCCAATCTTTTTAAAGATGAAAAATCCTAAGACTAATAAAAATAAAACGCCACCAGATATGCCTAAAATTAAAGAGACCCACAAAGGTGCTGAATGGCCAAAAGCGTGATAAATAGCAAATAAAATAACACCAGTCACCCAAAGTAAGAAGTGACCAACCGCATACATAATGGAGAAGGTTAATGTTGAGGAAGCTGCTCTTTCAACTGATACATATCGTTTAAGAGCCATAATTCGATATGGTTCTCCGCCAACTAAACCAGCAGGGGTGACATTGTTTAAAGCAAATCCAGCCGCACAAACACGCATCATCGAATGCATTTTCACTTTTTTAGAGTCTTCGCATAAAATGAGTTTATAACTGAATGCATGCAAGAAATAAATGACAATCCAAACAGCAAAAATAGAGGCTAATAACCATGCGATACCTGGGTTAAATAAAGTACCCCAATCTGTACCTCTAAACCAATTATTTTGCCACGCCATTAAAACGATCCCGCCAATGCCTAAAGCAAAGAAAAGGATACGCCATCTAAATTTCATTAATTAAAGCCCTCTTCTAAACATCTTTTAGCAAGTCGTTCGTGTTTAATAAGCAAGAAGTATTTTAAAGCTTCTAAAACTACTACGTTTACTGGGAAAATCCAGAACGCTTGGTCAAAACACATTAAGGTTAACAAAGTTAAAGTTCTAAAATTAAAGACTAATAAATTAGATAACCAAACATACTTATTAACGCCTTTTTTCCACATCTCAGAAACCTTTTCTGGAATTACTCCACCATTATCAATAATTCTTTGATGTAACTTTTGAAAGTTAGGAGTCATCTTCTCTTGGTTTTTAGTGTAGGTAATATATGAGTTATACACTAATCGAGGAAAGAATTTGTTTGGAGATAATTCATCGATTTGTTTCTTTAAATCTACAGTTGTGGATAATTCACTATGTGAACTACCAGTAATATACATATATTCATTTTTAAGATAATCCGCAACTCTAGCTTGGGTCGCGTGGAAATATACACCTACTGGAACAGAGATAAAGAATATCCATCCATTCCAAGGGATATTAGTGAATGGGATTTTATCCCAAAGCATAATATGAATCGATACCGCAACATAAATTGCAAAATAGACCACTCCATCGGAGAAACCGTCAAAGCATCTCCCATATAACGAACCATTTCCTGACATACGGGCGATTTGTCCATCCGCGCAATCAAATACGTAAGAGAATAAAACTAAGAAACAGCCAATACATAAAGGCCAAATCCATCCATATGGGAAGGCTAAAAATGTAGCGCCAGTAATACCAATAATCATTGAGCAGACTGTCGCAACATTAGGGCTTAAACCTAATTTATGAAACAATTTTGCAATTGGTAAAGAGATTTTCTCCATGACGTAAGCATCCATTGGATCGTTGATGTTACGCGCTTTTTGTAATTTCTTTTGTAATTCTTTTTGTTCTGATACTTTTGACATAGCGTTATTAATATACCCTCACAAACTAAAAAAATAAATACTTATATTTTTTAAAATCCAATTATTGCACAGAAAATATAGCCAAACGAAATTGCAGTAATTAAACAAATTAACACCACTAAACCAGCTTTTCTAAGTGTGGTCTTGCTCTTTAAGAGTACCATCATACCTAAGCCTGAATTTACTAATAATCCAGCAAGTAAGGCTCCAAAAGATAATCCACCACTAAGATATAATTCAGACAATAAAACACTAGAAGCACAGTTAGGAATTAACCCAACTAAAGAAGCATATATCGGAGTTAAATAACGATTAGATGTTAAGAAATTCTTAAAGTTATCTTCGCCCACACTAGCGATAATAAGCCCTAAAGAAACATTAATGACTAATACATAGGCGAATATTTCTAAAGAGTGAACAAGTGGATGAATTAAATGTTTATGAATTTTTGTGTGTTCATGATGATGTTCATGACAAATCACATCAGTTAACTCTTCTTCCGGTTTATTTATTTCTTGTTTTCGATAAATTAAATCAATAAGATAACCAATCACAAAACCAATCACAAACTTACTTGCGATAAGTGGTAAAACCATAATAGTTTTCTCGCTAGGCTTGGTTAGTAACACTAAGATAGCTTCATCACTGCAAGATAAGAAGACCGCTACTAAGGTACCAAAAGTAATATATCTTTTAATATATAAATCACCTGCCAATACTGAAGTTCCACATTGAGGAATAATTCCAAATAAGGAACCTAATAAAGGTGATAACTTTTGATTCTTAGTTAAAAACTTAGATAACTTATCCTCGATAAAAGACAGCAAAAGATGAAACACAAAAACAAAGGCTAATACTAACGCACTATCCTTAAGAGCATCAATTAATACATCTTTTGCAATATCCCAGGTCATAATTCGACATATATGATATAACTTAATATTCTTTTATTCAAATAAAAGGACTGATATTCTGTATCAATCCTATTTAACAAAGTTGTCTTTAAATTTGTGAGATAATACCAATCTCTTTCCGAACTTATTTTTTTATGTGAGATAATACAATGTTTTTAGTGCTTTTTGCACTTTTCAAATTGGTGATAGTCACTAAAAAGACCAAGTCATTCTTCTTTAATAAGAGATCAAGAATGTGGATAAGGAATATCGCTATTCCTAAAAACGTATCGTGATGTTAAATATCACATTTCCACTCATGCTACTATTAAGATTAGATATGATAAGCACACCCTCTTTAAGATAATAAACAAAAAAGAACTAGACAAAGTCTAGCTCTTTTGCGTTTTATTGTTCGAGTTGAGGAATTTCAACTTTGTAGTGAACCACTAACCTTTTGACCTTAAAGAAGTTAACGTCACTAATATTATCAGGAATACTGATTTTGATTTCGTCTTTTGTAAAGTTATCGATATAGAATTTAGAAATCTTTTTGCCGTCAGTATCATCGATATCTAATTTGGTGTGGACAAAATTGCCACCAGTAATTGAAAGATCATCTCTTGCGCCCACATCACTCTTATCGAGCACTAATTCAATGCAGCTAACTTTATCAGGATCGAAGTCTTTGACATCAACCTTTTCTTGGTTGCCTTTTCCGTCCGCTTTATAGTATTTACTATAATTTTTGTTTAAGCGTAAATAAGGAGTCAGGGCAGATGTGCCTTTTGCGTGTTGATGCCATAAATCATCTTCATCAAAACTTTGAGTTTCACAATCGCCTTTTCCACTAATGGTGCCAACATAACTTTCGAGGTCGTAATATGCGCCATCATAAGATTTAACGAAGGTGTCTGTAGTTTCTTCACGCCACACCATTTGTTCAAGCCATTCTTCTTGATAGCATAATCTAACACCTTGTCTAAAAGTTTCACTTGGTGCTTCGATAAATTCTGCAACAAACTTATAAACACCGTCTTGTTCAGTTACGAACGCGTAATCAGCATCGGTGCTAATGATTTGTTCGCTGCCATTTAAATGCCATCCCTTAAAGAGACAGAAATTATCATTTTGATAATTATAGAATGGGTAAGCATGAATTTTGACAGAAGCTCCATTAGCGACAACTTTATAGCCTTTATCATTCGCTACCGCATTATCGATAGCAACATTGCCTTTTGAGGAATCAGAACTTGTCACACTGACATATGTTTTAGTGCTTTGACAGCTAAAAACGTATTTTACTGATTCAATAACCCAATCTGAATTATCATAAACATAGTCTTTATTACCAAGGTAATAATATAAAGATCCCGCTTTATCAAACGAGTTTCCAGTTTCTACAACATATTGATGATGATATTCGCTTACTGGTTCTATGCGTTTATCAGAATTGGTAAGATCGTCCTTATCTAAACTGGCCATATCAAGGTCTTCTAGATAATATATGTGTAGAGAGCCAAATGTACTTAAACTTCCATTTCTTAAATAATGGCCAGTAAATTCGATACTTGTGACCCCTCTAAGAGGAGTTTCATTGATTAAATAATCGCTTAAGCTAGTAAATTCAAAGGCAACACCTTCCTGACTAGATGGGGCTGATTTTGTTCTAAAAACGATATCGTTTCCAAGAGCGGTTTTAAATGTTCCTCTATAGGCATCGCCATCTTGCACAAAATTAGATTTGTTTGAGGCATCAATAGTTAATGTATATGGTTCAATAACAGCTTTAGCGTTCAAAGATGATGAAATACTACTTGACGCTAAAATGGTAGCAGAAACAGCACCGACTGACAAAATTGATGTGATTAGTAATCCTAGTTTTTTCTTTTGCATAAAAATACCTCACTTTTAAAATTCTTTTTAATGTTACCACAAAGTCTGTCACAATAGTGCCACACAAATTAAAAAGGACTGACACTATTGTATCAATTCTATTTAACTACGTTGGCATGTTTTCAGTGTTTTGATACAACCGAACACCAACAATCACAGGCCGAACACTATTTCTTTAATAGCTTTTTAAGTTCTTTTTTGCTTTGTTCTATATCCCCAGTAAGTAATGGGATTAGTTTTTTGATTTCTTCAATATCTTTATCCCACCACTTGAGTTCCAAAAGAAGATCAATTGTTTCTTTATCAAATCTATATTTCTTAACAACTGCGGGGTTACCTACGACAACCGCATAAGGAGGAACGTCTTTTGCCACTACCGCATTAGCGCCGATAACTGCACCATCACCAATATGGACTCCTGGAAGAATTGTGACATTTTGTCCAATCCAAACATCATTTCCAACGACTGTATCTCCGCGGTTTCCTCTATCTCTGAATGGTCTAGATAGACCTTTGAATTCATCAATGATCTCAAAAGGATAAGTTGTAAAACAATCTAACATGTGATTAGCACCATTCATGACAAATTCCACGCCTCTTGCTATTGCAACAAATTTACCAATAATAAGCTTATCACCCATAAAGTCATAGTGATGAGTGACGTGTTTTTCAAACGATTCTGGTCCTTCATCCATATCATCATAATAGGAGTAATCACCCACTATAATGTTTGGCCTAGTAACTACGCTTTTGATATAACAAAAAGACTTAAATTGTGAATTCGGATAAATTGGTTTCATCTCTTTTTCCACATAAATATGATAGCAAAAAGTATAAAAGAAAACATCTCTGAGAGATGTGATTATTTGTCAATCAGGGCGCTGCATCCTGAATCGCTAGTCAATCCATTTCCGAAGAAATGCGTCGTGGTCGCACAGCGACTTTCCACCTTTGACGTTTATATTTTATCATATTAGCTTGCTAAATCCACTACTTATTTTTGATTTTTGAAGCAATAAATATCGAAGATATATAACCGGTTTTTGAGTCATTATCAACTTTAACAACAACTTTAATGAAATGATTTTTGTCATGCTTTCTTGCGTGGTAATAACAGTATGTTTTTGGATATCTTTTATCTTTAATATGTTCAATAGGATTTTTGATACAATCTACTAATGATTCAATATCACTTGGATCCAAGCCATGATAATTCTTAGCTACATGTTCCATTCCAGTCTCATTGCTTCGTGACCTTGCTTTAAAAAAAGATAGACAAATTCCTAAGTTCATCAACAATAGGAATTTTGATTTTTTCTAAAGCCTTTATTATCTTTTGATCATGAGTTAATCTTTTCTTTTTCGTCATGTTTATATCTTATCATAAGACTTCGTCTTATTCTATCATATAATTGACTTTTTTGAGAAAGAAAAAAGGATTGACTTTGTATCAATCCAATTATCAACTATTGGTGACCTGTATGGGATTCGAACCCATGAATGCCACCGTGAAAGGGTGGTGAGTTAAGCCGCTTCTCCAACAGGCCAAGAGTGGCGCCTACCGAGGGACTCGAACCCACGACCGATCGGTTAACAGCCGATAGCTCTACCGACTGAGCTAGGTAGGCAACTCACTTACGTTTTAAAAACGCAAGAATGATTATATATTAATAAATATTACAAAATCAAGGAGCATTATTTAATTTTGGAATTAATTAAATCCAAAACGCTTTTAAGGGTAGTTAATTCTGCGATTTCTTCAGAATCAAATTCAATGCCTAAAACGTCCTCAATTTCAAGCATCACTTCCACTAAATCAAGAGAATCTAATCCGATATTCTTTAAGGAATCATCTTCTTTTAACCCTGATACATCGATTCTTTTTGCTAAGATATCTGATACAACTTTTCTGGTGTCCATATAAAGCCTCCGTAACAATATTGTAAACGTTTGTGGATAAAAGAAAAGAGGCAAAATCCTCTCTTCTTTGTTTGATTAGTAAGAAAGTCCTGGGAATGCTACTGCATCGTTTCTAACGACTGCACCATTTGGAACGCTGAACCCAATTTCATCAACAGCGCCTGTTTCAATGTGTTCAGAGAATAAACTAACTTTAGTAGCGGAACTAGAATAAACGTTAGCGAGAACAATTGAAATTGCTCCAAAGACAATCAAAGTTAAGATAATGCCAAGAAGTTGGCCTTTGATTTCCGACATATTTTCTCCTTTCTATCCGTAATACCCAATCACAGTTGTGCGTGAAGCAGTAAGCTTAACGTCGTGATTCGCCATTATAAGCGGATGATAATAGCGATAAATGGTATATTCCACAACATCACCAATCGCTGGATCAGTTGGAGAAATCGATTCAAAGCAAACTTTATATGCCTCTTCTAAATAAGAGATATAATCTGAATCCACTCTTCCACTTTTAGCAATTAAATAACCAATGGAAATAGAATGTGAATCTAAATAACTATAAGCTGCAGATAAACACATCATGTCTGCTCCTAGTAGGAGAAAACTAACCACAAAAACCATAGAAAGAATTAAACCCATCTTATATGACATTGATGTAATCTCCTATAATCGAAACAATACTAAGTGATAAGACGATGGTAATAGCCCCCGCTCCAATCAAAGGGAAAGAATTAAAGAAATCTAATCCCTTTTTATGCGAATCAATCATCTCATCAAAATGCTTTTCCTTGATGTTATTAAAAAGAATATTAAATTCACTTAACTCCATAGAGTTTTCTCCGTTATCAACCATCTGATAAATCGATAACATTAAAGATTCAATAATTCGATTATTAAATTTGCTAGCAAAATTAATGTATGGACCAATGGTCTTATCAACATCAATCTGCATTAACATCGAATTAATTGCTTCTTGAACATATATATCTGCATAAGGAAGGAGCATTTTAAATGATGTATAAACGTTATTCCCATTTGAGATAAATATTTCAAAATAAGAAAGTAAAGAAATTAGTTCATCAACATGATTCCTTTCATTTCTTTTTTCTAAAGAAGAATATCTAGATAAATAGAAATAGATCAATAGTATTCCGCCCACTAAAGCAAATATCGGAGCGTAAATCTGTTTTAGGAATATATATAGGGCAAAGGCTAAACCTAAAGTTAAGAGAATAATCAAAATAAGGAACAACATTTCCTTTTGATAAGATAAACCTAACGCGGTAATTCTTTCTTTAAGCGACCTTTTCATGATTAGAAGATCCTTTCAAGGCTAAAGCGGTTCCTTTTTGAACGAGCATAATAATAGTGAACAAAGCAAAAGCTAATACTAAAGAAATAGAAATTATATACATTAGTTGTCCCTTAACTCTGTTATAGAAGTCATTTAAGGCAAATCTTAAAATAAGCAATATCAATAAAGAAATAGACCACAAAATACCAATTTCTACATATTTTCTTTTGCTGATAGTTTCAGTTTTGCTTAGATATTCTTCATTATGACGGATATTAGAAATTAAATATTTGCTCATTGCAATAATATCGCCCCCCTCTTCTTGCCAAATAAAGATGATTTGTAAAAATAAGGAATAGTCATAAAATTCAAAATAAGAAGATAGATATTCTAGCTTCTCATTTTCTGACATATTTTCTAAACCAGAAAACATATCAACGAATTCACTATTCATCGAGCCAACTGTAGTTTCTAAAGCTCCAGAAATAGATTTCTTAATGGATAAAGAAATAATGAAGTTATTAATAAAGTGATAACACTCATGATATCTATTTTTTTCTAGATTATATTTCTTGATTTTTGGAAGAACAATCAGAATTAAACAAATAAGATATAAAGCAAAAATAGAAACAGATACTATGATATTTTCTAAAGAAACATAGGCTATAATCCCCACCACCAAACTAATAAAAACAAAGATAAACAATTTATTCATGTTGATCGCCTCCTATGAATGTATTTTTAAAAAGTTCAGAAACGTTATCTAACTCTAACAGTGATAAAGCACTATTAGGTAATCTACGATATCGATGTTTATTTCCTTTTCTAGAATAAATATCGTAAAACTCTCCTTTGTTATCGATATAACCAACTCTAGAAATATATCGAACAATGTTTCCATTAATAGTTTTCTTCGCTAAGTAGAAATAGAAGTGAAAATGATAGTAGATATCTTTAAGAGTCTCATCATAATCGAGCTTTTGTTCTCCTCTTAAGACTAATCTTCCCATACGATAAGGAAGAGAACGAACATCAAAAGCGTGGATAGTAGTAATAATTGGAATTCCCGTCATTGCTGAGTTAAGAACGTCTACCATTTCTTTGTCTCTGGCTTCTGCTACTATTAACCAGTCTGGATTATTTCTTAAAGCATTCTTTATTAATAAAGAGCTATTTGTGTATGGATTTTTTTCATCAACTTTCCAACAAGTTAAATCAATATCGCATTCGCCTCTTACTGCATCTAGTTCTAATACGTTATCAATAACCACCACTCTGACGTTTTCCTTAAAGTTACGAATAATGTATTTTTGAAATTCTGTTTTACCTGAACTAGTCACTCCCCCAATAACTATTGATTTTTCACTATTTGAAATAACATCAATTAACTCCACTAACTCTGGAGTGAAAAAATCGCTATCTTTTGTAATGCGCGGTTTTTCAGATGCGATTCTGATAGAAAAAGTAACAGCATCTTCATTGTTGATCTTTCCTACAGATTGATGAGTGGCGTTAATTCGATATTTCCCAATCGATACATCTAAGTTAGGGTTTGTATAAGAAAATTGTTGTTCGCTGATATTAGATATTTGTCTTAAAAAATCTCTTACTACTTGTTGTTCAACTTCTATCGTGCTCTTTTTTCTTCCTAAAGTATTAGAAACATAAAAGATGCTCTCTCCGTTATAGGAAATATCAGTCACTTCTTCATCCTTAAATAAAGAAGCCAGAAAAGAATTTTCAATATAGTAAATTGCTTTTGATTTATCCATTACTGCTCTCCTTTAATTCGTAGTACATTACACGGTGATATTGATAAGTAATATTTAACTTACAATCAATAGTAATTTCTACACCTTCACAGTTATCAGTTAAACACATCGATTTATTAGATAAATTGTAATAATAAAAGTCCACTGTATACTCTTTAGAATATCGAGGAATAATATGATCGAAATATGACATCAAAATATATTCAAAATCATCTCTAGATATTAAAGGCTTTTCTCCTAAAGAAGCTACCCCTTTGTACATGATCTCAATAGGAGTATATAATATTGCTCTATTTAAGCCTTGAATTGAGTAATTCAAAGCGAAATATTGCAGCGAAACTAGGCCAATTAACGGCGAAACTAGCATTAAAATCATTCTTTTATACCTCCAGAAATACAGTAATCAGAGTCATAACATTGGCCAATAATTTTCTTATTGAAAAAGAAAGTTAAAGGTAGCTTAATATCAATAGCAGAATAGCCTGCTTCTTTAATTAGAATATAAGAGTCATTTTCTTCTAATAATTTCTGCTTGTTAACCGGGATAAATAGCTTATTAGTTTTATTGCATTCATGAACTTTAAATCTAAACATTTCCAGCGTATTTGGTTTAACATACAACGACTCGTTTAATGCAAAAGAAATTTCATTGCCATTTTTCACACAATTCATATTTAAAACTACTTCATCGTTTTCGTGTCTTAAATTTGGATAAACATTTTTATAATCCTTGATACGATATTCCGCTTTTAAATACGAAAAGTCATATTTATGCATGTAATACATTTTTATAGAAGAAAAATCGATTGAGTTATCAACATTTTTTGCAAGATATTCGTTATAGTTATCAAAGTTAAATGTCTCTCCAGTGACAACCTTATTAGATTCAACTTTTATAAATGCATTTTCAGTAACATAATTTGCGTCTTTATATTGAAGCGCGTTAATGGTTCTACTGATATAAGGATAAAGCACACCAGAAATTGTATTAACTTTGTTACTATATGTGACTTCATATTCAAACCTTAAACCGCTACTAGTTAATTTGTACCTTAAAGGATAATTAACTGTATAAGTAATTCCTTCTCTGGTAATATGCTCTTCTTTAATATTTGAGAATAACAAACCATTAGTAGAGTGATTATATAATCGAGAAACAATCTTATAATCAAATTCTATTAAAGGAACAAAACTAAAATTTAAAGTAGCATTCTCGTTACCCGTTAACTTAGTCAATGTATCAGTACTGGTAAAAGTATATATAAGTTTAGTATGAGGAGCAGCAGCTAAACAAAATGGAACAGTAGCGAGAAACAATATCTTTCTTTTAAATTTCATAAAACACCTCTAAGAATTGACTAACAGCCTTATTCTTTAATTTCAAATAATTGCTCTTTTTATATAGAAGTCTCCACCATCCTGGATAATCCTGATAAAAGAAATCATTGTTAATTATTTTTTGAAGAGGGGCACTTAAAGATGAGTAAGCAAATTCCACAGCAGAAAGGAAATGGAATAAATTTTGAGATTGAAGGGATAGAATCTCATCTGTAGAAAATGAAAGTGAATGAAGATAGAGTTTTGCGATAGATAGGATTTTTTGTTCTTTCTTTTTTCGGCTCATACTTTTCGCCCCTCTCATATATAACAGAGTGGAAAAATCGCCAACCTTGCTAAAAAATTTTTTCAAAAAATAAGTATTAACAAAGTTAATAAAATTTTCATATTTTTTTAGATAAAGTTGATATATCGCTATATGTGTATATAATAGAGACATGATTGTTTTAGCAGGTGCAAGCGCAAGCGGAAAAACTGAAATCGCCAAACTATTAGCGTCTAAATATGGCATCACCAAAATTGTCACCACTACGACTAGACCCAAAAGAAAAGGCGAAGTCAATGGAGCGGATTATTTCTTTGTGACTCCTAGTGAATTTGAAAAAATGATTAGAGAAGATAAGTTCGTGGAATATACATTCTTCAACGGCAACTTATATGGCTCCACTAAAGATCAAATCGCTAATAATAAATGCGTAGTTATTGATCCAGCTGGCTTAAGAAGCTATGTCGGATTAAAAGATAGTTCAATCGTGACCTTCTATTTAGAGGCTGATGAAGAAACTAGAAGAGCAAGAATGGTTTCTCGAGGTGATGAATTAGAAAAAATCGAATCAAGAATCAAACATGACCGCGAAGCATTCAAAAAAGAAAATATTGTAAAGGTTGATTACATCATTAAAAACTCAAGTGACGATGTCTTAGAAGATGTGTGTGATCAAATCTATAAAATATATCAATCATTAGACAAATAAGTTTTCAAGAAGAAGCAATATATAACGTTCTTTAAGAAAAGTTTTTAATTTTCTTAATACTTGTATATAATACATATGGACTTATAAAGGAGAAAATATACATGGCAAAAATTGTCAAAGTTCATGGTCGCGAAGTTCTTGATTCTCGTGGTAACCCAACTGTTGAAGTTGAAGTTGTCCTTGAAGATGGCACAAAAGCACGCGCTATTGTTCCTTCTGGAGCCTCAACTGGAGAAAGTGAAGCTTTAGAATTAAGAGATGGCGACAAATCTAGATATGGCGGAAAAGGTGTTTTAAAAGCAGTTGAAAATGTGAACACCAAAATCGCTCCTGCAGTAGTCGGGTTAGAAGCTACAGATCAAGTTTTAGTGGATTCCACTATGCTTAAATTAGATGGCACCCCATTTAAGAAGAATTTAGGTGCTAATGCAGTCTTAGGCGTTTCTTTAGCAGTTGCTAGAGCCGCGGCTGAATCATTAAAAATGCCTTTATATCGTTATATTGGTGGCACAAACGGAAAAGTTATTCCAACCCCATGTATGAACGTTATTAACGGTGGCGCCCACGCACAAAGTAGCGTTGACTTCCAAGAATTCTTCATTATCCCAGCTGGCTTCCCATGCTTTAGAGAAGCTTTAAGAGCAGGTACAGAAATCTTCCACACCTTACAAAAGGTTGTTAAAGAACACGGTTATGAAACTGGTGTTGGTGATGAAGGTGGATTTGCTCCAAGCTGTAAACACGGTAATAAAGAACCTTTAGCCTTAATCGCTGAAGCAGTCGAAAGAGCTGGCTACAAATTAGGTGAACAAATCTTCTTAGGTATGGATGTTGCTTCCTCTGAATTCTATGAAGGTAACGGTATGTATAACCTTGTTAAATCAGGAGAAGGCAAAAAGACTACTGAAGAATTAATCGCTTACTTAGAAGAAATGGTCAAAGAATATCCAAGCATCGTTACCATCGAAGATGGTTTAGCGGAATCTGATTGGGAAGGTTGGGCCAAATTAACTCAAAGATTAGGCAAAAAGATTCAACTCGTTGGTGATGACTTATTCGTTACAAACCCAGAATTTGTTAGAAAAGGTATCGTTAATAATGTCGCTAACTCTGTCTTAATCAAAGTTAACCAAATCGGTACATTAACCGAAACCTTAGATGCCATTAGACTTGCTCAAACCAATGGTTACACCTGCATGGTCTCCCATAGATCTGGTGAAACCGAAGATAGCACTATTGCTGATTTAGCGGTCGCAGTCAATGCTGGTCAAATCAAAACTGGTTCTGCTAGTAGAACAGATAGAATGGCCAAATACAATCAATTATTAAGAATTGAAGAAGAATTAGGTGAACACGCTATTTTCTTAGGTGTTAAAGCCTTTGCAAATCGCAAATTCTAATTGATTCAATTAAATTAAAAAAGTCGATTACAAGGTAATCGGCTTTTCTTTTATTCATCTTCCTTTTTAAATTTGGTGTCGATAACACGAAGCTTATTAACCGCATATTCATCTGCATTAAGAACTTCACATTCATAGCGATCGGCAAAATTGAATTTATCCCCAGTCACCGCGAATCGATCTAATATTTCTTGGCAGAATCCTCCAACTGTTTCGTAGTCAGTTTCAAATTCTCCTTTATACTCAATTAATTCAAAGAAATCTTCAATATTCATTGAACCATCAACAATATAGGTACCGTTACCATTATCAATATACTCTTCTTCAATTTCATCAGTTTCATCAAAGATATCGCCTACGATTTCTTCTAAGATATCTTCCATAGTGACAATACCTTCAAGTCCACCATATTCATCCATTACTAAAGCAATATGAATCTTAGAAGATTTAAATTCTTCTAATAAATCTAAAAGTTGTCTATGACGAGGAATAATTAAAGGCTTATAGCATAAAGACAAGATATCGATGTGTTCGTCTTTTCTAAATATTGCTTTAGCAAGTTCTTTAATTGGAAGAATTCCAATCACATTATCAATCGTATCTTCATAAACTGGAATACGAGAATGTTTAAAGATTTCTCCTTCTTTAATGATTTCGTTTAAATCATCTTCTATATTTATCGCGTATACATCTACACGTGGAGTCATGATTTCGTGAGCTTCAACGTCATTAATATCAATTGCACTTTTAACTAGTTCTGCGTCTTGTTCATCGTATTCTTTAGTTTCTTCAAGTTCATCCACCATGTTCATAAGAACATCTTCATCGATTTGATCTTCTTCTTTTGATTTCTTTTTAAATAATCGACCAATCAAAGAGAATAATTTAGAAATAGGCCAGACAAACGGAGAAGTAAGATATTTAAAGAATATCACTGGATAAGCATAAAATATCGCTAAGGAGTAAGAATACTTCTTAGAAAAGCTTTTAGGAGCAAATTCCGCAAAGATAATAATAAAGACAGTAAATAACACTGAACTGACTGTGGTGCCCCAAGATATTCCTTGTTTTGTATTCCACCATACACCTATTAAAGTGATGATTGATGAAGCTAAAATATTAACAAGATTATTGCCAAATAAAATTGAGGCAATTGAGAATTCATAATCTTTAGCGATATTTAACGCAACTTTAGCTTTTTTATTCCCTTTTTTAGACGCATCTTCAAGTTTAGACTGGTTAACCACACTATAAACCATATCGGCGCTAGAAAAGAACATACTAAGAAAAGCTAATATCGCAATCGCAATCCAATACCACCAATGCATTATGCTTTTCTCCTTTTCTGACTTGCAGGCTCAGAAATATCAGAAACAATTTCTTCTAGGATATCTTCCATAGTGACCATACCAATAATCTTATTGTGGTTATTTCTTACTAAAGCAATATGGGTTCTATGTCTTCTAAAGCCATTAAATAAATCATCAATCATGACATTAGAAGAAACGAAATATGGTTTTTGTAAAATGCTTCTAATAGAAACATGAGGGTCTTTAGAATATTCTTCAAAATAAATCTTCACATTAAGAATACCAATCATATTATCAAAGACTTTGTCATATACAGGAATACGAGAATAATTAGTCTTTATAATGATGTTTTGCAGGTATTCATTAGTCAAATCACGCATATTTATTGCAAAAATCGCATTCCTTGGAGTTAATACTTTCTCGACTGAAGTATCTAAATAGTCCATTGTCGACTGCACGATTTCAGCTTGTTCTTCATCAATCATTTCTTCTTCAGAAGCTTTTTCAATTTCATCAATTAAATCTTCTTCAGTAAACTCTTCTTCCTCTTTTAAATGAAACGCTCTAGAAGTAAGTTTCACTCCACCTTCAAATAAAATAGTGATTGGAAATAAAAGAAACATTAATACATAGATTGGAATAGCAACAATCTTAGAGAATGTATCTGGAATACTTCTAGCAATAGTCTTAGGTAAAGTATCTCCCACAACATAAACAATAAAAGTCATAGTAATAGAAGATATCAAAGATATCGTAGCTTCAGGGATACCAACTGTATTAAAGTAAGACAAAAATAACAATGTTGAGATTGATGATATAGCGATAGCAACAGCGTTATTTCCAATAAGAATGATCGTTAGGGCACGATCATATTTATCTATAATACGTAATAGTATTTTAGGAATGGTTTTTCCGTCCTCTGCATCGACCTGCATTTTAAATTTATTACAGCAAGCGATAGAGGTCTCAGCCCCGGAAAAGAAAAAGTGCAATATTATTAAGATGATAATGATAATCCACGATATAGCGGGGTCAGGCATTAAGTAACCACTTCCAATCTGAACTGACAAGTTCGGTTACACATTATATCATATAATTTGTAAACTTATACGAGATATTGAATTGTAATCTTAATTGCAACACTTAAATATTGCTTCTTTCATCATGAATGATGAAGATTTCCATCCATTACATTTTCTAGGTCTGTTATTTATTAGACTAACTTTTTCATCTAAATATTTTT